>Ga0187892_10002039_pt1 | contig 42842 bp, 40 predicted proteins | sample MA1701073metaG_FD_139345 | JGI IMG/M metagenome (GOLD analysis project Ga0187892, IMG submission 139345) | Bio-ooze microbial communities from a basaltic lava cave in the Kipuka Kanohina Cave System on the Island of Hawaii, USA - MA170107-3 metaG ... | reverse complement strand
TCCGCACGCTCGTGGACGAATGGATCGATCTCGGGATGGAGCTATCCGCCCTGCGGATTGAAGCCGAGCGAGACGGTGCGAGGAAATAGGCCCGGCCGCTCGAGAACTTGGTACTCTCGAGTGAGGAGGATTGTCCCACCGGAGGATTCTACGGCTCTGGCGGAGCGTTGATCCACGGCTCCACGACAATGTTGGCTAAGGGCTCGATCGACATTAACCTGAAGACGTTTCGCGACCAAAACGGACCGGATAGGGGTAGGCCCTGTTTTCCAACCGTTACGAACTGCGGTCCGGCCGCGGCCTTCGAATGCCCTGTCCTGTTCACCGCGAACGCCATCACCGGCTGCTCGCAAGCGACCGCGAACGGCTGGTGCACGGGCGAGATCGAGGTTGATCCTATCGGCCGTTGGCGGCTGAACGGCGGAACGCTGGAGATGCTTCCCGGCTGGTTCACGTTCAGCGCGGAGACCGCGGGCGGCGGGCTCACTACCGGAGACGAATTCTGCGATAGCGGGCACGACGAGACCGGAACCCTCTTCACGGAGGGAGACGGGCTGATCTGTCGGGCGACGATTAGCGCTTCCACCGGAGCGTCGGTTGGATGCGGAACGTCGCTGGCCGACGAGAGCTACTACAAGGTGCTCTGCGGGGACGACTGAGATGCTCTACCCTGGCGCCGTAACCTGCGCCTCAACCGTTGCCGAGGTACCCCAGTAGTGTCAACTCTCGTAAGATCCGGAGAAGGGCTTGAGGTCCCGGAAGCCTGATTTCCGGAATGGAGCCTTCCTCCACGATTCCCGAAGGCGATGTGGAAGGCGCGGCCAGGCCGTCTCGGGCGTAGAGGATCCGGGGTAGTCCCGTCGCAGTTCGGCTTGCGCGTGCGCCGGGCAGTGCTCGAAAAGGTTCTGGCCCTTGTGCCAGGCGCAGCGCTGGACCTTCGCCTGCGGCGCGAGCTCGATCGCCTTGCGCAGCCCCAGGTGGCCATTACCGATTTCCGGGTCGGCGTCCCGATCAGGCCCCAAACGCATTGCCCGTCGTGTTTCGATGGTTCGCGCCAACCGTTGGCTCGAAAGGCTGCGCCAAATTCCACGGGACTCGGGACACATCCGCGACCGGCTGCGGCGCGGGCGAGGACCTGACGGTCAAGGTGAGCAGGGACGGGACGAACGATACCAACGGTGGCGCGGCGCTCATGCTCTGCGCAGCTCTGACGGTGCGGAGGAGTCAGTGAGCGGACGCTGGCTGGGGCAGCGAAGATAGAAGTGGGCGAAACCGGGAGATCTTGAGGATCGAGATCTGACGAAGGGACGGGGCGCTGCGCGCCCTTCGGGCTTGCGGTCAGCCGACCAGGCCCGACTCGCGCAGGCCGCGCTCGATCAGCTGGCGCACCTCCGGGTGGGCTCGGAAGCTCACGTGGCCGCCCTGGTACCAGGCGATGGGCGGCCGCTCCCAGTGGCGCCACAGGTCGCGCACGTGGTCGGGCGGCGTGATCCGATCGGCGACGGCGCCGAACAGGTAGCGGCGGCCGGGCGGAATCCGGGGTGCGAGGGCCAGCGGGGTCACGGGCCGGAGGACCGCGCGCATGCTGTCCTCGAGCAGCCCGGCCTGCTCGGCGCTCCGGAGCTCGAGGGCGGGGCCGTGGCGGTAGAAGAGGCGGCTGAAGTCGGCGACCGGGATGCCCGGGATCGCGCAGGCGAGCTCCCCCTCGAGGCTGGCGAGCAGCGCCGCGCCGCAGCCCCCGAGCGAGTAGCCGAGCACGCCCACGGTTGCCTCTCCCTGGCTGCGCACCCAGGCGAGCAGGCGGCGCACGTCCCAGAGCGCCTGGGCCTGGGCGTGGAGCGTGTCGAGCGTGTCGCCGGAGAGGAAGCCGTCGCCGCTGCGCCGCCCGATCTTGCGCGGCCCGTGCAGCGGGAGCACCGGGACGAGCAGGTTCAGGCCCAGGCCGCGGTGCAGCCACGCGGGCGGGAAGCAGGCCCAGTCGACGAGCGGGATCCCCATCTGGTAGCCGTGGAGGCAGACCAGCCAGGGGCGCGCGGCGCCGGGATGGCGCAGCACCCAGGCATGGGCGGTGCGGTTCGGCGCGTAGCCGAGCCAGCGCTCGCGCCCGGGCTCGCCCGCGCGCGGCTCGTAGCCGCTCTCGAAGGCGAGGTGCTCGTAGGCCTGGCCCCGCGAGCGGGCCGGGCGCAGGTCCGGGCGCGTGAGAGGCGGCGGCTCCCGGTGGTAGCCCGCGGGCTTCTCGAGGAAGCCCTGGGCCTCGAACTGCTCCCGCGCCTCCTCCGCCTCGCGCCGCAGGCGCGCGTACTCGGCGTGGCGCGGGAAGGGGATGCTGAGGAGCATGCTGGCCATGAGCGCCTCGTCGACGGCGACCTCCGCCGCGAGGCGCAGGCCGCGCACCGGCTCCGGCACCTCGTCCAGGTTGGGCTCGAGGCGCACCGCGTGCGCTCCCGCCGCCACCGCGCCGGCGGCGGAGGCCAGGAGGAGCGCCAGAGCCGGGGCGAGGCCCACGGCCGCGGCGGCCGGGAGCGCCAGCAGCACTCCCAGGAGGCCGCCCAGGGCCGCCAGGTTCGCGATGCGGCGGTCGCCCGGCATGAGGAGCAGCGAGGCGCCGGCGCCGAGCAGCAGCACCCCGGGCGGGAGCGAGAGCAGCGCGCCTGGGAAGCCCCCGCCGGCGCCGAGCCAGAGCCAGAGGAGCCCGGCCAGCAGCGGCGGCCAGGCCTCCCACGGCCAGCGCGTGTGCTCGGGCATGCCTCCTCCCGCCGGGTCTCGTGGCCCACGATACTGGCTCAGGGCGGCGGCAGCACCTCGCGCATCACGCGCAGGGCGTTCCCTCCCAGGATCTTGCGCACCGAGGCCTCCGGGAACCCCTCGTCCAGCAGCTGCTGGGTGAGCGCCGGGAGCGCCGCCGCGTCGAAGCCGACCGTGGTGCCGCCATCCCAGTCGGAGCCCAGGGCCGCGTGGTCGTCGCCCACGACCTCCACGACGTGGCGCAGCGCCGCCGCGATCCGCGCCAGCTCCGTACCGCAGACGGCGGTCTCCCAGTAGCCGATCCCGATCACGCCGTCGCCGCGGGCGAGAGCGCGCAGCTGGGCGTCGGAGAGGTTGCGCGGATTGTCGCAGGTGGCGCGCACGCCGCCGTGGGAGACCAGCGCGGGCCGGTGCAGCAGGGCCAGCGCATCGTCGATCGCCGCCGGCGAGGCGTGGGCCAGATCCACCAGGACGCCCAGCTCCTGCATGCGCGCCAGGAGCACGCGCCCCTTCTCGCTGATCCCGCCCTTCGCGAGGCCGTGGGCGGAGCCCGCGAACTCGTTGTCGAAGAAGTGGGCGAGGCCGATCATCCGGTGGCCGGCGCGGAAGACGACGTCCAGCTGGGCGGGGTCGCCCTCGAGGGCATGGGCGCCCTCGAGGCCCAGCAGGACGCCGACCACCTCCGGGCGCAGGCGCCGCCGCTCGAGGAGCCGGTCGAGGTCGGCGCGCGTGCGCACCGGCAGGAGCGCTCCCCCGGCGCGCGCGACGAGCGCGTCGAGCCGCTCGGCGGCGAGCAGCGCCCGACCCAGGGGGCCGCGGATCGCGAGGGGCGAGAGGCGCGCGACCCCGAGCCAGGTGAGCAGGTCGGGGGCTGCGCCGTCGGTGCGCTCGATGTTGAAGCCGAGCGGCACCCGGGTGGCGAAGGTCAGGACCTGGAGCCCGACGCCGCCCTCTTGCAGGCGCGGCAGGTCCACGTGCCCCACCCGGCTGCGCGCCAGGAGATCGCGGCCGAAGAGGAGGGAGTCCGCGTGCAGATCGACGACCAGGCTCGAGGCGTGGAGTCGGCGCGCGGCCTCCGAGAGCGCGGGAAGCGCCACCGGCTCGACGCGGTTCGCGAAGCGCTCGACCTGGGCTCCGAGGACGAGCCCGGCGATGGCCAGGAGCGCGGCGGCGGCTGCGCTCCTAGCGAGGGCCCGCCGCACCCGAGATCCCGTCGTCCGCGAGCCAGGCCTCGATGGCGTCGGAGCCGTGCCGGGGGCCGCGGTCCATGCCCGGACAGCTCTTCGCCTCCTCCTCCCAGCGCTCCCGCGAGTGGACGACGCCCCGCCAGAAGGGCCAGCTGCGGCACTGGCGCGGGCGATCCGGGTAGACGCCGCAGCCGCCGCGCCCGCGCTCGTAGAAGACGCAGTCCCAGTTGGCCTTCTCGCGCAGCGCCACCTCCCCGCCGCGCAGCGTGCGGGTGTAGATGGCGCGGAAGGCGGCCTCCTCGAGCTCGAGGCGCCGGGCCAGGGCGCTGATCTCGGCCTCGCTGACCAGCACCACGCCGGCGCCCGTGCAGCAGTGGCCGCAGCGGGTGCAGGCGAAGCGCAGGCCCTCGCCGTACCAGCGCGGACCGCTCCCGGGCGCGACCTCCTCGTGGCCCCGCGGAGGGCTCACCCGCGCGGCTCGAGCCCCGGGCAGGGCGCGCGCGGTCGGCCCACGGCCCGGGCCGGCTCCGGGGCGTTGGAGATCCAGGGGATCTGCGCCCGGAACTCGAGCCCCACCACCGGGAGCCCGTAGAAGGCCTCCGGGGCCGGCTCGCGGTCGGTCGAGAACCCGAGCGAGAGACCCCCGCCGAGCGGCACGAGGGAGAGCGCGGGGCGGCCGTTGCGCAGCGCCACCGGCGTGGCGGGCCCCGCGGCGATCTCGCCCACCAGGTGGAAGCAGCCGGTGTAGACGTGGAGGCCCGAGCGCAGCCGCGCCACGTGGGACACGGTCGACTCGAGCAGGGGGTCGATGCCGAGGCACTCGAAGAGCTCGAGCGCCTGCGCCGACCAGACCAGGTGGCGGGCGATGGCGAAGTTGAAGCAGCACTCGCAGCCGCAGAGCTCCGCCCCGCTCGTCTCGATCAGGGCGTAGACGTCCTGCGTGAGCTCGGGGTCCGAGAGGATCGACCACTTGCGAAGCTCGACGAGCTGCACGGCAGCGCTCCGCGGCGCCGGAGCCGCTCCGGCCCCGGCGCAGACCCCGAGACTATCACGGGAATGCCGCCCGCCGGGCGGGCGCCGCGCCGACGCCCGCCCGTGACGCGGCTCACGCAAGTCCCGCCGCCGGGGTGCCGATGAGAGGGCGGCACGGGTGCCGGGAGGCGACGGCGTGGCCAGGCTCAAGCCCTTCGACTTCTCCCTCTTCGAGGACGCCCAGCTCCGCGAGCTCGCCCGCCAGATCGCCGTGGAGCTCGAGCGGCGCCGCTCGGAGGCCAGGAGCCTGGGGCGGCAGGGGGCTTCGCTCCGGGAGGGCAGGGGGCCCCGCTACCGGAACCCCCAGAACTCCGCCGAAACCTGGACCGGGCGGGGCGCCATGCCGGGCTGGGTGCGAGGGGCCCTGGATCGCGGCCTCTCCCTGGAGGAGCTCGAGATCGCCGACGACCGCCCCCGGCCGCGCGAGGCGCGCCGCGGAGGCCGCCGCGAGCGCGGCGCCGGCTAGCAGGCCGCCTCGCGAGTCGGCCGGCGCGCGGAGAGGCGAAGCCGAGCCGAGGTCAGCGGGCTAGCCCGCGCGACTCCGTGCGCGCAGGCGGAAGTCGCGGCAGCGCTCCAGGTAGCCGGGCAGCTCGTCCGCCGCGAAGCGCTCGCATCGCCACGGCTCGCCGGAGAGCAGCCCGCGGTGGGCGTCGGCGAGCAGGTAGGCGAAGGCCAGGAGCCTCTGCCCCGCGGCGCTCCGCACCTCGACGCAGCGGCGCTCGTAGAGCTCTCCCTCGAAGTCGTCGAGGAGCGCCAGGCTGCGCGCGTCGAGGTCGCGGTAGAGCCTGCCCGGCGTGCTGGCGCCGGCGCGCGGGACCGCGCCGGGAAAGGGCTGGCCCCGCAGCAGGAAGCGGGTGAAGCCGGGGAGAAGCGCCGGCTCCGACGCGAAGCGGCGCCCGGTCAGCGCCTCCAGCACGGCGGGCAGCTCGAGGGTGCCGTAGGCGAAGAGCGCCTCCGTCAAGGCGCCGCCCGGGCCGGCGACCGGCGCTGCGGGCGCTGCGCGCTGGCGCTCAGGAGAGCTCGCCCAGCGGGCGCAGGAAGGTGTGCTCGGCGGGGCTCGTCACCAGGAGCTCGATCACGTCGTTCTCGAGGCCGCCCGGGATCGCGAGCAGCCAGGCGAGCGGCATGACCGCCACGCCGATCACCGTCTGCAGGAAGCCCATGGGCCGGAGCAGGAGCGCGTCGAAGGCGATCGCCAGCACCTCCTCCTCGGTGATCTGCTCTGCGCTTCCGGCGCCGGCCTCGGCGCCGGGCTCCTCGCCCCGGACGGGCGGCGCCGCGAGCAGCGGGAGCGCGGCCAGGAGCGCTGCAAGGCGCACCCGGCCCGGCTGCGGGAAACGCATGACTCTCCTCCTCCGACGGGCCCCCCCGCGCGCTGCATTCTACGCCAGGAGGCCGGCGGGTCTCCAGCGCCTCAAGCGGCCCCCCCGTGGCGCCGAAGGGCGGCGCGATGCCCACGCAACTCCATCCCCGGGTTCGCAAGCGCATGCCCTGCGAGGTCTCCAACGGGGACAGTCGCCACCAGGGCTTCGTGCTCAACGTGTCGCGCGGCGGGCTCTACGTGCAGACGGGCCTCGGGGTGGAGGTGGGCGCGCTGGTGGGCGTGGAGCTCACGCCGCCCGGCCCCCTCGGGAGCATCCCCCTTCAGGCCCGCGTGGTGTGGCGGCGCGTGATGCCCGGGCGCGCGTTCGGCGTGAACGAGGGAGGCGTGGGGCTCTGCATCCAGAGCGCTCCCGCCTCCTACGACGAGCTCCTGGACGACCTCCTGCCGCGCTCGGAGGGCCGGGCCGGGGATGCGCCGGAGGGCGGATCCCCGGCGGGCGGGGGCGCCGGGCTCCGCTTCCAGGTGCGCCTGAGGCTCGCCGGGAGCCAGCGCTCGCGCACCCTGCTCGTCGCCTCCGACTCGGAGGAGGGGGCGCGCGCGGGCGCCGTGGCGCGGCTCGGCGCCGGCTGGACGGTCCTCGATCTCCGGCCCGCGGGCGCGAGCCGCAGGGAGGTGGAGCCCGGGTAGGCCCGGGGGGCGTGGTACAATCTCCCCGTCGGGTGGCCTCGGGAAGGGTGAGACGGCGCGAGCAGGGCCGACACCCATGCGAAAGCGATCCGCCGGTCGCCATCCCGGGCGGGGCCTCGGCCTCGCGAGCGCGCTCGCCGGGGCCCTCGCGGCCGGCCTGCTCCTGGCCGCCTCCCCCGCCTTCGCGGGCAGCGAGGGGGAGCGCTTCTGCGAGAGCCTGCTCGAGGCGCGCCGCGCGAAGGGCGATCCGCCGCCCCGAGCCCCCGAGGCCGGTCCACCACCCGGGCATCAGCTTCCACGAGCTGGCGCCCTTCGACACCTACGATTACCACCAATACGACTACGAGCGGCACCAGCGGGACAAGCTCGCCGGCACCAGCCGCACCTCGCGCGCCCCCACCCTGTTCGGAGCGAAGCCCGAGCCTTCCGAGACGCAGCCCGACGAGCCCGAGCCCGAGCCCGAGCCCGAGCCGGAGCCGCGGCCCGCCGCGGCGGAGCCGCCGGAGGGGGCGGAGGAGCGCGCCTGGCTGCTCCTGCGCCTCGGCGACGCCGACGAGGCCCGGCGCGCCTTCGCCCCCCTCGCCCGCGGCCCCGCGCGGACGGCGCTGCCGAGCGTGGGATTCGCGCTCGCCGCCGCCGAATCCGGCGACCTCGAGCGCGGCGTCAGCGCCATGCGGCGGGCCTTCCTCGACGACGCGGAGAGCGTGCGCTGCGCCCCCGTCGACCAGCGCATGCGCGCCCGGCTGCTCCAGCTCGTGGAGCGCTACTCCGAGCGTCCCGCCGGCGAGCCGGGCTGGGATGCCGATTTCATGCGGGCCGCGCTCTACTACCTGTTGGAGGAGCTCTCCGCCGCCGAGCTCTCCATCGAGCGCGCCATCCGCAAGGGCGACCAGAGCCCGAGCGCCACGAGCCTGCAGCGCGAGCTGCAGCGCCGGCTCTTCGAGGCGCTCTGACCCGCCTCGGGCCGCCCCCACGCCCCCGAGGCTTGACCCCGGCCCGCCGGAGCGGGCATGGTGGCGGGGCTGAGGAGGCGCGCCATGAACAAGGTCAAGCTCGGCTTCTTCTCCTTCACCGAGATCACCGACCCGCGACAGCACCGGGCCTACAACGAGTGGCACATGCTCGACCACATGCCCGAGCAGTTCCCGATCCCGGGGATCGCCTGGGGCGAGCGCTTCGTCTCCTCTCCGGCCTGCACGCGGGCGCGGCTGGTGGCGGACGCGATGGTGGCGCCCGCCCATTACATGACCTGCTACCTCCTGACCGAGCCCGTCGACCGCACGCTCAAGGACTTCATGGATTGGGGGGCCCAGCTGCGCGGCCTCGGGCGCTTCTTCCAGCACCGCAAGGGCCACCTGGGCGGGCCCTTCCTCTTCCTCAAGGCCTACGCGGCGCCGCGCGTGCTGATCTCGCCGGAAGCCGTGCCCTATCGGCCCAAGCGCGGCGTGATCGTGCACGTGTGGGATCTCCTCGATGCCGGCGCCGAGGAGCGCGTGGCCCAGTGGCAGGACCGGGTGCACTTCCCGGATCTCCTCGGGCTGCCGGGCGTAGCGGGGATCTGGAGCTTCATGAGCCGGGGCGAGAGCCCGGGCGTCTTCGCCCACGCGAACCCACCCGGGCGGAGGATCTCGCTCCTCTACCTGGACGAGGATCCCCTCGAGGTCTTCGACGCGCTGGCGCGCAAGCGCGAGGAGTGGCGCCGCGCGGGCCGCCTGCCGTACCCGGGCCGCGAGGTGCGGGAGATCTTCCTGGGGCCGCTCCTGGCCATCGCGCCCTGGCGCTGGGACTGGTTCGAGGAGGAGAGCTGAGCGCGAGCCCGGAGGGCGCGCCGCGAGCCACGGGCGGGCGAAGTCCGAGGGAGAGCCCGCCGGCGCAGCCGGGCTGGCGGGGCTTGCGGAGCCGCCGGCGCCGGCGATGCTCGCGCCGTGTGGGTCGAGCTCTCGCTCCTGGCGGGCTGTCTCCAGACGCTCCGCAACGCGGTGGCGCGCAGCCTGGCCCGCACGGTTCCCGCGAGCCTCAACAGCTGGGCGCGCTTCGCCTTCAACCTGCCCTTCGCGGCGCTCCTCGCGCTCGGCGCGGCGGTTCGCCTGGGGGCCCCGGCGCTGCCCCGGGCGTTCTTCGGCTACTGCCTCGCGGGCGCGCTGCTCCAGCTGCTCGCCAACGTGGCGCTCGTCTCGGCCTTCCGGCGCGCGAACTTCGCCGAGTCGATCGCGCTCCACAAGCTCGAGGTGGTCTTCAGCGCCGGCGTGGGGTTCGCGCTCTTCGGCGAGCACCCGAGCCCGGCGGGCTGGCTCGGCGTGCTGACCTGCGGGGCGGGCGTGCTGCTCGTGAACCTCGGCCGCGAGGGAGCCCCGGGCTGGCGGCGGGCCTTCCGGCTGGACGCGGGTGGGCTCTTCGCCCTGACCTGCGCGGTGCTCCTCGCCTTCACGAGCTTCCTGCTGAAGGAGGCGATGCGCGAGTTCGCCGCCGCGAATCCCGCGCTCGGCGGCCCGGGCTTCCCGGGCGCCGTCCATACCCTCTTCCACGCCACCTGGATGGAGGTCGCGATCCTCACGGCCCACCTGCTGGCGTTCCGGCGCGGCGAGCTCGCCCTCGTACCCCGGCACTGGCGGCGCATGGCCGCGATGGGGGCCAGCGCCTTCGGCGCCAGCCTGTGCTGGTTCTGGGCGTTCTCGCTGGCGCTCGTGGCCTACGTGCGGGCGGTGGGGCAGATCGAGTCCGTGCTGGCGGTGGCCCTCGCGCTCGCGCTGTGGCGCGAGCGCGAGGTCTGGAGACAGCTCCCGGGCCTCCTGCTGCTCGGCTCCGGGATCGGCCTCGTGCTGCTGGGCTGACGGGAGCGCGCGCGCGGGCGCATCCCCGGGACCGTGGTAGATTTCCCGGATCGGGAGGCGCCGTGGCGTCACGGGCGACCGCGCTGCTCGTCGCGCTCGCAGCCCTGGGCTGCGCGGAGAGGCTGGTCCCCGTGCCCGGTACCCTGGCCGTGGAGGTCGGCTTCGACTCCCGGGAGGCGGTGCTGGCGCTGCTCTCGCCGGTTCCGCACGACGACGTGGACCGCAAGGACCGGCTGCTGGAGCTCTTCCGGCTCGCCGGCTGCACCGGGGTCGAAGAGCGGCGCCCGGGGGCCGAGCTCCCCAATCTGATCTGCACCCTGCCCGGCGCCAGCGGCGTCACCATCGTGGTCGCCGCCCACTTCGACCGCCGCTCCTACGGGACGAGCGCCGTCGACAACTGGAGCGGGGCCGCCCTCCTCCCGACCCTCTATCGCGCGCTCAGCGTCGCGCCTCGCCGGCACACCTTCGCCTTCATCGGGTTCTCGGAGGTGGAGCGCGTGCGCACCCCCAAGTACGAAGAGCTCCCGCCCGCGTCGCAGCACTTCCTGCACAGCCTCACGCCCGGCGAGCGCAGGAGGCTCGTCGCGATGGTGAACCTGAAGGGCCTGGGCCTCGGGACCACCAGCGTCTGGACCGCGCGTGCGGACCCGAACCTGCACCTCGACCTCTACTCCGTGAGCCGCTCGCTGAACATGCCGCTGCGTCAGATCGACTTCCGGGGCTACGTGCAGGCGGATATCCACTCGTTCCGCCGCAGCCACATCCCCAGCATCCTGATCCATTCCTTCGACCCGAAGAGCGGCCTCCTGCTCGAGCAGCCGCAGCGCGATCGCCCCGAGGCGATCCAGGGCGCCGCGTACTTCGAGACCTACCGCCTGGTGGCGGTCTACCTGGCCTATCTGGACCGGACCCTCGAGCGGCGCCGCGCCCTCGCGGGGGGCGCGGGGGCGTCGGGCTAGGCGTCCGCCGCGGGGCCGGGCCGGGCGCCGCGCAGCAGGCGGCCGGGCAGCGCCCCGGTGGGCTCGCCGTCGCGGAGCACGACCTCGCCGGCGACCAGCGTCATGCGATAGCCCCGGGCGCGCTGGACCAGGCGCCGCCCTCCGGCGGGCAGGTCGTACACCACCTCGGGCGGCCGCAGGCGCAGATCCTCGAGCTCGACGAGATTCAGGTCCGCCTTCGCACCGGGCGCGATCACCCCCCGGTCGAGCAGGCCCACGAGGCGGGCCGTGTCGCGGGTCTGGCGGCGCACCAGCCACTCCAGGGGGAGGCGCTCGCCGCGGGTGCGGTCGCGTCCCCAGTGGGTCAAGAGCGAGGTCGCGAAGCTCGCGTCGCAGATCAGACCGCAGTGGGCGCCGGCGTCGCCCAGCCCGGGCACCGTGTGGGGGTGGAGCAGCATCTCGCGCGACGCCTCGAGGTCGAGCCCGGCGTAGTTCATGACCGGGCAGTAGAGCAGCGCGCGCCCGTCGCCCTCGAGCAGGAGGTCGAGGGCCAGCGCGGCGGGCTCGAGGCCGCGGCGCCGCGCCACGGCGGCCAGGCTCTGCTCGGGCGCGGGCTCGTAGTCGGGCGGGTCGCCGAGCGAGAAGGTTCGCTCCCAGACGGGGAAGCCCGGACCCTGCTGCGCCTTCTCGGCCAGCAGCCTCTGGCGGCGCTCGGGCTCGCGCAGGCGGGCCACGCGCAGGGCGAGCGGGAGGCCGGCCAGATCGGCGTAGCTCGGGCAGCCGGCGAAGGGGTGCACGCTGGCCTCGAGGCCGAGCAGGAGACCCACCGGGCGCGCCGCCACCTGGGCCTTGAGGTCGACGCCGTCCCGCACGGCCTCCTCCACCAGCTCGAGCAGGCGGCGCCAGGCCGCGGGGTGGCCGTCCTTCTGGTTCAACGTGAACGAGAGGGGGCGGCGATTCTCGGCGGCCAGCCGCCGCAAGAGCGCGAACTCGGCCTCGAGGTCGTCGAAGTCCGCCACCAGCTGGAAGACGCCGCGACCGGCGTCGCGCAGGCCGCGGCCGATCCCGATCAGCTCCTCGGCGCTGGCCGTGAGGCTCGGCGTCGGGCGCCCGTCGCGCGCCCGGTGGTTGCGCGTGCGCGAGGTGCTGAACCCGAAGGCGCCGGCCTCGACCGCCTCCCGGGCGAGGCGCGCCATCCGCTCGATCTCGCCCTGCGTGGGCTTCTCCGCATGGTCTGCGCCGCGCTCGCCCATGACGTAGAAGCGCAGGGCGGCGTGGGGGAGCTGCGCCCCCACGTCGATGGCGTGGGGCGCGCGCTCGAGGGCGTCGAGGTACTCGGGGAAGCTCTCCCAGCTCCACTGGATGCCCTCGTGGAGCGCCGCTCCCGGGATGTCCTCGACCCCCTCCATGAGCGCGATCAGATAGTCGCGCCGGTCCGGGTCCGCCGGCGCGAAGCCGACCCCGCAGTTGCCCATGACGACGGTCGTGACGCCGTGCCAGCTCGAGGGAGAGAGGTACGGGTCCCAGGTGACCTGGCCGTCGTAGTGGGTGTGCACGTCGACGAAGCCCGGCAGCACGTGGAGCCCCCGGGCGTCGATCTCCTCGCGGCCGCGCCCGGCCACGCGCCCCACCTCGCGGATGCAGCCGTCGCCCACGGCCACGTCGCCCGCGCGGGCCGGCGCGCCAGTGCCGTCGATGAGGATCCCGCCCCGGATGACCCGATCGTGCATGGCTCTCCTCCGCGGCGAACCCGCCAGCCGGGAGGATACTGGAGGCGGAGCCGGCAGGGGGAGCGACCGCCCGGCGCTTGACGCGGCGCAGCCGCGCGCCGAGCATCCGCGGCGTGGAGCCCCCGGCCCCTCCGCACCGGATCGAGGTCGAGGTCCTGGACCCGCGGCTCTCCGCCGCGCTGCGCGAGGTGGCGGGCCGGGTGCGCGGGGCCGGCGGCCGCGCGCTCCTCGTGGGCGGCTGCGTGCGCGACGCGGTGCTCGGGCGCGCGGCGGAGGACCTCGACTTCGAGGTCTATGGCCTCGCGCCGGATCGGCTGGCGGCGCTCCTCGAGGAGCGCTTCCCGCTCGACCTCGTGGGGCGCGACTTCGGCGTCCTCAAGCTGCGCGGGCTCCCCGTCGACGTGTCTCTCCCGCGGCGCGAGTCGAAGCGGGGCCTCGGGCACCGGGGCTTCGAGATCGAATCGGATCCCTTCCTCCCGCCGCGGGAGGCGGCGGCGCGGCGCGATTTCACCATCAACGCGCTGGCCGCCGACCCGCTCACCGGCGAGCTCCTGGATTTCTTCGGTGGGCTCGCGGACCTGGCGGAGCGCGTGCTGCGCCACGTGAGCGATCGCTTCTCCGAGGATCCCCTGCGCGTGCTGCGGGGCATGCAGCTCGCGGCGCGCTTCGAGCTCGAGGTGGCGCCCGAGACGGTGGCTCTCTGCCGCCGGATCGGGCCCGAGGGGCTCGCGCGCGAGCGCGTCTTCGGCGAGTGGCGAAAGCTCCTGGTCCGGGGCGTGCAGCCCTCCCGGGGCCTCGCCTTCCTGCGCGACTGCGGCTGGCTCCGGCACTTCCCCGAGCTCGACGCCCTCTCGGGCTGCGAGCAGGACCCCGAGTGGCATCCCGAGGGCGACGTCTTCGTCCACACGCTCCACTGCCTGGACGCCTTTGCCGCCGAGCGCCTGGGCGACGAGGCCGAGGACCTGGTGGTGGGGCTCGCGGTGCTGTGCCACGACCTCGGCAAGCCCGCCACCACGCGCCGGGAGGGCGGGCGCGTCACCTCGAAGCGCCACGAGCCGGTGGGCGAGGCGCTCACGCGCCGCTTCCTCGCGCGGCTCACGGCCGAGGCGGCGCTGGTCGAGGCGGTGGTGCCGCTGGTGGGGGCGCACCTGCGCCCGGGCGCGCTCTACGAGGCTCGCGCGGGCGACGCGGCGGTGCGCCGGCTGGCGCGGCGGGTGGGGCGCATCGACCGGCTGGTGCGCGTGGCCCGCGCCGATTGGCGGGGGCGGCCCCCGCTGGCCGCGGAACGCTTCCCGGCCGGCGAGTGGCTCCTGGCGCGCGCCCGCGCCCTCGAGCTCGAGGCCGCGGCGCCGCGACCCCTCGTTCTCGGGCGCCACCTGATCGAGCTCGGCCTCGCGCCCGGGCCCGACTTCGGGCCGGTGCTCGCGGCCTGCTTCGAGGCCCAGCTCGACGGAGCCTTCGCCTCGCTCGAGCAGGGGATCGAATTCGCGCGCAGCTGGATCGCGGCCCACCCGCCCGGGAGCCAGGGCGCGGCCGGCGGCTAGAGGCGCGGTCGGGCGCCGCCCTGGGCGACGACCGCCGCGGCCAGGTCGCGGGAGAGCCGCTCGAGGGCCCGGCTCAGGGCCGCCACCGCCTCGGCGTAGCTCGCGGCGGCGGGCGGCTCCCGGTAGCGCGCGCTGCCCGACGCCAGGACGTCGCGGCCGCCGGCCGCGCTCAGGGTCCAGCGCACGGCGATCTCGCAGTCGCCGGCGGTGCGCACGTCGAAACGCGTGATGCGCAGCGCCAGCTGGGTGTCGACCCGGGCGCCGCCCCCGGGAAAGGCGACCACGCGCTCGCCCCCCAGCAGGGTCGCCAGGTTCTCCACCAGCACGCGCGAGACGCTCTCGCGCAGGGGCTCGGCCCAGCGGTCGAACTCGGCGAGCTCGATGGCGTGGGGCGAGCTGCGGAGCGTGATCTCGGGCCGGTCCACGTAGCCGGGGATCTCCACCGGGCCCACGCCGAGGAGGCCCGGGAAGCCGGCGGCGGGGCCCGCCGCAGGTCCCGGCCCGGCGCCCTCCAGCGTCGAGAGCAGGTAGAAGCGCGAGGGCGGGCTCTTGGCGGCGCAGCCGGCCCCGAGCGCCAGCGGGGCGAGCAGGGCCAGGGCGCCGGGGAGCGCGGCCAGTCGAAGGGTTCGCGCCATCTACGGGCCTCCGGGGCGCCCCCGGCCGTAGACCAGGGCCTCGGGGTTTCGCGCCAGGGTGTCGGCGAGCCCGCGCAGCGAGCGCGCCGCCTCGCCCACCTGCTGGAGCGCCGTGGAGAGCTCGTAGCGCAGGGGAGAGTCCTCCCCGGCGATGGAGAGCGTCTCCTCGATGCGCGCCAGGGTCACCGCCATCTGCGCGAGGGTATCGCCCGCGGTCGCCGCCAGCGGAACCACGCGCCCCTGCGGGTCGCGCAGGGCCTGGCGCGCGTCCTCCACGAGCGCCCGGGCGCTCCGCACGGTCTCGCTCAGGTCGCCCACCGCCCCCCTGATCTCCGGCGCGCGCACCAGATCGTTGATCCCGTCCAGGGCGGCGGTGAGGCTCACGATGATCTCCTGGAGCGGGAGCTTGGCGATGTCGTCGATGGTGGCCCGGGCGGCCTCGAAGACCTGCTGGAGCGTGCTCGGCACCGAGGGGATCTCCGGAAGCCGGGTGGCCGGATCGATCGAGACCTGTCCCGGCTGCGCATTCGGGTGCAGGTTCAGCTCGATGAAGACGAGGCCCGTGACGAGGCTCCGCGTCTGGAGCTGCCCGCGCATGCCGCGCCCCACGAGCTCGCGGATCACCTGCTCGGTCTCGGTCTCGCGCCCGATCTTCGGGATCGCCGATCCATCGAGCTCCAGGAAGACGGGGATCCGCACCTGGAGGTCGTCCTCGTCGAGCGTGACGAGCACGTCGGTCACGCTGCCGACCTTCACGCCCCGCATCTCGACGGGCGCCCCCACCGTGAGGCCGCTCACGGACCCCTCGAAGTACATGACGTAGGGGGTCGTCGTGGCCAGGAGCCGGCCCGATCCGAGGACCAGGATGCCCGTCACGGCGAGGGCCAGGGCACCGAGGACGAAGGCCCCGATCAGGGTCGGGCTCGCCCGCCGGCTCATCGCGCCTCCCCCTCGGGCGGCGCGGGCGCCTCGCCGCGCGTGAGGAAGCGGCCCACCTTGGCGTTGGGCGGGTGATCGCGCAGGGCGCGCGGATCGCCCCGGGCCGTGATGGTGCGGGCCTCGGCGTCCAGGTAGACCGAGTCGCTGGCGATGGCGAAGATGCTGGCGAGCTCGTGGGTCACCACCACCACGGTGGTGCCCAGGCTGCCCCGCAGCTCGAGGATCAGGTCGTCGAGCAGGCGGGAGCTGATCGGGTCGAGCCCCGCGGAGGGCTCGTCGAAGAAGAGCACCTCCGGGTCGAGCGCCATGGCCCGCGCCAGCCCCGCGCGCTTGCGCATGCCGCCGGAGAGCTCCGCCGGGGTGAAGTCCTCGAAGCCCGCGAGGCCCACCAGGGCGAGCTTCAGCGAGGCGAGCTCGCGGATCTCGGCGGGCGAGAGCCGGGTGTGCTCGCGGAGCGGGAGCGCCACGTTCTCCGCGAGGGTCATGGAGCTCCAGAGCGCCCCGCCCTGGAAGAGCACGCCGACCTGCCGCAGGATGCGGTCGCGCTCCTCGGGCTCCGCGTCCCACAGGCTCACCCCCCGGTAGAGCACGCGGCCCCCCGCCGGCTCCGAGAGCCCGATCAGGTGCCGCAGCAGCGTGCTCTTCCCACAGCCGCTCGGCCCCATCACGACGAAGACGTCGCCGCGGCGGACGCGGAAGCTGAGGTCGCGCTGGATCACGACGTCTCCCCAGGCCAGGGTCAGTCCCTCGACCTCGATCTGGGCCTCCCCCTGCACGGCGAGGTCGCTCCCTCCCCTAGATGTCGAGCACGTTGTAGATGACGGTCAGGATCGCGTCGGCGACGACGATGGAGACGATGGCGGTGACCACCGCCGAGGTGGTGGCCTGGCCCACCGCGCGCGCGCTGCGCCCGCAGTAGATGCCGCGCTGACAGCCCGCGAGCGCCACCAGCACGCCGAAGACCGCGCCCTTTACCAGGCCCACGCCGAAGTCCGCGAGGGTGAGCCGATAGACCGTCTGCTCGTAGTACTCGCCGAAGCCGAGGCCCAGCATGCCCACCCCCACCACCAGGCCGCCCAGGATGCCGATCAGATCCGCGTACAGGACGAGCAGCGGCATCATCAGCGCGAGCGCCAGGATACGGGGGAGCGCCAGGAAGTCGATGGGCGGGATGCCGAGGGTCGCGAGCGCGTCCACCTCCTCGTTCACGGTCATGGTCCCGAGCTCCGCCGCGAAGGCCGCCCCGGTGCGGCCCGCCATGATCACCGCCGTCATCATGGCACCCATCTCGCGCGCCATGCCGAGCCCCACGAGGTCGGCGACGAAGATCTGCGCGCCGAACTGCTCGAGCTGGAGGGCGCCCACGAAGGCGAGGATCAGGCCGACGAGGAAGCTGATCAGGGTGACGATGGGCAGGGCCCCGGCGCCGCAGTCCTGGAGCAGCACCGCCAGGTCGGCGCCCCGCAGGCGCGCGCGGCCCCGCGCCAGGCGCCCGAAGCCAAGGGCCACCTCCCCCAGGAAGGCCAGCATCCCGCGCGCGCCGGCCAGGGTCTCGAGCGCGGCTCCGCCCAGGCGGGCCAGGAGCCGCGGCGGCGCCGGCGCGCGGCTCCCCTCGCCCCGCTCGGGCACCGCGCCGGCCAGGTCGAGGAGTCGCCGCGCGCCCTCGGGCAGGCCCGCCCGGTCCACGGTCAGCTGGCGGCGCTCCCCGGCCCGGATCAGCGCGAAGAGGAAGCCCAGGAGCCCGCTGTCCCAGCTCTCGAGTGCAGCCGTGTCGAAGGCCACCCGCTCGACGCCGCCGCGCTCGAGCTCCCGCTCCAGCGGGCCCAGGGCCGGGAGCCCCGCCTCGAGCCGCCAGCTCCCGGCGAGCCGCACCAGGAGCAGGCCGCGGGTCGGGCGGCTGAAGCCGAGCTCCCGGCTCGCGGGCATGGGCCGGAGGGTAGCCGCTCGCCTTGCGTCGGGGCATGGGACGTGATTCTCTGACGCCGCCCCTTCCGTCGCATCCTCCTCCCGGAGAGCGACCGGTGACGGAGACGACGACGCCCGCGACCCCGTTGGCGCAGCTTCCCGAGTGGCGCGCGCTCGGCGAGCACTGCGAGCAGCTGCGGGGGCTGCACCTGCGCGAGCTCTTCGCCCGCGATCCGCGCCGGGGCGCGCGCCTGGCCGCCGAGGCCGCCGGCCTCTACCTCGACTTCTCGAAGAATCGGGTCAGCGACGAGACCCTGCGCCTCCTGCGGGCGCTGGCGGAGGCGGTCGGGCTGCGCTCGCGCATCGAGGCCATGTTCCGCGGCGATCGCATCAACACGACCGAGGGGCGCGCGGTCCTGCACGTGGCGCTGCGCGCGCCGCGCGGGACCCGGATCTGGCTTGACGGAGCGGACGTGGTGGCGGGGGTCCACGGCGTGCTGGACCGCATGGGCGAGTTCAGCGAACGCGTGCGGGAAGGCGCCTTCACGGGGTACACCGGCCGGCGCATCCGCAACGTCGTCAACATCGGGATCGGGGGCTCGGACCTGGGTCCCGCCATGGCCGCCGCGGCGCTGCGCCACTACGCGCACCCGGGTCTCGGGCTGCGCTTCGTGTCGAACGTCGACGCCAGCGACTTCGCGGCCAAGACGCAGGGCCTCGACCCGCGGGAGACGCTCTTCATCGTCTGCTCGAAGACCTTCACCACCCAGGAGACCCTCACCAATGCGCGTAGCGCGCGCGAATGGTGCCTCGCCAGCCTGCGCGACGAGGCGGCGGTGGCGCGCCACTTCGCCGCCGTCTCCACCAACGCCGGGGAGGTGGCGAAGTTCGGGATCGACCCCGCCAACATGTTCGAGTTCTGGGACTGGGTGGGCGGGCGCTACTCCTTCGAATCGGCCATCGGCCTCTCGCTGATGCTCGCGATCGGGCCCGAGAGCTTCCGGGAGCTCCTCGCGGGCTTCCACGCCATGGACCAGCACTTCGAGAGCGCCCCCTTCGAGCGCAACCTGCCGGTGATCCTGGGGCTGCTCGGCATCTGGTACGGCGATTTCTTCGGCGCGGAGAGCCACGCCGTCCTGCCCTACAGCCAGGACCTGGCGCGCTTCCCGGCCTACCTCCAGCAGCTCGACATGGAGAGCAATGGCAAGGGCGTGGACCGGGAGGGGCGCCCGGTCTCGGCGCAGACGGCCCCGATCGTGTGGGGCGAGCCGGGCACGAACGGCCAGCACGCCTTCTACCAGCTCCTCCACCAGGGCACCCAGCTCGTGCCCTGCGACCTGATCGCCTTCTGCCAGCCCCTCGACCCCCTGGGCGACCACCACGACCTCCTGATCGCCAACTGCCTGGCCCAGTCGCAGGCGCTGGCCTTCGGCAAGACGCCGCAGGAGGTGGCGGCCGAGGGCGCGCCGGCGGCCCTCGTACCCCACCGCAGCTTCGCCGGGAACCGCCCCAGCAACACGATCCTGGCCGAGCGCCTCGCGCCGGCGACCCTGGGCGCGCTGGTGGCCCTCTACGAGCACAAGGTCTTCGTGCAGGGCTGCGTCTGGGGCATCAACTCCTTCGACCAGTGGGGAGTCGAGCTCGGAAAGCAGCTGGCCCAGCGCATCGCCCCCGAGCTGGCTCGCGGGGCGGAGCCCTCGCCGGGCCACGACAGCTCCACCCAGGCCCTGATCCGGCGCTACCTTCGCCTGCGAGGGGATGGGTAGGAGCCCTCAACGGAGCTCCCGGGCTCGCCGATACGAGAGGAGAGGGAGGTCCACGCCCATGAGCGAGATCAAGAAGCTCCGCGACTCCGGTCAGAGCATCTGGCTCGACAACATCCGCCGCGCGATCCTCCAGGATGGCACGCTGGCCCGCTACGTGGGGGAGCTCGGCGTCACGGGCCTCACCTCGAATCCCACCATCTTCGAGAAGGCGGTCCGCGGCAGCTCCGACTACGACGCCTCCCTCTGGCGCCAGGCCCGGCGCGGCGCCTCCCCCGAGCAGGCCTTCTTCGAGATCGCGCTCGAAGACCTGCGCGCGGCCGCGGACATCCTGCGCCCGGTCTACGACGAGACGGCGGGCCGGGACGGCTTCGTCTCCCTGGAGGTGGCGCCCACCCTGGCCTGGGACGCGCAGGGGACGATCGCCCAGGCCGTGGACCTGCACGCCCGCGCGGCCCGCCCGAACCTCCTGATCAAGGTGCCGGGGACCGCGCCCGGCGCCGCCGCCATCGAGGAGCTGATCACCGCCGGGGTACCGGTGAACGTGACGCTGCTCTTCTCCTGCGCCCACTACGAGGCGGCCGCCGAGGCCTTCTTGCGCGGGCTCGAGCGGCGCCTGGCGGCGGGGCAGGACCCGCGCGTGCCCTCGGTCGCCTCGCTCTTCGTCTCGCGCTGGGATGGCAAGACCGCCGGCCGGCTCCCGCCCGAGCTCGCCAACCGGATCGGCATCGCGGTGGGAGTGCAGAGCTTCGGCGCCTTCCAGCGCCTGATCGGCTCGCCGCGCTGGCGCCGGCTCGCCGCGCGCGGGGCACGACCCCAGCGGCTCCTCTGGGCCAGCACGGGCGTCAAGGATCCGGCGCTGCCTTCGGGCTACTACGTGGCGGCCCTGGCCGCCGCGGGCACCGTGAACACGCTGCCCGAGCCCACCCTGCTGGACTTCGCCGAGCGGGGCCGGATCGCGGGCCTCCTGGACGGCGAGACGGCGGAGGCGGAGCGCGTGCTCGCCGGGGCCCGCGCCGCGGGAATCGATCTCGAGGCCCTGGCCGCGGAGCTCCAGGCGGAGGGGGCGGAGTCCTTCACGGCCTCCTGGCGCGCGCTCCTGGCCGTGATCGAGCAGAAGCTCCAGGAGCTCCCGGCCTAGGAGGCCCGGGCCGGGCGGAGCCCGGCCGAGCCCACCGCCTCCGCTCGGCTGCGCCTCGCTGCGCGCCCTTCGGGCTTGCGCTCCCCCGCCCCGCGCGTCTCCTGCCTTCCGATCGTGCGATAATGCGCGAAACGGAGGGCAGGCGGGCATGAGGGTGCGGCTCGACGGCAGGGTGGCGGTGGTGACGGGCGCGGGGCGCGGGATCGGGCGCGCCACGGCGCACAAGCTCTCCGAGCTCGGGGCCGCCGTGGTGGTGAACGACCTCGGGAGCGCCAAGAACGGGATCGGGCGCGACGTGGGGCTCGCGGCGGAGGTCGTGGCGGAGATCGAGGCCGCTGGCGGGCGCGCCGCCGCGAGCACCGACTCGGTCGCCGACTACGCCGGCGCCGGGCGCATCATCGCCACGGCGCTGGAGCGCTTCGGCGGAATCGACATCCTCGTGAACAACGCCGGGCTCTCGGCGGGAGGCCCCACCCACGAGATCGACCCCGAGCTCTTCGAGCGGGTCATGGGGAGCCACGTGCGGGGCACCTTCAACTGCACGCGGCACGCGGCCCCGCACATGGTGAAGAAGGGCTTCGGGCGGATCGTGAACCTGGTGTCGCGGGCGGGCCTCCAGGGCTCGCCCGGGGCCTGCGCCTACGGAGCCGGGAAGGGGGGCGTCTTCGGCTTCACCAACGTGGCGGCCCGGGACCTCGCCGGGTTCGGCATCACGGTGAACGCGGTGAATCCCGCCTCCACCGAGACGCGCATGGTGACCGAGACGGTGGCGGAATTCCGCAAGCAGGGCGGCGAGCGGGCGCGGATCGGCGAAAACCTGCTGGCCCTGGCCCAGAAGCCCGAGGAGGTGGCGGTCGTGATCGCCTACCTGTGCACGGAGGAGGCCGCGGGCGTGAACGGGCAGGTCTTCTTCGTGCACAAGAGCGAGATCTCGGTCTTCGCGCCCATCCACGCCGCCGACTCCACCTCGAAGCAGGGCGCCTGGAGCGTGGACGAGCTGGCCCAGGCCATCCCGAAGCTGGCCCTGCCGCCCCTCGACGTTCCCTACGCGAAGGGCCGGGCCTAGCCGAGGCGCGCCGCGTCGCGGGTGAGGCTCCCGATCTCGAGGCCGAAGGGGCAGGCGCCGGCGCAGGGGGCGCCGCTGCAGGTCAGACAGGCCGAGGCGCCGGCCCCGAGCCGCGCGTACTCCTCGCGGGCCAGAGCCGCGTCGCCGTAGTCGCGCGCGTACATGCGGGTGCGGAGCACGTCGGCGATCGGCACGCCGTGGGGGCAGGCCCCGGCGCACTGGCCGCAGCCGTAGCGGCACTGGGTGGCGCCGTTTCTCGCCTCGTAGCGCTCGAGGAGCGCCTGGTCGCGGGCGTGCGGGCGCGTCCAGCCCGAGGCCCCGAGGTACTCGTCGATCTGCTCCCGGGAGGTCATGGTGACGATGAGGGCGTCCGTATGGGGCTGGGAGAGCACCCAGCGCAGCGCCGCCTGGGCGAAGCTCGCGCCTCCCGTCTCGTAGGGGCGCAGGTCGTTGAGCCGCGCCCCGCGCAGCGTCTTCATGGCGATCACACCGGCGCCCTTCTTCCGGGCCTTTGCCATCGCCGCCGGCAGTGCGGGCTGGCGCGCCACGAAGTCGAAGCTGCGGGTGAGCCGCTCGTGGAAGGAAGGGTCCTGGCCGAAATTGTGGGCGAGGAGGTAGACGTCGAAGAGGTCGCGCTCGAGGCCGGCCTCCACGCATTCGACGAGGCGCCCCCCGTGACCGGACATTCCCGTGAAGCGGATCTTGCCCTGCTCCTTCGCGCGCGCCGCGAACTCGAGCCAGGCGTCGGTCAGGCGCGCCGGGTCGTTGACCGCGTGGTTGAAGTAGATCTCGACTCGATCCGTGCGCAGGCGGCGGAGGCTCCCCTCGAGGCTCTGCATCATCTCCGGCCAGGGCGTGCGCGGGCGGGTCACGGTCTTGCTGGTCAGCACCACCTCGTCGCGGCGCCCCGCGAGGGCGCGCCCGAGCGTCTCCTCGGCGGCTCCGCCCTGGTAGCCCTCCGCCGAGTCGAAGTAGGTGATGCCCTGCTCGAGGGCGTACCGAACCAGGGCGTCGTCCCCCGAGAGCGAGCTCGAGCCGAATCCGATGTCGGGGATCTCGAGCCCCGTGCGGCCGAGCCGGACGCGCCGCCGCACGCGGGGAGGCCCGCCCGCGTCGGGCTCCGCCGGGGCGGCGGCGGCGGAGAGCGGCGAGAGGCCGAGGGCGACCCCGGCGAGCGCCGTGCGGCGCAGGAACTCGCGGCGCGGGAGGCTCATGCGCTGCACAGGCTAGCGCCCTCCCCTCCGGGACACCCGGGCGGCGCCGCCGGGGAGATCGGTATGCTGCCCTCCGGAGGTGGAGCCGTGTTCATCGCCATGAATCGATTTCGCATCGCCCTCGGACGCGAGGAGACCTTCGAGGAGCTCTGGCGCAAGCGGGAGTCGGGCCTGGACGGCGTCCCGGGCTTTCGCGAGTTCCATCTGCTGCGCGGCCCGAGCGACGACGCATGCACCCTCTACGCCTCCCACTCCGTCTGGGAGTCGCGGGGAGCCTTCGAGGCCTGGACGGAATCCGAGAGCTTCGTCAAGGCCCACCGCCAGGCCCGCGCGCCGGAGGGCACCTACCTCGGACACCCGAACTTCGAGGGGTTCGACGTGGTGCTCTGAGCGGGGTGCGGGCCGGGGGGCGCCCCCGGACCGGGGCACTTCTCCCCGGTCCTTTGGGGCAGCGGGTCCCGGGGCCGGAGCCCATCGCCGGGATCCGACCCGGTCACCCGGCGCGGCGCAGCTCGCTGCCGCTCGCTCTCGCGCGCTTCTTCGGCGCCACCGCCTTCCGCCGCCGACGCCGCGGCGGCTGGACCTCGCGCTCGATCCGCTGCAGCAGCTTCAGCGCGTCGCGCCGCGCGCGGATCTCGAGCTTGTGCCACTGGCGCTGGCCGCGCGCCTCGAGCTCGCCGAGCCGGTGGCTGCCCTCGCGCAGCAGCCGCGCCCAGCGCCGGCGCGTGCGCAGCTCCGCCCGCGCCAGGTCCTTCTCGAGCCTGGCCAGGCCCCGGCGCACCCGGGTCGAGAAGCGCGCCAGGTCGCCCACCTCGCGCTCGAGCAGGTCGAGCGCCCCCTTCACGGCCCGCGCCCGGCGCGGGCGCGCCGGGCTCCTCCGGGTCTTCCTCGCGGTCTTCCGGCGCGCCCCCGGGCGGCGCGCGCTCCTGGTCCTTGCAGCCATGATCTCTCCCTTCGGTGTTCTGCGGGCGCGCCCGCTGGCGGAACCCGCTCGAGCGCGGCATTCCCGGGGTCTCCGCAGGGTTCGCCCGGGAGTACGAGCAAGCGGCGTGCCAAGTGCGCGCTGCGAGGGGGACCGCGGGTCAGGAGACGGGCGTGCCGCTTCGCAGGCTGCGCAGGCGTTGGGTCAGGACGGCGAGCGCGCTGGCGTTGCCGCTCGCGACGGCGCGCTCCTGGAGGGCTCGCACGCGCTCGAGGGCGGCGGCGTGGGAGGCGAGGAAGGCCTCGACTCCCGCCAGCGGATCGCCGGGCCGGGAGGCCAGCGCGCCCTCGGTGAGCTCGCGCTGGAGCTCGAGCAGCTGCGCGCGCGCGTCCGCGAGCAGCATCCGGTCCCACAGGTCGCCGGACCGCGCGGCCGCCAGGCGCCGATGGACCCAGTCGATCCCGGTGGCCTCGCCGATCCGCGCGTAGGCGCGGGCGGCGTCGAGCAGTGGCGCCCGCGTCCCCTCGGCCAGGCGGATCACGTCGAGGGCGCGGTCGCAGATCGGCGCCGTGGCGAGATGGAGGGCGAGCTCCGGCGGGAGACCCTGCGACTCGAGGCGGCCCCTGCGCTCCTCGAGCACCGCGAGGCCGCCGGCGGTGAGGAAGTCGGGGAGGCGCCCGCGCAGCTCCGCGAGGGCGGCCCGCCGGCGCGCCACCCGACCGGCGTCGAGCTCCGCGGAGCGGCTCTGCACCAGGTAGCGCGCTCCCGTGCGTACGCTGGCGTCGAGCTCGAGGAGGGCGTCGTAGACGCCGCTCCGGGCGGCCTGCTCCGGGGCCAGGGCCAGGAGCTCGGACCGCAGGCGCGGGGCCTCGAGGACCTCCTCGGCCTCGAGCAGCGCGGCCGCCAGCGTCGGCAGCGCGGCCTCGAGCTCCGTCCCGAGGGAGGCGAAGAGCGCCGCGCCGCCGGCGTCGAGGAGCCGGTTCGTGAGGACGACGGCCGTGATCTCCGGGCGCAGGCGGTGGGCGGCGAGGGCCTCGCCGAAGTCGCGCCGGTAGCGCTCGGGGAAGTAGCTGGCGAAGAGCGGCGCCAGGAAGGAGTCCGCGACGAGCGGGCTCTCCACCAGGGCGCGGCGCGCGCCGAGCTTGGCGAGGCCGAGCAGAACGGAGAGCTCCGGGCGGGTCAGCCCCACGGGCTCCTGGCGCGCGCGCCGCTCCTCGAGGGTGGCCGCGTCGGGCAGGCCGAGCTCGGCGGGGTCGAGCTGCTCCGCGCGGCAAGAGATCTCGATCGCGCGCAGGAAGGGGCCGGGGTCCTCCCGGGAGCGCCGCTCGTCGAGGGAGATGGCCAGGGCCTGGCTCCTGTTGTGGGCGAGCACGTCCTGGCAGGCCCGCTCGTCGACCTCGAAGAGCGCCGCGTGCCGCGCGGCCTGCCCCAGCTGGCCCGAGCGCACGAGAGGCGCCAGCAGGATCTTGTAGTTCACCTCGTGGTCCGAGAGGTCGACGCCGCCCGAGTTGTGGATGGCGTCCGCGTCGATTCGCAGCCCCCGCAGCGCCCCCTCGATGCGCGCGGCCTGGGTGAGGCCCAGGTTCCCGCCCTCGCCGATCACGCGGGCGCGGAGCTCGCTGGCGTCGATGCGGACGGCGTCGTTGGCGCGGTCGCCGACGTCCGCGTGGGTCTCCTTCGAGGCCTTGACGTAGGTGCCGATCCCCCCGTTCCAGAGCAGGTCCACCGGCAGGGCCAGGATGGCGCGCACCACCTCGGGGCCGCTCGGCCGGGGCGAGGAGAGGCCCAGGAGCGCCCGCGCCTGGGGCGAGAGCGAGATGCGCTTCGCGTCCCGGGGGAAGACGCCGCCGCCGGCCGAGAGCCTGCCCGGGTCGTAGTCCGACCAGCTCGAGCGCGGCAGCCCGAACAGGCGCCGGCGCTCGCGCCAGGCCGCCTCCGGATCCGGGTCCGGGTCGAGGAAGACGTGGCGGTGGTCGAAGGCCGCGAGGAGCCGGGCGCGGCGCATGAGCAGGAGCCCGTTCCCGAACACGTCCCCGGACATGTCGCCGATCCCGGCCACGGAGAAGGCGTCCCGATCCGGGTCGAGGCCCAGCTCGGCGAAGTGCTGCTTCACGCACTCCCAGGCCCCGCGCGCCGTGATGCCGTACTTCTTGTGGTCATAGCCCTCGCTCCCGCCGGAGGCAAACGCGTCGTGCAGCCAGAAGTCGCGGGCGGCGGCCACCTCGTTGGCGACGTCCGAGAGGTGCGCGGTGCCCTTGTCGGCCGCCACCACCAGGTAGGGGTCGTCGTCGTCGCGGCGCTGGACGCCGGGCGGCGGAATCACCCCGCCGCCGGGCGAGAGGTTGTCGGTGAGCTCGAGGAGGCTCTCCACGAAGACGCGGTACTGCGCGTCGGCCAGCGCGCGGAGCTCGCTGGCCGCGAGGCCGCCCTGCTTGAGCACGAAGCCGCCCTTGGCGCCCACGGGGACGATGAGGCCGTTCTTGATCATCTGGGTCCGCATCAGGCCCAGGACCTCGACGCGCAGGTCGTCGAAGCGGTCGCTCCAGCGCAGGCCGCCGCGCGCCACCGGGCCGCCGCGCAGGTGGATCCCCATGAGCTGGCGGGAGTTCACGAAGATCTCGCGCCAGGGCCGCGGTCCCCGCAGCTCCGGGATCTGCGCCGGGTCGATCTTGAACGCGATGCGGTGGGGCTCGCGCGGCTCCGCGAAGAAGTTGGTGCGGAGGGTGGCCTCGATCAGGGCGCGCAGGCCGTTCAGCGCGCGGTCCTCGTTGAGGGAGGGGATGCGGTCGCGGTAGGTCTCGAAGGCCGCCCGCTGCCGCTCCTCCTGGGCGGCGCGCTCACCCTCCGGGATCCCGGGGTCGAGGCGCGCCTCGAAGAGTCGGATCAGCAGGCGCACGGCCAGGGGATTCTGGAGCAGAGCCGCGCGCAGGAAGGGCCGCGTGAGGGGGGTCTGTACCTGGAGGAAGTACTCGAGGTAGGCGCGCAGCAGGTCGACCTGCCGCCAGTCGAGACCGGCGCCGAGCACGAGGCCGTTGAGCTCGTCATCGGCGACCTGGTGAGCGAGCACGGCGGAGACGCCGCTGGCCAGGCGCGGGAAGACGGCGTCCAGGTCCTCCTGGACGGCGCCCAGCGGGAGCACGCGCAGCGACTTCACCACCGCTGGACTTCGGCCTTGGGGCTCCACGCGGGCCTCCTGGGCGTCCACCACCCGCAGGCCGAAGTGGTCCACGATGGGCAGCAGGTCCGAGAGCAGCGGGGCCTCGCCCAGGAACAGGTTGAGCGTCGCCGTCTCCTGGCTCTCGTCGCCGCGGCTGAAGTAGAAGGCGAACTGCGGCTGCCCGGTCTCGGCCAGGCCCTCGAGCGCCTCGATGTCGCGCACGGCGTCGAGCGGGTCGGTGCGGACCCGCAGGGCCTCCGGGAAGGCCATCTCGTAGCGCGCGGCCAGCTCGTTGCCGCGCGCCTCGCCGTGGCGCTCCAGCAGCGCGTCCACCAGGCGATCCTCCCAGCGCGCGCAGATCGCGTGGATCTCGCGCTCCAGGACGTCCGCCGGGGGCAGGTCGAGGCCGCCCCGCGCGCTCGTGGTGCAGAAGAAGTGGAGCGACGCGAGGCGCTCCTCCAGGAAGGAGACGCGGTCGTCGATGTAGGTGGCGCCGGTGCGGTCCTCGAGGAACCGGCGCAGGCGCGGCCGCAGGTCCTCGCGGTAGCCCTCGCGGGGGACCAGCACCGCCGCGTAGAAGGAGCGGCCGGTGCGGTCGCGGCTCATCACCAGCTCGGCGCGCTTGCTGCCCTCGGTCTCCACCACCTCGCGGATCACCGCCGCGATGCCAGCGACGTCGCTCCCCAGCAGGAACTCCACGGGAGCCGAGTCGAAGGCCGCGATGATCGCCTTGTAGCGGTGCGAGCCGGGCGGCGCGACCTCCCCCTCGAGGATGCTGGCCAGGCGCTCGGCCAGCAGCGGGATCTGCGAGCCCGGCGTGCGGAGCGCGCGCTGGGTGAAGAGACCGAAGACGATGGCGAAGCCCGTCACGCGCCCCGCCTCGTCGTGCTCCTTCACCAGCACGCGATCGAGCCGGCCCGGTCGGTGCAGGCGCGCCTCCAGGCGCGACTTGTCGATGGCGACGATGCGCGGGTCGTCCAGGAACTCGCCCAGATCGACCGGCAGCTCCGAGCGCTGGCGCTCCTCGGCGAACCAGCTGGTCGCGTCGTCGCGCCAGAGACCGAGGCCCGAGCCGCGGACCAGCGCCACGCGGGCCTCGCGGCCCGCCGCGGGGGGCCGGAGCGCGTAACGCCGCAGGCCCGCGAAGACGAAGTGGCCCTCCACCAGCCAGTCGAGGAAGCGGCACAGCTTGGCCGCCCGCGCCGGACCGCCCGGCACGAAGCGCCCCGTGAACTCCACGTTGGCTTCGAGCTCGCGCACCGCGCGCACCAGGCGGGGGTAGTCCCGGGTCACCTCGCGCACCTGCTCGAGCACTTCGCGCAGCGCGGCCTCCAGGGCCGGGAGCCCGGCGTCCTCCACCCGCGGAGCCACCTCGGCGTAGAGGACCGACTCGGCGCCGGCCGCGACGCTCCCGGGCTCCGCCGCCGGATCGAGCACTCCGGTGAGGGCGCCGTCGGCGTCGCGCCGCAGGCGCAGGATCGGGTGCAGGAAGACGCGCTCCTGGAGTCCCCGGCGCCGCAGCAGCAGGCGCACGCTGTCCACGATGAAGGACCGGTCCGCCTGGGCGACCTCGATCACCGTGCGCCCCGGGCGCCCCGCAGGGTTGCGGGCGCGCAGGTGGATCTCCTCGGCCTTGCGGACCCGGGCGAACTCGAAGACCTCACAGGCCACGGCCGCCAGCGCCCGCACCCCGATGCCGTGGGCGGAGCCCACCTCGCGCAGCAGGGCCCGGGCGAAGCTGGCGAAGAGCCTGCGCGCGGAGGCCGGCAGGCGCTCCTCCGCGGCCTCGATCGCCTCCTCGACGGAGCTCCCCGAGCTGGCCATGCCACCCCCTGCCGCCGGCCCCCGCGCCGCGCGCGCAGGGGCCCCCGGAGCCTACTCGTCGAGCGTGAAGCCCAGCTTGAGCGTCACCTGCCAGTGGGCCACCCGGCTGCCCTCGATCACCCCGCGCAGGTTCGTGACCTCGAACCAGCGCAGGTTGTGGAGCGTCTTCGATGCCCGGGCGATGGCCCCGTTCACCGCGTCCTCCACGGAGCTCGGGGAGGAGCCGGTGAGCTCGACCGACTTGTAGACGTGTTCGGGCATGGATCCTCCTGTCGAGCGGCCGGTCGCCCCGGTCGGGTCGGGCCGCGCGCGCCCGAGCGCCGGGCGCGGTCCGATGATTCGCGCAGCCCGGGCCCGAATGCAAGCGTGCGCCGGGAGGCGCGGCGGCGCGCGTCCGCCCGCCAGGGCCTTCGCAGAAGCTGCCCCGAGCGGATAGCATGGAGGGCCGCAGCGAAGGAGAGAGCCATGGCCCGGCCCGAACGGGTGCTCGGCGGCGTCGGCACCGCCCTGCTCTTCGAGAACGACCACGTGCGGATCTGGGAGATGGACCTGGCCCCCGGCGAGCGGACGGCCATCCACCGCCACGACCTCGACTACATCCTGGTGCAGATCGCGGGGGACCGCATCGCCGGGATCTCGGAGCCGGACACGAAGGGCCCCTACCCGGGCACCGTGGAGAGCGACGTTGCGCCCGGGCGCTGGATCTACATCGAGAAGGGTGGGATCGAGACGGCGGTGAACACCGGGAAGGAGCGCTACCACGAGATCCTGATCGAGCTCAAGGGCACGGCGTAGGGCGCGAGGCGCCCCGGGGAGGTGTCCCCATCCGGGGGGCGCAGAGGGAGGACGGCATGGCGAGCAATCCCGTGGCCCTGGCGAACCGGGCCCGCCGGGCCAGCGCGGGCGGGGCGCGGGTCGACCCGGTCACGGCGGAGATCCTCCGCGGGGCCATGGAGACCGTGGCCTTCGAGATGGCGACCCACGTCTCCCTCACCGCCACCACGCCGATCCTGAACCAGTCGAACGAGCGCAACGCCACCATCCTCGACGGGGAGGGCCGACTCGCGGCCCTCTCGGTGGGGATCCCCCAGTTCATGCTGTCCTCGACCCTGCCCGTGCGCTTCGCCCTCGACTTCTTCGCCGAGGAGGGGCTGAATGACGGCGACGTGATCGTCTCGAACGACCCCTACCACGGGGGCGGCCACCTGCCCGACACCAACGTCTTCGCCCCGGTGGTGGTGGATGGGGAGCTGGTGCTGATCGCGTCCATCCAGTGCCACCACGCGGATACCGGCGGCGGCATGCCCGGCGGCTACAACGCGCTGGCCGTCGACATCTGGGCCGAGGGTGTGCGCTTCCCGGCCCTCAAGGTCGTCGATCGGGGCGTGGAGCGCCGGGACCTCGTCTACATGATGCAGGTCAACAACCGCACGCCCACCTACCTGGGCGATCTACGCGCGCAGATCGGCGCGGCCCAGCTCGGCGTGCGGCGGCTCCAGGAGGTGGTGCGGCGCCATGGCGTCCCCGCCGTGCGCGGCGCCGTGGACCACGCCATCGCCCATGCGGAGAAGCGCTTCCGTGAGGAGGTGCGCGCCTGGCCCGACGGGGTCTACGAGTCCGACGTCTACGTGGAGCACGATCCGAAGGGCAATCTCGAGATCCACCTCCACTGCAAGGTGACGGTGAAGGGAGACCACCTGACGGTGGACTTCACCGGCAGCGACGAGCGCCAGGACCTCCAGGCCTACTCGACCTTCGGCAACACGCGCGGCTACGTGGTCTCGCAGCTCGGCTCCATGATGGCCCCGGAGATCCCGAAGAACGAGGGCTTCTTCGCCGCCCTGGAGCTGATCGTGCCCGAGGGCTGCGTGCTGAACCCGCGGCCCGGAAAGCCCGTCGCGGCCGGGACCCACCACCCCGGCGTGGAGGTGGGCGAGGCCGTCTGCCTGGCGCTGGCCCAGGTGATCCCGGAGCGCGCCTGCCCGCAGATCTACAAGGCCGGCATGCCCGCCATCCTCTACGGGCAGCATCCGGAGACGGGCCAGCTGTGGGTCGACCACTCGGTGGACTCGGTGGCGGCCTTCTGCGGCGCGATTCGCGGGCAGGACGGCTGGGGCGCCTCGAACGCCGCCTTCGGGAACCTCACCAAGGCCACCGCCGAGATCAACGAGTCGATCTTCCCCACCCGCCACGAGTGGATGGACTACGAGACCGACTGGGGCGGGCCCGGCCAATGGCGCGGGAATCCCGGCTCGCGCTACGTGAAGCGCCTCACCGCGCCCGCCACCGTCTACACCTACCAGGTGGGCATGAAGTACCCGATGCCGGGGATCCACGGCGGGAAGCCGGGCGGCCCGATCCGCTTCACCATGCGCCACGGCACGCCCCGCGCCGAAGTCATCCGGCACACCGCGAACCACGTGGGCCACGAGGCCGGCGAGGCCTTCGAGTACCAGTACGGAGGAGGCGGCGGCTGGGGCGACCCGCTCCTGCGCGACCCGGAGAAGGTGCTCGCCGACGTGCTCGACGAGTACGTTTCGCGGAAATCCGCGCGCCGCGACTACGGCGTGGTGCTCACGGGGAACCTCGAGGACTGCGATCTGCGGGTGGACGCGGACGCCACCCGGGCGCTCCGGGCCGAGCTGCGAAGGAACGCCGGCGCCTAGCGCACGGAGCTGCCCAGGGAGGTCGCGAGCGACCCCATCACGACGAGGCAGGCGCCCCCGACGGCGAGCCAGCCGAGGGGCTCGGCGACCACGAGATCGGGCCAGCGCGCGGCCGCGAGGGTGGAGCAGGCGACGGTCGCGAGCGGGGTGAGCGCGAGGACGGCGCTCACGCGCGAGGCCTCCCAATGGGCGAGGGCCTCGGCGAAGGCCCCATAGGCGAGGAGCGTGTTGAGGGCGCAGAAGGCGAGGGCCGCCCAGCCGAGGCCGTCGAGGGCGGCGAGGCTGGTGGGCTTCGCGAGCGGGAGGAAGAGCACGGCGCAGCCCGCGTAGATGCAGAGCATGATCCCCTGGGAGGGGAGTGCGCGCAGGAGCTGCTTCTGGGCCAGCCCGTAGACCGCCCAGGTGACGGCGGCCGCCACCATCACGGCGTCGCCGAGGAGCTGGCGGCGGAGCCCCGTTGCGAGGGCGCCCATCTGCCCCGCGAAGAAGAGGCAGAGCCCCAGCGCGAGGACGCTGACGCCGATCCACTGGGGGCGCGTGAAGCGCTCTCCGAAGACGGCGATTCCACCGAAGGCGAGGAGCAGGGGCGCCAGCTGGATCATCACCTGGGCGTTGGCGGGCGCCGTCCAGTCCAGGCCCACCAGGTAGGCCAGGTAGTTCGCGGCGAGGAAGAACGTCGCCGCCGCGAGCAGGCGCCACTCGCCGCGCCCGAGCCGGTGCAGCGGCGGAAGGCTCCCGCGCGCGGCGAGGATGGCGCCGAGGAGGATCGCCGAGACGAGGAAGCGCACCCAGGTGATGGTGGGCGGGTCGAGCGTGCGAAGCGCGACCTCCAGGGCGAAGGGCAGGACGGCCCAGAGCGCCATGGTGGCGAAGGCGAGGGCGAAGCCGATGCTGCGGCGGCCCGACGCCCGGTGGAGCTCCATGGGAGGGCGCAGGGTAGCAGCCGGCGCCGGGGACTCGCGCTCCGCGGCGCGCCTCAGGCCAGGCCGACGATGCGTCCCTCGACCACGTCGATGTCCTCGGCGCGGGGCCGGGGCGGGAGGCCCGGCATGCGCAGCACGTCACCCGTCAGCACCACCAGGAAGCCCGCGCCAGCGGCGATCTCGAGGCCGCGCACGCGCAGCTCGAAGTCCCGGGGGCGGCCGCGGAGCCCCGGGTCGTCGGAGAGCGAGCCCGGGATCTTGGCGATGCAGACCGGGAGGCCCGCGCAGCCCAGGCGCTCGATCTCGGCCAGGTCCCGGCGCGCCGCCGCCGAGAAGCGCACGTCCCGCGCGCCGTACATGGTGCGCGCGACGGTCTGGATCTTCTCGGCGACGGGGTCGCCAGGGGCGTAGAGCGGGCGGAAGGAGCGGCTCGCCTTCTCCGCGTGGGACACCACGGCGCGGGCCAGGGGCAGGGCCCCGGTGCCCCCGCGCGCGTGGTGGTCCGAGACGGCGAAGGGGGCGCCCAGGGCCGCGCAGCGCCGGCGCACCACCTCGATCTCCGCCTCGGAGTCGGCGGCGAAGCGGTTGAGCGCCACCACCGGCACCTCGCCGAAGGCGCGGATGTTCTCCACGTGCTTCTCGAGGTTCGGGAGCCCCCGCTCGACCGCCGCCGGGTCGGGCCGCGCGGCGGCGTCGGGCCCTGCGCCCCCGTGCATCTTCAGGGCCCGCGCGGTGGCCACGAGCACCACCGCGGCCGTGTCGAGGCCGGCGCTCGCGCACTTGATGTCGAAGAACTTCTCGGCGCCGAGGTCGAAGCCGAAGCCCGCCTCGGTGATGGCCCAGTCCGCGCGCTCGAGGGCCATGCGCGTGGCCAGCACGCTGCTACAGCCGTGGGCGATGTTGGCGAAGGGCCCGCCGTGGACCAGCGCCGGCGTCCCCTCGAGAGTCTGCACCAGGTTCGGCTCGAGGGCGTCGCGCAGGAGCGCCAGGAGGGCACCCGTGACGCGGAGCTCGCCGGCGCGCACGGGCTGCCCCGCGCGCGTGAAGGCGACGAGGATCCGCTCGAGGCGCGCGCGCAGGTCGTCCAGGCCCTCGGCCAGGCACAGGATCGCCATCACCTCGGAGGCCGCCGTGATGTCGAAGCCCGTCTCGCGGGGGACGCCGCCCGCGGGCCCCCCGAGGCCCGTCACCACGCGGCGCAGCGCCCGGTCGTTCACGTCGAGGACGCGGCGCCAGAGCACGCGGCGCGGGTCGATGCCGAGCTCGTTGCCGTGGTGGAGGTGGTTGTCGAGGGCGGCGGCCAGGAAGTTGTGCGCGCTCGCGATGGCGTGGAAGTCGCCGGTGAAGTGGAGATTGATGCGATCGGCAGGGGCCAGCTGGCTCCGCCCCCCACCGGTGGCGCCGCCCTTGCGGCCGAAGGCGGGCCCCAGGGAGGGCTGGCGCAGCGCCAGGCAGGCGGACTCTCCCAGGCGTGAGAGGGCATCGGCCAGGCCGATGCTGGTGGTGGTCTTGCCCTCGCCGGCGGGGGTCGGCGTGAGGGCGGAGACCAGCACGAGGCGGGCGGCCCGCTCCCGCCGGCGCGGGCGCGCGAGGAGCGCGAGGGGGAGCTTGGCGATGTGCCGCCCGCAGGGGACCAGGTCCTCGGGGCCGAGGGAGAGGCGCGCGGCGACCTGCTCGATGGGGCGCAGGTCCGCGGAGCGGGCGATCTCGGCGTCGCTGGCCATGGTCCGGCCTCCTCGCCGTGCAGGGTAGCCCGGAGCGCTGCGGGGGCGGGCCTACAGGTCGCCCGGCAGCACGCTCACCGCGTCCGGGAAGGCGAAGCCCTCGATGACGATCTCCGGCGGCAGCGGCTCGCCATCGGCGTCGAAGCGGATGCGCCGGACCTTGCCGTTGCGGCCGGGGCCGGGCATCCAGCCCCGCCACGCGAGGTCGAGGTCCGCGTAGTAGAGGGTGCCGCGGGAGTCGACTCCCAGGCCCTGGGGATAGCCGGTCGAGAAGGGGGGCAGCCACTCGGGCGGCTCGAGGATCGTACGCACGCGGTTCCCGTCGAGGTCGTACTCGTAGATGCGCCCCGTCGCGACACTGGCGGCGTACAGGTTGCCGTTTCGGGCGAAGGCGAGGCCCGAGAAGGAGGCCGGGGCGCGCACGAAGACCTCCCGGTCCACCCGGTCCGCCAGCGGCGATCCAGTCGCGTCGCGCGACCCGCAGCCGCCGGCCGCATCGGGCGACGTGGGGAACGGCGGCGAAAACCGGTAGAGGGCGAAGCGGCTCGACGAGGCCAGGTAGACGCGCCCGCGGGCGTCGATGGCCAGGGCGCCGGCCGTGCCGATGTCGGTGGCGAGCTTGCAGGAGTTCCCGCTGGTGGCGTCGGTCTGCGGGTAGGCGCCGGGCGGACCGGGGAAGCGGTCGAAGGGCGGGAACCAGAGCAGGAGCTGCCCGTTGGGAGCGCCGAAGCCCGGGTCGCCCACGTCGCTGCCGAAGAGCCGGCCCTCCCGGTCGAAGGCGCAGCCGTAGGGGTCGGGCACGCCGGCGCCCGAGCTGGCCGTGAGCTTGCCCACCTGGGTGCCGTCGGCCTCCAGCACGCCCCAGCCCGCCGGCGGGTGGGGCTGGCCGGTGTCCTCGCCGGCCACGAAGCGGCCGCTCCCGTCGGGCAGCGCGCAGACCATCCCGTTGATGTCGCGGCCGCGCTCGGGGTCGCGGGAGGCGCGCTCGATCAGGACCTCGTGCAGCAGGGGAGGGTCGTCGATGCTGTCGACGTCGATGCGGTGCAGGCGGTTGCCCTCCGCCACGTAGAGGAGCTCGCCCGAGTCGGCGGCGACGGCGCCCGGGGCCAGCGCCGAGCTTCCCGCCGCGGCGAGCCACGCGAGGCATGCCCGGACGCTCCCCGGCCTGGTCCTCCCGCGCGTCACGCCAGACCGGCGCCCGTGCTCCCGCACGCGGGGGGTCATGGGCGCGGACCGGCGCCGAGGCGGAGCGCCGCCGCAGCGAGGTGTGCCGCGGCGAGGGCGGCGGACGCGATGGTCGCCGCCGCGGGGCCCCAGGGCGGCGCCGCGGGCGCCCGGGCGCGCTCCGCTGCGGCCGCGAAGCCGAGGAGCAGGAAGGGGTAGACCGGGTAGACGAAACGGGAGTGGATCGGGTCGTTGTTTCCCACCGTCCAGAGCGCCAGCAGGGCGACCAGGTAGCTCCCGGCGAGCCAGCCGACCGGGCCGGGCGTCGCGCCGGGGGCTCCACCCGTCGCGCGGCCCGCGCGCCGGCTCGCGAGGGCCACGCCGGCGAGGGCCGCCAGGGCGACGGCGCCGAAGGCGACCTCGCCGGCGCGCCGCAGCGGCGAGGCCGCGAGCCGGGTGGCCGCCGCGCCTCGCCAGGGCACGATCAGGTCCTGGCCCAGGGTCCGGGCCAGGCCTTCGACGTTCCCGCCGAGGCTCGTCTGCGCCGAGAGGCCCCGGGGCGCGAAGCGGTCCATCCCCGTCAGGTAGCCCGTTCGCGCCCGGGCATCGAGCATCCACAGGCCCAACGGCAAGAGCGCGCCCGCCAGGAGGAGGCCCGTCCGGAGCGCGCGTCGCCGCCCGTCCCGAGGCGTGCGCGCCACCTCGAGGGCGACCACGGGCACGAGCCAGAAGAGCGCGAAGTAGCGCGTCAGGCAGGCGAGCGCGCTGACGGCCGCGAGCGCCGCGAGGCGGCCGCCCGATGGCCGCGCGCGGTAGCCCGCGAGCAGCAGCAGGACCGCCACGGCGAGGGGCGTGAGCAGGACCTCGGAGACCAGGTGGCGCAGGTTGCCCACCTGGAACGAGCCGAGCGCGAAGAGCGCGAGCATCCAGGGGGCGCCGCGGGGCGCGACGCGCCGCAGCGCCGCGCCGAGCAGGCCGAGCGACGCCAGGAAGAGCAGCCCATTCGTCGCCCGCGGCGCGAAACCCGCGCGGTGGGCGGTCCAGAGCAGGAGGGGATAGAGCGGCGGCCAGACGCGGTTGAGGTCCGCCGCCGCAGCGGCCAGGTCGGGGCTCATCGCGATGGCCTGGTTGTGGATGCCCTGGGGCAGGAGCTCCGGTCCGCCCCGGGCGAGCCCCAGGAGGCACAGCGCCGCCGCCGCCGCGGGCAGCGCCCAGGCTGCGACGCGCCGGGCCACCGGATTCGCGCAGCGCGCCGTCGGGTCCTCACCGCGATCGGCGACGGCGCGCGGACCGCGATCGTCTTCGAGGTCGGCCACCACGGGGGATTCTACCGCTGGGCGGTCCGGAGGCGGTCGAATCGGGGCGCGAGGCGCGCCGGCTCTGTCCGGCCCGGCGCGCCTCGCCTAGCATCGCGAGCCATGGCGGGCCGCCGGCGCTGGTTTCTCGCGGGCTTGTTCCTCACCGCGTTCTCGACGCTGGTCCTCGAGATCCTCGACACGCGGCTCCTCTCCGTCGCCACCTGGTACCACCTGTCGTTCTTCGCCGTCTCCTCGGCCCTGTTCGGCATGGCGGCGGGTGGCGTGCGCGTCTACCTGGGGGGCGCCGCCTTCGCCGGCGAGGCAGCCCCGAGGGCGCTCGCCAGCCACGCGACGCGGCTCGCCGTCTCGATCCCGCTCTTCCACGTGGCCTGCCTCGCGGTACCGATCCCGACGGGCGTGGGGGTCCCCACGGTGGTGGCGCTCGGCGTCACGACGCTGGCCCTCGCCGTGCCCTTCTATCTCTCCGGGGTCGTGGTATCGATCGCCCTGACGCGGATTCCGGGACCGAGCGGCCTCGTCTACGGGGTCGACCTCCTCGGCGCTGCCCTGGGAAGCCTGGCGGTCCTGCTCTTCTTCGAGCTCTCCAACATCGTCTCGGCGATCCTCGCCCTCGGGGCCGTTGCGTCCGGCGCGGCCGCCTGCCTGCACCACTACGCGGGCACGCGGAGCGCGGCCGCGCCCCTGGCGCTCGCCCTGGGGCTCCTGGCGGCGGCGGGCTTCAACGAGGGCGTCGGCGGTGGGCTGAGGACCCTCTACGCGAAGGGTCAGTTCCAGGATCCGGCGGAGATCGAGCACGAGCGCTGGACGATCCACGGCCAGGTCTCGGTGGGGCGCTCGAGGCCCGCCGCTCCCTTCTTCTGGGAGCAGGGGACCGGGGACGGTCTTCCGAAGGTCATGCTCCGCACCATGCGAATCGACGGCGCCGCCGCGAGCATGATGACCCGCTGGGACGGGTCGATCGGGGGGCTCGGCTGGGCCGCCGAGAGCTCGACGGCCCTTCCGTTCCATCTGCGCCCGGGCGGCGAGGTCGCCGTGATCGGGGTGGGAGGCGGCCGCGACGTGCTGATCGCGCTCTGGGGCGGCAGCGAGTCCGTCACCGGGATCGAGATCAACGAGGCCTTCCTCGATCTGCTCCGGGGCCCGCTCCGTCACTACGCGGGCATCGCCGACGACTCGCGCGTGCGCCTGGTCCACGACGAGGCCCGCTCCTTCCTGACCCGTACCGCCGATCGCTACGACGTCGTGCTGATGTCGCTCACCGACACCTGGGCGACCACCGGGGCCGGCGCGTTCACGCTCACCGAGAACGGCCTCTACACGGTCGAGGCCTGGCGGACCTTCCTGGACCGGCTGGCGCCGGGCGGCCTGCTCGCCGTCTCGCGCTGGTACTCCCCGAGGTTCGCCTCCGAGACGAGCCGCCTCGTCGCGCTGACCACCGCGGCGCTCCTGGCCGACGGGGCCCGCGATCCCCGCGAGCACATGATCCTGGCGGCGCGAGGCAACGTCGCGACGCTGATCGCGTCGAAGCGGCCGCTGCGCAGCTCGGACCTCGAGGCGCTCGAGGGGGTGCGGGCGCGTCTGGGCCTGGAGATCCTGCTCGCCCCCGGCCGGCCCTCCCCCGTGAGCCGGCTCGAGGCCATCGCGGGCAGCCGGAGCGCGGGCGAGATCACGGCCGCGGCGGCCGACCCCCGCTACGACTACTCGGCCCCGACCGACGAGCGCCCGTACTTCTTCAACATCCTGAAGCCGGGCTGGTTCGCCTTCGAGGAGGCCACGCGCGCGTCGGCCGGTGTGGTCGCAGCGGGCAACATGCTCGCCACCGCGACCCTCGCCGTCCTGTGGCTCTTGACCGCGCTCCTGGTGGTGGCGGTGATCCTGGTCCCCCTGGCCCGCTCGGGGCTGCCCGGCATGGGCGCAGCGAGCTTCGGCCTGGGGGTGCTCTACTTCGCATTGATCGGCCTGGGCTTCATGTTCGTGCAGATCCCCCTCATGCAGCGCTTCTCGGTCTACCTGGGGCATCCCAGCTACTCCCTGGCGGTGATCCTGTTCGCGATGATCCTGGCCGCCGGCGTGGGCAGCCTCGTCTCGGACCGACTCGACGTGGAGGCGTCTCCCGTCTGGACGCGGGCCATCCCCCTGGGAATCGCCGCCAACCTGCTGCTCTGGACGGCTGGCCTCCAGGCGATCATCGACCGCACCATCGAGCTGGATCTCGCCGCGCGCATCTCGCTGACGGCGGCCGTCACATCCGCCGCGGCCCTGCCCCTGGGGCTCTGCTTTCCCATCGGGCTGCGCCTCGTGCGCCGCATCTCCGACGGCGCCACCCCCTGGATGTGGGGCGTGAACGGCGCCGCCAGCGTGCTGGCCTCGGTCTCCGCCGTCTGGGTGTCGATCTGGAGCGGGATCTCGACCAGCCTCAGCCTGGCGGTCTGCGCCTACGCCCTGCTGGTCGTGCCCGCCGTCTGGCTGCGCCGGATCGGCCATGCGAGGGGCGCGCCGCCGGCGGCCCTCGGGCGGTGACCCGTGAGTAGCCGATTCTCGACGCTTCAGTTCGAGGCGGCATACCCGGAGGGGATCGAACGGCACTGGTGGAGCCTGGCGCGCAGTCGCATCGTGGCGGGTGTCCTGGGAGGGGCCGTGCCCGGTGGTACCCGGACTCTCGAAGTGGGCTGCGGCAGGGGGGTCGCCGTCAAGTACCTGCGCGACCTGGGCGTGGAGTGTACGGGGGTGGAGCTGGCTCAGGTGGAACCGCTGGCAGCAGTTCGCGAATGGGTGAAGACCGGCACCGATGCCCTGGATCTGCCGGTGCAAGAGCGGGAGAGCTACGCCGCGTTGCTCTTGTTGGATGTCATCGAGCACCTTCCAGACCCGACCCGGTTTTTGCGGGACCTGCTGGAAGCCTTTCCCAGGGCATCCTGTGTCCTGGTGACTGTGCCAGCCGGGGAAAAGCTCTGGTCCAACTACGATGAGTACTATGGGCACCACCGGCGCTATTCGCTGCCGATGCTGCGCGAGGTCGGTGCCCGCTCAGGGCTCAGCTTGTCGGTCTCACGGGTTCTCCAGACGGCCGGAGAGGATGCGCGAGGATAGGTACCGGGTAGAGCGATCCCCCGAGGGCAGCGACGTCCACCTCTACAACGGGACCTTCTCTCCCACGGCGCTGCTCCTGATCGGAATGCGTGTGCCGAGGTCGGAGTTTCCCGGGATCGCCGCGTTCTTCGCGATCGCCCATCCAAACGGAAGACTGGAGAAGAGAAGCGTCTATTTCGTGGAAGACGACGCGATGATCGTCCGGCAGGTCCGGGGCGATCCCGTTTCGCCAATGGCCAGATTGCTCGTCACTCGCGAAGAGGCGTGCGCGGCCGGCGCGGTGATCGTCGATGTCTCCGAACCGGTGGAGCCCTCAGGATGACGGGTTACGTTGCACCTCACCGCATGAGTTCGTAGTGGCGCCCGGCGTAGCGCACGACCGGGTCCATCGGATTCAAGAAACCAATCAGCACGAGATAGGGAAGCCGTCGGGCCTCGCTCCCCCCGCAGAAGGGGCAATCCACCACCTCGAAGAGGTCGGCGGGGGACGGGGCGGGCGCGGCGGCGGCGTTGGAGAGGTCGGGCACTCCGCGGACATTATCCTCGCACCGCGCGCTCCCGACAGATGCGCTCCATCCCCACGGGAGCCCGCTGCTCCCGTCGCCCACCGGCTCGGCCAGAACCCGCCTCACCCCCCTGTCAGCGCCTGGAGGATGTGGACCTCGTCGCCGGGGGCGAGGGGCGTCGCCAGGTCCTCGACCGGCGCGCCGTTTGCGAAGACGCGCATGTGGCGGCGCACGCGATCCTGCTCGTCGATCATGCGGAAGCGGATGCCGGGGAACTGGCGCTCGAGATCGGCGAGGAGCTCGCGGAGCGTGGCACCCGCCGCCTCGACGTGGCTCTTCTGCTGCGTGTAGGAGCGCAGGGGCTGCGCGATCCAGACCTTCACGCGTCGAGCTCTGCGGTCTCGACCGCGTGGATCTGCGGCAGGTGGCGCGCCAGGCAGCTCCAGGAGGCGCCCTCGTCGCGGCTGCCCCAGACCTCGCCCGCCGTCGTGCCGAAGTAGAGGCCGACGGGGTCGCGCGCGTCGCCGGTCATCGCCTGGCGGCGCACCGTGAGCCAGGCCTGCTCGCGCGGGAGGCCCCCATCCAGGCGCTGCCAGCTCTTGCCGGCGTCGCGCGTGCGATACACCGCCGGGCGACCCCCGGGGCTCGTGCGGGGCCAGACGTCGGTGCCGTCCATCGGGAAGACCCACGCCGTCTCGGGATCGCGCGGGTGGAGCACGATCGGGAACCCGATGTCGCCGATCTCGCGCGGCATGTTGTCGCCGACGCGTTCCCAGGTCTCGGCCGGGCGCACCAGGCGATAGATGCCGCAGTGGCTCTGCATCCAGAGCACGTCGGGCGCCAGGGGGTGCAGGCGCACGCAGTGCGGGTCCTGCCCGTACTCGGGGTAGGGCACGGGCTGGAAGAGGGCGAGGTGACCGCCGTTCAGCGGGCGCCAGTCGGAGCCCCCGTCGACGCTCTCCCAGGTGCCGCCGCCGCCCCCCGACATGGAGACGTACAGGTGACGCGGGTCGCGCGGATCGACCTGAATCGAGTGCAGGATGGGGCCGTCGGGCGTTCCGACCTTCAGGATCGGCATCCACTCGGCGTTGCGGGGGTGGTCGTTGAGGCCGGCGACCGGCTCCCAGGCGTCGCCGCCGTTCTCGCTGCGGAAGAGCCCTTCGGGCGAGCTTCCGGCGTACCAGACGCCGGGCTCGCTCGCGTGGCCGGGCTCGAGCCAGAAGACGTGGTCGACGGCCCTCCCGTCCTCGCCATCCCGGGCCTTGCGGAAGGCGGGCGGCTGCGAGGCCTCCTTCCAGGTGCGACCCGCGTCGGTCGAGCGGAACACGGTGGGGCCGAGATGCCCGGTCTTCGCGGCCGCCAGCAGCGTGCGGCGATCGCGCCGGTCGAGCACGACGTGGTGCAGCTCGTGCCCGAGAAAGTGCGGCCCGTCCAGCGCGAAGCGGCGGCGGTCGGCGTCGCCGCGCAGGATCCAGGCGCCCTTGCGCGTCGCGACCAGCAGGGCGAGTGCGGCTGCGGCCATGGGGGGACCTCCTGCGGGCGGGCGCGCGAGCCGCCCGCCAGGATAGCTCAGGGCATGAGCAGGACCTTGCCGAGGTTCTGGCGGTCCTGGATGTAGTGGTGGGCCTTCGCGGCATCGGAGAAGGGGAAGCTCGCGGCGATCACCGGCCGGACGGCGCCCTCGCGGTAGAGCCGCAGCAGCTCCTCCATCCAGCTCCGGATGCGGTCGACCTCTCCCCAGAGGTGCCCCAGGTTCACGCCGAACACCCCCTTGTTCTGGTTCATCAGCGCGAGCGGCGTGAACTGGAGCCAGGGCATCGAGAGCGCGGCCCTGGCGAAGCCGAGCCAGCTCCGCTCCTTGCCCGTCGCAGCCGCCGAGAGTCCGAACATGCCGAGGCGCCCGGTGGCTGCCAGCGCGCGGAAGCTCTTCTGGAAGGAGCTCCCGCCGACGGCGTCGAGCACCAGCTCGACGCCCCGGCCCCCGGTGATCTCGCGCACCCGCGCCTCGAAGTCTTCGCTCCGGTAGTCGATGCAGTGGTCGACGCCGAGGCGGCGCAGCGACTCGTGCTTCCCGGCCGAGGCCGTGCCGATGACCGCGGCGCCCAGCTCCTTCGCGATCTGGATCGCGGCGATGCCGACGCCGCCTCCCGCGGAGTGCACGAGCAGGGTCTCGCCCCGGTGCAGGCTCCCCATGGTGCGGACCAGCTGCCAGGCGGTCAGGTAGTTCACCGGAAAGGCGGCGCCCTGGGCGGCGTCCATGCCGTCGGGTCGCCGGAAGACCTGGGCCTCCGGAACGCAGATCGCCTCGCTGTAGCCGCCGAAGCGCGTGAGCGCGAGGACGTCCGAGCCGACGCGGTCCTCGGGAACGCCAGCGCCCACCGCGTCGATGCGACCGGCGACCTCGTAGCCCACCACGACCGGCATGCGCGGGAGGTCCGGGTACATCCCCATGCGGCCCATGATGTCGGCGAAGTTGACGCCGGCGGCCTCGACGCGGACCCGCACCTCTCCCGCCGACGGCCGCGGGTCCGGCGCCTCGCGCAGCTCGAGCACTTCGGGGGGGCCGGGCCTCGGGATCCAGATCTGACGCATCGCCACCTCGCTCGCGGGCGCGCCGCGCATTCTACGCCCTTTCCGCAGGCCCGCTCTCTGGACTCGCGGGCCAGCGCCTCCGCATCGCCCCGCACCGGCCGAGGGCGGCCCGCGTCGCGATCGGGGAGAGCGCGCCTCCAGCGCAGGCGTCATGCGGGTGGCTTTCGCCCGGTCAGGAGGGAGTAGACGCCGCCCTGCAGGGGGCGCTCGCGGAGGTCCGGGAGTCGCGCCTTCCGGTGGGCGAGCGGGAAGGGCAGCGGGCCTCGTTGTCGTC
>Ga0187892_10002037_pt1 | contig 42855 bp, 40 predicted proteins | sample MA1701073metaG_FD_139345 | JGI IMG/M metagenome (GOLD analysis project Ga0187892, IMG submission 139345) | Bio-ooze microbial communities from a basaltic lava cave in the Kipuka Kanohina Cave System on the Island of Hawaii, USA - MA170107-3 metaG ... | reverse complement strand
TTCGAGGCCCGCACCAGCCCCCAGCCGTCCGGGAACCGCACGCGCGCGCCGTCCACGGCCACCACCGGGAAGCGGCGCTCGAGGTCCGCCCGCACCGCCTCCACCACCCGGAACTTCGCCTCGTCGGGACAGCGCACCTTGATCTCCGCCGTCGAAACCCGCGGCGGTAGGTCCGAGAGGAGCGCCGAGAGCGGCCGCGGCTCGGACGCCACGATCTCGAGCACGCGCAGCGCCGCGTAGAGCGCGTCGTCGATCGGGAGATAGTCGCGGCCGAACACGATGTGCCCGGACAGCTCACCACCCAGGACCGCGCCCAGCTCCCGCACGTCGCGCTTCAGGATCGAGTGCCCGGTCCGCCCCATCACCGGCTTCCCGCCCGCCGCCCGCACGGCCGCCTCCAGGTCGTCGGTGCACTTCACGTCGTAGCGCACCACGCCCCCCGGGTGGCGACGCAGCACGTCGCGCGCGAGCAGGATCAGCACGCGGTCCGCGCCCCACTTCACGCCGGTCTCGTCCACCACGCCCACCCGGTCGCCGTCGCCGTCGAACCCCAGCCCCACGTCCGCGCCCGTCCGGCGCACCTCCGCGATCAGGTCCCGCACGTACTCCGGGACCTCCGGGTCCGGGAGATGGTTCGGGAACCGCCCGTCCGGCTCGAGGTAGAGCGGATGGAGCGTGCAGCCGAGCTCCTCGAGGAGCGGCGCCACGAACGGGCCGGCCACGCCGTTCCCACAGTCCAGCGCCACCCTGAGCGGACGGCGGAGCCGCACGCGCGCGCGCAGGTCGGCCAGCCAGGCCGGCGCGTGATCACGAGCCTCGAGCGAGCCCACGCCCGAGGCGAAGTCCCCCGCCTCGATCCGCTCGCGGAGCCGCACCACGTCCTCCCCGAAGAACGGCGTCGCCCCGAGCGCCATCTTGATCCCGTTGAACTCGGGGGGATTGTGGCTGCCGGTCACCATCACGCCCGCGTCGCGCGGGAGCGCGAGGTTGGCGTGCCAGACCGTCGGCGTGGTGACCTGGCCCAGCGCCGTGACGTCCACCCCCGCGGCGCGGAGCCCCTCGACGACCGCGTCGAGGAGCCCGGGGGAGGAAGGGCGCACGTCCCGCCCGACCGCGGCCGTGGCGAGCGCGCGCCGGCGCATCTCGCTGCCGAAAGCGCGCCCGATGAGCCGGGCCGCCTGGGGGGTGAGCTCGCCGTCGATCCGGCCGCGGACGTCGTACTCGCGGAAGATCGAGGGGGCGACGCGCATGGCGGCATCATAGTGCCGATGTTCGCGCGTCGGCTCACGCGCCGGGCTGCTCGAGCCTCCCGGCCAGCCGCGCGACGACCTCGAGCTGCGTCTTCAACGCGGTGCAGACCTCGTCGAGCGGCCCCGGATCGCCGGCCCGGCACCGCTCCTCCAGCGCCGCGGCCGTCCGGGCCATCTCCTCGTGCCCCACGTTCAGGCTCGCGCCCCTGAGGCGGTGCGCCAGCCGCTCGACCGCGCGCGCGTCCCGACCGTCGGCGGCCCGGCGGAGGCCTTCGAAGGCCTCCTCAGCGTCCCGGGTGAAGTCGCGCAGGATCTCGAGCGCCATCGCCTGGTCATCCCACAACCCGAGGTCCTTCAGACGATCCACGATCCCCGACTGCGCCCCCTGCGCGCCCTCTCCGGGCGTCCCCTCCGTCCACTTCATGATCGTGTCCATGAGCTCCTTCCCGTCCACGGGCTTGGTCAGGTAGTCGTCCATGCCCGCCTCGAGGCAGCGCTCACGGTCCCCCTTGAGCGCGCGGGCGGTCAGCGCCACGATCGGCGTGCGCCGTCCGGTCCCCGCCTCCAGCGCCCGGATCTCCCGGGTCGCGGTGTAGCCGTCCATCTCGGGCATCTGCACGTCCATCAGGATCAGGTCGTAGGGCGCCCGCCGCACGGCCTCGATCGCTTCGCAGCCGGTCTGCGCGAGCTCCACCTCGCATCCGCCCCGGGTCAGCCGGAGCCGGGCGAGCTGCTGGTTCATCGCGTGGTCCTCGACGACCAGCACGCGCTTGCGCGGGGGGGAGGGGTCCCGGGCGTCCTTCATCAATGATGGCTCTCCATGCTCGCGGCGCACCGGGCCGCGCCCTTCCTATCGGAAGCGCGTGCCGCAAGCCTTGACGGGTGGCGTATCATCCGGCCGATGACCGACCCGGTGGCTCCCCAGGTGCGCCGCGCCGCGGACTTCCTGCGCGGGCGGGGATTCGAGGCCCCCGAGCTGGGCGTCGTGCTCGGCTCCGGGCTCGAGGCCTTCGCGGACGCCGTGGAGGGCGCGCGGACCGTCGCGACGCGCGAGGTCCCGGGCCATCCCGTGAGCACGGTGGAGGGCCACGCGGGGGAGCTCGTCTCGGGACACGTGGCGGGCCGGCGCGTGCTCGTCTTCCGCGGGCGGGTCCACTACTACGAGGGCCACCCGCTCGCCGACGTCGTGTTCCCGGTGCGGGTGCTCGCGGCGCTGGGCGCGCGGAGCCTCATGCTCACGTGCGCCGCGGGCGGGATCGCCGCGGGACTGGAGCCCGGGACGCTGATGGTGATCCGCGACCACCTGAACCTGATCGGAGGCTCGCCGCTCCGCGGGCCCAACGAGGCCGAGCTGGGTCCGCGCTTCCCGGACATGACCGAGGTCTACGACGCCGGCCTCCGGCACATCCTGTGGGAGGCGGCCGAAGGGCTCGGGGTGCCGGTCCGCGAGGGGGTCTACGCCGCCTTCCCGGGTCCGCAGTACGAGACCCCGGCGGAGATCCGCATGGCGAAGACGCTCGGCGCCGACGCGGTCGGGATGTCCACGGTCCCCGAGGCGATCGCCGCGCGCCACGCGGGCCTGCGCGTCGCCGCGCTCGCGCTGATCAGCAACCGCGCGGCCGGGCTCGCGTCCGCGCCGCTCTCGCACGCGGAGGTGCTCGAGGCGGGCCATCGCGCCGCGGCCTCGGTCTCGGCGCTCCTCGCCGAGCTCTGCCGGCGCCTCTCCGATGGATGACGCGTTCCTGCGCGCGCTCCCCAAGGTGGAGCTGCACCTCCACCTCGACGGCGCGATCCGGACCGCGACCATCCTGGACCTGGCGCGCGCGATCGGACATCCGCTCCCGGGCGCGACCGTCGCGGAGCTGGAGCCGCACGTGCGGGTGCCGGCGGGCTGCAGGTCGCTTCGAGACTTCCTGGGCGCCTTCGAGACCTTCTATCCGGTGCTCCGCCAGAAGGGCGCCGTGCGCCGCATCGCGCGCGAGCTCTCCGAGGACAAGGCGGCCGAGGGAACGGTCTACTTCGAGGCCCGCTTCGCGCCCGTGCTCCTGACCGCGCCGGGGCTCGGCATGGAGGACCTCGTGGTCGAGGTGCTGGAGGGGCTGGAGGAGGGCGCGGCGCACGGCGGCGCGCGCGGGCGCGTGCTCCTCTGCTGCTACCGGCCCAACGAGCCGGCGTCGTCGCTCGAGACCGTGCGGCTCGCGGCGAAGCACCGGGACCGCGGGGTCGCCGGCGTGGACCTCGCGGGACCCGAGGACCTCCCCGCGGCGCCGCACCGGGCGGCCTTCGCGAAGGCGCGCGACGAGGGGCTCGCCGTCACGGTGCACGCCGGCGAGGCCGGCGGGCCCGAGAACGTGCTCGAGGCGCTCGACGACCTGGGCGCGGCCCGGCTCGGGCACGGCGTGGCGCTCCGGCGCGACCCGGCGCTGCGCGAACGGGTGCGCGCGGCGGGCGTGACCGTGGAGATGTGCCCGACCTCGAACCTGCACACGTGCGCGGTCGCGTCGATCCGGACCCATCCGTTCCCGGCGCTGCTCCGCGAGGGTCTCCGGGTCACGGTCTCGACCGACGACCCGGCGGTCTCGGGGATCGACCTCGTTCACGAGTACCGGCTGCTCGTGAAGGAGTTCGGCCTTTTGCGCGACGAGGTGCGTCGGGTCGCGCTCCACGCGGCCGAGGGCGCTTTCGTGGCGGAGGCGGAGCGCTCCGCGCTCCGCCGGCGGATCGAGGGTTTCTTCCATGGACGACCGTGAGCTGGCGCGGCGCGCGATCGAGGCGAGCCGGCGCGCGTACGCCCCCTACAGCCGCTTCACGGTGGGGGCGGCGCTGCTCGCGCGGAGCGGGGAGGTCGTGGAGGGGTGCAACGTGGAGAACGCCTCCTACGGCCTCACGATCTGCGCCGAGCGGGTGGCCGCCTCGGCGGCCGTGGCGCGCGGGCTGCGCGAGTTCGTCGCGATCGCGGTGGCGACGCCGACGCAGGGGACGCCGTGCGGGGCGTGCCGGCAGTTCCTCGCGGAGTTCGGGTCCGAGCTGAGGGTGGTGCTCACCGATCTCGAGGGGCGGATGGACGTGACCGATCTGCGTGCGCTGCTCCCGCGGGGGTTCCGCCTGTGAGCCGCCCGGACCTCGCCGCGGCGGTGGAGCGGCTCCCCGAGGAGTATCGCCCGATCTTCCGGCTCGTGATCCAGGGGAAGGAGCCGGAGGAGATCGCCGAGCTGCTGGGGCTGGACCCCGCGGCGTGCCGGAAGAAGTGCCACGAGGGGGGGCTGCTCTTCCGGAAGATCGTGATCGGCGGGTCAGGCGGTCCGGAGCGTCCGTAGGTAGAGGACCAGCCCGATCGCGGCCGCCACCGCCACGCCGCCGCGCCAGGCGGCGCCGTTCTTCGCCTCCCACGCCGCGTAGCCGAGCAGGAACACGATGCACACCACCATGAACAGGCGGTGCACGCGGATGAGGGAGACGGCCATGGCGCATCTTCTACCGTGGAGGGCGCGGGGCCGCCATCACCGTTGACGCTCGAGGGGGCCGCCGGAAGAATGCGCGCCCGTCATCCCCGAAGGAAGGAGCGTTCATGGAACCCGGAGGCGCGCCCCCCCAAGGCCTGTCCCCGCTCGCCTACCGCGAGCTGAAGCCGGGCGAGGTCTACGTCCCGTACGTCCCGCCGGCGCAGAGCCCGCCGGAGGTGACGGCCTGGTCGGTCGGGTGGGGGATGTTCTGGACGGTCGTGTTCTCGTTCAGCGCGGCGTTCCTCGGCCTCAAGGTCGGCCAGGTGATGGAGGCGGCGATCCCGATCGCCGTGCTGGCGGTCGGCTTCGCCGTGTTCCGCCGGACGCACCTCCTCGAGAACGTGATCGTCCAGTCCATCGGCGGCGCTTCGGGGGTCGTGGTGGCGGGCGCCATCTTCACGCTGCCGGCGCTCTACATCGTGGGGGTCGGAACGACGTGGTGGGAGATGGCGCTCGCGGCGTCACTGGGCGCGGTGCTCGGCGTCTTCTTCCTGATCCCGCTCCGGCGGTACTTCGTGAGGGACCAGCACGGGAAGATGCCCTTCCCCGAAGCGACCGCGACCACCGAGGTGCTCGTCACCGGAGAGTCGGGAGGGCAGGCCGCGGTCGTCCTGGTCGCGGCCTCGTTCGTCGGTGCGATCTACAACTTCCTGGCCGGCACGGTCCAGCTCTGGAAGGAGGAGGTCCAGTTCCTCTGGACCGCGGCCGGGCAGAAGCTCGCGGACCGCTACAAGCTGATCTTCAACTTCGACGCCGAGGCCTCGATCCTGGGGCTCGGCTACATCATCGGCCCGCGCAACTCGTTCGTCCTCTGCGCCGGGAGCTTCCTCGCGTGGTACGTGCTCGTGCCGGCGTTCTGGTACGTCGGGCGGCACATCGACATCCCCGTCGAGCCGGGCAAGACGCCCTTCGATCAACTGGGGCCCGTCGGGCGCGGAGGGATCTTCGGCCTCTACGTGCAGAAGATCGCGGTCGGCGCGATCGCCATGGCGGGCGTGCTCAGCATCATCCGTTCGCTCCGCATCGTGGCGGGCTCGTTCATCAAAGGCGTCCGGGACGTGAAGAGCGGCCACGGGGCCGCGGGCGCCCAGGTGGAACGGACCGACCGGGACCTCCCGATGGGCGCCGTGCTCGCCGGGATCGTCGCTTCGCTCGTGGGCATCTATCTCTTCTTCCAGTTCTTCGTCGGAATCTCGTTCGGCCACTCGCTGGGCGCCACCGCCGCGTCCGCTCTGTTCGCCTTCCTCTTCACCACGGTGTCCGCCCTGGCGATCGCGCTGGTGGCCCGGAATCCGGTCTCCGGGATGACGCTGCTCACGATCTTCGTGACCGGGACGCTGTTCCTGCCGGTGGGACTCTCAGGGCCGCTCGGGATGCGGGTGACGCTGCTGATCGCGTGCATCGTCTGCACGGCCCTCTCGACCTCCGGTGGCTTCATCACGGACCTGAAGGCCGGCTATTGGCTGGGAGCGACTCCTCGGAAGCAGGAGATCTGGAAGATCCCCGCGGTGCTGGTCGCGTCGCTCTCCACGGCGGTGGCGATCTTCCTCATCGAGAAGACCTACCCGGGGTTCAAGGAGAAGATCGCGGCGCCCCAGGCGAACCTGATGGCCACGATGACCGGGGGCATCATGTCCGGCGAACCGCCGCCCTATTTCCTCTACGCCATGGGCGTGGGCCTGACGCTGGTGCTCGAGTTCCTCCAGGTGGGCGCCATGACCTTCGCGCTCGGGATGTACCTGCCGATGGAGCTGAACACCCCCGCGCTGGTGGGGGGGATCATCGCCCACTACGTCCGGAGGAGCAGCGCCGACCCCGAGGTCGCGAAGAAGCGCTGGGACCGCGGGACGCTCATCGCCTCCGGCCTGATCGCCGGCGGCGCCCTCATCGGGATCGTGGGCGTGTTCCTGAAGCAGTTCGAGGGAGACCTGTGGCTCCAGGCTTGGGTTCCGCGTTTCCTCAAGGAAGTCCGGACCGGCGAGCTCGTCTCGATCGCCGCCTTCACGCTGCTCTGCGTGTGGCTCTACGGCGACTCCAAGAAAGCGGCGTAGGCGACCGCTACCACTTCTCGACGATGCACTCCCAGTTCAGCAGCCGGCTCACGGGAGGAGTCCACGGAGAAGACGAGTCCTCGAAGGTGAAGGTCAGGACCATCTTCAAGGACTCGGTGGCCCCGAGGCTCCCGCCTTTCGCGACGTCGATCGTGATCTTGTGCTCTGCGTGCGACGACATGCTGGCGTCCAGGGCATCCGTGTCCGCCGATCCGAAGGTGTAGGTCCCCGACCAGACGTCGCTGCCGGACCAGAAGGAGATCTCGATCGTTCCGCCGTCCTTCAACTCGCCGACGCCGGAGCCCAATCGCGGATCGAGATAGACGCTGATGCTCCCCGTGCTCGAGCCCAGGCTCGGCTTCCCGACCCTCCGGACGGATATGGACGGAGGAGGGGGCGGACCGTGCGTGGTTCCGCCGGTATCCACACCGAGCACCGCTCCCTCCGGGAACGCGTAGAACGGGGGCATCGTGCCGCAGCCGGTCAGGAGCAGCGCCAGGACCGGAAGGCCCACCCCCAGGAGGCGGGCCTGATTCATGGAACCACGGTGAGGGATCACAGAACCGGAACCATTCGACACCCTTGCCACGAACGATCCGACGTGCGCCACTCAATCCTCCCTTGCGGGTCTTGCAGCGTTTTCGAGGGACCCCACTCCCCCGGCTACCGGTTTTTGTCCAGATCGCCCAGCGCCCGGGCCAACACACTCCGCGTGGCCTCCGCGTCTCCCGTCTCGTATTCCCGGATCGCCTTCCGCTTCTCGGCCTCCACCACCGACGGGTCGAGCAGCCCCTCCAGCTCCCGCCGGGTCCGGTCCTGGAGCCTCCTCCGATCCTCCGATGAGCCGGCCGACTCTGCCTCGAGCTTTCCGGCCAGGGCCGCCACGGCCCGCAGGTCATACGTGAGGCGAGGCCGCCGCGCCAGCTCCCGGTCCACGATCTCCCGGATGCGGGCGGCCCGACGCGCCACGGCCTCCACCGACTTGTCCGCCGGCGCCTCGAAGTAGAGCGCCCAGCTCTGGATGCGCTGCAGCTCGTCGTAGAACTCGCGCAGCATGGGAGAAAGGCCGGGGTCCCAGAGCGCCTCAGCGTCCTTCGCGAGCTGGATGGACCGCGCGTAGTCGCGCGACTCCGGATAGAGGTGCAATGCGGCCCAGAACGCCGTGGCCGGGAGCAGGCGGAGCGCCCGCTCACGATCAGCGGGGTCGGGAAGCACGCGGGCATACCAGGTCTTCCCGCAGTTCACCTCCTCGCACTCCTGCACGACATAGGTGAGCAGCCAGTGGAGCAGCGCCGGCTCCGTCCCGGCCGCCACGAGCGACAGGTCCACGGCCCGGGTCCAGGCCGCGTCGGAACCCGGTTCCTTGCACGCCTGCCGGAGCGCCGCGGCCGCGCTCCAGGCCTCGGCGGCCCCGCGCTCGACATCCTCGATGTTCGCTCGCACCCAGAGGAAGTCCTCGAGCGCGTCCGCGAACCGCCCCTGCTGGCACCGGAGCAGGCCGCGCGCGGAGCGGGCCAAGAGGTGTCCCTGGGGATCGTCCGCCGCGGGACGGACGATCTCCTCGGACTCGTCCAGGTCCTCCTTGGGTTTCCCCAGCGTGGTCGCCTTCTCGCGGTCCACGAGCGAGCGCCCGATGAGGCGCACTCCGCGCACGCATCGCTCTCCCGCCGTCAGGTCCATCGACGACACCCGCCCGAGGAGCCTCTCGGTCTCCAGCATCTCGTCGATCATCCCGCGCTCGAGCTGCACGAAGGCCCGGAGCTCGAGCAGGAGGGGATGGGAGTCCACCAGAGCCGGGTGCCGGTCGAGCAGTTCCTGCGCCCGCTCCAGGGCGGGGTCCTTGGAACCCCGGCTGCGGACCAAGAGGAGATGGAAGCCCATCTGGAAGAGGAAGTGCGGGTCCCGGCGGCGCTCGAACCACCGCGCGGCGTCGCGGGCGATCTGCTCGTGGAGCGTCCCGCTCCGGTTGTAGGAGAGGGCGAATCCGACCTTCTGGAGCAGCCGGCGGGTCCGGAGCGGAGCCACCGCCGCGAGCACGTCGTCCCACAGCTCCGCCTGTCCCCTCTGGCCGGTGAACCGCGCGCCTTCGGACACGAGCCTCGCCAACGCCTCCTCCGGCTGCCCCGCGCGCAGGAGCGCGCGCGCCTCGTCCCCGAGTCGGAGCCCTTCGCGCCGCAGCGCCTCCACGCGTGCCGCCTCGTGTCGCGCGCGCCACCAGGCCGTTCCGCCCGCCCCGAGACCGGCCAGCACCAGGAGAGCCGCCATCCCCGCCGTCACCGGGTGCCGCCGCACGAGGCGCGAGGCGCGGAGCCGCACGGTCTCGCGCGCGTGCCGGAGCGGGCGGTCCTCGAGCCAGCAATCGAGGTCCTCGGCCATCTCCGCCGCGGTCTCGTAGCGGTCGGACGGGTGCTTGGCGAGCGCCTTCTCGAAGATCGGATCGAGCGAGCGGGGCACGCCGGGCGCCACGCGCGAAGGAGAGGGGACGGGCAGGAAGGCGATCCGCTTGAGCATCTCGCTCTGCCCCCCCTCCTCGGCCACGCGCCGTCCGCAGAGCGTTTCGTGGAAGGTGACCGCCAGCGAGTAGAGGTCGCTCGAGGGGGCGAGCGCCATCCCGCCGCCCAGCGTCTGCTCCGGACTCATGTAGGGGACCGTCCCGGCCAGCAGGCGCTGGACGTTCCAGGTCCCGCCTTCCTCGCGGGCCAGCCCGAAGTCGATCAGCCGCGGCCGGTCGTCGTCGCCGATCACGATGTTGGAAGGCTTCACGTCCCGGTGGATCAGCCCCACCTCGTGGAGCGCGCCCAGCGCCCGGGCCACGTCGCGGAACCAGCCGATCACGACGCGGATCCACGCGCGGCTGTGCGGCTTGGGAGGGGGCTCGGGCGGTCGCGAGGGCCGGCGCTGCGGCTCGTCCAGCACCACCGAGAAGGTCTGCGTCGTGTCGCCTTCCACGTACTGTCGGATGTGCTCGGCGAGCGTGCGGCCCCGCACGAGCTCGGTGGCCATCCAGGCGAACCCCCGGTCGGTCCCCTCGTCGATGAGACGCACGACGTTCGGGTGGTTCACGCGCCCGAGACCGTCGGCCTCGCGCCGGAGATGCGAGACCTTGGTGGATTCCGACAGGGGCGCGAGCTTGACCGCCACTTCGTGTCCGCTCTCCGTCTGCCGGCCCAGGAACACCACCCCCATCCCTCCCGTGCCGAGACGCTCTCGGAGCTGGTAGGGTCCGACCTGGTCCGGGAAGAAGCCCGCCTTGGGTGGCTGGGCCGACGCCTCCAGGTCCCGGTAGAAGTCGGGGTGCTCCCTCAGGAAGGAGAGCGACGAGGCGCGCGCAGGATCGGGGGCATCCTGGGTGAAGAACCCCTCGATCTCCTGCCGGATGGACTCGGTGGACGGGTCCTGCTCCTCCATGATCGGGGTCGGGAGTCTATCACGGCTCCTCCGCGAGCCTCCGGGCGGTGGAGAAGACGGTGTCCAGCATGGGCGCGGTGAGGCGGCCCGTGAACGTGTTCTGCTGGCTCGGGTGGTAGCACCCGATCAGCACGGGCTTCCCCGGGCCGGGACGGGCCACGGTTCCATGGCCGAAGCGGGGCCGCGGGCGCGGGGCGCCCAGCACGTCGAGGGCGGCGTCGAAGGCGATCCCGCCGAGCGCGACCACGACCCGGAGCCGGGAGAGCGCGGCCAGCTCGGCGACGAGGTACGGGCGGCACCGGCGCAGCTCCTCGGGGGTGGGCCGGTTCCCCGGGGGCGCGCACCGCGCGGCGGCGGCGATGTAGGCGCCGCGGAGAGCGAGCCCGTCGCCGCGCGCCACCGAGGTGGGCTGGCTCGCGAGCCCAGCCCGGTGGAGCGCGGCGTAGAGGAAATCGCCCGAACGGTCGCCGGTGAAGGCGCGACCGGTGCGGTTCCCGCCGTGGGCGGCGGGCGCGAGCCCGACGAGGAGGATGCGGGCCGCGGGGTCGCCGAAGCCGGGGACGGGACGACCCCAGTACTCCTGGTCGCGGAACGCGCGCCGCTTCGTCCTCGCGACGGCCCGGCAGTGGCGGCGGAGGCGCGGGCAGGCCTCGCACGCGATGACCCGTCGCGCGATCCGGTCCAGGTCGCGCGAGCGAACGAGGGCCGGAGCGGTCGTCCGCCCCGGCCCTCGAGGGAGGTCGATCGGCTTATCTGGCCTCACGGGCCATGCGCTTGATCTTTCAGCCGAAGGGTTTCGTCTCCTTCAGCGTGATCTCCTTACCGGCGAGCAGCTCCACGATCGCGGCCTTGAGCGCGGGCGGGTCGTCCTTGATCTTCGCGTAGGGCCCGCCCCGGTAGACCACCTGGCCGCCCTTTTCGATCAGGAAGACGTGGGGGGTGGTGATCGCGCCGAACTGGTCGGCGACCACGTTCCCGGTGTCGCAGAGCACCGGGTAGGTCCCATGCTCCGCGACGTGCTTCAGCACCGCCTCGGAGTCCTTGGTCTCCGCCTGGTCCGAGTCGATGCCGAGGAAGACCACCCCCTTGTCCTTGAACTCCTCGTGGATCCTGATCGTGACGGGATCGCTCGCCTTGATCGCCGGGCACTTGAAGGCCCAGAAGACCACCGCGACCGCCTTGGTCTTCTCCTCGCTCAGGAGCTGCTTGAGCGAGACCTCCTTACCGTCGAAGGTCTTCAGCGTGAACTCGGGCGCCTTCTGCCCGACCTTCACGGTCTCCGGCGCGGCGCCGATCGGGAGGATCAGGACAACCGCCAACAGACGCAGCATGTGACCTCCATGAAGAAAAACCCCCGGGAAAGAAAAACCGGTCCGGGGCGCCGCGTCAAGCGGGTCGCGCGGGGGGCACCCAGAGCGGGCGCTTCCCGCGCTCGCGGTCCATGACCGCGAGCCGGTGGGCGGCGGCGAGGCCGGTCCGCACGCAGAGCTGCTCGGCGGCGGCCTTCCGGTCCGGCTGGATGAAGACGTTGCGCGCGCGGTTCGCGAACACCACGCAGATGCACCCCGCGCGGAAGCGGCGCACGGAGGCGAGCACGAGCAGCGCGGACGCCTCCATCTCGAAGTTGAGCACGCCGGCGCGGTGAAGGTCGTCCGGGAGGTCTGGGAAGCGGATCGGCCAGCCCGGCACGGCGCGCCCCTGCGCCGCGTAGAACCCGGGCGCCGTCGCGGTGATGCCCGCGTGCCAGCGCGCGCCGGCGCTCTCCGCGGCCCCGGCGAGGGCCTGCACCACGTCGGGGTGCGCGACCGCCGGGTAGCCGTCCGGGACCCAGAAGGCGGTCATGTTCTCCAGGCGCACCGCGCCGGTCGTGATCGCCAGCTCTCCGATCCCGACGTCGCGCGGGAGCGCGCCGCAGGTCCCGATGCGGACGAAGGTCGGGCGGGCCACGCAGGCCGACAGCTCGAGGACCGCGATCTCCGTGTTGTCCGGCCCGATGCCCGTGGAGACCACGGAGACCGGCGTCCCCTCGAACTCGCCCGTGAACGTCACGAACTCGCGGTTCTGCCACGGGCCGCGGAGCCGCTGCATCATCGAGGCGGCGCGCTCGGCGCGGGCCGGGTCGCCGCACAGGAGGATCGTGGGCGCGACTTCGCCGGGGGCGACGCCGACGTGGTATTGGCGTCCCTCGCCGGTCTCGACGCGCTCGGCCGACCGGTAGCCGCGCCGGGCCGAGCGCCGCCGCGGGCTCACTCGCCGCCCCCGTCGAGCGCCACGATGTCCGGGAGGTGGCGGTGCTGCTCGGCGCAGTCCAGGCCGTAGCCGACCACGAACCGGTCGGGGATCTCGAAGCCGAGGTAGTCGATCGTGACCGGCACCTGGCGGCGCGACGGCTTGGAGAGGAGCGCGGCGATCCGGAGCGTGGCGGGGCGGCGCGCTCTGAGGATCTCGCAGAGGTACGAGAGGGTCAGCCCGGTGTCCACGATGTCCTCGACGATGATCACGTCGCGGCCCTCGATGGTGACGTCGAGATCCTTGAGGAGCTTCACCTCGCCGGAGGAGGTCGTGCCCTTGCCGTAGGAGGAGAGAGCCAGGAAATCGACCGACGAGGGGATGCGGAGCGCGCGCATCAGGTCGGCGGTGAACACAAAGGCGCCCTTGAGCACGCCGACGAGGTGGGGGGCGCGGCCGGGCGCGAGGTCGCGCTCGATCTCGGCGGCGAGCTCGGGGAGTCGCCGGCGGATCTGCTCCGCCGACACCAGCACGGGAAGCTTCGGGCCCATCGGAAGTGCCGGAGGCTAATCTCCCGCGAGGGGGGCCGAAAAGGGGTCAGGACCCTTTTTCGCCGCGAAAAAGGGTCCTGACCCCTTTTCGGCCTATACTGCGCGCGGTGTTTTCCGTGCTGCTCGCGCTCCTCCTGGCCCAGGACTCGGGGCCGCCGCCGCGGATCCCGAACGATGCGGTCACCGAGCGCTGCGGGAGCCTCGTGCGCTGGGAGACCGACCTCGCCGCCGCGCTCGCGCGCGCGACCCGCGAGAAGCGGCCGGTCTTCTGGTACGTGAACGAGATCGCGGGGAGCCCCATGGACCGCCGCCAGGTCCTCGACAACTACATGCGCGCCGGGCCCTTCTCCCAGCCCGACGTGATGGACCTCCTCGAGCGCCGCTTCGTCGCGCTCCGGGCGCCCGCCGAGGAGGACGTGCAGGAGCGCTACGACGTGCGGGCCTTCAAGCTGATCGAGCCCGGCTTCCTGGTGCTCGTGCCCGACGGCCGCGAGCTCTGCCGCGTGGACCGGATCGCTACGTTCAGCGAGGAGTGGATGGTGCACGCGCTCCGCGAGGCGCTGAAGAAGGCGCCCGGGCTCTCGCGCGCCGAGGGGAAGGACGCGGCCGGACTCCTCCGCGACGGCGAGCCCGAGCGCGCGCTCGAGTCGGTCGCGGGCGAGGGGCCGGAGCGGCGCTATCTCGAGGGGCGCATCCTCCGCCGGCTCCGCCGCGCCGAGGATGCGCGGAAGGCCCTCGAGGCGGCCGGCACGGCGGACGCCCGGGTCGAGCTCGCGGTGCTGGCGCTCCGGGAGGGGAAGCCGGCGGAGGCTCTGGGCGTGCTCGACGGCCTGCTCCGTCGGGGCGACCTCCGCTTCTCGCGGGCCGCCGAGGCGCACTGGCTCTACGGGGTCGCGCTGCGCCTGCTCGGCCGCGACGCGGATGCCGAGGGCGTCTGGCGCAAGCTGGCCACGGCGATGCCCGAGTCTCCCTGGGCGTGGAAGGCGCACGCCGAGGCCATCGGCGCGGGCCCGTTCTCGCGCGGCTTCGAGCTGGTCGCGTGGGTGCCGGCCGAGGCGCTGCTGCCCGCGCCCGCGACCACGCGGCGCCCGCGAAAGCCGGAGGAGGCGCGCGCGCAGGCGGAGGCGGCCGTCGCCTTCCTGCTCGCGCGGCAGCGCGGCTCGGGAGCGTGGGACGATTCCAACTACGACTTCGGCGGGCTCGACAGCCTCCCGAACGTGCACGCGGCGGTGACCGCGCTCGCCGCGATCGCGCTGCTCCGCTGGCGGGACGCGGGTCCGGCGCCCGCGGTGGACGAGGCACTCGCGCGCGCCTGGCGGTTCCTCGCGGACGAGCGGAACACGGCGCCCAAGGACCGCGATGAGCTGGCGTGGGCGCACGTCTACCGCCTGCTGCTGGGCGACGCCTGGCTCGAGGCGGACCCGGCGCGGGCCGCGGCGATCCGCCCGAAGCTGGCCGAGTGGGCCGGGCTGCTGGCGAAGTGCCGGAGCCGGAAGGGGGTCTTCCATCACGAATACGCGAACCCCTTCGTGACCGCGGCGTCGCTCCTGGCGCTCGACGCGGCGAAGCGGCGCGGGGTGGCGGTGGACGGCGACGTGATCGAGGCGGGGGTGGAGGCGCTGAGGGCCTGCCGGAGCGAGGCGGGGACGTGGTCCTACCTGTATCCGGGGGGCAGGCGCGCGACGGCGCCGCAGGCCTCGATCGGGCGCGGGCCGATCTGCGAGCTGGCGCTGCTCGTGCACGGCGCGTCGAAGCCGGAGCGGGTGCTGGAGTCGGTGCGGTCGGCCGTCGAGCACCACGAGGTGTTCGAGACCGTGCGTCAGTACGACGACCACGCGGACCGCTGGCGGAACGGCGGCTTCTTCTTCTGGTTCGGGATGCACGGCCGGGCGCTCGCGATCGCGCGCGTGCCGGAGCCGGAGCGGCCCGCGCTCGCGCGGCGGCTCGTCGAGACCGTGATGGCGATCCCGGAGATCGACGGCACCTGGGTGGACTCGCACGAGCTCGGCAAGAGCTACGGCACCGCGATGGGGCTGCTCGTGCTGAAAGCCTGTCTGGAGCTCGCGCAGTAGACGTGCGGCTCCGGCTCTAGGTGGATCAACAGCGTGAAGGTCCGAGAGGGCTTTGCTCTCGTCGACTTGGCCTCTCCCTGGGAGGTTCGCGATGAAGAAGAGGCGTGATCGAGGGGAGACCTCAGGACCCGCCGCGGGTCGTGACCCCTCTTCGACGGGGCGAATGCACGAGAAGGGCGGAAGGAGTCGAGGCGCGCGTCGGCTCCTCCTCGCCGTCATCGCCCTGGTCGTTGTGGCCTGGGGCATCTGGCGGATCGACGACGAGCAGAGGCGGTCCGCCGAGGCGGTGGGTGCGACCGCCGTGGTGCTGCCCATCGGGGGCGAACGGGTCTTCGAGGACCCGGACCGACCGGGATGGTCCTACCGGCTTCTGATCCACGAGGTGATCCCTCCCCCGTGGCCCCTCTGGCTGCTGGCCGGGGTCGGGCACCATGCCCGGCTCACGATCACGGACCTCGAGAACGGTCGTGACGTCGGCACCGCCAGTACGCCCGCACCGGCGTTGGCCTTCTCCATCCGCGATTCTGAGCGGGAGTGGCTCTGGGTGCGTCCCGAGGAACTGGTCCCCGAGGGAGTCCGCGTGCTCGTGCGGGTCGGGCGGAAGCGCTGATCACGGACGGGCCGTCACGATGAGCGCGTCGGTCAGGCGGAAGCAGACGCCGACCTCCAGGGCGGCGCCCTGCACGCTGAAGCTCATTCCCAGGAGAGCCGGACTCGCCGGCACGTTCAGACAGAGCACCGCCGGTTCCCCGTAGACGGCGAACACCGCCTGCGGTGCCGGGGTTGAACCCTCCGCCGAACAGGACCGTGGTCCCTCTTCTCTGGTCGAACGCGAGCGCTGCGTAGCCGCAGGCCTGCGGTCGGTTGGGCGGAAACCGCGGGGTCCGCGAGTGCGATCAGGAGAAACGCCGAAGCTCGCACGGGGTCCACCTCGAGAGCGCCCGGCCCGGGGATCGTCGAGGGGTCGAACCACCGGGATCATTCCGGCCGGCTTCGGAAAGGCAAGGAAGACGCAAAAGGGGTCAGTACCCGCCGCGGGTCCTGACCGCTCACCGCCCCGCGAACTTCTCCGGCGTCTTCTGGAACTGCTCGCGACAGCCCTCGCTGCAGAACCACCAGGTGCGGCCGCCCCACTCGCAGGACGGCGTCTGGTTGTCCACGGTCACGTCCACGCAGCCGAGGTCCCGGTGGTACACGCAGACCGAACACTGGACGGTGCGGTCGGACGCAGAAGCGGCCGGCTCTTCGTGCGCCACCGCCGTGCAGCCGAGCGCGACCAGGAGCAGGCAGGCGATCGGAATCAGTGTGCGCATGGTCAGAAGGTGAGGCTGATGCCGGCGAGCACCTTGACGCGGGTCTCGAGTTGCTCGCCGTTGAGATCCTGCCAGAACGGGATCGGAACCGACGCCGTGAACGCGAACTTCTCGTTGAAGGCCACCCGGAACCCCGGCGCCACGAACATCGCCGTCCCTCCGGTATTCGCGTCCGGATCCCCGTGGTCCTCGGTTTTGAAGAGCTGGCGGAGCAGCAGCTCGGTGAACACCGCCGGCTGAGGATACGCCTTCGCGTCCTCCCGCAGCCGCCAGGCGCCCGCGATGCCCGCGTCGATCCGGTCCCCCAGCCGGAAGTCCCGGTGCTCGCCGCGCCGGATGTAGTGCCCGCTCGCGTCCAGCGTGAAGCGCTTCGTGGCCCAGAAGGACGCCCCCGCCCGAGGTGCCGGGCCCGTGGTCGGCGAGCGCGAAGGGAGCCAGGAGGAGGATCGGGAGGATCTTGCGCATGTGGGGCTCCGGTGAAGTGGCGAAGAGGCGCGGGGATTGTAGCGTGCGATCAGTAATAGACGAACGCGCCAGGCACCAGCGTGGTCCCCGCCGGCGTGGTCAGGATCAGGTCCACCACGATCGGCATCGCCGTGTCGTCCTTGGGCGTGTATCCGGGTGCGGCGGGCGTCGTGATCAGGATCGTGGTCGCGTTCACCACCGTGACCAGCCCCGGCAGGCCACCCCCCAGCCGCACCGTCGTCGCGCCCGGCACGAACCCGCACCCGGTGATGGTCGCGGGCGTCCCCCCGGGCGCCCCCCCGAAGGCCGGCGCGATCGACACGAAGCCGGGCCCCAGGTTGGTGACGTCCCGGCTGTTCCGCGCGCCCGGCGTGCCGCGGTCGCCCGCGCCGAAGACCACCGTCGAGGGCAGGAAGTTCCCGCCGCTCGCCGGTCCGAGGAGGTTCGCCTTCTCGGACGACTGCCCGTTCACGATCGGGAACGAGCCGTTGTAGGCGACCGAGTCCACGGTGGTCGCCTTCCCCGTCTGGAGGATGATCTCGTCTCCCGAGTTGCCCAGCGCGAAGACGCCGCGCGGCCACACCAGGTCGGGCGTATAGCCGCCGTTGACCGCGCGGTTCCCGCTCGCGCCGACGACCAGGTAGCCCATGGGAGGCAGGAGCATCGTGGTCCGGAGGGTGAACGAGTCCGTCCCCGCGTCGCGCAGCCGGCACCCCGCGAGCGTCGGCTCGCGGCAGCCCGTGTTGAAGAGCTCGAACCACTCCCCCTGCGCGTCGGCCACCGCGGCGGGGTTGGCGAGGTACTCCGACACGCGCGCCTCGCCGGCGAGCGGCGGGCGGGTCGCCGCCAGCTCGTCGCAGAGGAAGGACGCGGCCCGCAGCACCGGGCCCGAGACCGTGTAGCGGGTCCCGTCGGTCTCCAGCACGATCGTCCCGTTCACCGCGATCCCGCCCTGGTTGCCGGTGCCGGCCGAGGTCTGGTAGACGGGGGTCGCCGCCGCGGCGGAGTTGCAGTAGTCGAGCGGCTCCTGGTGCGGGTGCCCGTAGGGGTTCGCGAGCCCCATGGAGGCGAAGCAGGCCTCGGGCCGGAGCGCGGCCACCAGGATCGTGTTCGTGCTGGTGGCGCTCGCGTGGTGCGAGAGCTTCATCGCGTCCACGTTCCCGACGCGCGACGCGAGCTGGGTCTCGACGTCCGCCGTCCCATTCCCGCCCCCGGTCAGGTCCCCGGCCGTGAAGTACTGGAAGTTTCCGAAGCTGATCTTCCACGCGACGCTGGCGGAGTTCTCGAACTGGCTCGAGCCGGTGATCGCCACCGACCCGCCGCCGATCAGGAAGCCGTTCACGGCCACGCAGGTCGCGAGCGCGCCGCCGCCCAGATCGAGCACCTGGCCCACCGCCACGGTCCGCCGGGCCGCGCCGGCCGCAGCCACGTAGTCGGTGTAGGACTGGGTGGTGGGGAGGGTCCCGAACGAGCCGCGGTCGTAGACCAGCGTGGCCGGGATGCCGGAGCGGATCACCTCGTCCAAGCCGCCCAGGTGGTCGGAGTGGAAGTGGGAGGCGACCAGGAAGTCGAGCCGGTTGATCCCGCGGGCGCGGAGGTAGGGCGCCACGATCGCGTTCCCCGCCCCGTCCTCGCCCGCGTCGATGAGCATCGTCTTGCCGGTCGGTCCCTGGATGAGCGTCCCGTCTCCCTGTCCCACGTCGAGGTGGTGGATGCGCAGCGTCTGCCCCGACGCGACCGCGGCGAGGAGGAGGAGAAAAATGGTGTCACTCGTCATTTTCCCGCGGCGGGAAAATGACGAGTGACACCATTTTTCGCCGCTCACGGCACCACCTTCCGCTGCTTGAGCCAGTCGGCCACGACGTCGCGGATCGGCCGCCCGGTGTCCTCGACCGGCAGGCCCGCGGTCCCGAAATAGCGATCGGTGTGGTCCGCCACGAAGCTGTTCGTGACGATCGTGTAGAGCCTCTCGCCGTCGAGCTTCCCCCCCTGACGTCTCCGCGCCTCGCCGAAGGCGCCGCCGAGGACGCCGCCCTTGAGACTCAGCTTCACCACGCTGTTCTCGAAGGGGAGGATGCGCCATAGGTCCCGGAGCGTGATCGGACCGGCCTTCAGCTCGCCGCGGATGCCGCCGCTGTTGTGGAAGCCGAAGTCCCCGCCGATCGTCTCCCGGAGCGCCTGCTCCACGAGGCGGTAGAGGTCCCGCTTCTCGAGATCGTGCTTCGCCTCGGCGAGCCGCTCGTCCAGCCCCTTCGCGATGGCCGCCTCCTGCTCGGCGACCGCCTTCGCGACCTCCGGGTCCGGCGGGAGCTTCAGCTCCGCCGGCGCCACGAGGCTCCCCATCACCTCGACCACGCGCCCCCGGTCCAGGTCGATCCGGACCTCGATCCGCCCGACCCGCTTCGTGTACTCCCACGCCTGCGCGACCCAGGTGTCCCCCACGCGCACCGGCTCGGGGACCTCCGTGTGGCTGTGCCCGCCGATGATCAGGTCCACCCCGGGGACGGCGCGCGCGAGCGCCTTCTCCTCCTGATGGCCGACGTGCGTGAGCAGGATCACGAAGTCCGACGCGCGGTCCACGTCCGGCACCAGGCGCCGCGCGGCCTCCACGGCCTTCTCGAAGCGGACCCCCTCATTCCCCTTCGCGACCGTCAGCCGCGGCGTGTCCTCGGTCACGAGGCCGATGATCCCCACCTTCACGCCGTCCACCTCGCGCGTCACCCAGGGCGCGTCGGCGAGCAGCTTCCCGTCCGGGTCGAAGGCGTTGGCGCACACGATCGGGTGCTTCGCCCGCTCCACGAACTCCGGGATCAGGCGCCAGCCGTGGTCGAACTCGTGGTTCCCGATCGTCCCCGCGTCGTAGCGGAGCAGGTTCATGAGGTCGTAGATGGCGCGTCCCTTCGTGAGGCTCGAGAGCGGCGTGCCGGAGATGCAGTCGCCGGCGTCGAGCACGAGCACGTTCTTCCGTTCCTGCCGCACCTGGTTCAGGTAGGCGGCCACGGCGGCGAAGCCGGCGATGCCGCCGGGCGCGGGCGAGACGTTCCCGTGCAGGTCGTTGGTGTGGAGGATCGTCAGCGCCTTCTGGCCGCGGCCCGACTGCGCGAGGAGCGTGCCGGCCAGTGCCGGGAGGATGAGCAGGAATTGTCGGAGTCTCATGAGCACCAACCGGCGCCGTCCCTTGGGCGCCGGCCAACGGGTGAGGATCGTAGCAGGACCGGGGCGGTTCAAGGAAGCGGCCGCGCCGGAGGGCGGTCCGGCGCGGCCGCCTGGGAGGGACCCGCCGCGGCGCCGCGACGGGACTATCGGGAACCCCGGAGGCAGGGTGGATGAGTCGGGCCCCATGCTCCCACCCCGCCTTGAAGATCGCCCGGAGACCCCGATGAAATCGGGGTGAATCCCGGGCCTCCGGATCGGCTACAATTCCGCCGGCACGGGACGGGAACCAGGGGAGGGCCCTGAGGGACCGAACCATGCGACTCTCACCGCCGCTCCTCCTACTCCTCCTCCTCGGTGGGACCTGGACACGGGCCGATGAAAACGACAAGGCGCGCTCCGTCGGCGACGTGAACGGGGACGGGGCCATCGACGCCTCGGACGCCTTCGCCGTCGCGGGCCACGTCGCGGGCCTCTTCCTCCTCAATGCCACCGAGCAGCACGCCGCCGACGTGGTGCCGGACAAGATCCTGGACCAGGCCGACGTCCAGAGCCTGTTCCGCGCCACGCTGAAGCCCGTGGTCTTCCCTCCCTTCGAGCCCTTCTCCCCGGATCTTCCGGCGATCGTGGAGCTGAACCCCTCCTCGGGGCTGCCGGGCACCCGCTTCACGATCCGCGGGCCAGGGATACCCGGGTCCGCGCGCATCGTGCACTTCGGCTCACGGATGGCCGAGATCGTCGCGACCGGCCCGGGCATGGTCGAGGCCGTGGTCCCGCCGGACGCCACCTCGGGGCTCGTCCGCGTGGAGACGCCGGTGGGGGTGAGCCTCGGGATCGGGTTCGTCGTCGCGGGCGCGCTCCCGCCCCCGTCCCCGATCCCGCTTCCCGGCGAGGTCTGGCTGACGCTCCCCTCGGGAGTGCTGGAGATCGGCAGCGCCGTGATCGCCCCGATCCTCTTCCATTCGGGCGAAGCGGAGTTCGGCGTCCTCTCGCTCAACGCGCGGTACGACGCCACCCGGCTCCGCGCCCAGGAGGTCCTCCCCACCGGGACCCAGCTCCGGCTCGCGACCTTCGACGACTGCTCGGGGATCGAGAACACCATCGGGACGCTCGGCATCATCCTCCACTCGGAGACGCGCCCGCTCCGGGGATCGGCCCGGGGCCTGATCCCGGCGGCCAACGTGGTCTTCAGCGTCGTCGCTCCGTACACGTCGCCGCTCGCGTTCCTCCAGGGCGTGCTCCGCGTCTTCCAGGACGCCTCCTGGCCGGGCGAGCCGATCGGCACGCCGCTCCCCCGGTTCCTGGACACCTGCCGGTCGAACGAGCCGCCGATCCCGGCTCCACCCCCCGTGCTCCCCACGCTGGAGGCCATCGTTCCGCCCGCGGCCCTCATCGGGGCCGAGGTGCGCCTGCTCGGGCGCGATCTCGCGATCGGGCCCCTCTCTCCGCTCGTCTTCCTGGGTGGCCGCCTCGCGTTCGGGACCGCGGTCGGCCCGGACGAGGTGCGGGTCCGCGTTCCCACGGGCGCGACCTCGGGCGTCGCGTCGGTGACGAGCGCCGGTCAGGTCTCCAATGCGCTCCCGTTCACCGTGCTGCCGGACGCGACGGCGCCGCGCATCGTCCGGACCTGGCCCTCGCCGGGCGGCCGGCTGGCGCCCGGCGCGACGCTGGAAGTGGAGTTCTCCGAGGTGATGGACGTGGCCAGCCTCAACCTGGGCGTCTCCGTGACGATGACGGACTACTACGGGATCTGGCGCGAGCCGGGCTCGCCCACGGTGCGGGTTCCCTGCGCCGCGATCGCCTCCCGGGTGCGGGCCACGACCCTGGTCCTGCAGCCGGTCTTTCCGCTCCCGGCGGGGGCCAGCGGCCAGCTCGTGGTGACCGGGGAGGTGCTCGACCTGAACGGGAACCCGCTCGCGAACCCGCTGGTCCTGCCCTTCACCGTCGAAGAGTGACCTCCACGTCCGGGGCGATCAGCCAGTTGCGGTCGCACGTCGGCTCCAGCTTCCGCCAGGCCCGCGCCCGTTCGAGGAGCAGGTCGCGCACCTCGCCGGGGAGCGTCCGCGTCACCCGAGCCTCCCGGAGCGCGGCGTAGCCGCCGCCCCCCGCGACGCGGTAGCTGTTGGCCGCAAGCGTGAAGCGATCCTCGTCGCGGACCGACCGGCCGCCGCGGGCGAGGTCGCGCACGCGCCGGCCCGGCGGCGCGGTCGGGTCGATGCGATAGGTCACGCCGGCCATCTGGTCGAAGTCGTACGTCCGGCTCCTCGGGCCGAAGCGCACGACGAGCGATCCCTCCAGCCGCGCGTCGGCGATCTGGGAGGCGGCGTGCTCCAGGAGGTCGCGCACCTGCCGCCCCGTCACCTCGAGCACCACGAGGCCGTTCTCGTACGGGTAGAGCCCCCAGAGGTCGCGCACGCGGACCGGGCCCCGGCGGAGCCCCTCGAAGCGGCTCGAGAGGAGGGAGCAGAGCGACAGGTCCGCGCCCGAGGCCTCGAGCTGGACGCGGTGCAGGAGGTCCAGGAGCGGCGTGTCCTCGACGCGGGCGCGGGCCGCGGGGAATCCGTCCGTCGCCTCGGCCACGACCTCGTCGAGCCAGCGCATCGTCGCCTCGTGCGCCTCGCGCGCCTCCTCGAGGATCGCGGCGTCGGCGGAGACGTCGGGACCCGCGCCGAGCATCTCCCCCTTCCAGGCCACGCGCCGCCACGGGCCTCCCTCGTCGCGCTCGAGCGTGACGTCGATGCGCCCCAGACGCATCCCCCAGCAGCGCGGTTCGGCCAGCAGCACGCCCTTCCACTCGCACGGCGCGATCTCCGCGTGGGTGTGGCCGAGGAGCGCGACGTCGATGCCGGGGACCGCCTCGATCATCGCGGCCGCGCGGTTCTCGCGCGACGAGCCGTTCTCCTCGCCGGTGTCCAGGTCGCGCTCGAGTCCCTGATGGGTGAGGACGACCAGGAGGTCCGACGCGCGGCGGAGCGCCGGGACGAGACGGCGCGCGGTCTCGACCGGGTCCTCGAAGCGGAGCCCCCGCCAGTTCTCGGGCCTCTCCCAGCCCGGAACGTTCGGCGTGATCAACCCCAGGATCCCGACGCGCACCCCGCGCACCGTGCGCACGACGGAGGGCTCGAAGGCGCTCGTGCCGTCCTCGCGGAGCACATTGGCGGCGAGCCAGGGGAAGCCGGCGGCGCGGCGCGCCGCCTCGAGCACCTCGAGACCGTAGTTGAACTCGTGGTTGCCGACCGCCATCGCGGCGTAGCCGAGCCGGGTCATCGCGCGCATCATCGGATCGGGCCGCTCGCGGAAGGCCCGGGCGTGGCGGTAGGCCAGCGGGGTTCCCTGGATCGTGTCCCCCGAGTCGAGGAGCAGCGCGTCCGGTGTCTCGTTCCGCACCCGCTGCACCAGAGTCGCAATCCTGGCCAGGCCCAGATCGGCGGGTCGGTTCCGCTGATAGTCGTGGGGAAAGAGGTGGCCGTGGAGGTCGCTCGTGTGGAGGAGCGTGATCGTTGCCCGTTCGGCGGCCGCCGGCGTCCCGAAGAGAAGCAGGAGGACGAATCCGGATCGGAATCGCATGGCGCGGATGATAGCCGCCGCGGAACTTCCGGGACGCTCCCCGGTTCCACGATCGGTGCATGGGAAAGAGGTGAGCCATGGAAGCGACGATGTCCCTGAGGCCCCTGCGCCGGCCGGGTTGGTCGGTGCGCGCGGCGCTGGCGCCGGACGGAGAGGCCGAGGCGGTCGTTCGGCCGGTCTACTCGGCCGGCTCGGCCAGGCGCTCCAGGATCATGATCTTCTGCCAGATCTTGCGTGAGAGGCCGTTGGCCAGGTCCTCGACCTGATCCACCGCCGCGAGCACGACCGGGTCGTAGAGGTTCTGGACGTAGAGCGCGCCGAGCTTGCTGATCAGCGAGAGCATCTCGGAGCAGTAGTCGAGGTAGCGGGTCAGCTCGAACGGCGTGAGTGGGCGCTCCGGCGAGGAGGCCGTGTCCGGGACCCGCGGGACGGCGCGGTCGGGGTCCTTGGTGAGCTGGTGCATGTCCACGATGTGGGCGAGCGAGCGCAGTTCGTGGACCGCCTGGAGCGCGTGACGGCGCTGGAGCCGCTGGTCCAGCGTGGTCACGGTGAGCACGGCCGCTCCGAGGAACGCGACGATCCCGAGCGCGTCGGCCAGGGACTGGACGAAGCCGGCGAGGTCGGGGGCCTCCAGGCGGACGCCCAGCCGGGCGACGCCGTAGACGAGCAGCGCAAGCACGCCGAAGAACGCGAGCGCGAGCACGGCGCGGAGCGCGAGGTTCGGCCGGCGGACGCTCGCGATGCGCGACCGCGCCTCCTCGGCGACCTGCAGGAGCTCGGCCGCGACCTTCGAGAGGCCCGACTCCGGGAACCGCTCGGTCACCCGGTCGCGCAGCCGCGCCACGGTGCGCACGATCTCGTCCGCGCGCAGGCTCCGGTACATGGCGCGCGATTGTAGCGGCGCGTCTTGCCTTCCCTCCGACCGGCCGTAGATTGGCGCCCCCATGCGTCTCCGCGGCAGGGTCGCCCTCGTCAGCGGCGCCACCTCCGGCATCGGCCGCGCCACCGCGCTCCTCCTGGCCGAGGAGGGCGCGCAGGTCGCGTTCACCGGGCGGCGCGCGGAGCGGCTCCGCGAGCTGGAGGCGGAGATCGCGCGGTCGGGCGGGCAGGCGCTCGGGATCGCGGCCGACGTGACCCGTGAGGAGGACGGCCGGCGCGCCGTGGCCGCGACCGTGGAGCGCTTCGGCCGGCTCAATGTCCTCGTCAACAACGCCGGCGTGCTCGGGCCGGGCGGGCTCCTGGACGTCACCCCGGAGGAGTGGGACCGCCAGATGAGCGTGAACCTGCGCGGCCTCTTCCTGCTCACGCGCGCCGCGGCCCCCGAGCTGATCCGGGCGCGCGGCAACTCGATCGTGAACGTGTCGTCGGTCACCGGGATGCGGCCCTACGGCGGGCTCCTTCCGTACTGCGTGAGCAAGGCGGGCGTGGACATGTTCACTCGCTGCGCCTCGCTGGACCTCGCGTCCCACGGCGTGCGGGTCAACGCGGTGAACCCGGGCGTGGTCGTGACCGAGCTGCACACGGTGACCCGGGCCATCGCCGACTACCCGGGCTTCCTGGAGCGGAGCCGGACCACCCACCCGATCGGCTTCGTGGGCGAGCCGCGCGACGTGGCGCAGGCGATCCTCTGGCTCGTCTCGGACGAGAGCCGCTGGGTGACGGGGACCTGCCTCTCCGTGGACGGCGGTCGGGCCAACAGCTCGGCGCGCTAGCGTTGGAGGAACACTCGTGAAGCTCATGATGCTGGCCGCCGTGGCCGGAGCCGTCTGCGCGGCCTGGGCCTCGGCCCGCGAGGACCGGAGGATCTTCCCCTATCCGGTGCACGTGGAGACGCTCGAGAACGGCCTCCAGGTCGTGGGCGTCCCCTGGGACTCGCCCGGGATCATCGCCTGGTACACGGTGGTCCGCGCCGGCTCGCGCAACGAGGTCGAGCCGGGCCTCTCGGGCTTCGCGCACTTCTTCGAGCACATGATGTTCCGTGGCACGAAGCGCTTCTCCCAGGAGCAGTACAACGACGTGGTGAAGAAGCTGGGCGCGGACTCGAACGCGTTCACCACCAGCGACTGGACCTGCTACCACTTCGTGGCCTCGAGCGCCGCGCTCGAGACGCTGATGGACCTGGAATCCGACCGGTTCCAGAACCTCGAGTACGACGAGGCGGACTTCCAGAAGGAGGCCCGTGCGGTGCTCGGGGAGTACAACAAGAACTTCGCGCTCCCGATCCGGAGCCTCCAGGAGCGGCTCTTCGACACGGCCTTCACGACCCACCCCTACAAGCACACCACGATGGGCTTCCTCAAGGACATCGAGGACATGCCCAACCAGTTCGAGTTCTCGAGGAAGTTCTTCGACCGCTTCTACCGGCCCGAGAACTGCATCCTGCTCGTGGTGGGGGACTTCGACCGGGCGAAGCTGATGGGGCTGGCGCGGAAGTACTACGGCCCGTGGAAACGCGGGACCGGGCAGCCGGAGATCCCCGTCGAGCCGGAGCAGGCTGCGCCGCTCGAGGCGACCGTCGAGTGGAAGAACCGGACGCTCCCGTATCTCGCGATCGCCTGGAAGGGCCCGGCCTTCTCGGACCGCGACAAGGACCTGCCGGCGCTCGACCTGATCTCGCAGGCCGCCTTCGGCGAGACCTCGCCGCTCTACCGGAAGCTGGTGCTCGAGGAGCAGCGCGTGGACTTCATCGACGGTTCGGCCTCGGACCAGCGGGACCCGCACCTCTTCGCGGTCTGGACGCGGGTCAAGAAGGACGCCGACGTCGGCGGCGTGAGGGACGAGGTGCTCCGGACCGTGGAGGAGCTGAAGACGAAGCCGGTCGAGCCGGCGCGGCTCAAGGCCATCCAGTCACACCTCCGCTACTCGCTCGCGATGCGGCTGGACTCGCCGGGCGCCGTGGCGCGCACGCTGGCGCACTTCCTGAACCTGACCGGGGACGTCGAGTCGCTGAACCGCGTCTACGCGCTCTACGAGCAGGTGACCCCGGAGGACCTGATGGCGGTGGCCCGGAAGCTCTTCGTCGCGGAGCGCAGGACGACGGCGGTTCTGCGCGCCGCGGGGGAGGGACGGCAATGAGGCGCCCCGGGTTCGCGCTCGCGCTGCTGGCGGCGGCGGCGGTCCCCGGGTGCGCGACGCAAGGCGGGGGGAACGTGGCGATGGAGCAGGCCAGGGGGGGGCTCAAGCTGACGCTCTTGCCGAGTCCCGGGGCGCAGCTCGTGACCATCCGGGTGCTGGTGCGCTCGGGCGCCGCCCAGGACCCGGCGGGGAAGGAGGGGCTCGCGAGCCTCACGGCCGCGATGCTCGGCTCGGGCGGGACGGCGTCGCTGCCCTACGAGGAGCTGCTCCGGAAGCTCTACCCGATGGCGGCCGAGATCGGCCATCACGCGGACAAGGAGGTCACGGTCTTCGTCGGGCAGGTCCACCAGGAGCGGCTGGACGACTTCTACCCGATGTTCCGGGACCTGTTCCTGGCGCCGCGCTTCGACCCGGCGGACTTCCGCCGGAACCGGGACGACCTGGTGAACGCGATCGAGAAGAACCTGCGCGGGAACGACGACGAGAACCTGGGGAAGGCCGCGCTCGAGCTTTCGATGTACGAGGGGCACCCCTACGGCGCGCTCGACGGGGGGACCGTGCAGGGACTCAAGGCGCTGACGCTCGAGGACGCGCGCGCGTTCTTCGAGCGGCACTACACGCGGGACAACGTCCACCTCGGCGTGGCCGGCGAGCTGCCGCCGGCTTTCCTGGACCGGATCCTCCGGGACTTCCTGGAGCTCCCCAAGGGCGAGCCAGAGCCGATGGCGCTCCCCGAGCCGCGCCGGTCCAAGGGGATCGAGGTGGTCTTCGTGGAGAAGGAGTGCCGCGCTCCGGCGATCTCGATCGGGTGTCCGATCGGCGTGACCCGCGCGCACGAGGACTTCTACCCGCTGATGGTGGCGAACTCCTACCTGGGCGAGCACCGCACCTTCAACGGCGTGCTGATGAACAACATGCGGGGGAAGCGCGGGCTCAACTACGGCGACTACTCCTATGTCGAGAACTTCATCCAGGAGGGGGGCTCGACCTTTCCGCTGCCGAACATCCCGCGCCGGCAGCAGTTCTTCAGCATCTGGATCCGGCCGGTGCGGCCCGAGAACGCGCTGTTCGCGCTCCGCCAGGCGGTGCGCGAGCTGGACCGTCTGGTGGCGCAAGGGCTCTCGCAGCAGGACTTCGAGACCACGCGCGAGTTCCTGATCAACTACAGCCGCCTCTGGGCGCAGACGCAGAGCCGGCGGCTGGGCCATCTGCTGGACTCGAAGTGGTACCTGGGCCCGCAGGGGGACTTCCTGGCGGAGGTGCAGGCCCGGCTCCCGCGGCTCACGCGCGAGCAGGTGAACGCCGCGGCGCGGCGGCATCTCCAGGCGAAGGACCTGGTGGTGGCGATCGTGTGCAAGGACGCGGCGGCGCTCCGCGAGAAGCTCCTCTCGGGCGCGCCGACGCCGATCGTCTACGACACCGAGGGGACGCCGCCCGAGATCCTGACGGAGGACAAGGCGATCGAGGCCTACGCGCTCCCGCTCAACCGCGAGCGCGTGCGGATCGTGCCGGCCGCGGGGATGTTCGAGAAGCGGTAAGGGAACAGTCCGCCGGTCAGACCGGGCCAGGCTGGTTTTCCAGCGCCCCGCGCCAGCACGTCCCCGGGCCACCTACTTCTCGTCCGGCACGTCCCACGAGGTGAGCCAGCGCGCGCCCGCGCGGCGGTAGCCCAGGTCCTCGACGATGCGCCGCTCGAGGTCGGGGAGGTGGCCGGCGCCGTAGAAGACGGCGACCGTCCGCGTGCCCGCCGGCACCTCCTTCAGGCGCTTCAGCACGACAGCGTTGCGCCGCACGATCAGGAGGTCGTTCAACTTCTTCCCGAAGAGCAGCGGGAGGAAGGCGGTCGCATTCCCCAGCATCTGCCCGAACATCTTCTTGCGCGCGCGCACCTTCTTCCGCGCCTCGGGCGTCTCCGCGGGCTTGTCGATCCCCGCGAAGAGCGGCTCGGCCAGCTTCACCAGGGCCTCCAGCCCCTGCAGCTCCTTCGGCAGGCCGCCGCGCCGGCGCGGCTTCGTGCCCTCCTCCCCGGCCTTCCCGGGCTCGTCGCCCCCGCCTTCGTCCTCTTCCGGCCCGCCGTCCAGCTCCTCGACCGTGAGGTCGGCATGGACGAAGTGCGGTCTCCGGTAGTTGATCGCGTCGATCTGGAACTGGAGCCCGAGGCCGCGCGCGAGCTTCATCTGGAGCCCGCGGATCGCGCTCTTCCCTTCCTCACCCTCCTCCGAGGGCTCGGGCGGGCCGTCCTCCTTCGACTTCACCGCCTCGTAGAGGACCACGTCGGCCTGCTCGAGCATCCGCTGCACGTCGCGGTAGTAGGCCCCGTCCGCGATGTGCACCGCGCCCACGAGATCGATCCGCGGGCCCTCGCCCTGCGCCGGCAGCAGATGCACCAGCGCCGTCTGGAGCTGGCCGCCGCTCTGGCCGATCTTGTGCCAGCGCGTGACCTTCTTCGCCGAGGGCGCGTCCGCGTCCGCCACCACCTCCTGCACGTCGCCGGCGGCGAGGCGCAGCTCCTCGCCCGCCGGAGTCAGCAGTCGGAGCGCTGCGTCGTCGCGCCCGAGCAGCACGCCCGGAAGGCGCGTGCCTCCCTTGAGCACGACTTCGTCGGCGCGGAGCGAGGGCGCGAAGAAGAAGAGGACGGCGGCGGCAAGGAGCAGGGGCTTCATGGGCGCCATTGTGCCAGACGCCGGACCGGGCTGCCCGGCCGGCACGTCACCAGGCCCGCGCGCGCCTCCGGCGCAGTTCCTCGAGGCGCGCGGCGCCGCGCGGGTCGAGCCGCGCGAGCCGCTCGAGCGCCGCCTCGGCTTCCGCGTGCTGGCCCAGCCGCTCCCGGCAGCGCGCGATCTCGACAAGCGCGCCCCGGTGGTCGGGCTCGCGCGCGAGCACCTCCTCGAAGCGCCGGGCCGCGGCGTCGAAGCGGAAGGCGGCGGCCTCGGCCAGACCGCGATAGAAGGCGAGGCGCGGGTCGTCGGGGCGCTCCGCCGCGAGCGCGTCGAACCACCCGCGCGCGTCCGGGTCCTCGAGCTTGAGCAGGCAGAGCCCGGCCCCGAGCCGCGTCTCGAAGCTCCCGCCGCGGCGGTACGCGGCGAGCGCGTCGCGATAGCGCCCGAGGTCGAAGGCCAGCGCGCCGAGCTGCCCGGCCTCCTCGGGCGCGGCCCGCGCGCGCAGCTCGAGGAACCGCCCGAGCGCCGCGCGCTCCTCGGGCTCGAGCGGGGGGCCGGCGCCCAGCGCCACCAGCCCGGCCGCGACGGTCGCCGCCGCGGCCGCGGCCAGCGCGAGCCCGGGCCGCCGCGCGCGCGAGAGCAGCCAGGCGATCCCGGCCGTGCCCAGCACGGCCAGGAGTCCCGCCCCGAACGGGACGCCGCCATGGAAGGGCCGGGTCTCCCCGATCTCGCGGGCCGCCGCGAACGGGTGCTGGAGGAAGCCGAGGCTTCGCGCCGCGAGCGTGGCGAGCGGCTCGTGCTCCTGGCCGGGCGTGCGCCCGGTGTTCAGGCCGACGGCGAGCAGCGTGGTCCAGAGCGCGCACGCGCCTCCCGCCGCGATCGCGAGCGCCCGCGGTACGCGCGCGACGAGCGCGCCGAGGCCGAGCACCAGGATCGGGGTCAGGTTCACGAGCCGGCGGGCGCCCAACGAGTAGCCGCCCCACCAGTTGAAGACCGAGGCGAGCCAGACCTGCGCCGCGGCGAGCACCGCGAGCCCGAGCGCGAGCCGTCGGTCGCGGAGCGCCGCCAGGCCGAGGAGCGCGACGGCGGCGAGCGGGGTCCACGGAACCAGCCCGTGGAACGAGGAGAACAAGAGGCGGTGCACGGGGGGAGCGGCCCACTCCATCCGCTCGCCCGCCTGCGGCAGTGTGAGCGGCGACCCGTAGAGCCGCCACCACCCGATCGCCTGCGGCGCGAAGGCCAGTGCGAAGCCGCCCGCCGCGGCGGCCAGCGAGCGCGGCGCCCGTAGGAGCGCGGGCGCCGCGATCAGCGCGAAGAGCGCGTCCTGCCAGCGGACGAGCGCGGCCAGGCCGGCGGCGAGCCCGAAGAGGAGGGCGTCGCGCGGCGCGCCATGCTCGCGGAAGCGGTCGGCCGCGAGCAGCACGAGCCCGACGGCGAGCGCCGAGGGGACGTGCGCGTAGAAGGGCGCGGCGAGCGCGTAGTACGCGAGCGGCGTCCCGAAGGCCACGAGCCCCGCGGCGAGCCGGGCCGGCGCCGGCCCGATGCGCGGCGCGGCCCAGCGCGCCGCGACCACCAGCGCGAGGCCGGCGTAGAAGAGCACGCCGAGGTGCAGGCAGAAGAGCGGGAGCGGCCCGTAGCCCTCCTGCACCAGCGAGGCGGGTCCGAGGTGGCCGAGGAGCCAGAAGGGCGCCCAGAGGAAAGCGCTCCCGATCGCGTACTCGTTCCCGATGAAGCCCTGGTCGGTCGGGTAGAACCAGCGGCGCGGCATGCCCCACTGGAGGAACTCGTCCTTGAAGTGGAAGTCGCCGTCGTGGACCGCCGAGCGGAGCCACGCGAGATAGCCCGCGCTGTCCGGCACGAAGAAGCGGTCTCCCGCCAGCATCCACGCCAGCGGAAGGGCGAGCAACAGGGGTGCGAGGCGTCTCATGGGAAAGAATGGTGCCACTCTTCATTTCCGGGGCGGAAATGAAGAGTGGCACCATTCTTCAACGCAGAGCGGGCGGGGGCCAGGTCACCCGCCAGATCGGATGGCCCGCGACCGCGCCGAGCGGCTGGAGCGCGCCGCCGCGCCGGACGATCTCCTCCCGCATCCTCACCATCGACGGGCAGTCCTCGACCAGGTACTGCCGCTCACCGCGCGACTCGACGAAGTCCTGGACGAGTGCCCGCGTGGCTGGGTCCGAGAACGTGATCTTGAAGGCCGGAATCCCCGCGTAGTACCTGATCGACCCGCTCAGCGCGTCGGCCCAGATCCAGGAACGTTCATCGACCTCCGTCGGCAGCGCGATCTCCGGCGGCGCCGCAGGACGCTCCACGGCGGAGGGCGCGGGCGAGAGCCAGAGGTGCGCGAGGAACGCGAGCCCGGGGACGAACGCGAGAGCGCGGCGCGCCCATCCGGACGGCCCCGGGCCCCGCTCGAGCGCTGCGAACGCGATCGCCACCGCGGTCCCGAACGCCGCGGGGATCGCATAGTAGGGCGTGGTCACTTTGTGGGTCAGGAAATACGCCGCAGGCAACCACCAGAGGACCAGCGCCGCGCGGCCCCAGCGAAGGCCCGCGGCGCCGGGGAGCGCGAGCGAGCCGAAGACGAGCGCCGCGAGCGCCCAGTTGTCGGCGGCCGCCGGTCCGGTCCCCAGGTAGTAGTCGAGGTTGCGGAGGAACGGGAACGGCGTCGGCGGCGCGGCGTCCGCGCTGCCGTAAGTGGGTAGGAACCACAAGCCCGCGACCCGGTCCTGGTGGACGAGGAGCGGCAGGACCCCGCCCAGGAGCACGCCGGCCACGAAAAGCCCCGGGCGGGCGCCTGCGAGCAGGAGCGCGAAGCCGGGCACGAGCAGCGCCACCGGGACGCGGACCAGGATCGCGAATCCGAGCATCAGCCCCGCGAGGAGCGCGAGGCCGCCGGCGAGACGCGGGCGGCCGGCTTGCGCGCGCGCGCCGAAGACGGCGAGCAGAGCGAGCAGGAGCGGCGTCACCACCGCGTTGATCGAGTAGCTGTCGTAGCCGATGCGTCCGAGCTCCGTGAGGCCCACGTGAAGGGCCAGCGCGACGAAGCCCGCGGCGGCCCAGGCGCGCCGCGCGCCCGCCCACGCGAGCAGCGCCGCCCCCGCCGCGAGGAGGAACGCGACGACCACGCGGTTCAGCCCGTGCGCGCCGCGCGCCCCTCGGGGAAGAGCGCGAGCAGCGCGGCGGTCCCGGGCGGGTACTGCGGCCCGACCGCGCCCGCGGACGGGAACCAGTGGTGCGCATGCGGCGCCACCAGCTCGTACCAGAGATCCCTCGGGACCCCGAGTGAAGCGAGATGGGCGGCCAGGACCCCCGGCCGAGGGGTCGCCATGTGGAAATCGGGGAGCGAGCCCCGGGCCGCGGCCCGGCGCACCTCCCGCGCCATCGTCAGGTAACCGAAGCGATCGCAGCCGTGAGCGTACTCCGGGACGGTGTCCGCCCGGCGGAGCGCGTTCCGGCCCGAGAGGGCGAGGGAGAGACCCAGCATGCACAGCCAGAGGCCGCCTGCGAGCGCGCCGGCGCGAGTCATCGGGATTCTCGGCATGGAACCGCCCGCTCACGTATCGACCCGCGCGTCTCCGCTCCTGAATGCCCCGATCACCGGAGAGCGAGCACCCGGAACACCTCCGCGAACGCGCACCGCCCCGCGAGCGCGCCCCGGTAGGCGCCGAGCCCGCGCACCGCCTGCACGTAGTCGAACCCGTCGAGCTGCGAGCGGTGCGCCCGGAGCGCGCGGAGCTTCGTCCCGAAGACCACGCCGACGTCCAGCACGAGGTCCCACTCGGAGAGCGGCGTCCAGACCTCGTAGGCGCGAAGCTCCGGCGCGGGCGCGCGTCCCCGCTGGAGCGCCGCGCGGACGATCCGCACGGCGGCGCGGTGGTCCGGATGCCCGTCGGCGGGATGGGGGAGGTACACGATCGCCGGCCGCTCCCGCGCGAGCACCGCGCGGACCGCGCGCACGCCCGCGGCCGCGTGGCGGCCGAGCGTCCAGTCCGGGAGCCGCAGGAACGCGGGCGGGCGGGCGCCCAGCACGCGGCACGCGCGCCGCGCCTCGGCCTCGCGCACCCGCCACGCCTCGTCCCGCGGGAGCCTCCGAAGCCCCAGCTCGCCCGAGGTCAGGAACGCGACCGCCACGCGGTCCCCGCGCCGGGCGTGCAGCGCGAGCGCGCCGCCGCACCCGATCGACTCGTCGTCGGGATGGGGGGCGATCGCCAGCACCTTCTCCTTCATCGCTGGAGTGACTCATAGACCCGGACGTAGTCGCGGGCCATCCGGTCCGCCGAGAACCGGCGCTCGGCCGCCTCGCGGACGCGACGCCGGTCCAGGCCGCTGCAGCGCGTGACGGCCTTCGCCAGCTCGGAGACCGCCGGGACCGAGAAGCCGGTCACGCCCTCCTCGACGATCTCGGCCACCGCGCCCAGCCGGATCGCGGCCACCGGCGTGCCGCACAGCATCGCCTCGACCAGCACGAGGCCGAACGCCTCGGGGGCGAGGATCGGGTAGACGAGAGCGCGCGCGCCGCCGAGCAGCCGGCTCCGCCCCGCGGCGTCCACGAGGCCGGCATACCGGACGTCGCGGCCATCCACGAGGGGCTCGACGTGCTCGTGGAACCAGGCGTTCGGCGGACCCGCGAGCACGATCGGCCTCCCCAGCGCGCGCGCGACCGCGATCGCCTCGAGCGCGCCCTTCTCCCGCGTGAAACGCCCGAGCCAGCAGAGGTGCTCGCCCGGCCGCTCCGAAAGGTCGAACTGCGAGAGGTCCAGGCCATGCGGGACGATGGCCGCGGGCGCGAGGTCCGGCCAGGCGCTCCACTGGTGCCGCGACGTCGCGGTGACGCAGGTCGGCGCCGCGAGCCTCCGGAGGCGGGCGTGGTCCGCGTCCGGGACGATGTGGAGCGTGTGGACCATCGGCGCGCGCGCCAGCCGCTGGAGCGGGAGCCCCCACAGGTACGCGTGCGAGTGCAGCACGTCGAAGCGGCCCGACTCCTCCACCGCGCGGCACAGGTTCACCCACTCGCACAGCTCCCACTCGTCGAGCGAGCCCGGCGCGCCGTACGGACCGGGCAGCGCGGCGACCAGCTCGCCCGCGACCTCGGAGCCGGCGACGCCGAACACGGTCACCTCGTGGCCGAGCCGCGCCAGCTCGCGGGTGAGCACCCAGACCAGCGACTCGATGCTGCCACCGCCCTCCCGCCGCACCGGCGCGCCGACGGTCGAGACCTGGGCGATGCGCATTGCGGTCAGAGCCCCACGGCCCGCATGAGCCGGTCGAGCACCCTCTCCGCCGCGAAGTGGTCGCGCGCGATCGCCTCCGCGGCCCGCGCGTGGCGGGCCCAGTCCGAGCGGAGCGCCTCGAGCGCGGCGCGCGCCTCGTCCTCGGTCGTGAACGCGAAGAGCCCCTCGCCGGTCGGGACGAGCTTCTCGAACCCCGTCGCCTGGAGGACCACCGGCCGCCCCGCCGCGAGGTAGCAGACACTCCGGTCGCTGAACCACCCCGTGCGCGGCCGGCTGAGCATCTCCTTGACCACGCTCAGCTCGCCGAGCGAACCGCGGATGTGCTCGCGATAGCGGGCCGGGTCGGAGAGCGCCCTCGCGTCCGTGAGGCGCCAGCCGGCGGCCCGCATCGCCGCCGCGTCGCCGTCCGGGATGTGCGCGACGGCCAGCTCGACCGGGAACGGCGCCGCGGCGTGCGCCAGACCCCGGAACCGGAGGAACTCGAGGTCCTTCCGCCAGCGCCAGACCGCGCCCGCCCACGCCACGTCGTGCCCGGCGGTGTCCCAGTTCGCGACCGTGGTCAGCGCGGCGTCCGGCCCGGGCGGCGCGGCGCCGGACCACCAGTCCACGACGACCGGCGGCCGCGTCGCGATCCAGTCATAGCGCCCGACCGGCACCGGGCAGTCCGCCGCGCCCAGGTTCTCGCCGTAGGTCGCGTGGTGCCGGTGCGCGCCGAGCTTCGCGATCTCCCAGGGCACGCCCTCGGCCACGCGGACCTGGCTCGCGACCGGATCGGTCTCGAGGTACACGAGCCGCCGGAGCCCGGCGTGCTCCTCGCGCGGCAGCGTCGCGCCGCACAGGTTCAGCACCGCGTCGGCGCTCGCGTGGAGCTCGCGGAGCCCGGCCCGGTCGAGCGCGCCGTGACACGCGTCGCGGAGCGGCTCGCGGAAGACCCAGCGGTCCCCGAACCCGATCGCGCGGAGCTGGCGCTCGACGAAGGCCGCGTTCTTCCGGCAGCCGTCCGTGCGCCACCAGGTGTCGGGGTCATAGACGTCGTCGTTGTCCGAGTCCTCGACGTACCAGACGTCGAAGCCCAGCCGCCGGAGGCCCTCGAGGTGGTGGGTCACCTGCCAGGTCATGCCGCCGAAGGGCGAGGAGCCGAGCAGCCCCCACACCACCACGCGCCCGCGGGCGCCGGCGGGGAGCCGCGGGATCACGTTGCCCCTCGCGATCCGAGCGCGCGCTCGAGCATCCCCGCGAGCACGCGGTCCGAGTCGAAGTGCTCGACGGCCAGCTCCCGCGCCGCGCGCCGGTGGTGCTCCTCGCGGCGCGCGACCTCCTCGAGCGCGGCCAGCGCCTCGTCCATCGTGGAGAACGCGAAGAGGCCGTCCCCGGTCGGGAGGTGGTTGGAGAAGCCGGTCTCCTGCGTGATCACCGGCCGGCCGCTGGCGAGGTACTGCGCGCTCCGCTCGCTGAACCAGCCGCAGCGGCTCCGGACGTAACCGTGCTTGGCGACCGTCCACTCGCCGCGGGACGACTGGATGAACCGCTGGTAGGTCCAGGGATCGCGGCTGATCGGCCCCGGATCGACGATGCCCCAGCCGTGCCGGAGGAGCCGGTCGCGCGCCGCGTCGGGCGCGACCAGCGCGAGGTCGAACGCGACCCGGCTCCGTGACGGCAGCTCGAAGAACTCGGGGAAGGACTCGGACTTCATGCCGAGCCGCATCCCCTCCCACTCGCGGGTGGCGTAGGAGTCCCACTGGAGGAGTGTCGTGAAGCGTGCGCCCGCCGGCACCGGCGTGACCGGCCAGAGGTCGAGCACGATCGGCTGGCGGACCGCCTGCCAGGTGATGCCGAGGTCGGGCACGCGCGCGGTGCCGGCCGCGATGTTCTCGCCGACCGTGAAGAACGCGTCATGGCCCCGCGCGCGCGCGCGCCAGACCGGATCGCCGGACTGGCGGACCTGGTCGAAGGCCGGGTCGAGATCGACATAGATCCGACGGGGGACCCGCTCCAGCCACGGCCGGATCGGGTTGAGACCGGAGACGTTGATCAGGAGGTCCGCGCCCGCGCACCACTCGAGCGCGCGCGCGGCGCCCGGCCCGCGCCACTCGCCGCGGTGCGCGTCGTGGTAGGCCCAGCGGTCCCCGAGCCCCGCGCGCCCGAAGACGCCGGCGGCGTACTCGAGCCCACAGGACGGGTCCACGCCGATCTCGTCGCGCAGGGGGTCGTAGCAGAGCGGGTAGTCCTCGCTGTCCTCGAGGAACCGGACCTCGTGGCCGAGCCGGGCCAGCCCGAGCGTGAACTGGAGCATCGGCCACGTGTGCCCGGCGATCGGGCCGCGCACGACGTAGCCGAGCACCAGGATGCGGAGCCGCGAAGAGGCGTCCATGGCTCAGCCCGCCGCCATCGCCCGCTCGACGAGCCGGACCAGGATCTTCCTCGCGTCGAACCACTCCTCGGCCACCGCGCGCGCCGCGCGGGCGTGGACCTCGTAGCGCGCGGTCACGTCGCCGATCGCCGCCGCCGCCTCGTCGATCGTGGCGAACGCGAGCAGGCCCTCGCCCGCCGGCAGCACGTCCTGGAATCCGGTGTCCTGCACGACCACGGGCCGCCCGGCGGCGAGGTAGCAGGCCGAACGGCCGCTGAACCAACCGGCGCGTCCCGCGACGTAGCCGTGTTTCGCCACGCTCCACTCGGCCATCGAGCCCTCGAGGTAGTCGCGGTAGCCGTCCAGGTCGGCGGCGACCTCCAGCGGATCGACCACCCGCCAGCCCTTGTGCCGCAAGAGGTCGATCGGCAGGCTCCGTTTCTTCCCCTTGTTGGCCGCGAGCTCGAGCACCGCGGGCGCCGCGCGCGCGGGCAGGTCCAGGAAGCGCTGGAACTCGACGTCCTTCTGCCCGTAGGCCCGCCCCTCGAACTCGACGGGGTTGTAGCTCGCCCAGGTCATCACGGTCGTGAAGCGCCCGCGGTGCGGCCGCTCCGGCCGCCACTCGTCGAGCACCACCGGCTGGCGGGTCGGGACCCACTCGTGGCCCGTGTCCGGCGCGGTCCCCGGGAGCCGCTCGCCGAAGCTGAACCGGACGTCGTGGACGTCGATCAGCTTCGCGAAGTCCTGCTGCCCGCGCGCGAGCTTCACCTGCGTGAACACCGGGTCGGTGTCGATGTAGGCCATCCGGCGCGCGGCGCGGTAGTCCGCGGGCCGCTCGAGCGTGCCGGAGACGTTGATCAGGAGGTCGGCCGTGCGCACGACCTCGGCGCGGCGCGCCTCCGGGAGTCCGAACCAGCGGTCCTCCCACGGGAACCGGTAGGCCCACCGCCCCTCGAGGCCGAAGCGCTCGAACGCGCGCGCCAGATACGCGACGTTGAAGGCGGGGTCCCGGGCCAGCCCCTCCTCGATCGGGTGGTAGGGGAACTGGCCCGTGTCCTCCACGTACCAGACGTCGTGCCCGAGCCGGTGGAGGCCGAGCACGTACTGGAGGAAGTCCCAGGTCATGCCGCCCAGCGGGAACTGGGCGATGAGCCCGGTGACGATGATCCTCAGCGACGACTCGCTCACCCGTCCTCCAGCTCCCGGGCGAGATCGGTGTCCGGCCCCATCGCCACGCGCGCGAGCGCGAAGCGCGGCGCGTCCGGGAGGCGGAGCGGGCCTCCGGGATACCGGAACGCCGCGCGGTAGCCGGCCCCCGCCAGGAGCGCAGCCGTGGCGGCGGCGTCCGGGCCCGGATCGCCGTACGGGAACGCGAACAGCGAGACCGGCGCGCCCACGCCCTCCTCGAGCGCGCGCTTCGAGCGGGTCAGCTCGTCGCGCCGCTCGTCGGGGGAGAGCCGCGAGAACGCGCGATGCGAGGCGCCGTGCGACTCGACCGCGACCCCGAGCCGCCGGAGGCGGCGCAGCTCGTCCCAGGTGCAGATCGGCTCCTCGGGCTCGACGCCGCGGTCGAAGTGGTTCGTCCGGCCCACCCAGTCCGTCGGCACGAACAGCACCGAGGGGAAGCCGAAGCGCTGGAGCGGCGGCAGCGCCGCGTCGAGCATCGAGCGGCACCCGTCGTCGAAGGTGAGGAGCGCGCTCCGCTCGGGCAGCGTCCCGGGCGCGTCGAGCCCGCGGAGCAGGGCCTCGGCTTCCAGGACCTGCCACCCGGCGTCACGCAGCCAGCCGAGCTGCGCGGCGAAGGTCGCCTCGGGCACGTAGTACCACGTGTCCCATCCGCCGGCCGGCGGCGCGCCGATCTTGTGCCAGCCGAGGACGGCGACCCGGCGCGCGCCGGCGCTCACGGGACCGCCCGCTCGAGCACGCGCGCGGCGATCCGCTCGGCGTCGAAGTGCTCCTCGGCCAGCGCGCGCGCCGCTCGAGCGTGGCGCTCGTAGTCGGCCTCCGCCTCCTCCAGGCAGGCGACCGCCTCCTCGGGCGTGCGGAACCGGAGCAGGCCCTCCCGCTCGGGGAGGAACCGGCTCGGCCCCGTGTGCGCCACGACGGCCGGGCGCGCGCTCGCCAGGTAGCAGATCGTCCGGTCGCTGATCCACGCGTTCTGGAAGCGCACGCACGAGGGCTTCACGCAACTGAACTCGCCGCGCGAGCCCTGGAGGTAGGCGCGGTAACCGCTCGCGGTCGCGCTGACCTCGTGGGCCGGCCGCGCGCGCCAGCCGTGCTCCTGGAGCATCGAGAACTCGTTCCAGTTCCCCGGCTCGTGGTAGATCGCGAGCTCGAGCGGCGACGCGGTCCGTCGCGGGAGGTCCAGGACCTCGAGGAACGCGGTGCGCTTCTCGTTGTTGAACGGCTCGCCCCGGTCCACTTCGTACTCGCCCCACCAGTTGGTCACGGTGGTCCAGGGCGCGCCCGGGACCGGCGGCCGCGGCGGCCAGGAGCGCAGATGCACGGGCGGCGGCGTCCAGACCCACTGCATCCCACAGTCGGAGAAGCGCGCGTCGGGCGTGCCGACGGTCTCGCCGATCGTGAAGTTCACGTGGTGGCGCGCGACCGCGAACGCGCCCCCCGAGAGCCACATCTGGAGGAGCCCGGGGTCGATGTCCACGAGCGCGCTGCGCGCGAAGCGGTCCACGGTCTCCTGCGGGAGCGAGTAGTTGAAGTTGAGCAGGAGGTCGGCGTCCGCGGCGGCCTCGTCGAACGGGCGGGTCCGCCGCTCGAGCTCGGCGCGCACGCCGGCGAGCCGGTCGCACTCCGGCCCGGCCGCCGGCAGCAGGGCGACCGCGGCGCGCACGCCCAGGCCGCGCGCCTCGCGGAGCAGGCCCTCGAGCGCGGCTAGCGCCTCCTCCGGGCCGTGTCGCTCGGGGAAGCTCTCGATCAGCGTCACCTCGGCGCCGACCGCCTCGAGGCCCAGCACCCAGTTCAGGTTGACCCAGGCGTGCCCCCCGAGCGTCGCGTTCCAGAGGAGGCGCGAGGAGGCGAGGCAGACCTTCATGGGACGGACGAGGTCAGCAACAGCTCCTCGAGCGACCGGACCGAGTCCGGCGCGGCGAAGAGCACGAGGCGGCCCCTCTCGAGCACGAGCACGCGGTCGCAGCTCGCGAGCGTGCTGGTCCGGTGCGCGATGATGAACGTCGTGCGGCCCCGCATCAGGCGCTCCACCGCGTCCAGGATCGCGCGCTCGGTGCGGACGTCGACCGAACTGGTCGGCTCGTCGAGGATCAGGATGGGCGCGTCCTTGAGAAAGGCCCGGGCGAGCGCGATCCGCTGCCGCTCGCCGCCCGAGAGCCGCATCCCCCGCTCACCCACCACGGTCTCGTAGCCCTCCGGAAAGGCCGCGATGAAGTCGTGCGCGTTCGCCAGCCGGGCGGCCGCGACGACGTCCTCGCGGGACGCCTCCGGCCGCGAGTACCGGATGTTCTCGAACACGCTCTTGTGGAACAGGAACGGATCCTGGAGCACGATCGAGAACTGCCGCCGGAGGTCGTCGAGCCGTAGGTCGCGGAGGTCCACGCCGTCCAGGAGGATCGCGCCGCGCGAGGGGTCGTAGAACCGGTTGAGCAGACTCATCAGCGTGGTCTTGCCCGCGCCCGTGTGCCCGGCGATCCCCACGCGCGCCCCGGGCCGGACCGCGAAGCTCACGTCGTGGAGCACGTCCTCGCCTTCATAGGCGAAGCCCACCCCGCGGAACTCGACCGCGCCCTGCGCGCGTCCCAGCGAACGCGCATCCGGGCGCTCGACCACCTGCGGCACCTCGTCGAGCAGCGCGAGCGCCCGCTCGGCGCTGGCCAGCGAGGACTGGAGCGACGCGATCTGGCCGACGATCGTGTGGAGCGGCGCGTAGAGCTGCGCGAGCAGCGTCCCGACCATGGCCAGCTCGCCCAGCGTCAACGCTCCCGACTTCACCTGGGCGGCGCCGATGCCGAGGACCGCCGCGGTCCCCACGGCGGTGATCGTGGCCATGAACAGGTCGAACCACCCGTGCGTGACCGAGACCCGCACCCGCGCCTGGAGGCTCTGCCGCCCGAGCTCGAGGAGGCGCGCGGTCTCGGCCTCCTCCTGGCCGAAGGCCTTCACCACCCGCATCCCGGAGAGCACCTCCTGGATCAGCGACATCGCCGAGGAGTTGAGGGCCTTCACGTCGTGCCACTGGCGGCGGAGTCTCGCTCCGAAGGGCCAGGAGACGAACATCAGCGCCGGCGCCACCAGGAGCGCCACGACCGCGAGCGGCCAGCTCAGGTGGACGACCATCCAGCTCATGGCCGTGAGCGTGGCGAGCGACGCGAGGAACGGGAGGAGCCCTTCGAGGACGACCTCGGGGATCACGGCGGTGTCGAACAGCACGCGGTAGGTCGAGTCGGACGCGCCCTTGCGGTCGTGCCAGGAGAGCGAGAGCCGCCCGAGGTGCGGGAAGATCCGGGCGAGGAGCCCCAGCATGAGCCGCGCCTGGGTCGAGGTCGTGATCACCCTCCGTGCGAGCGAGAGGAGCTGGCTGACCACCGTCACCCCGACGAGCAGCGCGGCCGCCACGACCAGCTTCCCGGTGACCGAGCGGGCGACGGCCTCGGGCACGAGCGCCTCGAGGAGGGGGGGCAGCGGCGCGCCGCCCACGAAGCCGTCCACCGCGATCTTCATCGCGAGCGCGGGAAGGAGCGCCAGCGGCGCCGCGACGAGGCCGAGGAGGAGGATCGCGGCCAGTTGCGGCTCGGCGCCCCGCTGCTCCCGCAGGATGCGGCGGAAGAGGCGGAGGCCGGAGGCGCGGGGCGCGGCGGGGCTCACCACCAGTCGACGTCCCCCATCGTGTAGTAGAGGTTCTCGCGCAGGTACGTCGTCGGCGCGGCGGACCGGTGGAGGAAGTGGTAGACGTTGGTCTTCAGCTCCTCTACATCGTCCAGCCCCGCGGAGAGCCGGCCGGGGAGCCACGCGAGCACGTCGCTCCCGAGCTCGCCCGCCAGCGCGCGGAGCGCGCCCGCGCGGTCCCGGTCCGGGAGCAGGAGGTCGATCACCGGCACCCCTGACCCGTCGGGTCCGTCCCCGAGCACGACCCAGCCGACCGGCCGCCCCTCGTCGTGCACGCCCAGCAGGCGGTAGTCGTGGACGGGGTGCGAGCCGTAGCGCCAGGCGAGGTAGTCCCGGTCGCGGATCAGGCCGGCGCGGACCTGGGACCGGCACGAGGACCAGAGCGGCTCGAGGACGGCCTCCGACCAGCTCCAATCGTGGAAGCTCCAGCGCCCCGCGCCGCTGGAGCCGTTCGCGCGCGCGGTCACGGCGCGCGCGTGCTCGATCCGGTCCACGAGCCCGAGCCGCTTGAGCCAGAAGAAGGCTCGGTGGTCGGAGAACCCGTAGAGCAGGTGCTCGGGCCGGGCGCGGCCGAGGTCCTCGATGAGCTGGCGCGTGCCCACCTCGAACCAGTCGTGCACGAGCCGGTGGTCCGGGTGCACCATCGCGTCGGCGATCTGGAACCAGGGGACCTCGCGGCCGTCCACGAGCCCGCGGAGCGGGACCGCGCCGACGTAGCCGACGACCCGCCCGTCCACGACGGCGACCCAGCAGTAGAAGCGCTCGGTCCAGGGCGGGACGTACTTCCACCGCCACATCCCGGGCGTGGCCGTGAGACCGAAGACCTCCTCGCAGAGCGCCAGCACGCCCGCCTGGTCGGTGGAGGGGTCGAACGGGCGGGTGACGAGCGCGGTCATCGCTAGAGTGCCGGAGCGTGTCGGCGGAAGGCGAGCACGGCGTTGAGCCCGCCGAACGCGAACGAGTTCGAGATCGCAGCCTCGACCTGGAGGTGCCGCGCCTGATCGGGGATGAAGTCCAGGTCGCAGGCCGGGTCGGGCTCGGTGAGGTTGATCGTCGGGGGGAGGATGCCATGGTGGAGCGCGAACACGGTGGCCACGGCCTCGAGCGCCCCCGCGGC
>Ga0187892_10002036_pt1 | contig 42871 bp, 32 predicted proteins | sample MA1701073metaG_FD_139345 | JGI IMG/M metagenome (GOLD analysis project Ga0187892, IMG submission 139345) | Bio-ooze microbial communities from a basaltic lava cave in the Kipuka Kanohina Cave System on the Island of Hawaii, USA - MA170107-3 metaG ... | reverse complement strand
CTGGCTCGCGCGCGTGCCGGCGCTCTATCGCGAGCCGGTCGACGCGGCGACCGCGGTCGCCGCGCGTTACGGCTGGTGCGACGACCGCAGCCGCTTCGGGCGCGAGCAGCGAGCCTTGCGGCTCGTCGACCATGCCGACCTCTACCTCTCTCGCGCGCGCGGCGATGCGGTGCGGCGCGAGCACGTCGAGCTGCGCGGCGCCTGGCCCGCGGGCGACGCGCCGGTGCTCGCGATCACGGTGCACTGGGGCATCGGGCTGTTCGGCATCGCGAGCCTCGCGGCGACCGGACGCCGCATCGCATGCCTCTCGACCCGGCTCGACGACGCGCATGTGCGTCACGACCCGGTGCTGCTGCGCTACGGCCGCGCGCGGCTCGCCGAGGTCGAGCGCGTCGCGGGCGCGCCGCTGATCTATGCGGGCCACGGCGCGCGGCCGTTCCTGCGCGCGCTCGAGCGCGGCGAGTCGCTGCTCGCGCTGATCGACGTCCCGCCCGACGCGGTCGGCGGTGCCCATCCGGTGCGGCTGCTCGACCGGCCCGCGGTGCTGCCGTCCGGGCTCGTGAAGCTCGCGGCGCGCACCGGCATCCCGGTCGTGTTCTTCGCGGTCGAGCTCGACGCGGCGACCGGCAACCGCATCGTCCGGATCGCGGAGCCGTTCGTGGCGAGCGAGCGCGACGACGCGATGCAGCGCCTCGCCGACCACCTCGATCACTGCATCCGGCGCTCGCCTCCGGCGTGGACTTTCTGGCCGTTCGCCGATGCCTTCTTCCCGCTAGTCTCTGGCCCCTAGCCCCTCGGTGTAGCATCCGGCGCTCCTTCGACGCACGGACGAGTCCCATGACCGGCAACCTGCCGCGACGCGCCGCGATCCTCGGCGGCCAGCGCATCCCGTTCGCCCGCAGCAACACGGTCTACACCGAAGTCGGCAACTTCGGCATGTCGGTCAAGGCCGTCGCGAGCCTGGTCGAGAAGTTCGGGCTTGCCGGCGAGGAGCTCGGCGAGGTCGCGCTCGGTGCCGTCATCAAGCACTCGTCCGACTGGAATCTCGGCCGCGAGGTCACGCTCTCGTCGGGGCTCTCGCCGCGAACGCCCGGCATCACGATGGCGCGCGCGTGTGGCACGGGGCTCGACACGACGATCCACATCGCGAACAAAGTCGCGCTGAACCAGATCGAGGCCGGCATCGCGGGCGGCTCCGACACGACCTCCGACGTACCGATCGTCTATTCGAAGAAGCTCACCGCGCGCGTCCTCGCCACCGCACGCGCGAAGACGCTCGGGCAGCGGCTCGCAGCGTGGAAGGGCTTCGGCTTGGGCGAGCTCAAGCCGCATTTCCCGGGCGTCGCCGAGCCGCGCACCGGCAAGAGCATGGGTGATCATTGCGAGCAGATGGCGAAGGAATGGGGCATCGCGCGCGAGGAGCAGGACCGGCTCGCGCTCGCCTCGCACCAGAAAGCCGCGGCAGCGTTCGAGCGCGGCTTCCACGACGATCTCGTGGTCGAGTTCCGCGGCGTGAAGCGCGACAACAATCTGCGTGCCGACACCTCGCTCGAAAAGCTCGCGCAGCTCAAGCCCGCGTTCGACCGGCACTCGGGCAAGGGCACGCTGACGGCCGGCAACTCGACGCCGCTCACCGACGGCGCCTCGGCGGTGCTGGTCGCGAGCGACGACTATGCGCGCGCGCACGGGATCGAGCCGCTCGCGCATCTGACCTACGCGCACGTCGCGGCGGTCGACTTCGTCGGCGGCGAGGGCCTCTTGATGGCGCCGACCGTCGCGGTTTCGGAGATGCTGAAGCAGGCGCGGCTCACGCTGCAGGATTTCGATTTCTACGAAATCCACGAGGCGTTCGCAGCGCAGGTGCTCTGCACGCTGCGCGCCTGGGAATCCGACAAGTATTGCCGCGAGCGGCTCGGGCGCGACAAGGCGATGGGCGCAATCGATCCCGCGAAGCTCAACGTCGTCGGCTCGAGCCTCGCCTACGGGCATCCGTTCGGGGCGACCGGCGCGCGCATCGTCGCGGTGCTCGCAAAGCTGCTCAAGGAGAAGGGCGGCGGACGCGGGCTGATCTCGATCTGCACCGCGGGCGGGATGGGCGTGGTGGCGATCCTCGAGCGGCACTGAGGGCGCATCGTCCGCCGCGCGCAAACGCGCGCGGCGGACGCGAGCCCGGGCCGGGCTCAGTTCTCGAACCCGTTCGCGAAGATCGAGCCGCCGACGAGCGGATCGGTGTCGCTCGCGCCGTTGTTCGCCGCGTCGAGCTCGCTCACCTGTGCATCGAGGCTTTGCACCGTCGCGTTGTTCGTCAGCATCTGCCCCGGCACGCCGGTCGGGCGCGCGACGACGTCGTAGGCGATGCTGCCGCCGCTCGGGATCGGCGTCGCGATCGTGTGATCGATGTCGCCGAGACCAGCCGCCGCGGGGCACAGCACGGGCGGTGTCGCGGCGCAGGTCCACGCGACGTCGGTGAACGCCGCGGGCAGATCGTCGACGACGCGCAGGCCGGACACCGCAGCGGGTCCCGCATTGGTGACACGAATCGCGTAGATCGTATCGCGCGTCGTCGCGAGCTGCGATTCGCCGTTCGTCTTCGTGATCGCGAGGTCCGCGCCGTTCGGCGCGCCGGTGCCGCTCAGTGCGACGTCGTAGGGCGCCTCGTCGGCGTCGCTGCTCGCGATCGTTAGCGCCGCGTTCCGCGCACCCGTCGCCGCAGGCGCGAAGCGCACGACGAACGTCGCGCTGCCGCCCGCAGCGACCGGCGTCGCGGGCGCGCTAGTGAGCGTGAACTCGGACCCGTGCGGGCCGGCGATCGCGACGCCGACGCCCGACAGCGGCGCGTTGCCCACGTTGCGGATCGTGAAGGTGCGGCTCGCCTCCGCGCCGACGAGGTGCGTGCCGAAATCGCGCGCGCCGCCGTCGGCGACGCCGTCGCCGGCCGGCTGTTCCACCGCAATTTCGGGCACCGTGCCGGTGCCCGATAGCGCAACGTCGAACGGGTTCTCGTCCGGATCGTTGCTCGCAACCTGCAGCGTCGCGGTGCGGACCCCGGCCGCGGACGGCGCGAAGCGCAGGACGAACGTCGTGCTCGCGCCGGACGCGAGCATCGTCGCGGGTGGTGTGACCGCCGCGTAGTCCGCGGCGTGCGCGCCGTCGAGCGTCAACGCGAGCCCGGTGAGGTCCATGTCGCCGGTATTGCGCACGGTGAACGTGCGGCTCGTGTCGGTGCCGAGCGCGGTCGCGCCGAAGTCTCGCGCCGCGCCGTCGGCGAGTTCGCTACCGGCCGGCTCCTCCACGGCGATGTCGGGCGCGGATGCGAAACCGGACAGCGTGATGTCGTAGGGATTCTCGTTCGCGTCGTCGCTCGCGATCGACAACGCGGCACTGCGCGGCCCGGGCGCGCTCGGCGCGAAGCGCACGCGGAAACTGCTGCTCGCCTCGATCCGCACAGCGTCGAGCGCGGACGCATAGTCGCCGCCGGTGCGCACGCCCGCGAACGTCAGCGGGCGCGTTCCGGCGCCCGGGCTCTCGTATGGGACGGAGAACGTGCGCCAGGTGTCGTCGGGCTGCGCGGTGTGCTCGATCGTTGCGAGCGTTGCGCCGTCGACGCGGACCTCGACGGTGTTCGCGGGCTTCGCCGCGCTGCGCCGGACCAGCGAGAACACGATACGGTACATCCCGGCGCCCGCGAAGGTGACGGTCTGCGAGGCGCTGCTCGCCGCGTTCTGCAGGTACGCAGCCTGCGTACCCTCCGGTGCCGCCGCAACGAACCACGGCGAGCCGCTGCGTGCGACACCCGCGCTGCCGGCGAACGTCCAGCCGCTACCGACAGGTCCCACGACGAACGCACCGGGCGCGAGCGTCGGCGCCTCGAAGCCCGCGTCGACAGGCACCGCGGTAGGTAGCGCCGCAGCGGGCGTTGCGACGACGCTGAAATCCGACGCGTGCGCGCCGGCGATCGCGACGCGCGGGTCGCCCGTCAACGCGAGCGCTGCCGTACCGGCGTTGACGACGTCGAACTCGAGCTCGGCGTTCTGCCCGACGGCGACCGCGCCGAAATCGCGCGTGCCGCCGTCGGCCAAGGCGCTGCCGCGCGGTTGCTCGAGCGCGATCTCGGGGATCGCCGCGACGCCCGAGAGCTCGACGTCGTACGGATGCTCGTCGGGGTCGTTGCTCGCGAGATGCAGCGTCGCGCGCTTCGCGCCGGGCGCGGTCGGTAAGAAGCGCAGCGTGAACGACGTGCTCGTCCACGGTGCGACCGGCGCGACCGGCATCGCGGTCACGCTGAATTCCGACGCGTCAGCGCCGTCTATCGTGAGGCCGAGGCCGGTGAGATCGATCTCGCCCGCATTCGACACGGCGAACGTGAGCTCCGCGCCCTCGCCGGGACGGACCGCGCCGAAGCTGCGGTGGCCACCGTCGACTATGGTCGTGCCGGCGGGTTGCTCGAGCGCAATGTCCGCGGCGCGGGCGGTACCGGACAGCGCGATGTCGTACGGACTTTCATCGGCGTCGTTGCTGAAGAGGCGCAGCGTCGCGGTACGGGCACCGGCGGCGGACGGCGCGAAGCGCAGGTCGAACGTCGTGCTCGCTCCGGGCGCGACGCTGGCACCCGGGGCGCGCGTGACGGTGAAGTCCGAGGCGTGCGCGCCCACCAGCGTGACGGCGACACCCATGAGTGGTGCGTTGCCGCTGTTGCCGACCGTGAACGTACGGGTCGCATCCGCACCGACCGACACGGTGCCGTAATCGCGCGCGCCGCCGTCGCTGACGTCGCTGCCGACAGGCTCCTCGACCGAGATCTCCGACGAGACGCCGGTGGCCGACACCGTGATGTCGTACGGGTCCTCGTCCGGGTCGTTGCTCGCCACGTGCACGATGGTGCTTTGTGCACCCCGCACGGTCGGCGTGAAACGGACCTGGAACGTCGTGGTGCCGCCCGCCGGCACGGACGCCGCGGGCGCCGTCGCGGTGAAGTCGGCGCCGCCCTCGAGCATGACGGCGAGACCGTTCAGCGCTGCGGTACCGGTATTTCGGATCGTGAACGTGGCACTGCCGACGTTGCCGAGGAGCACGAAGCCGAGGTTGCGTGACCCGCCGTCAGGAACGACGGTGCCCACGGGCTGCTCGACCGCGATATCCGGCACGAGCCCGTCGCCGCCGAGGGCGATGTCGTAAGGGTTCTCGTCCGCATCGTCGCTCGCGATCGCGAGCGTCGCGCTGCGTGCACCGGACGCGCCCGGGGTGAAACGCACGCGGAACATCGCGCGGCCGAGGACGCGCACGTCGTCGAGCGCCGATCCGTAGTCGGCGCCGGTACGGACGCCGACGAACGACAGCGTGCGCGTGCCCGGGCCCGGGCTCGTGTACGGCACGGAGAACGTGCGCCACACGTCGTCGGGTTGCGCGCTGTGATCGATCGTGCCGACGGTGACGCCGTCGATGCGCACCTCGACGGTGTTGGCGGGACGCGCGGCGCTGCGTCGCACGAGCGAGAACGCGACGCGATACGCGCCTGCCGCCTCGAACGTCACGGCGCGCGCCACGCTCGCATTCGTCGCGCGCTGGAGGAACGCGGCCTGGGCGCCGGACGGCGCCGGTGCGACGTACCAGGTGGAGCCATTGCGGGCGATGCCCGCTTCGCTGCCGAACGTCCAGCCGCTGCCGGTCGGCGCGTAGGTGAAGCCGCCGACCATTTGCGCCGGTGTCTCGAAGCTCGCATTGGCGACCGCGACGGCGGGTGCGATCGTCGCGAGCGGCGGGTCGATCACGGTGAAGTCGGCGGCCTGCGCACCGTCGATCGCGACGACCGGGGTGCCGGTCAGCGCGAGCGGCGCATCGCCGACGTTCGTGAGGTCGAAGATAAGGTCCGCGCTCTGGCCGAGCGCGACGCCGCCGAAGTGGCGGCTGCCGCCGTCGGGCACGCCGGTGCCCGCCGGCTGCTCCAGCGCGATTTCCGGGGCGGTACCGCGACCGGTCAGCGCGATGTCGAACGGCGTCTCGTCGGCGTCGTTGCTCGAAAGATGCAGCGCGGCGGTGCGGGCGCCGCCCGAGGAGGGCGCGAATCGGATGGTGAACGTCGTGCTGTCGCCCGGTGCAACGGGCGCGGTCGGCGTGCCGGTGACGCTGAAGTCCGCCGCGTGCGCACCGTCGAGTGTGATGCCCAATCCGGCCAGCGGCGCGATGCCGGTGTTGCGCACGGTGAACGTGCGGCTCGCGTTTGCGCCGATCACGACGGCGCCGAAATCGCGTGCGCCACCGTCGGCCGCGTCGCTGCCGACGGGCTCCTCGATCACGATCTCCGGTGTCGCACCCGTGCCCGAGAGCGCGATGTCGAACGGATTCTCGTCGCCGTCGTTGCTCGCAAGATGCAGTGCCGCGTCGCGCACGCCGGCCGTCGACGGCGCGAAGCGCACGGTGAATGTCGTGCTGCCGCCGGCCGCGACGTTGCTTGCCGGCGCGGTCGTGACGGTGAAATCGGCCGCGTGCGTGCCGTCGATCGCGACGCCGATACCCGAGAGCTCGGCATCACCTGCGTTGCGTACGGTGAACGTGCGGCTCGCGTTCGCACCGAGTGCGACGGCGCCGAAGTCGCGCGCGCCGCCGTCGGGCACGCCGCTGCCGGCCGGCTCCTCGAGCGCGATCTCGGGCACGGCGCCGGTGCCCGACAGCGCGATGTCGAACGGATTCTCGTCCGGGTCGTCGCTCGCGATGCGCAGCGTCGCGCTGTGCGGGCCCGTCGCCGAGGGCGTGAAGCGCAGCGCGAACGTCGTGCTGCCGCCCGGATCGACGAACGACGCGGGCGTGCTCGTCACGGTGAAGTTGGCGGCGTGTGTGCCGGCAGTCGCGATCGCGATGCCTTGCAGTCGCCGGTTGCCCGGGTTGCGGATCGTGAGGGTGCGGCTCGCGTTCGCGCCGAGCGCGACCGGGCCGTAGTCGCGCGCGCCGCCATCCGGCACGTCGCTGCCGACCGGCTCCTCGACCGCGATGTCCGGCGCGAGCCCTGTGCCGGTGAGCACGATGTCGTAGACGCCTTCGTCGGGATCGTCGCTCGCGATCTGCAGCGTCGCAGTGCGAGCACCGCCGGCGGTCGGCGCGAAGCGCACGGTGAAATACGTGTGGTGGTAAACGTGCAGATCGTCGATCGCCGCGGACGCGCCCTCGCGCAAGCCGTCGATCGAGAGCGTCACGCCGCCGCCCCCAGGTTGGCTGTGCCGGAAGCTGTACGTGCGCCACACGTCGTCCGCCGGCAAACCGATCGTGCCGAGGAGCGTCGCGCCCATGCTGACGTCGATGATCGGCTGCGGCGCCGGGATGCCGCGCACCATCGCGAGCTCGACGCGGAACAGCGGGCCCGCCGGCAGCACGATGCTTCGCCGGATCTGGGCCAGAAACGTGTTCGACTGGATGAAGGCGGCCTGCTGCCCTTCCGGCGCCGGGTTCACGAACCACGACGAGCCGTTGCGCGCGATGCCGGTTTGCTCGCGAAAATCCCAGGCCGTGCCGGAAGGATCGAAGACCGCACCGCCCGCGGCGAGCACCGGCACTTCGAACCCCGCCTCCGGCAGCACGAGCTCGGGGTCGAGCACGGCCTGCGGCGGTTGCTGCGTGATCGAGAAATCCGACGCGTGCGCGCCGCCGAGCACGACGCGTGGCGTGCCGGTCAGGCGAAGCGTGTCGTTGCCGCGGTTCACGACGTCGAAGTCGGCGGCCGCGGCCTGGCCGAGCGGCAGGCCGAAGAAGGCATAGCTGCCCCCGTCCGGGATGGTGCCTGGGGCCGACGACGGCATGATCGCGATGTCCGGCGCGGCCTGTGTCGCCGCGCACCACGCCAGCCCGATGGCGGCGGCGATGCGTAGTCGCCCGGACAACGCGCGCGCGTGGCGTCGGGCGGCGAGCCCGCACGGGGTGGACGGCATTTGGTGGATCCCCTGTTTTCGACCTGCGCGGCCGGCGCCGAAGCCCGCGGAGCGTCGTCGTCGCCGGCCGGCATCGGCCCGGTGCGGGTTCAAGCGTAAAACAACTGTGACAAGCCTCACGAGCCTCCCGGCTCGGCTCGCGGCGGTGTCCCCGCAGCTCGAGGGCGTCATCCCGGCGAAAGCGGAATCCGGGCGTCGCGGACGCTCGTAGGCACGAGCGGCGTGGCGGGCGATCTTGGAGCGCCCATGCGGCCGCGCGTCCTGCGCGGCCTTGCCGGCCATCCGTCCCGGATGTCCGGCCTACGGGTGGGCGCAGACCATCCTTGGTCTGCGCCGCTTCGTAAGACGCGTGCGCTTGCGCGCGCCATCCATGGCGCGCGTGCTTCGTAAGATGCGCCAAAAAAAGGCCCGCGTTGCGGGCCTTTTTCAATTGTTCTGAGCTTTGCGCTCTTATTTGATCTTTGCTTCTTTGTAGGGCACGTGCTTGCGCACGACCGGGTCGTACTTGCTCATCTCGAGCTTCTCGGTCGTGGTCTTCTTGTTCTTGTCGGTGGTGTAGAAGTGGCCGGTGCCGGCCGTCGACACCATGCGGATCTTGTCGCGCTTCGAGGCCATCTCGATTTCCTCCTCAGACCTTCTCGCCGCGAGCGCGGAGGGCGGCAATCACGGACTCTATGCCGTTCTTGTCGATCGTGCGCAGGCCGTTCGAGGACACTGTCAGCTTGATCCAGCGGGATTCGCTCGGAACCCAGAACCGGCGCTCGTGCAGGTTCGGATGCCACTTCCGCTTGGTCTTGTTGTTCGCATGCGAGACGTTGTTGCCGCTCAGCACGCGCTTTCCGGTTACTTGGCACACTCGGGCCATATCGCACCTCATCACTCGTGGTCGCCGCCCTTGGCCAGGACGACATCGGCCCCGCGCCAGGTTCGGCGCACGCGGTTCGGGAGGGTTTGCCGCCCCGTCGGGGGGCGACGCGATCGCTCATTGAGGGTCGAAACCGCGCTTCCGGGCCTCGAGCGAGCCGCGTTTTATAGCGGATTCGGCCCGCGACGGCAAGCCGTTGGGCTCAGCCCGCCGCCGGACCCGGCGGCCCGCGGTCGCGGTTCCAGCCGCGATAGCGGATGTCGAGCGTGAGGCTGTAGAGCGCGGTGAACGCCGGAAACAGGTTCTGCAGCACACCGACCGAGTCGCGCTTCGCCGAGAACAGGAAGTACGCGAGCGTCATGAGGCTGCCGACCACGCTCATGTACCAGAACACGCGCGGGATCACCGGGCGGCCGGCGCGGCGCGATGCGACGAACTGCACGAGCCAGCGGCCGCCGAACATGAGCGCGCCGGTGTAGCCGATCAGCTTCCACGGCGTGACGTGGAGCCCGGACCACTGGAGCCAGAGGATCTCCTCGTTCACCGGCCGAGTTCTTCCGTCGCGGTGCGTTTCGCACGACGGATCAGCCACGCGACGCCGCGCAGGTCGACCAGACCGACCTTGAGCCGGTACCAGGTGCCGTACTTCGAGGTGCCGCGCGTGCGGTGCCGGTGCCCGACCGGCACCGAAACCGTGCGCCAGCCCGCGCGTTGCATCAACGCCGGCAGGAAACGGTGCATGTGGTCGAAATACGGGAGCTCGAGAAACGCCTCGCGCTCGAACAGCTTGAGCCCGCAGCCGGTGTCGGGGGTTGCGTCGCGCAGCGCGCGCGCGCGGACCGCGTTCGCGATCTTCGATGAAATCCGTTTCGTGAAGCTGTCGCGCCGCGTCGTGCGCCAGCCGGCGTAGAGCTTGACGTCGGCCGGACCCGCATCGCGCGCCGCGACGAGCTTCGCGATGTCGGCGGGGTCGTTCTGGCCGTCGCCGTCGAGCGTCGCGATCCAGGGCGCTCGCGCGGCCTTGACGCCGCTGCGCACTGCGGTGCTCTGACCGCTCTGGCTCAAGTGCCGCACGACGCGCAGCTCCGGCACGCGCGCCATCGCGGCGCGCAGCCGCGCGAGCGTGTCGTCGCGCGAGGCGTCGTCGACGTAGACGATCTCGAACCGCCGCCCGGTCAGCGCCCGGACGATCTCGTCGATCAGCGGATCGATGTTGTCGCGCTCGTCGTGCACCGGCACGACGACGGCGATCTCGGGTACCGGCGGCGACATGGCCCGGCTCGGCTAGGGCGTGGAAGGCCGCGCACGGTAGCGAATCGCGCCGCCCGGCGCCAGCGGGCCCGTCAGCGGGCGGCGTAGGCGAGGTCGGCAGCGCCCGCGATCGCACGGCGCCAGTCGCGCTCGAGCGTGTCGAAGCTGCGGTCCTCGCTCGCGAGCAGCACGAGCGTGCCGTGCGGCAGCGGGACCGCGCGGCCCTTGAGCCCGCCGCGCTCGAAGCGGGTCCGCGCGCCGGAGGTGTCGGCGACGACGAACAGCAGCGTGACCGGGCCCTCGGGGCGCTGCACGACGAGGTGCACCGCTTCGCGCCCGTCGAGCGTGCAGTTCTGCAGGTAGTCGACGCGCGCAGGGGCCGCGACGAGCGGCGCGCCGGCGCGCCGGAACGCCGCCGCGATCTCGGCCGACGGCACGTCCGCGCGCGCCGCGAGCGCATAGGGCTCGTGCGCCAAGTGCTCGACCGCGAGATCGGCGAGCGCGGCTTGGGGGCGCATCGCCGCGTACCACGCCGCGCCGGCACCGAACGCGAGCACGAAGCCCGCCGCGAGCCGCCAGCGCGCGCGCGCGGGCGTCGCGCGGTCCTGGCGGCGCGTCGTGGTTTGCTCGAGCAGCACGCGCTCGGCAAGGCCTGCGGGAACCGGGACCGCGAGCGCGCGCTCGAGCGTGCGCTCGAACGCCTGCGCATCGGCATGCGCGGCGGCGCAGGACGGACAGCCGGCGCGGTGTGCGAGGAAGGCGGGGTCGTCGCTCGCGGGAACCGCGGCGAGCATGCGGCGAAACTCAAGACAGTTCATGGATCACCCCGGGCGACTGCCCGCCGAGCCGCGCCTTGAGCTTCTGGCGCGCCCGGAACAGTTGCGTCATGACCGCCGCGGGCGTGAGGCCGAGCTCGTTCGCGATCTCCTCGCACGAGAATCCGCCCAGCACCTGCAGCAGCAGCGGCTCGCGGTACTTGCGGTCGAGCGCGCCGATCGCCGCGCGCACCGCCGCGTCTTCGCCGCTCGCCTCGGGCACGGCGTTCGCGCCGGTGTCGGCGTACGACTCGTCGACCGCTTCCGTCTCCGGTCGCCGGCGCTCGTAGAGCCGCGCGTGCTCGCGCCGGAGGATCGTGATGAGCCACGCCTTCGCGGCTTTCGTGTCGCGCAGATCGTCGAGCGCGCGCCAGGCGCGCAGGTACGTTTCCTGAACCAGGTCCTGCGCGAGCGCGCCGTCGCGGCAAAGCCAGTACCCGTAGCGGTACAGGTCGCCGGACGTCGCGCGCACGAGCGCGTCGAACTGGGACTGCTTGGCGCTCATGGGGCTACGTTAGCGGCTCGCTCGGACGGTTCCGAGGACGGAGACCGGCCGGACGCCGCCGATCTTTCGCGCGACGCTACTCGAAGCCGTCGGCGAACAGCACGGCCGGCGTCACGACGATCGTGCCGGCCATGCCGGAGCCGCCCGGGGCGCCGTGGTTCGCGCAGTGATACGGGTTCGGACCGGGCCGGAGCGGCGGCATGCAGTTCGCGGTGCAGGAGAAGCTGCCGTCGTCGAGCAGCAGCGGGTGGAAGCCGGTTGCCTCGATCGTGACCGTGTCGCCTTCCTGCACGACGAGGTTCGGCGGCTCGTACGAGAAGTCGACGATGACGATGGTGTGGGACGCGGCGCGCGCGTCGCGAGCGAGCGCGGCGAGGACGAACGTCAGGGCAATGGCGATGCGGATCATCGGACGCTTCGTACGGTTACGACGGCGCGAGGGTTCAGTGCGGCGGCCGGCGCGTAAGCGCGAAAGGCATCGCGCCCGAGGCCGCTCCGACGGCTGGCCGTACTACGAGCGCGCCGCGTCAGCGGATTCGATCGAGGATCCCTTCGAGCTCGTCGAGGCTAAAGTACTCGATCACGACCTTGCCGCGGCCTTTCTCGCCGTGCTGGATCCCGACTTTCGCGCCGAGCTTTTCGCCGAGCGTACGCTCGAGCTCGGCGACGTTCGGATCGGCGGCGCGGCCGTCGCGGCGCGGCTTGCGCGCCTTGCGCGGCGCGCCGCCTTCCTGCGCGAGACGCGCGCGCTCTTCGAGCTGGCGCACCGACCAGCCGTCGTTCGCGGCGTGGCGCGCGAGCTCGAGCGCGCGCGGCGCGGGCAGCGTCAGCAGCGCACGAGCGTGGCCCATCTCGAGCTTGTGGTGCTCGAGCAGCGCCTTGATCTCGGCCGGCAGCTCGAGCAGGCGCAAGAGGTTCGAGACCGCGGCGCGCGAACGCCCGACCGCCGCGGCGGCCTGCTGATGCGTCAGCGCGAACTCGTCGATCAGCCGCTTCAGCGCGCCCGCTTCCTCGAGCGGGTTGAGATCCTCGCGCTGGATGTTCTCGATCAGCGCCATCGCGATCGTGGCCTGGTCCTCGACCTCGCGCACGACGCACGGCACTTCGGTGAGCTCGGCGAGCTGCGCCGCGCGCCAGCGCCGCTCGCCGGCGATGATCTCGTAGCGCTCGCGCCCGATCGGACGCACGACGATAGGCTGGATCAGTCCCTGCGCGCGGATCGAATCCGCGAGCTCGGCGAGACGCTCGGGGTCCATGCCGGTGCGCGGCTGGTAGCGGCCCGGCTCGATCTGTCCGACCGCGAGCTGCCTGAGCTCGCCGGCGGTATCGGCGTCGTTGCTCGCCGCGGGGCCGTCGATGCCGAGCAGCGCCTCGAGGCCGCGCCCGAGTCCCTTCTTCTTAACCGCCACGCTTGCTTGCTCCTCGGACTTCATCCTGGGCGCGTTGTATCGCTCGACCCGGAGTGTTTTGCTCCCACCACCCCCACCGGGTGCTTCGCACCCGGTCGCCCCCTCGACTCGAGGGGGCTGAGAGAACGCTTCGTTGCTGATCTCGTTACTCAGGCTGCCGACTGCTCGGCTGGTTTCGGTCCGCGCTCGCGCCGCAGCATCTCGCCGGCCAGCCCGAGGTACGCGATCGCGCCGCGTGACTCGCGGTCGTAGAGCGAGATCGGCAGGCCGTGCGAGGGCGCCTCCGCGAGGCGCACGTTGCGCGGCACGACGGTGCGGAACACCTTGTCGCCGAAGTGCTTAACGAGCTGGGTCGAGACGTCGTTGCCGAGATTGTTGCGAACGTCGTACATCGTACGCAGCAGGCCCTCGACGTCGAGCTCCGGATTGAGCCGCGTTCGGACCGCCTTGATCGTGTTGAGGAGTGCCGTGAGCCCCTCGAGCGCGAAGTACTCGCACTGCATCGGGATCAGCACGCCCTGCGCTGCGGTGAGCGCGTTGAGCGTCAGCACCGAAAGCGACGGCGGGCAGTCGATCAGCACGTACTGGTAGCGCGACGCGACCTTCGCGATCGCGTCCTTGAGCCGCGACTCGCGCGCGATCTCATCGATCAGCTTGACCTCGGCTGCCGTGAGATCCCCGTTCGCCGGCACGAGGTCGTAGCCGCCCTTGGTCGGTACCGTGGCGCGCTCGATCGTCGCTTCGTCGAGCAGCACGTTGCACGCGTTCGGCCGCGCCTGGCCCTTGTCGATGCCCGACGCCATGGTCGCGTTGCCCTGCGCGTCGAGATCGATCAACAGCACGCGCCGGCGCGCTTCCGCGAGCGCGGCCGCGAGATTGACGGCAGTCGTGGTCTTGCCGACTCCGCCTTTCTGATTGGCGACGGCGATGATGCGGGTCATGGAGTGATCGGGGGCTTTCAACGCGCGGGGCGTCCGCCCGCAGAGCGCTTTAGTACCACCAACCAGCGCCCCGCGTCCAAACCGGGAACGGACAGAGCGCGCGTCGCGTCGTGCACCCAGCCGCGCGGCAGCTCGGCGAGCTCGGGCTCGAAGCCCGGACCCTTCATCGCGTGGAGATGTCCGTCCGCGTCGACCCACGGCTCGGCGTAGCGGCAGAGCGCCGCGAGCGTCGCGAGCGCGCGCGCAATCGCCGAGCCCGGCAAGCGCTCGCGCGCGTCGTGCTCGGCGCGCGCTTCGACCACGTCGACGTTCGCGAGCGCGAGCGCGCGCGCGCACTCGCGCAGGAAGCGTGCCTTCTTGCCGTTCGATTCGACCAGCGTCACGCGCCGCGCGGGCTCGGCGATCGCGATCGGGATGCCGGGCAGGCCGGCGCCGCTGCCGAGGTCGGCGAGCGCACGCGGGTCGAGGTGGGGCAGCACCGCGAGCGAGTCGAGGAGATGCTTCACCACCATCTCGGCCGGATCGCGGATCGCGGTGAGGTTGTAGGTCGCGTTCCAGCGCTCGAGCAGCGCGAGGTAATCGAGCAGCCGATCGAGCGCCTCCGCTCCGAGCTCGAACTCGAGCTCGAGCGCGGAAACGCCGATCGCCAACGAGTGGCGCAACGCGCTGCGATCAGCCACTCAGTGGTTCGTGGGCGGGTCGGCGTGCAGCTTGAAGCGCGTGATCATGACGCCGTGCGAGGCGAGCTCGGCGTTCGCTTCGTTCTTGAACGCGGCGTTGAGCGAGGAACCGATGATCGCCTCGCCGTCGCCGATGCGCTTGAGGGCGCGGATGCTCTCGCCGATCACGAGCTCGTCCAAGTGGTCGAACTCGGCGTCGATCCGTGCGGGGTCGAGCACCTGGTACCAGATCGTCGCGCGGACCCGGAGCCCGCCGCCGCCGCTTTCGCCGAGCGTCTGCGGCTCGAGCTTGAGCGCGCGGCCGGTGAGGCTCACGCGATGCGCGATGCGCTCGATCACCGGCACGATCCAGTGCAGACCGGATTCGAGCGTACGGACGTACCGGCCGAAGCGGTGGACGGTGTAGGCCTGCCCTTCGGGGATGCGCTTCAGCGAGAAGAACAGCACCAGCGAAGTGGCGGCGACCAGCAAGAGCGAGACGGACATGCCCATAGTCGTTGTCTGATCAGGCAGTTACGGACCCCTTTTAAACCTAAATCTGGGAAAAGTCCATAACCGGCTACGCGACAAGGCGTAAGGCTAACAAGGATTCCCCTAACGAACCGTTAACGAACCGGACGTTGGAGCCACTGTGCGCTTCTTGACGTAGAGCTGTCGTGACGGCCCCCGCAACTCTCGCGTCGCTCACAAGAAAGTACGGCGAATTGCGGGAAAGCGTCGCATTTTCGCGCTGCGGCGGTGTCGGGCCGAACACCGCGAATCCCGACGACATCAGGCCGGCTGCGGCAGCACCTGCGCGAGATCGAGCTCCGCGAGCGGCCGCGGCTCGCCCAAGTAGTTGCCCTGCACGTAGTCGACGCCGCACGCGCGCAGCGCGGCGAGCGTTTCGAAACTGTCGACGTGCTCGGCGATCACTTTCATGCGCAGCGACTTCGCGAGGCTCGCGATCGAGCTGACCATCGTGTGGTCGACCTCGGACGCGTTCATGCCCTCGACGAAGCTGCCCTCGATCTTCACGAAATCGACCGGCAGGTGGCGCAGGTGCGAGAGCGAGGAGAAGCCCGTGCCGAAATCGTCGAGCGCGAAGCGGCAGCCCAAGCCCTGCATCGTCTTGATGAAGCGGCGCACGCTGTGCAGGTTCGCCATCTCCGAGGTCTCGGTGATCTCGAACACGAGCGTGCCGGGCACGGCGTTGTGGCTGCGCACCGCGTCGGCGATGAGGTTCAGCGTCTCGGCGTCGCCGAGCGTCTGGTTCGAGAGGTTCACGTTGAACGCGACGCGCCCGGCGAGCGCGCGGTTCGCCGCGAGCCAGCGCAGCGCGCGCGTCACGATGTGGAGGTCGACCTTCGGCATCAGCCCGATCCGCTCGGCGAGCGGCACGAACACGCCGGGCGAGATCAGCTCGCGATCGTTGCCGCGCATGCGCACCAGCAGCTCGAACAGATAGCCGTGCGGAACGCCGCTGCCGTTGAGCCGCCAGCCGTGCTTCGCGACGATCTCGCGTTCGTTCTCGGGCAATGCGGCGATCGGCACGATCGGCTGCGCCTCGAACACGAAGCGGTCCTGGTCGAGCGCGGCGCGCAGGCGCTCGCTCCAGACCTGCTCGAGCTCGTGCGCGACGCGCGGCTCGTCCTCGCCGACGTAGATCTGGGTCTGGTCGCGACCGCGCTGCTTCGCGAGCTTGCAGGCCGCGCGCGCGCGCTCCATCGCGTACTCGGCCGACGGCGTCTCCTTCGACAGCACCGCGACGCCGATCGAGGCCGAGGCCGCGCGGCGCGCACCGTGTGCGACGTACTGGCAGCTGTGCACGAGCTCGCGGAAACCGTCCGCGATGGTGAAGAGGTTGCCGATCTCCACCTGCGTCAGGAGCAGCGCGAGCCGGTCGCCCTCGACGCGCGCGAGCACGTCGCCGGCGCGCAGCCGCTTGACGTAGGTGTGCCCGACGTCGATCACGAGCTGGTCCGCGACGGTCGTGCCGGAGGCGTCGGCGATGTGCGTGTAGCGGTCGATGTCGACGTAGAGCAGCGCGGCGTAACCGCCCTCGCGCCGCCGCTCGACCTCGGACGCGACCGCCTGGTTGAAGTGGCGCGCGTTGTAGAGCCCGGTCAGGGTGTCGTGCGTGAGCTCCCAACGCATGCGGTCCGCGCTCTTGCGGTCCGCGATGCTGCGGAACACGACGACCGAGCCTTCGCGCCGTCCGCCGATCGCGAGCGGCAGCACCGTGCACTCGACCGGCAGCGGCTCGTGGTCGCGGCGCCAGAACATCGTCTCGTGTGCGTTGAGCGTTTCGCCCTCGGCGTATGCGCGCGCGAGCGTCGACGATTCGCGCGCGAGCGGCGTGCCGTCCTCGCCGGTGTGGTGAAACGCTTCGTGCGCGTCGCGCCCGACCAGCTCGGATTCCTCGCGCGCGCCGAGCAGCCGCATCGCGGTCGGATTGACGAACGTCACGATACCCTTCGGGTCGACGCCGTAGACGCCGTCGCCGACCGAGCCCAGGATGCCGTCGAGCCGCTGCTTCTCGGCCGTCACCTTCTTCTGCATCAGGAGCTGGCGCGCGAGCGAATTGACGCGCGCGAGGAACAGCTCCTTCGCCTCGTTCTTGAACATGCACTCGACCGCGCCGGCCTCGAGGCAGCGCTTGATCGCGTCCTCGCGGTAGGTGCCGGTGATGATCGCGAGCATTGTGGTCGCGGCGGCGGGCTCGCGCTGCAGCTTGCGGCAGAGCTCGTCGCCCTCGCCGTCGGGCAGGAAGTAATCGATGATCGCCAGGTCGTACCCGCCGCCCTTGGCGCGCTCGTAGCCTTCGGTGATCGTCGCGGCCGTGTCGGTCGAGAAACCGTCGCGGTCGAGCAGGCGCTGATACGCGATGCGGATGCTGGCCGAATCGTCGACGAACAGCACGCGCAGCCCGTTCGGCGGCTTGCGCTGGTCGCTGTCGGCCGCGACGTCGGGCTCCGGCGAGAGCTGGCGGATCGCAACCGGGATCTTCGCGAACTGCGACCACGGCACGAACTGCGCCTCGGGCCGCGTGTCGGTCCAGCTCGCGACGTCCGGGCTCTTCTCGTGCGCGAGCACGACGACCGGCATCGGCACGTCGCGCGGCAGGCGCAGATAGTTGACGAGCTCGGCGAAGTCGCGGGTCGGACGCGGCGGCGCGCCGAGCAGCAGGATGCGGTAGCGCTTGCCGGTGCTCTCGCACTCGTTCAAGTGCGCGAGCGCCTCGGCGTAGCCGGGGAGCTCGGTCCGGTCGTGCAGGTTCGCAGCGGCGAGGGTTCGTGCGAGCAGGTGCGACAGCGTGGTCGAACGCTCGACGACGAGAATCGAGTTCATGGACGGTCGGCTTCCCCCGCAAGCTGCCCGGGGTTGCAAGCAGCGCGGCACTATCGCGCGCGGGCGCGCGGTTTGGCAAGGTGGTCCGCGTGCGCGAGCCGCTACCATTTCGGCTCCGAAGGAGCACTCCCGATGGCCTATCCGAACACGCGTCTCAGGCGCATGCGGCGCGACGACTTCTCGCGCCGCCTGATGCGCGAGCATCGCCTCACGAGCGACGACCTGATCTGGCCGGTGTTCGTGCGCGAGGGCACGGACGTGCGTGAGCCGGTTGCCTCGATGCCGGGTGTCATGCGCTGTTCGATCGACCGGCTCGTCGCCGCGGCCGGCGAAGCGGTCGCGCTCGGGATTCCGGCGCTCGCGCTGTTCCCGGTCACGCCGCCCGAGGCGAAGTCGCTCGACGCGCGCGAGGCCTGGAATCCCGAAGGGCTCGCGCAGCGCGCGGTGCGGGCGCTCAAGCGCGCGCACCCCGACCTCGGCGTCATCACCGACGTCGCGCTCGATCCGTTCACGACGCACGGCCAGGACGGGTTGATCGACGACTCGGGCTACGTCGTCAACGACGCGACGGTCGAGGCGCTGCTGCGGCAGGCGCTCTCGCACGCCGAGGCCGGCGCCGACGTGGTGGCGCCCTCCGACATGATGGACGGCCGGATCGGCGCACTGCGCCAGGCGCTCGAGCGCGCGGGCCACGTCGACACGCGCATCCTCGCGTACTCGGCGAAGTATGCGTCGAGCTTCTACGGGCCGTTCCGCGACGCGGTCGGCTCGGCCGGCGCGCTCGGCAAGGGCAACAAGTACACGTACCAGATGGATCCCGCGAACGGCGACGAAGCCTTGCGCGAGGTCGGCCTCGATCTCGACGAGGGTGCGGACATGGTGATGGTGAAGCCGGGCATGCCCTACCTCGACATCGTGCGGCGCGTGAAGGAACGCTACGGCGCGCCGACCTTCGTCTACCAGGTCAGCGGCGAGTACGCGATGCTGAAGGCGGCCGGCGCGAACGGCTGGATCGACGAGCGCGCCTGCATGCTCGAGGCACTGGTCGCGATGAAACGCGCCGGCGCCGATGCGATCCTGACGTACTTCGCGCTCGACGCGGCGCGGGCGTTGCGCGGCGGGTAGAGCGCCGGCCATCGCGGCGCGATGTCCGGCCTACTGCGGCGTCGTAGGCCGGACTTCCGCAGGAAGGCCGGCAACACGCTCGCGACAACCGTTGGCTCGGCGTATCCTCGACGTCGACCCCGCTCGCGGAGGTGCCCGATGTTCGAAGCGCCCATGCCCGCCGACGACGCCGCGGTCGTCGTCAAGCGCTACGCGGTGTTCGGCTGGCCGGTCTCGCACTCGCGCTCGCCGTGGATCCACGCGCGCTTCGCCGAAGAGCTGAAGCTCGCGATGTCCTACTCCGCGATCGAAGCCGACCTCGACGCGTTCCCGGCGGCGCTCGCCGCGTTCGAGGCCGGCGGCGGCCGCGGCGCGAACGTGACGCTGCCGCTCAAGATGCTCGCGGCATCGAAGTGCAAGGCACTCTCGCCGCACGCGCAGCGGATCGGTGCGGTCAACACGCTGTCGCGCCTGCCCGAAGGCGGCTGGCGCGGCGACAACACCGACGGCGCGGGCTTGATCGCCGACATCGCCGAGCGCCACCGGCTCGACCTGCGCGGACGTCGCACGCTCGTGCTCGGCGCCGGCGGCGCCGCGCACGGGATCGTCTATGCGCTGCTCGACGCCGGTATCGCCTCGCTCACGATCGCGAACCGCAGCGCCGAGCGCGCCGACGAGCTCGCCGACGCGATCGGTGATCCGACCCGCGTCCACACGGTGTACTGGAGCGATCTGCGCGACGCCGGCGCGTTCGAGATGATCATCGACGCGACCAGCGCCGGACACACCAGCGCGCGGCTCGACCTGCCGTTCTCGCTCGTCAACCTGCGCACGCTCGCGGTGAGCCTCAACTACGGCCGCGCCGCCGCCGACTTCACCGGCTGGGCGCGCGCCGCGCGCTGCGAGCGCGTGCTCGACGGCGTCGGCATGCTGGTCGAGCAGGCCGCCGAGGCGTTCGCGATCTGGCACGGGGTTCGGCCCGACACCGAGCCGGTCTACCAGCAGCTGCGCCAGCAGCTCGGCGGCTAGCCGGCCGCGAGGTACTCGTCCTTCAGCCGGACGTAGTGCTTCGCCGAGTACCAGAGCTGCTCGAGCTCGCGCTCGGAAAGCTTGCGCACGAGGCGCGCGGGACTGCCGAGCCAGAGCTCGGCCTCGCCCACGACTTTGCCGGGCGCGACGACCGCACCGGCACCGACGAAGCCGTGCTTCTTCACGACCACGCCGTCGAGCACGGTCGCGTGCATGCCGATCAGGCACGCGTCCTCGATCGTGCAGGCGTGGATCACCGCGGCGTGGCCGATGGTGACGTCGGCACCGATGCGCGTCGGGAAACCGCCCGGCGTGTACGGCCCGTCGTGCGTGACGTGCACGATCGTGCCGTCCTGCACGTTGGTGCGCGCGCCGATCCGGATCGTGTTGACGTCGCCGCGTACGACCGTGCCGGGCCAGATCGAGACGTCGTCGCCGAGCTCGACGTCGCCGATCACGCTCGCGGCCGGATCGACGTAGACGCGCGCGCCGAGCGTCGGTGCGATGCCTTTGTAGGTTCGAAGGGTCATGAGCGCGGAACGTGGGGCGGGCGCGCATTGTAGGCCGGACATCCGCAGGATGGCCGGCTGGCGTGAGCGTTCGATCGAAGAGCGCCGGCCATCCTGCGGATGTCCGGCCTACGGCGTCGCGGCGGTAGGATGTCGCGCATGAACGCGCAGCTTGCCCCACCGCCGATGCCCGATCTCGCCGGCCTCCTCGCGCGCCAGCGCGCGTCCCACGCCGCGAACCCACCCGACTATGCGCAGCGCATCGACGACCTGAAGCGCCTGCGCGCCGCGTTCAAGGCCAGGCTACCCGCGCTCGTCGACGCGGTCTCCGCCGATTTCGGCCGGCGCTCGCGCCACGAGACGCTGGTCGCCGACGGCATGACCGTGCTGCACGATCTCGACTACGCGATCGCGAAGCTGCGCCACTGGATGAAACCGCAAGCCGCGCGTGTCGGCACGACATTCTGGCCCGCGCGCGCCGAGATCCGCTATCAACCGCTCGGCGTGATCGGCGTGATCTCGCCGTGGAACTACCCGATCAACCTCGGCGTGATGCCGGTCGCGGCCGCGCTCGCGGCCGGCAACCACGTCATGCTGAAGCCGTCGGAAGCGACACCGCGTACCGCCGCCGCGCTGCGCGCGCTGTTCGCGTCGCTGTTCCCCGAGGAGCGCGTCGCGCTCGTCGAAGGCGAAGCCGAGATCGCGGCCGCGTTCTCGGCGCTGCCGTTCGACCACATCTTCTTCACCGGCTCGACCGCGGTCGGTCGGCTCGTGATGCAGGCCGCCGCGAAGAACCTCGTGCCGGTCACGCTCGAGCTCGGCGGCAAGTCGCCCGCGATCCTCGCACCGGATTTTCCTGTCGACACCTTCGCGTCGCGGATCGCGTCCGGCAAGTTCTTCAACGCCGGCCAGACCTGCATCGCGCCGGACTACGTGCTGCTGCCGCGCCGCCAGATCGAACCGTTCGTCGGCGCGCTGCGCGACGCGGTCGTGCGCGCGTACGACGTTCCGGGCGCGAGCGCCGACTACACCTCCGTCGTCAACGAGCGCCAGTACGCGCGGCTCGTGCGCTATCTCGACGACGCGCGCCAGCGCAACGCGAAGGTCGTCGAGCTCGCGCCCGGCGACGCCGCGCGCCGCGCGCTCGCGCCGACCGTCGTCGTCGACGCGCCCGACGACGCGCTCGTGATGCGCGAAGAGATCTTCGGCCCGATCCTGCCGGTCGTCGCGTGCGAGTCGGTCGACGCCGCGATCGACTACGTCAACGCGCGCCCGCGCCCGCTCGCGCTCTATCATTTCGACCACGATGCGGCGCGCACCGAGCGCGTGCTCGAGCGCACCGTCGCGGGCGGCGTCACGGTCAACGACACGATGCTGCACTTCGCGCAGGCCGAGCTGCCGTTCGGCGGCGTGGGGCCTTCCGGCATCGGCGCGTATCACGGCTACGAAGGTTTCCGCACATTCTCGAAAGCGAAGCCGGTGATGTACCAGGCGCGCTTCCCGGGCTCGGCGTTCATCACGCCGCCGTACGGCAAGCTCGCCGATGCGCTGGTGAAATTCCTGACACGCTGAGACTAATTTTAGAAGTCCGGAAGCAGCTTCTTGACCCAGGTCTCCGACACACGGGCGTACTCCGACTCGAGCGATGGGTCACACGCAAGGCTTCGCGCTCGCACCTCGTACACCTTTGATCGCTGCGACAGCACGAGACTCGGGACGCTAAGGACGAGCACCACGACGATCCCGAGCAGTCCATAGGACAATGCCATTGCAACGGCCAAGGCCACGCCCGCGATTCCCAGCGGCAGGTAGGCCGCTGCGAGATACATGTTTCGTCGCGCCAGCGTTTTGTAGGTCGCCAAGGCTTCTGCGCTTCCGATACTCGGGTGCGCGTTCAGGAATGCCATGGTCTCTCGACGCCCCCACAATGAAAGCGCGAGAAGTAGCAGCCAGAGCACTACGTAGCCCATGATCATCATGTCCCCCTTTCGGATGCAGTTTCGAGCGGCGTCGTCTCCCGAAGCGAACAGCGGCTCTGACGATGCCAGTAGTCAGCCTCCGAGGGATCTAGCCGGAATACCGTCGTTCTCGTCCGGTTCGGCAGCGATGGTCGTGCCGCCTCACCTCGCATCCCGTTTGCCGGCTTTTCCAGTCAGACGCTGGGCTGGCCGGTGAGTTTTCCACACCCCTGTTCGATCAGGCGAATGAAGTCGCGTGCATCAGAGAAGTAGTTGCGAAAGGCGAGGCGGACTTCGTCGGTTGTGTCGGCACGGACCAGAACGATGTCCGCTTCGGGTCTTTGCTGCTCGAGGTCAAAGAGCACTCGGATAGCTTCTGTCGCATCCCTGAAGGTGCGAACCTCAAGCTGACCGGACAGCGAAACGAGGAGAATCGCATTGCGGTTCGTGGAGACTTCCTTGTTCGCCGCATTGAGATCCCGGAGCATCTGCAGAAGCCCGATCTCCTCGTCGATCCGCAGGAACCGTTCTACGACTTCTCGATCGGAGAGGTCGGGGAACGGCCCGTTGGAATCCTCGTGTGCCCGCGCGAGGATTTCGCTGGCCAACGCCATCGCCGCTTCGTAGCGCCCATCGCCTCTCTGGAACTTGGGCTGGCTCTCGGTGATGAAGCCAATAACCTCGACCGCAGTCGCCCACGCGTGTTGCACAAGCGTTCTGTACTGCAGCTCAACGTACAGCCCGCGGAGGTTCTGCCCGACAATCGAGTTGACGTACTCATAGACGTCGTGGACTCCGCGGTAGCCCGTACTCTTCGGATGCTTGATGTAGTCGTACTTGTCGATCTCGTTGCGGAGTCGATGCCGGAAGCGCGCCTTGTGGAACTGTTTCCGAAACTCGTACAGCTTGGGAGTACTCGGAAAAATCAAGCGACATCCGGCAACGTCGTCCATTCGAGCCAGCTGCATTCCGGGAAGTCGTTGCAGCTTGTCGAATATCGTTCGCTTGCGCTTGTGTCTCTGCGCGACCGTAATCTCCCGATTGCGAGTTCGGTTCCTGAGGATCGACTGGAACGTGTTGAGCACACCGCGATGGGCCGCCCGCCACTCAGCAATCACGACGAGGTCGTCGACGCTCGGATTGCCCGCCCTTACGGCGTCACCAGCCCGTGTGACTCTCGATTTGGATCCGCCGGGGAAGGACGGGGCGGGCTCGTTCATGCAGTCACCAAGTAGCCAGTCTGCGGCAAGGCGCCAACATCAGTGCAACCACCGCCCGCCGCGCCGGCGCGGTGTCGTGGGTGCAGGCGCGTCGCCGCCCGCGCCCGGCGCCTTCGGCGCAAACGGCGCCGCGATCGGGTGGTCGCGCCAGTACTGCTGCACGTCGTAGACCGCGGCGGGGAGCTTGTTGAGCGCGTCCTCGTACTCGGCCTCCGAGAGCGGCGCGGGATCCTCCGCGGCCTCGGTCTCGAACACGCCTTCGTCGCCCGCGAGCGCGAGGATCGGCGCGAGCAGCTCGACCAGCTCGCGGTCCTGCTTCATGCGCGTCTCCCACGCGTCGGCGCGCAGGTCGACGCCCATGCTGAAGCCTTCGCACCAGCCCTGCGCCGAGTAGGTCGAGTCGCCGCCTTCGGTTTCGACCGAGCCCAAGATCGGCTCGTAGCGCAGCTCCTCGAGATCGGTCGAGACCGAGTTGTACATGCGCAGGATCAGCGCGATCGCGCGCTCGGCCTGCTCGATCGACTCGAACGGGTTCGAGTCGTCGATGACCTGCGGCATCCACTCGTCGGGTGGGACGGGCTCGGGGCCGATCGCGATCGCGGTGATGAGGCCGTGCAGCGCGTCGAGCAGCAGCCCGTCTTCGCCGGCGCGCGTAGCGAGCAGCTCGCCGAGCTCTTCGTACTCGGCCTCGTCGAGCACACGATCGAGATCGACGCTCATGGCCGCGGCGCGAGCTCGACGAACACCGGCGTGTGGTCGGACGGGCGCTCCCACGTACGCGGCGCACGCTCGATCCCGGCCGCCGCGACGCGCGGCTTGAGCGCGTCCGAGACGAGCACGAGATCGATCCTGAGGCCCCAGCCGCGCTCGTACGCCATCAGGCGATAGTCCCACCACGAGTGGTGTCCGGGGCCGGCCTCGAACAGGCGGAACGAGTCGTGGAGCCCGAGTGCGAGCCAGCTCTGCAGCGCTTCGCGTTCCGGCGTCGAGCAGAGCACTTTCTCGCGCCAGCGCTCGGGCTTGTAGACATCGCGATCGTCGGGCGCAACGTTGAAGTCGCCGAGCACGACCATCTCGGGGTAGCGCGCGAGCTCCGCCGCGAGATAGTCGCGCACCCGCGCCATCCACTCGAGCTTGTAGCGGTACTTGGGCGAGCCGACCGACTCGCCATTGACGACGTAGAGGTTGACGATGCGCACGCCGTCGACCGTGCCCGCGACGACGCGCGCCTGCGGGTCGTCGTAACCCGGCACCCCGAACGTCACCTCGTGGAGCTCGCGCTTCGCGAGCAGCGCGACGCCGTTGTAGGTCTTCTGGCCCGAGACCGCGCGGAACGCGTAGGTCGGCTCGAGCATGAGATGCGGGAACGCCTCGTCGAGCAGCTTGATCTCCTGCATCGCGAGCACGTCGGCGCCGCTCTCCGCGATCCAGCGTTCGACGTGCGGCAGCCGCGCCTTCAGCGAGTTGACGTTCCAGCTCGCGATTTTCATGCGCGAAGTCTAGCGGCCGAGGCTGTAGGAGGGGCCTCAGCCCCGACCGGCATGACGGCACCTACAAGCGACGCGCCTGTCGGGGCTGAGGCCCCTCCTACAGCCGCAGTGTGCCAGCCACGCGGCTTTCACGCCGCGAGGCCGTAGCTCTTGAGCAGCGCGGTCGAATCGGGCTCGCGGCCGCGGAACTCGACGAACGACTCGAGCGCGGGGCGCGAGCCGCCTACCGCGAGCACGCACTTGCGGAACGCGGCACCGGTGGCGGCGTCGAAGATGCCGGCGTCCTCGAAGCGCGCGAACGCGTCGGCCGAGAGCACCTCGGCCCAGAGGTAGCTGTAGTAGCCGGCGGCATAGCCGCCCGCGAAGATGTGGGTGAAGCTGTGCGCGAAGCGGTTCCATTCGGGCGGCACGATCACCGCGACCTCGCGCCGCACCTCGGCGAGGATGTCTTGCAAGCGCGCGCCGCGCCGCGGGTCGAACTCGTGGTGCAGACGGAAGTCGACCAGCGCGAACTCGAGCTGGCGCACGAGGATGAGGCCGGCGTGGTAGTAGCGCGCCGCAGTCATCTTGCGGAACAGCTCGTCCGGTAGGCGCTCGCCGGTCTGCCAATGCGAAGCGAAGAGATCGAGCGCCTCGCGCCGCCACGCGAAGTTCTCCATGAACTGCGACGGCAGCTCGACCGCGTCCCATTCGACCCCGGAGATGCCGGCGACGCTCGGGTAGTCGACCTCGGTCAGGAGATGATGGAGGCCGTGGCCGAATTCGTGGAACAGCGTCACGACGTCGTCGTGCGTCAGGAGTGACGGCGCATCGGCGGTCGGCGGCGCGAAGTTGCAGGTCAGGAACGCGATCGGCGGATCGAGCGCTTCGTCGCGGCGGAAGCGCGTGCGGCAGACGTCCATCCACGCGCCGCCGCGCTTCGCCTGGCGCGCGTACGGATCGAGGTAGACCCCCGCGAACACGCGGCCGTGGGCGTCGAGCACGTCGAAGTAGCGCACGTCGGGATGCCAGGCATCGACGTCGTCGCGGCGCCGGAAGCCGACACCGAACAGGCGCCCGACCACGGCGTAGAGCCCGTCGAGCACGGCCTCGAGCGCGAAGTACGGCTTCAGCTCCTCTTCCGAGAAATCGAACATGCGCTCGCGCAGCTTCTCGGCCGCATAGGCCGTGTCCCACGGCTCGAGCGTCGCTAGCCCGAGCGCGTCGCGCGCGAACGCCGCGAGCTCGTCGCGCTCGCGCGCGGCGACCGGCTTGGCGCGGCGCGCGAGGTCGCCGAGGAACGCGAGCACGCGGTCCGACGACGGCGCCATCTTGGTCGCGAGCGACTCGTCGGCGGCGTCCTCGAACCCGAGCATGCGCGCGGCCTCATGCCGCAGCGCGAGGATCTTCTCGATCCGCGCGGAATTGTCGAAGCGGCCCGCGTGCGGGCCCTGCTCGGACGCGCGCGTCGCGTATGCGGCATAGATCTCGCTGCGCAGCGCGCGGTCGTCGGCGTAGGTCATCACCGCGACGTAGCTCGGCTGCTTCAGCGTGACGCGGAAGCCCTCGACGCCCGCCTGAGCCGCGGCCTCGCGCATCATCGCGCGCGCCGACTCGGGCACGCCGGCGAGCGCGGACGCATCGGCGACGTCGCGGTGCCATGCGTCGGTCGCGTCGAGCACGGCCTGCTCAAACTCGGTCGAGAGCTTCGAGAGCTCGGTCGCGATGGTCTTGAAGCGCGAGCGCTCCGGCTCCTCGAGCGCCACGCCCGAAAGCCGGAAGTCGCGCAGCGCGTCGACCACGATTTTTTTCCGGGTCGGATCGAGCGCGGCGAAGCCGTGACCGTCGGCAACGCCCTGGACCTTGGCGTAGAGCGCGCGGTTCTGCCCGAGCTCGGTCTCGAACTCCGTGATCGCCTCGAGCGCGTCGCCGTAGGCCTCGCGCAGCGCCGGAGAATCCTGGACCGCGTGCAGGTGCGAGACCGGCGCCCAGGCGCGCGAGAGGCGCTCGGCCCAGACCTCCTGCGGCTGCATCACCGTGTCCCAGCTCGGCGGAGCATCGCTTGCGGTGACGCCTGCGATCGCGGCGCCGTAGTCGACGATCAGCGAGTCGACGGCCGGCCCGACGTGGGCGGGCTCGATCGCGGAGAACCGCGGCAGCGGGGCTTCTTCGGTCAGGGGGTTGTCGGTCGACATGGCGCGGCAACGCTCGGTGCGGAACCAGAGAGCTTTGGGCGTCCGTGACCGGTTTTCAACCCGCGCCCGGGCGCGCGCCTACAATGCCGGCGTGGACACCTACGGCCCCGACGCCGAATCGCTCGCGACATCGATTCCCTGGATCGCGGCGCTACCGGCCGAGGCACGCGCCTGGCTCGTCCACGAGCTCCGGCCGATCGCGCTCGCCGGCGGCGCGACGCTGTTCACTTCGGGCGAGCCGTCGGACGCGCTGTTCGTGCTGACCTCGGGCTCGCTCGGCGCGTTCGCCGGCGACGACGCGTCGCGCCTGATCGGCCAGGTCGTCGCCGGCGAGACGGTCGGCGAGCTCGGCCTCATCACCGGCAAGCCGCGCATGGCGACGGTGCGTGCGCTGCGCGACTCCGAGCTCCTGATGCTCGATCGCTCGGCGTTCGAGACGCTCGGCGAGCGCGATCCGCGCGCGACCCTCGCGATGGCGCGACTCGCGCTCGAGCGCGCGAGCTCGGCGCGGGTCAAGTCCACGCCGGTGGGTCCGCGCACACTCGTGCTGCTGCCGCAGACCGAGGGTCTCGACGCGCGTGCGCTGGCCGAGCCACTCGCGCGCGTGCTCGAGAGCTACGGCTCGACCGAGATCGTCGACGAGGCACGCGGCGCGGGTCAGACGAGTGCATGGTTCAACACGCTCGAGGCGCGCAACCGCTACGTCGTCTACGTCGCGGGCACGGGCCGCTCGCCGTGGCGCGAGCTGTGCCTGCGCCAGGCCGACGCGCTCGTGTTCCTCGCCGATCCGCGCACGCAGGCGGCGCCGTGGTCGGAGGCGCAGCGCGGCATCGACGCGCCGCTGCCGCGGCCCGAGCATCTCGTGCTCGTGCACAGCGGCAAGCCGCGGCTCGGCGCCGGCCGGCGCTGGGCGCGAACGCTGCCGCGCGCGCTGCTGCATCACGTACGCGGCGACGCCGACATCTCGCGCGTCGCGAGGCTGGTGCTCGGGCGCAGCGTCGGGCTCGTGCTCTCGGGCGGCGGCGCGCGCGGATTCGCGCATCTCGGCGTGGTGAAGGCGCTGCGCGAAGCGAACGTCACGATCGACGCCGTCGGCGGCACCAGCATCGGCGCGATCATCGGCGCCGGCGTCGCGGCCGATTGGTCGACCGAGGAGATGATCGAGATCTTCCGCCGCTGTTTCGTCACGACCAACCCGCTGTCCGACTACACCCTGCCGCTGCTCTCGATGGTGTCGGGGCGCAAGGTCTCGCGGCTCCTGCGCGAGGCGTTCGGCGAGCGCGAGATCGAGGACCTCGTGCTGCCGTTCTTCTGCGTGTCGTCGAACCTCACCAACGGACGCGCGAGCGTGCATCGCACCGGGCCGCTGTGGCAGTGGCTGCGCGCCTCGGTCGCGATTCCGGGCGTGCTGCCGCCGGTGTTCACGCAGCGCCAGGTCTACGTCGACGGCGGCGTCATCAACAACCTGCCGGTCGACGTGATGCAGGACGCGTTCACGCAGGACGTCATCGCGGTCGACATCGGCGGCGACCATGCGCTCTCGGTCGACTTCGAGGAATTCGACTCGCCGCCGTGGTGGCGGCTGCTGCCCGACCTGTTCCGGGTGAAGCGGCGCCCGACGCTGCTGCGGATCCTGCTGCGCGCCGGCATGGTCAACTCGGGCGTGCAGACCACGACCGCGCGCAACGCCGCGAGCCTCCTCATCATGCCGCCGCTCGGCGGCATCGACCTGCTCGACTGGCAGGCGTTCGACCGCGCGATCGAGATCGGCTACCAGCACACGCTGCGCATGATCGGCGGACCGCGCGACGTGCTGTATACGGCGTCGCCGTTGTTCGATGTCTAGGCGCCGACCCGCACGTTCACGGCGTGGTGGCTGGAATCACTGCGGGAGGGGCGAGAGCCCCGACGGCGTGACGCTTCGTTGGAGGTGCCACCCCTGTCGGGGCTTCCGCCCCTCCCACATGACTTCGGACGTTCGCGCCCGCGACCTACTTTTCCGGCGCGAGGTGCCGCGCGAAAAACGCGTCGATCGTCGAATAGACGTGCGTGCGCGTCGCCTGGCCGACGAGCCCGTGCTTGCCGCCCGGATAGGTCATGAGGTCGAACGCCGTGCCGCGCGCCTGCAGCGCGGCGATCAGCGCGGTCGTGTTCGTGAACAGCACGTTGTCGTCGGCCATGCCGTGCACGATGAGGAGCGGTGGCTCGAGCGCGTCGACGAGGCCGAGCACGCCGCTCTGCGCGTAGCCTTCGGCGTTGTCGCGCGGATGGTCGAGGAAGCGCTCGGTGTAGTGCGTGTCGTAGAGCTGCCAGTCGGTCACCGGCGCGACCGCGACGCCGGCTGCGACACGCTCCGGCGCCTTCGCCATCAGCATCAGCGTCTGGTAGCCGCCGTAGCTCCAGCCGAACGCGCCGATGCGTTTCGCGTCGACGAAGGGCTGCGCCGCGAGCCAGTCGAGCCCGACCAGCTGGTCGCGCACCTCGACTTCGCCCATGCGGCGGAAGATCGCGTCCGAGAACTTCTTGTCGCGCCGCGCCGAGCCGCGGTTGTCGAGCGCGAACACGACGTAGCCCTGCTGCGCCCAGGCTTGCGTCAGGAGATCGGTGACGCCGGTGTTGATGTTGGCCGTCCAGGCCCGGGTGACGAACTGCCGCCCCGGTCCGCCGTAGTAGCGCACGATCACGGGGTAGCGCTTCGTGGGGTCGAAACCGGGCGGCGTCACGACCGCGTAGTGCAGCGTCTGCCCGTCGGCGGCCGCGAGCGTGCCGTAGGTCGGCGTGCGATGTTGCACGCGGTACGGCGCGTACGCGTGCTGCGCGTCGAGCGTGTTCGGCTCGAGCGTTGCGAGCGCCGTGCCGTCGGCGCGGAACAGTCGGACGCGCGGCGGGGTCGCGGGATCCGAATGCGTCGCCACGTAGATCGACGCGTCGCGCGCGAACTCGGCCTCGTGCCAGCCCGGCTCGCGCGTCAGGCGGCGCGGCTCGCCGCGGCCGTCGAGGCGATACGCGTAGACGTGTTTCTCGAGCGCGTCGGGGCCGGGGGCTGCGACGTAGGCGAGACCACGCCGCTCGTCGACCGCGAGCAGCTTGTCGATCGGCCACGGCGTGTGCGTGATCCGCCGCGCGCTGCCGTCGCTCGCGTCGACCAGATAGAGCTGACGCGAGCCCTCGCGCGACGAGCTCCAGAGAAAGCGTTCGCCGCGCCCCAGGAGCTCGAGATCGTCGTGGAGCTCGACCCAGGTGTCGCTGGTCTCGCGCATCAGCGTCTTCGCGTCGCCCGACTCGAGCTCGACCGTCACGAGCTCGAGCGTGCGCTGGTTGCGGCTCTGGCGCTCGAACCACAGCGTGTCGGCGTCGACGAAGCCGGCGCGCGCGAGATAGATGTCGCGCTCGTCGCCGAGATCGATCGCGCGCGAGCACAGCGTGCGCTCGTGCTCGGCGTCGACCGCGCAGCGCTCGCCGACGCGCATCGCGTCGGCCGCGGGCGCGTTCGCGCCGGGCTTGACGTCGGCGAGCGCGATGACGCGCAGCTCGATCGCGACGTTCGCATCGCCCGCGGCGGGATAGCGCTGCTCGACCACGTCGGTGCGGTCGGCATGGATCTCGAAGCGGCGCTGGATCGGCACGCGCGACTCGTCGATGCGCGCGTACGCGAGCTTAGAGTCGTCGGGCGCCCACCAGTAACCGGTGGCGCGGTCCATCTCCTCCTGCGCGACGAACTCGGCCATGCCGTTCGCGACCGGGCCTTCACCGTCCAGCGTCAGCGGATAGCTCGCGCCGCCGTCGAGCTCGATGATCCAGAGGTCGCGGTCGCGCACGAACGAGACGTAGCGGCCGCGGGGCGAGACCTTCGCGTCGGTCGCAGCGCCTTTGCCGTCGGTCAGCTTGCGCACCGCCGCGGCGCCCATTCTGCCGAGGTCGTAGAGATAGAGCTCGCCGTCGAGCGGGAACAGGATGCGGCGTCCGTCGGGCGCGTACTGGTACTCGACGATGCCCGAGAACGACGCGATCCGCGCGCGCTCGCGCCGTGCCTTCTCCTCGTCCGAAAGCTCGACCGCGGTCGGCGCGAGCAGCGCCGAATCGACCAGCATGCGCGTCTCGCCCGAATCGACGTGGTACTCCCAGAGGTCGAGCCGGTCGGCGTCGTCGGCGCGGCCGCGCAGATAGGTGACGCGCTCGCCGTCGGGCGAGACCTTGAGCGCGCGCGGCGCCGGACCCGAGAGCGGCGGATCGGCGAACAGCCGCGCGATTCCGAGGGGCTCGGCCTGCGCGGCGAGCGCGGTCGTCGTGAGCGCCATGGCGAGGATCAGCTTACGCATCGGGGCGTGGGCGGCGAGAGGGTCCCGAGCATACGGGAAGCGCGGCGCCGCGCGCCGTTGCGCGCAGCGCCTTTTCGCGGCCCGGCGCGCCTCAATCCGGCGTATAGACCTGCACCGCGCCGTTGCCGCCGCCCGTGCCGGCGTTGGTCGAGCCGCCGATCGCCCAGAACCTGCCCTCGTGCGCGACGGCCTGAAAGCCGTGCACCGGAATCGGGAGGTTCGGGCCCACGGTCCAGACCGACTCGCCCGGTCCGATCACCTCGAGCTCCGGAATCACGCCGAGCGACGCGGTGAACTCGCCGCCCGCCGCGATGATCTGGTCGCCGACGACTGCAGCCGCGAAGCCCGAATGCGGTCGCGCCATCACGGGACCCTGGCGCCAGGTCTCACTGACCGGATCGAAGATCGTGACCTGCCGCTGCATCGCGACGCCAGTCTGGAAGAACTCGCGGCCGGCAAGCATCCAGATCTCGCCCAGGTACGCGACGACCTGCGAGTGATCGCGCAGCCGCGTGCCGAAGCGCGCGAACACGCGCTGGCTGCGCCTGCGCGGGTCGTACTGCACGAGGGTGCCGTCGTCGCTGCCGAGATAGAAATAGCCGTTGAGACGCGTGCCGCCGCTCGCGACGACCGGCACGATGCCCGGCAGCGTCTCGTACTGCCCGCTCGCGACGTCGTAGCGCCAGCTCTGTCCGGCGTCGCCCTGGCCGCCCGAGTACCCGCCGAAGATCCAGATGCCGCCGTCGTGCGCGACGGACAGCGCGTGGTCGCGCCCGTCCGGCAGCGGCGCGAGCGTCTGCCAGGTGCGCGTCGCGAGATCGAGCCGCTGCAGCGTGCGATGACCGATGTAGCCGCCGACCGAGTAGATCTTGCCGTCGAGCAGGCTCGCGGTGTTCTCCGATTCCGGGATCGCCATGCTCGGGCCCGCGCTCCACGTGCCGTTTGCGCGCGCCGGTCGGATCGTGTCTAGGCAGGTCGCGCTCGCGAGCCTCGTCAGCCGCTGCGCGGCGAGCACGCCGGTGCCGAAGCCTTCCGCGCTCGAGCTGTAACGGACGGTCGTCGCGTTGCAGCTCGCGAACTCGAACTCGATCCGGCCCCAGTTGGTCCGTTCGACGCGCGCGGGATCGAAGCCTGCGCCGAAGCTCGTGCCGACCGGACGCAGTGCGCCGTCGATCACGATGCGATTGCCTTCGAGCGTGCCGATGCCGAGCAGCCAAGCCTGCTCGCCGTTGCCGTCATAGGTGAACCAGTACGCGCCGGCTTGCGTCGGCGAGAACGGTTCGATCACCCAGCCCTCGCCGCCGTGCGTGGGATCGACGAACGCGCCGGCGTAACTGCGCAATGCCGCGGCCGCGCGCGCGCCGTTGTCGGTGAGGCGGCGGCGGCCGGCACAGTCGAGCTCGTCGAGCGTGGTGAGGCGCGTCAGCGCGTGCGTGCCGGTGCCGAACGCGGCCGGGCCCTGCCAGGTCACCGCGCCCTGTGTGCACGAGGCGAACGCGAACTCGAGCCGGCCCCAGCGCTCGAGCCGCACCTGCGACGGATCGAACGCCGCGCCGAAGCGCGCGCCACGCGCGGTGTAGACGTCCTCGAACACGATGCGGTCGGCGCTGACGCGACCGTTCTGCCCGAGGATCCAGCTCTGTCGCGCCGGCGAACCGGCCGGCGGGAACGTGAACCAGACGACGACGGCGCTGCCGTCGTCGAGGATCTCGAGGGTGAAGCCTTCGCCGGCGCGCGCGGCGTTGAACCACGAGCCGGAATGGCCGGGGCCGACCCAGACCGGATCGGCTTTTGCGAGCTCGACGGTCTTGGCGCCGAAGCTCGCCTTCGCCTCGCCGTGGTCGCGGTGCAGCGTGCACGCGAGCGCCGCGGCGGGAACGAGCGCGAGAATGAGGGCGGTCGATCGGCGCAGCATGGCGAAGACTCCTCCGAGCGTCGCCGCCGATCTTCCTACGACGGTGTTCGTACATCAAGCCCGCGCGAGGCGGGCTTGCGTGCAACCCCGATCACGCGAGATATCCGCCGTCGACCGCGATGCTCGTACCGGTCAGGTACGACGCGGCGGGCGTGCAGAGGAACGCGATCGTCGGCGCGATCTCGCCGGGCTCGGCGACGCGCGCGAGCGGGATGAGCTTCAGCATCGTGCCGAGGATCGCGGGGTTCTGCGTCAGCGCCGAGGCGAACTTCGTGTCGGTGAGCCCCGGCAGCACGGCGTTGACGCGGATCCCGTGCGGCGCGAGCTCCTTCGCCCAGCCTTCCGTCATCGAGATCACCGCGGCCTTGGTCATCGAGTAGACGCCCTGCATCGGCGCGGCGCGCCGGCCGTTGACCGAGGCGACGTTGACGATCGCGCCACCCGAGCCGCGTGCGACCATGACCTTCGCGGCGTGCTGGATCGCGTACCAGTAGCCGCGCACGTTGACCTCGACGGTCTTCTCGAACGGTGCGAGCGGCATCTCGATCATCGGCCCGAAGTACGGGTTCGCGGCGGCGTTGTTGACGAGGATGTCGACCGCGAAGCCGCGGTCCGAGACCTTGCGAAACATCGTGTCGATCGCCTCGGGTTCGCCGATGTGCGCGGCGAGCGCGGTCGCGACGCCGCCCGCCGCGCGAATCTTCTCGACCACGATCTCGCAGGCGTCGAGCTTGCGGCTCACCACCACGACGTGCGCGCCGAACGCAGCGAGCAGCAGCGCCGTCGCCTCGCCGATCCCGCGCGAGGCGCCGGTCACGACCGCGGTCTTGCCGGTCAGGTCGAAGAGCTTTTGTTCCATGGGGGCCTTCTAGGCTGGGTTTTCGTCCCCGCGCGGGCACGGGGCGCGGCGCGACCTTCCGGAGCGCTCGCTCGCGGTTTTCCGTCACAGCATAGAATGACCGCGGCGCGGTCGGAGGGATTCCCATGAACGTCCTCATCACCGGCGCGGGCTCGGGTCTCGGGCGCGCGCTCGCGAACTACTACGCGGCGCGCGGCGACCCGGTCGCCTGCGCCGACATCGCGCTCGAGCGCGCCGACGAGACCGTGGCGCAGCTCCCGGGCACGGGGCACTTCGCGGTGCGCGTCGATGTCGGTGACGACGCTTCGGTCGAGGCGATGCGCGATCAGGTCTTCGCGCGCTGGCCGCACGTCGACGTGCTCTACAACAACGCCGGCGTCGCGAGCGGCGGCACGATGCTCCAGGCTGACCTCACCGAGTGGCGCTGGATGCTCGAGATCAACCTGCTCGGCGTGGTGCGCGGCTGCCGTGCGTTCCTGCCGCGCATGCTCGAGCGCGGCTCGGGTCTCATCGTCAACACCGCGTCGTTCGCGGGCCTCGCGTCCGCGCCCGGCATGATGAGCTACGGCACCGCGAAGGCCGCGGTCGTCGCGCTCTCCGACCAGCTGCGCGCGGAGACGCACAGCCGCGGCGTCGGCGTCTCGGTCGCGTGCCCGTCGTTCTTCAAGACCAACCTTTGCGAGAACTTCCGCGGCGCCGAGAAGTTCAAGGAGATGGCGCAGCGGCGCATGAACGCCTCGGCGGTCACCGCCGACGACGTCGCGCGCACCATCGCCGAGGCCGCCCACCGCGGCGAGTTCATGATCGTTCCGACGCGCGCCGAGCGCGTACGCTGGCGGCTCAAGCGCTGGTTCCCGAACGTCTACTTCCGGCAGCTCCTGAAGTCGGTGCTCGGCCGCACGCACCGGGAGCAAGCGTGATGGGCGACTGGATGATCTACGGTGCGAACGGCTACACCGGCAAGCTGATCGTCGCGGAAGCGGTGAAGCGCGGGCTGCATCCCATCCTCGCCGGGCGCAACGCGCCGGCTGTCAGCGCGCTCGCGCAGCAGTACGGGCTCGCGGCGCGCGCGTTCGACCTTTCGAACCGGCAGACGAGCGCGTCGGCGCTCTCGGGCATACCGCTCGTGCTCAATTGCGCGGGGCCGTTCTCGCAGACGGCCGCGCCGATGCTCGAGGCGTGTCTCGCCGCCGGCGCGCACTACCTCGACATCACCGGTGAGATCGACGTGTTCGCGCACGGCCACGCGCAGCACGAGCGCGCGGTGTCGCGCGGCATCGTGGTCGCGCCCGGGGTCGGCTTCGACGTCGTGCCGACCGACTGCACCGCGGCGATGCTCGCCGCGAAACTGCCCGACGCCGACCGGCTGACGCTCGCGTTCGAGGCTGGCGGCGGGCTCTCGCCCGGCACCGCGAAGACCTCGGTCGAGGGCATGGCGAAGGGCGGGCGCATCCGCCGCAACGGTGCGCTCGTCGCGGTGCCGCTCGCGTACAAGGAGCGGACCTACACGCGCGACGACAAGACGCTCACCGCGGTGACGATCCCGTGGGGCGACGTCTACACGGCGTACGTTTCGACCGGCGTGCCGAACGTCGAGGTCTACACGATGGTGCCGCCCGCGGCGATCGCCCGCCTGAAGCGCATGCGCCACGTGAATTGGCTGCTGCGCTTCCCGCCGCTCAGGCGCTACCTGCAAAAGAAGATCGAGCAGTCGACGCCGGGGCCCTCCGACGAGAAGCGCGCCGCGACCGGCTTCCACGTCTGGGGCGAGATCCGCCGCGGCGACGAGACCCGCACGCTCGAGCTCGCGGGTCCGAACGGCTACGACCTCACCGTTACGGCCGCGCTCGGGATCGTCGCGGACGTCATCGCTACGCCGCGCGACGGCGGTTACTACACGCCGTCGCAGCTCATGGGCGCGGAATACGCGCTGATGTTGCCGGGCGTGCGGAAGGTCGCTGAGAGCTGACCGACGCGGTGTCGGTTGCCGGCCTTGCTTCGCAAGTCCGGTCTACTCGAGCAGGCCGGACATCGCGGAGCGATGGCCGGCTCAAGGCGAGGTCGGACCCATGATCGCGCGGCGCAGCGCGAGCCGCGCCGGTGCGAAAGCGAGTGCGCCGTCGCGGTGTGCGATGCCGAGCGTCGCGTAGCTTTCCTCCAGCGACGGGAACGCAGACGCATCGGCGTGCGCGCGGTGGAGCGGCGCGAACACCGGCGCACCGCCGGCGATACGGTCGAGCTCGGCGAGAAACGCGTCGGGGCCGACGCGCCGATCGGCGTCGCGGCAGCACGCCATCCACGCGTTCAGCACCGCCTCGAGCGAGGTCGGCGCTTCGGTGCGCGTCCGCCATGCGAGATCGGCCGCGAGCGCCAGCGCGGTGCCGCTCCAGTACGCACGCATGTAGAGCCGATCGCGTCCCATCGCGCGCGAGGTCTCGCGCAGCGTTCGGGTCGAGTGGTTCGCGCGGCCGCGTCCGAAGCCCGCGTCGAGCTCGCGCCATGCCGCGTGCGCGCTCATCCGCCCCGCACGCGCGCGCACGACGTTCTGGAAGTACGTCGCGATGCCTTCCGAGATCCAGGCACCGTCGTCGCCGAGGTACGGATGCGCGAGGTGGACGAGCTCGTGGGTCAGCGTCCAGCTCGCGAAGTACTCGTCGAGCGTGCGATCGGGATCGACGTAGAGCACGACGCCGTTGCCGCCGCCGCGATAGCTCTGGCCGAACGGCACGGCGTCGCGCTGCGTGCCGACCGGCACCAGCGCGAGCTGCGGCGCGAGCGCGAACGCGCGCGGGAACGTCGCGGCGACGTCTGCCGCAGTCGCGGCGACGTAGCGGCCGAGCGTTGCGCGCTCGCCGGCGACGCCGAGCGCGGCATAGCGGATGGTGCCGGCACCGGCTGCAAGGTCGCGCTCGGCGAAACGCCCGAACGCGACCAGCGCCGGCCACGCCGGCGGGCGCGCGCCGAGCGCGAAGCGTCGCCTCGGCGGCGTCGGCTCGAGCGCACGCCACGGCACCGACAGCGACCAGCCGCGCGGCAGCGTGAACGCGATCGTCGCATCGCGCTCGCGCTCGCGGCCGCGCGGCCGCCACAGCCAGGTCCGCGGCGCAGCGACGCGGTCGTCGCCGAAGGTGTAGCCGCGGCCACGGCGCGATTCCGCGACGATCGCGGCGAGGTCGACGGTGTACGCGAGGCACTCGCCGGCGCGCCAGTCGGCCGCGACGAGCGTGCCGTCTTCGCGCGCGACCGCGCGCATCCCGGCGCGGCTGACGTCGAGCAGATAGCGCGGCGCGGCGCGCTGCGGCGCGTCGAAGTGTTGCGTACGCGCCGCTTCCGGCACGCAGACTTCGACCGCGAGCGTCCGCGCCGCGTCATCGAGCGTCACGCGGTACGCGGTCGCTGCTTCGACCGACCCCGGCGCCACGACGAGCGCCGCGACGCACGCGCGCACGCTCACGCCGGGCGACCCCAGCGATCGAGCGGCAGCTTGAGGTACGACACGCCGTTTGCATCGGGTGACGGCGCGCGCCCGCCCGCGAGGTTCCATTGCAGCGCCGGCAAGAGCAGCGCGGGCACCGGCAAGGTGCGGTCGCGCGCCTCGCGCAGCGCGACGTACTGCGCCTCGTCCTTGCCGGCGAGGTGGACGTTCGCACGGCGCTGCTCGGCAACCGTGCTCGTCGCGCGCGGTCCGCGGCCGGCCGGCGGATAGTCGTGGCCGTGGTAAAGCGTCGTCGCGTCGGGCAACGCGAGGATGCGCGCGATCGAGCGGTACAAGGTCGCGGCATCGCCGCCGGGGAAGTCGCAGCGCGCCGTGCCGACGTCGGGCGGGAACAGCGTGTCGCCGACGAAGGCCGCGTCACCGATCCGGTAGGTGACGCCGTCGGGTGTGTGGCCCGGCGTCGCGAGCACTTCGACCTCGAGCGCGCCGAGCGCGAAGCACTCGCCGGCGGCGAAGCGCCGGTCGAACGCGCCGCGGCCGAGCTCGCCGCCGAACAAGGTCGCGGCGTGGCGGTCGACTTCCGCGATGCCTGCGCCGATGCCGAGCACCGCGCCGGTTTCGTGGCGGAGGTAGCCGGCCGCGGAAAGGTGGTCGGCGTGCGCGTGTGTCTCGAGCACGAACGCGAGCGTGAGCTTGTGCTCGCGAACATGCGCGAGCAGAGCGTCTGCGGTCAGCGTCGCGGTGCGCGCCGCGGCGGCGTCGTAGTCGAGCACGGGGTCGACGATGGCGGCGGTCGCAGTCGCCGGACACGCGACGAGGTACGACCAGGTGTGGGTCGCAGCGTGGAAGTACGGCGTCACGATGGGCTGCACGGGCCCTAGAATACGACATGGATGTTTCGCACCTGCTCGACGCGCTGAACCCCGCGCAGCGCGAGGCCGTCTGTGCGCCGTCGGGCGACTTGCTCGTGCTCGCGGGCGCGGGTTCCGGCAAGACACGCGTGCTCGTGCACCGCATCGCGTGGCTGGTCGAAGTCGAGCGCGTCTCGCCCTGGTCGGTGCTCGCGGTGACGTTCACGAACAAGGCCGCCGGCGAGATGCGCGCGCGCGCCGAAGCGCTGATGCCGCACGGCGCACGCGGCCTCTGGGTCGGCACGTTCCACGGCATCGCACACCGGCTGCTGCGCCAGCACTGGCGCGAAGCGCAGCTGCCCGACACGTTCCAGATCCTCGATTCGGACGATCAGCAGCGCATCGTCAAGCGCGTGGTGCAGGGTATGGGCCTCGACGAGGCTCGCTTTCCGCCGCGCCAGGCGCAGTGGTTCATCAACCACGCGAAGGACGAAGGCAAGCGGCCCGGCGCGCTCGATCCCGGCAACAACCCCGTCACGCGCACCTTCATCGAGATCTATCGCGCGTACGAGGACCAGTGCCGGCGCGCGGGCCTCGTCGACTTCGCCGAGCTCCTCCTGCGCGCGCACGAGCTCTGGCTCCACCACGAGCCGCTGCTCCAGCACTACCGCGGTCGGTTCCGCCATCTGCTCGTCGACGAGTTCCAGGACACGAACACGATCCAGTACGCGTTCGTCAGGATGCTCGCGGGCGACACCGGTCGCGTCTTCGTCGTCGGCGACGACGACCAGGCGATTTACGGCTGGCGCGGCGCGAAGGTCGAGAACGTGCAGCACTTCCTGCGCGACTTTCCGGGGGCGCGGACGCTGCGCCTCGAGCAGAACTATCGCTCGACCAGCAACATCCTCGCGGCCGCGAATGCGATCATCGCGCACAACGGCGCGCGCCTCGGCAAGATGCTCTGGACCGACGCCGGCGCCGGCGAGCCGATCGAGCTCTACGCCGCATACAACGAGCAGGACGAGGCGCGCTTCGTGATCGAGCGGATCCGCCAGTGGATCGCCGACGGCGGGCGCGCCTCGGACTGCGCGGTGCTGTACCGCTCGAACGCGCAGTCGCGGCTGTTCGAAGAGCAGCTCATCGTGCACGAGATCCCGTATCGGGTGTACGGCGGCCTGCGCTTTTTCGAGCGCGCCGAGATCAAGGACGCGCTCGCGTATCTCAGGCTCGTCGCATCGCGCCACGACGACGCGGCATTCGAGCGCGCCGTCAACACGCCGCCGCGCGGGATCGGCGAGCGCACGGTCGAGACGCTGCGCCAGCGCGCACGGCGCGACGCGGTCTCACTCTGGGATGCCGCGCTGGCCGAGCTCGCGGGCGGCGAGATCGCCGCGCGCAGCCGCAACGCGCTGCGCGGCTTCGTCGGGACGATCGACACGCTCGCGCGCGAGACCGCGAACCTCGCGCTCGCCGAGCAGTTCGCGCACGTGATCGAGCGCGCCGAGCTGCGCGCGCACTACGAGAACGACACCAAGGCGCCGTCCGAATCGCGGCTCGAGAACCTGGACGAGCTCGTGAACGTCGCGAGCCGCTACGTGCTGACGGCCGAGGACCGCGACGCCGGTCTCACCGAGCTCACCGCGTTCCTCTCGGCCGCGGCGCTCGAGGCGGGCGAAGGCGAAGGCGAGGCCTGGCAGGACTGCGTGCAGCTGATGACGCTGCATTCGGCGAAAGGGCTCGAATTTCCGCTGGTGTTCCTCGCGGGGCTCGAGGACGGGCTGTTCCCCAGCACGAAATCGCTCGACGAGCCGGGGCGGCTCGAGGAGGAGCGCCGCCTCGCGTACGTCGGAATCACGCGCGCGCGGCGCAAGCTCGTGCTGAGCTACGCCGAGTCGCGCCGCCTGCACGGCGCCGACAACTACAACCGGCCGTCACGCTTCCTCGCCGAGCTCCCGCGCGAGCTCGTGGTCGAGGTGCGGCCGCGCGTGCAGGTGACGCGGCCCGCCGGCTTCGGACGCGATGCGTCGGGCTGGCTCGCCGAGCGGGGTCTGTCACGCAGCGGCGCGATCGAGGTGCCGTCGTTCCGCCTGGGTCAGCGCGTGACGCACGCGCGCTTCGGCGAGGGAACCGTGACCGACTACGAGGGCGCCGGCGCGCACGCGCGCGTGCAGGTCAACTTCGAGCACGAGGGCTCGAAGTGGCTCGTGCTCGCGTATGCGAACCTGACGGCGCTGTGACGCGCGTGCGGCGCCGCGTGCCGGCCATCGCATTGCGATGTCCGGCCTACTCCAGCATGGCGCATCCTACGAAACAGCGCGGACCAGGAAGGTCCGCGCCCACCTGTAACCCGGACGTCGCGCAGCGATGGGCGGGTTGGTCGGCGCAGGATGCGCCGACTAACCGCCCGCGCTGCGCGCGCGATAGCGCGCGAGCCCGCCGACCACGCGGCGCAGCTGCGGCTCGAGCGCTTCCTGCGCTTTCTCTTCGGCGTTCAAATTGGTGAAGTCGACTTTCGCGCGCACGCCGGAGCCGAGCGGCGAGCGCGATTCGACGTCGTAGCCGCGAACGGTGAGCTGCACCGAATAGAGCGTGTCGACCTGGCCGTAGAACGTGAGCGGGGTCGAGCCGAGCGGCTGGCCGCGCACCACCACGACCGCGCGGACGTTCGCCTGGCGCGCGAGCGCGCCGAACATCCGCGGCAGATCGACGTCGCCGCCGCGCAGCGCGGGGCCGAGGCCCGGCACCATGTCCTCGTCGGCGAGCAGCAGGCCGGCGTCGGCGATCGCATCCTCGACCATCTGCTCGGCCGGACCGGTGATCGCGGGATCGCCGACCGACACGACCGCGATGCGCGGCGGACCCGCCGGGCGGCGCGGCGCAGCCGGCTGCGGCGGCGTGTTGCGCGCAAGCGCACGTGGACCTTCGCCCTGACGGCGTTCCTCGGCGACACGCCGCAGCGCGGCGAGCGCGGGCGGCGCGGGCGCGTCGGACGTGACCGGCGCGCTCGACTCGCCGCCCGACGAGTCGGCGCCCTCGGACGCGACGAACGCGTCGCGCGGTTCGCCCGGCGCCGCTGGCGTGTCCGACCCCGGTACCGCCGGCGTCGCGGTGGTGGTCGGCGCGTCGACCGCCGGTGTCGCCGCGGCGATCGGCGTCGCGACAGCCGCGGTCGCGGCGGGCACCGCCGGCGGCGGCGCGACCGGCGCGCTCACGGCGGGTACGTTGGCCACCGCGGCATTGTCGGCGACGAGCAGCGCGGCGCGCGCATCGGCCTCGGCTGCCGGATTGACCGCGGGCTGCGGCGCGAAGATCGGGATCTGATCGCGCATCGCGTACGCGCCGACGCCGATCACGCCGAGCAGCAGCACGGCGGCGACCGCCCAGATCCCGCCGGCGCGCGAGCGTCCTTCGCGCGCGAGCACGGAGGGGCGCGGCGCGGCCGCAGCGGGCGCGGCAACCGCGGCCGGCGCGACCGCGGCGGCGCTCGCCGCGGCAGGCACAGCGATCGGCGCGGGCGCTGGGGTCGCGCGCGGCAGCGAGGCATGCGCCATCGCGGCGGGCGGCGTCTTCATGCCGAGCACGGTCGCGGCAGCCGGCGACAGGAGCGGCTTCGCCGTGACGGTCTGCTGGCCCGCGACGTGCGGATGCTTCGCGAGATCGGCCGCGAGCTCGTGACAGCTCGCGTAACGGTTGGCCGGATCCTTCGCGGTCATGCGCGCGAGGATCTGCGTGAGCTCGGCGTCGACCTCGGCATTGAGCTCGCGCACGTCCGGGATCTCGGCACGCACGACCTCGAGCAGCAGCCCGAGCGGCGACTCGTCGGTGAACGGCATGCGCCCGGTCAGGAGCTCGAACAGCACGATGCCGAGCGAGAAGATGTCGGAGCGCTGGTCGACGCGCTGGCCGGTGCAGACCTCGGGCGAAAGATAGCCGGGCGTGCCGACGAACTCGCCGGTCGAGGTGAGCTTCTTCGAGACGTCGTTCTGGAACGCGATGCCGAAGTCCGCGATCTTGATGCGGCCCTTCGAATCGAGCATCAGGTTGCCGGGCTTGATGTCGCGGTGGATCACGCCCTTGTCGTGCGCGGTCGCGAGACCCTGCGCGGTCTGGTAGATGACGCGCGCGGCCTCGCGCGGCGACATGCGCTGCTCGCGCTTGAGATAGCTCGAGAGTGATTCGCCCTCGACGAACTCCATCGCGAAGAACGGCTGGCCGTCGTCCTCGCCGATGAAATAGATCTGGATGATGTGCGGATCGTTGAGCGCCGCCATCGAGCGCGCTTCGCGCAGGAAGCG
>Ga0187892_10002035_pt1 | contig 42885 bp, 43 predicted proteins | sample MA1701073metaG_FD_139345 | JGI IMG/M metagenome (GOLD analysis project Ga0187892, IMG submission 139345) | Bio-ooze microbial communities from a basaltic lava cave in the Kipuka Kanohina Cave System on the Island of Hawaii, USA - MA170107-3 metaG ... | reverse complement strand
GTCGAAGGTGTTTTCCCCTTCGCCGAGACCGCGCAGGAAGATGTTGGTAACCAAGCGGGTAATTTCAGCCGGCCGATCGCTCTCGGCGCGATAAACGCAAACGCCTCGGATCATCCCGAACAAAGCTTCGACGGCGAGGCGCGCGTCGACGCGATCGATCTCACCGGCGGAGGCAGCTTGCTCGAGACGTCGCGCGACCAACGCGACCACCTCGTCACGGCTCTGCTGCCAATCAGCCCGTTCTTGTTCGCTGAGCTTGGCTTCGAGGCGATGAAGCAGGACGAAGAAATCGCGCCGTCGCCAGAAGTAGGAAATCAATGTCCCGGCGAGAGCCTCGATGGTCGCTCGCAGATTGGCGCGCTCCTCGATCGCCTGCTCGACGCCGGCGCGCAAACCGCTCAGGCCTTCGCTGAGGGCCGCCAGGTAGAGCTCGTCTTTCGATCGAAAGTAGCGGTATATCGTACCCTTACCGATTCCAACGCGTTGGGCGATGTCGTCGGTCAGAACTTCGTGAAAATCATGCTGAGCGAAGACCTCGGCGGCGCAATTGACGATCGCCAACCTCGTCTCGTCGCTTTTTCTCCTGCCTCGCATGCGCACCCTGAAAAACGGAACTGACTGGTCCGTTCTAAATAACAGGGATCCGTCCTGAGTCAACGCACCTCCTCTCGGTCGACGTGAAAATCGGGCATCAGAGGTCCGGCGGCGATTCTCCTCACCTCGCCGCCGGCAGAGATGCTCTCCGATTGCATGACTGCCTCGTCAACGAATTGCAGGCCTCTCCGCCGCGTGGCACGGTGAGTTGTCGGCGCGGGAGGCCCAGAGGAGGTCGCGATGAGCAAGGAAACTCTGACCGTCACAGACAACCGAACGGGTAAGACCTACGAGATCCCGATTGTCGAGAACCAAGCCATCCGCGCCATCGATTTACGCGAGATCAGGACGTCAGACGAAGATTTCGGACTGCTCGCCTACGACCCGGCGTTTACCAACACCGCATCGTGCCGAAGCGCGATCACCTACATCGACGGCGACAAGGGGATTTTGCGCTACCGTGGTTACCCCATCGAACAATTGGCCGAGAGGAGCAACTTCCTTGAGGTCGCGTATCTGATCGTCAAGGGTGATCTGCCGGCGCCGAGCAACTCCAAGGCGTTCGTCCACAACATCACCCACCACACGATCATCCACGAGAACATAACGAAGTTCATCGACGGATTTCACTACGACGCCCATCCCATGGGCATCCTCGTCAGTACCGTCGGAGCACTTTCGACCTTCTATCCGGAAGCCAAGAAGATCTTCGATGCTGAGTCGCGTAAGGTACAGACGCATCGTCTCGTCGCCAAGATGCCGACACTGGCGGCTTTTGCGTACCGCCACTCGATCGGCATGCCTTACGCCTATCCCGATAACGATCTCAGCTACACCGGCAACTTCCTGAACATGATGTTCAAGAAGACCGAGCTGAAGTACAAACCCAACCCGGTTCTCGAAAAAGCGCTCGACGTACTGTTCATCCTGCACGCCGACCACGAGCAGAACTGCAGCACCAACGCGATGCGCAGCGTCGGGAGCTCACACGTCGATCCATTCTCCGCCGTCGCCGCCGCCACGGCAGCCCTTTACGGCCCGCTGCACGGAGGGGCCAATGAAGCCGCCATACGCATGCTCGAGAGCATCGGCGACGTGAAGAACGTCCCAGCCGAGATCAAGAGAGTAAAGGCAGGCGAAGTCCGCTTGCAGGGCTTTGGCCACCGCATCTACAAGAACTATGATCCGCGGGCGAAGATCATCAAACGCATCGCCGACGAGGTCTTCGAGGTCACCGGCAAGGACCCACTCATCGACATCGCCGTCGAGCTCGAACGCATCGCCCTCGCCGACGACTACTTCATCTCTCACAAGCTGTACCCGAACGTCGATTTCTACTCAGGGATCATCTACAAAGCGATGGGCTTTCCACTCGACATGTTTCCCGTGCTGTTCGCCATCGGCCGCACTCCCGGGTGGATCGCACAGTGGCAGGAAATGCTGCTGGACAAGGAACAGCGTATCGCCCGCCCGCGCCAGCTCTACGTCGGCGCCGAGGAACGCGACTACGTTCCAGTCGACGAACGCGCGGACCACGGCGACCCTGCGGACGAACAACCCGACGCCAGATAATCGGCGTTTCCCTAACCACCGTCCGCCGTTGGCTCACAGGCGAGGCGGCAACTGCCTCCTTGTGCACAGCGAAAGGACGGTCTCTTGTCGGAACCCATCATCAAGCTCAAGCCAGGCAGGGAGCGCCCGGTCCTCGCCGGCCATCCCTGGATCTTCTCGGGTGCGATCGCCGATCTTGACGCCGGCATCGCCGCCGGTAGCGTCGTCACCGTCCAGACCAACGCGGGTCAATTCGTTGCGCGCGGCTATTGCAACCCGCGCTGCGCGATCACCGTTCGCGTGCTGACTCGGGTTGACGAACCCGTCGACCGCCCGTTGCTCCAGGCATGCCTTGAAACGGCTCTCGCCCTTCGCCACTCGATTCTGCCGTCGGAGACGGATGCATTCCGGTTGCTCAACGGCGAAGGCGACTATCTTCCCGGCGTCGTCGCCGACGTCTATGGCGATACAATTGTCCTCCAATGCTTGACGGCAGGCGCCGACATGCTGAAGCCCCTCCTCGTCGACGTCCTCACTGCGCTCCAGCAACCGCAACGGATCTACGAGCGCAGCGTCGGCAATGTGCGGCGCGAGGAAGGTCTGTCACAAGCGGTCGGTGCGCTGCATGGTGAGCTGCCAGAGAACTTGATCCAAATCCGCGAGGGCGGGTTGCGCTTTCAAGTCGACGTCAAGGCAGGACAAAAGACCGGTTTCTTCCTCGACCAGCGCGCCAACCGCCAGCTGGCCCGCGAGCTCGCCCCAGGCCGAACCGTCCTCAATGCATTCGCGTACACGGGCGCCTTCGGCATTTACGCCGCCGCTGGCGGCGCTCGCCGCGTGGTTTCCGTGGAAAGCTCAGCGAGGGCCCTCGAAGCCATACGCAACCACATGACGCTCAACGGGCAAGCACCGGAGTCTCACCAGCTCATCGAAGCCGACATCTTCGAGCTCCTTCGCCAGCGAGACGACCGCTATGATCTGTTCATCCTCGATCCGCCGGCACTGGTAAAGCATCGCAACGAGGTCCAGCGCGGTGCTCGAGCCTACAAGGATCTTCATCTGCAGGCGTTTCGTCGTGCTTCACCCGGGGCGCTCGTCATGACCTTCAGCTGCTCGCAGCACGTCCCCGCCGACCTCTTCTGGAAGATCGTCCACGGCGCCGCCGTCGATGCCGGTCGTTCCGTGCAGGCGTTGCGAACTCTGGGACCGGGTGCGGACCACCCCGTCAGCCTTTCGCATCCGGAGGGGGTGTACTTGAAGGGGCTGCTGCTGCGAGTGAAGTGAATCGCATCTCGTATCTGGTATCTCGTATCTGGCCGGAGTCGCCGTGACCAGATAATAGATATCAGATACTCGATACTACCTCGACATAGCCTATACAATACACTCATATTAGGCTGTGACGAAGTCGATCAAGGCCTGGCCCGAAGCCGATCGGCCACGCGAGAAGCTTCAGGCGCAAGGGCCCGGCGGGCTGTCCGACGCGGAACTGATCGCCATCCTGCTGCGCACCGGGGATCAGCGCAGCAGTGCGCTCGATCACGGACGGGCGTTGATGCAACGCTTCGGTGACTTCCGCGAACTGGCGCGCGCCGGTGTCGGCGATCTCTGCGAGATCAAGGGTATCGGTCCGGTGAAGGCAGCCCAGATCGTCGCAGCGCTGGAGATCGCCAAGCGCTACGGCCAGTGCGAGTTCAAGCCTGGCGTCGTGTTCCGTTGCAGCGCCGACATCTACGAACACTTTCGCGAGCGCCTGGGCACGGCCGAACGCGAGCACTTCTATGCAGTGCTCCTCGACAACAAGCACCGCAAGATCAAAGATATCTCCGTCTCGCAGGGTTCTCTGACCGCGAGTATCGTCCATCCGCGCGATGTCTTCGCGCCGGTCGTTCGCGAAGCTGCGGCGGCAGTCATCTTCGTCCACAACCATCCAAGCGGCGACCCGACGCCGAGTCGCGAGGATCTGGAGATCACCCGGCGCCTGCGCCAAGTCGGCGAAGTGATGGGAGTGCGCGTCCTCGATCACGTCGTCGTTGGACGCGGAAGATATGTGAGTTTCGTCGATGACGGATACTGGTAACGCCTTGCTCGCCACCTACAGCCGCAGCGCCGCAAGAAACGCGCGCGTCGCTTCGACGAACGCCTGCGGGTTATCTCCCATGACAGAATGCCCCGCACCGGGAATCACCACGAGCCGGCTCTCCGGAATCGCTGCACGCAGCTTCTCAGCCCCTTCGCTGGAGAGGATGTCGCTTTCGGCACCCTTGAGAATCAGCGTCGGGCAACGGATCTTCGCAACATCGTCCCACAGATCGAGTAGGCCACTGGCATTGAAGCTGCGCTCGCCCGAGCGCAGCGCCTTATCGTACTTCCACGTCCATTTGCCGTTTGGCAGCTGCTTCAGGTTGTGTGACAGCCGGCTGCGGATGTTGTCGAGCGAACGGCGCGGGTTGAATTGATGAGCGCGCTCGACGAAGGCCTCGAACGAGTCGAGCTCATCGGAAGCCTGGATGAAGCTGCGAATGTTCTGCACACCCTCGGTCTTGATCTCGGGACTGACGTCGACGATCACCAGGGCCGTGACCTTCTGTGGGTGGCGGGCGGTGAAGGTGATCGAGTTGATCCCGCCCATCGACATACCGCAGAGCAGGAAGCGCGACAGACCGAGTGCGTCGGTGAGAGCCTCGACGTCAGTCGCCATCCCCTGACGATTGTACTCGCCATTCGGCGCCCAGTCGCTGTCGCCGTGCCCGCGCTGGTCCAGACAAATGACGCGGTAGTCGGAGGAAAGCGCCTCGGCGACCTCGTCCCAACTGTGCGCTGTCTGCGTAATCCCGTGCAGACACAACAACGGCAACGCGTTCGGCGAGCCCCATTCCACATAGTGAAACTTCAGACGGTTGGCGGTAGCCGTTGCGTCCCTGAATGTTGCCATCGTGCACCTCTTTCGCTCCGGGCCCTGAGACATCGGGACCCCGACGTCACTCATGACACGGAGTCACGCCCATGAACAAGGACGACACCCTGCACGCGATCATGCTGTCGGAATTACCTCAGGTCGGCGAAAAGGCTGCGCAGCGGATCTTGACGACGAATCGCGAGCGACATCACTCGCTGGCTACATTCTTCCGATTGCCGGCTGCCGTACTGCGGGAAAGCTACGAGCTGCACGCCGCGGCAATCGAGCGGCTCACCGTCGAGCGAGAAGAGCACGACACGCGGTGCCGATGGCTGGCGGACAACCTCGAGCGCGTCGGTGGCGAAGCGTTGCTGATTGCGAGCCCGGCGTATCCGTCGCGCGTGCGCCAGCGCGTCGAACCGCCGCCCGCGGTGCTCTTTCGTGTCGGCGAGCCAAGCATCCTGGCTTCGCCGACGTTGGCCGTGCTCAATTCGCGGTCGATCGATGAACGCGCGGTTTACGCCAGCCACGCTGCGGTGCAGGCAGCGATCGAGCAGCGATTCACGGTGGTCACAGGTGGAATGAAAGCTAGCCATCGTATCAGCGCCGTGGCGGCGCGCTCCGCTGCCGCACCGCGCGCGATCGTTCTCGACCGTGGCTTGTTTGCAACCTTTGGCGGCCGCGTTGACCGCGACCCATTTGGCTTCGGGCCAGGCCGCGGTCCGCTCGACAGTCAGCGAACATTGGTGGTGTCACCTTTCCGTTTGATGGACCATGCCGCTGCACACAACGGCAAGCGTCGCGACGAGCTGATCGCGGCGTTGGCGGACGTGATCATCGCCGTCCACGCACGACCCGGCGGCGTAATTGAACACGTCTGCCTGCAAGCCCTTGACCGCGGCCAAGTCGTGTTGTCGTGGTATGGCGAGAACGCCGGGTTGATCGCGGCGGGCGCGACGCCCATCGAGGAGTCGGATCTGGCGGGCGAGCTGACCCGCTACTTGTCACGCGAATGATCGATCGGTTGCAGGTGCGTCGCGATACATGCGGGGGTGGCGGTCGAGTTTGGCAGTTCCGATCTGTGCAAATTGCAAATGGCTAGCCGAACGGTACGTCTTCCGATACGTATTGAAGAATCGATCTACTTCATCCGCGGAGAGAAGGTCATTCTTGACCGTGATCTAGCGGCGCTCTACCGGGTAGAAACGCGGCTACTCGTCCAAGCGGTGAAACGCAACCGAGATCGGTTCCCGGGCGATTTCATGTTTCAGCTGTCGCACGAGGAGTTCACCAACTTGAGATCACAAATTGTGATCTCAAGTTGGGGAGGCCGCAGAACGCGCCCGTTCGCGTTCAGCGAACAGGGCGTAGCAATGCTCTCGAGCATTCTACGAAGCAAGCGCGCTGTTGCGGTGAACCTGGAGATCATGCGTGTCTTCGTTCGCCTTAGACGCTTGCTGTTCTCGCAAGATGATCTCGCCCGAAAGCTCGTGGCGCTTGAACGGCGATGCGACCGCAAGTTCAATGCAGTGTTCGACGCGATCAGAGAGATCATGAATCCGGGGCGACCTCCGAGGTTACGCCAGATCGGGTTCCGAACTCCGACGCTGTCGATTTCACCACGGCGCGATGATGCACGGCTTCGCCGACGTACACAGCCTGCGCCAACTTGAGATCACAAATTGTGATCTCAAGTTCGAGCTTAACCTGGATGAACGTTTCGCCATCAGCATTGAGCAGCAATTGCTGTCGATTCCACGACAGTCCCTTGGCCGCGCCACGGTCGTAGAAATGCGCAGAATCGAGCGTGTCGAATACTAATCAAGGGTCTCGGCTGGTTCTCGCATGGCGCGATTAGCACGGCCGGGGAAGCTTGTGTTCGGTCTCAGTGGCTGAGCGGTCCTTGCCGCGCGAGCGCAAGTTCCGGATACCGCTGAAATCACAGACTGTGATCTCAAGTCAGGCCTACTTGGCACAACGATGAGAAGCCGTCAGACTGCCATGACATCGAATGATCGTAGTCAGACAACTGGCGGACGAAGAACTGAGTCGCGCCTCGGAGATCGATGTGTCGGAAGGCGGTCATGCAGTCTACCGATACGCTCGCGGTGAGCTTCGGACTGCTGCGGAAACGTGGCAACGGCCGCGTTGGAATGCCAATGAGTGGAAAAATGTCATCGACAAGTGGACGGTTGAGCTCAAGTGGGATGTGATGGTGGGAGCATTCGCCGGCGAACAGCTGGTCGAGTTGACCTCGGTGCGATACCGACTTGAGGGAACCACGGCGCAGCTCGTTGCTCTGTATGTCAGTCGCGCGTCTCGTCGACTGGGCGTCGCAGCGCGACTGACGGATGAGATCGTTCGGCTAGCCAAGGTTCACGGCGCCCGAGACCTGTATGTATCGGCGACACCGTCCGAGTCGGCAGTTGGTTTCTATTTGAGCCAAGGATTCCGCCCAACCGCGAGCATCAACAAGGAACTCTGCGAGCTGGAGCCAGAGGATATCCACATGGTCAGGGCGTTTTGACGCTGGTCTCGTTCTGGGGATCTCATGCAACCTGGACGCGCAAGTCGCACCGCCGAACAGAATGCTCTCTTCCGGGCACTCGAATCGGCACTTCCCGAGGGTCGTCGCCTCTTCGATGACTCTCTCGCGCAGATTTTCCTGACCGGACCTTATCGCCTTGGTGTGCCGCTCGCATTCATCCCCGGATTTCGCGAGCTCATTCCGTGGTACATCGACTACCGTTGGCCGGGTGTTCGCACGTCCGTCGTGGCACGCACCTGCTTGATCGACGACATGATCGAGAACTCACTGAACGAGCCCGTCGAACAGTTCGTGATCCTCGGGGCTGGCTTCGATACGCGCGCCTATCGTCTTCCGCAGCTGAGGGACGTCAATGTCTTCGAGGTGGATCATCCCGACACGCAAGCCGCCAAGCACGAGGCGCTTCGGTGCCGATTCACAGATCTGCCGAATCACGTGCGCTTCGTTCCCACCAATTTCAAAGACCGCGACCTGGGGACTGTCATGGGTGACGCCGGTTACCGCGAGTCGGCCCGGACATTCGTTCTGTGGGAGGGAGTTACGAACTACCTTACTGAGGACGCGGTGGACGCGACGCTGCGCTGGGTATCGCGCGCGTCGCCGGACACGCGTCTGTTGTTTACGTACGTTCACAGCGACATCATCACGCGGCCGAGTGCATTCGTCGGCTGGGAGAACCTGTTTGCCGCGCTCGAGCGATCCGGCGAAAGATTCACATTCGGCATCGATCCGGATCATTTATCCGAGTTCCTGGCGTTGCGTGGCTTGACGCTCGAGAGTGACATCGGCGCTGCCGAGTATCGCGAGCGCTACTACAAAGCTGCAGCGAGCAAGATGCGCGGGCATGAGTTTTATCGCGTAGCGCTTGCGCGCGTCTGAACCGCAGGAGGATCGTCGCATTGCCGGGAGGATCGGTACTAACTGAAAGATGAATGTTCTTCGAAGCAAACCCGGGACAGATGAGGTCGAGGTCATCGGTGTGCCACGCACACTACTCAGCGACTTCTATCATCGGCTGTTGGATGCCCCTTGGTGGGTCGATCTGCTCGGCGTCAGTTGCGTCTTCCTGCTGATCAACTTCGTGTTCGCCCTCGCCTATACCGCTGCAGGTGGGATAGCCGGAGCGCAGCCCGGCTCGCTCGCCGACCACTTCTTCTTCAGCGTGCAGACAATGGGTACGATCGGATACGGAGTGATGCATCCGACGACGGCAGCCGCCGAAACATTGGTCACGTGCGAGGTCATCACCGGACTGTCGCTGGTGGCACTGGGAAGCGGAGTCTTGTTCGCCAAGTTCAGCGTACCGCGTGCCCGCATGAAATTTGCCGAGTGCGCAACCATCTCGCCGTTCGACGGCGTGCCCGCGTTGATGTTTCGACTCGGCAACGAGCGAGCTTCACGGGTGGTGGAAGCGACGGTTCGCGTCGTCCTGATGCGTACCGAAAGAACCCAGGAGGGCGTGACCTACTACCGCATGCGCGACCTGCGGCTCGAACGCGATCGCTCCCCGGTGTTGTCGCGCTCGTGGACGGTCATCCACCGAATCGACGAAACGAGTCCGCTGTACGGCGCTTCACCCGCAACACTCGACCGCGACGAGGCTGAGTTCATGCTGACTGTCGTCGGCATCGACGAGACCTCAGCGCAGAATCTGCACGCGCGGCACACGTATGGACACGAGCGTTTGCGTTGGGGCGCACGTCACGCGGACATGCTCTCCGAGCGCACCGGCGGCGGCCTGCGGATCGATATGCGTGCATTCAATGAGCTCGTGCCGACCGAACCGACATCGACGTTTCCCTACCCACGGCAGTGCGACACGCCTCCGGCGCGCGAACTCAAGCCCGCCGCATCAAGCGATTGATCTCGGGATTGGTGAGCGCACCTTCGCCGAAGGTTTCGGAGCGGCCGTCTGCGAGAAACGCCCGGGCCAACTCATGGGTCTGATTCACCACGGCTTTGGCAATGCCCGAACCGGCGCTCAACCGACGAACGCCGAGGTCGCGCAGCGAGGCCGCGTCCGGAAGACCCGGCCACGCGAGCAGATTGAGTGGCAACACGACGTCGTCAACCAGACGCCTGATCAATGACGTCTGAACGACGGCAGGCACGAAGAAGGAATCAGCGCCGGCTTCGCGATAGCGCCCTGCCCGTCGCACAGTTTCCGCGTATGCCGCGTCACCTTCCATCAGATGACGCAGATAGATGTCCGTTCGCGCATTGATCCACAGATCGACCCCGGCTTTTGATGCAGCTTCCTTCATGCGTTCGATCTTCTTCGAGAGAAGATCGGGGGCATCGTTGCCGTCTTCGATGTTTACACCGACCGCACCAGCGTCGACGACCCGCGCCGCAAAGGCACCCGCAGCAACTGGATCCGCCGCATAACCCGCTTCAACGTCCGCCGATACGGGAATGCCGACGATACGTACGATTTCATGCACGGTTGAGAGCAGAACCTCGGGCGGTACCGCTTCACCGTCAGGATAGCCGTTGGCCCAAGCAACCGCTGCACTCGACGTGGCGATCGCTTTGGCGCCGGCGTGCTCGACAATGCGTGCACTACCCGCGTCCCATGCATTCGGTAGGATCAGAAGACCGTTCTGATGAAGATCGTGAAATACACGAGCTGAATTCGTGTTGGTCATGAACACCTCCTGTCAAAAGGCAGCGTGCCGCCGCACACGCAAATCATACGGGCACGCCCGCGATCTTGCGACAGGCTTACTAGCCATTTTCGGACGCCAATGGCATGGAGCCAAACCATGAAGCTGCAAGCGGTTCGCAAGTTCGCCCTGTCGTTACCCGAGACGGCAGAGGAACCTCACTTTGATATGTCATCGTTCCGTGTGCGCGGCAAACTTTTCTGCACGGTGCCACCGGACGGCAAGCATCTACACGTCTTCGTCGAGGAGCACGCGGCGCGCGCGGCCGTGGCACACGATCCAGCTGCGTTCGAAGAGCTCTTCTGGGGCAAGCGATTCGCTGGCGTACGAATCAAACTCGAGGTCGCTGACGCCGCCCTAGTCCGCGACCTGTTGGAGGAAGCGTGGCGGCGCAAAGCACCCAAACGCCTGGCAACGCGGTACGGAACGCCATCTGCGGATTGAAACCGGTGAGGTGGGAATCGAATGCAACAGACCGGACGCACGCATCAACAGGTTATTATTCGCCGGTCGTCGACTTGGCTACTGAGACGCCCTCGTCGTATGTTGATTCGAGCTACCCGGTAACCAGTCGTCGGAGGAAGGTGCATGATCACAGTCCATCATTTGGAGAATTCGCGCTCGCAACGCGTGCTTTGGCTGCTCGAGGAGCTCGGGCTCGAATACGAGATCAAACGTTACGAGCGAGACAAGACCACTAGCCTCGCGCCACCGGCACTGAAGGCGGTTCACCCGCTCGGAAAGTCGCCGGTGATTACCGACGGCGGTTTGGTCGTCGCTGAAACCGGAGCGATCATCGAGTACATCGTCGACAAGTACGGCGGTGGACGCCTGATTCCTCCGCCCGGCTCGCCGGAGCGGCTGCGCTACACGTACTGGATGCACGCGGGCGAGGGAACGGTCATGCCGTTGATGGTCATGAGCTTGATCTTCAACCGCGTTGACACCGCCTCGCCCTGGCTAATCCGACCGGTCGCGAAGGCAATTACTGCCCAGGTGCGCTCGGCCTATCTCGGTCCGAATCTCAAAGCCAACCTTGACCACATGGAAGTGGAGCTCGGTAGGAGCGCATGGTTTGCGGGGCCGGAGATGACGGCCGCGGATGTCATGATGAGCTTTCCGGTGGAGGCGGCGGCTGTGCGAGCCGATCTGAAGACGGAGTACCCCAAGCTGCGCGCGTTTCTCGATCGAGTGCACGCGCGACCGGCGTACAACAAGGCTCTGGAGCGCGGCGGACCATACGCGCTGATGAGTTGAAATCGGAATTCGCCTTGTTCTCGGAACCATCCGCTCCGACGGCATCGCAGTCCGCAATCGACGTCCATGCCCCGTACACCGTCTACAAGGCGGACATGTCGTACTTCAGCGGCAAGCTGGAAGCCTATCTGCGGTACAAGTTGATCCCGCACCACGCCGTCGACGCCGATGATCGCGTGATGAACACCGAGATCTACCCAGCCACCGGTGCGCGCAAGATACCGGCGGTGAAGACCAGCGACGGCCAGTGGCTGTTCGATACCACTCCGACGATCGCTTGGTTCGACGAACGCTACGGCAGCTGCCCGGTTGTCCCTTCGGATCCAGCCCTCGCGTTCGTTGCGCATCTGCTCGAGGACTACGCGGACGAGTGGCTGTGGCGACCTTCGATGTGGTGGCGTTGGGAATACGGCGCATCGCGCCGGGCGGTCGGCTTCCGCATCGGCTCTCTTGCCAATCGAGGTGATCTATTCGCCCGCCTGGTTGGCTGGTACTTCGCTCGCCGCCAACGAAGTGAATGGTTGTGGAACGACGGTGTAACCGCGGCGAATGCCGCCGCCGTACGCGACATGTACCCCGAGGAGCTACGCTTCCTGCAGCCTCTGCTCGCCGATCAACCCTACATCCTCGGAAGTCATCCGAGCGTGGCCGATTTCGGCTACTTCGGCTCCATGTTTCGCCACTTCGGCAACGACCCGGATCCGTCGGAAGTCATGCGCCGCACAGCGCCAGCAGTCTACGAATGGTTGGCGCGCTTGTGGAACACTACCGTCGACAGGATCGGCAGCCAGCAAGCATGGATCTGGCCGACGGCGGAGTACTGGCAGCCCGTGTGGCGGCGGATCGCACGTGACTACCTGCCCTATCTGCACCAAAACGCGCTGGCGTTTCGCGACCGCAAGAACCGCTTCGATTTTCGAAGCGAGACATTCACATTCGGGAACACGGTAACAACCGACTATCGCGTCTGGTGCCGTGAAGTGCTGCAGCAGCGCTACCGACTCCTGGCAGCCGACGCTCGCCATCGAATCGATCAGCTGTTCTCTAGTGCCGGCGGCCTCGGTGCGCTGGAGGCCGACGGTGTGATCGCTTCTGGAATGAACGAACGCTTTCGCCTGCCGCGTCAGCCGGCGATCGCCGAACGACGCCGTCCGCCGTTGAAGGTCGCGCTGCTCGGTCATCCCCGCAACTAGCGTGTCGTTCTGGCGCCTCTTCCGTCGAGCCGGCCCACCACCAGATTGCATTAGCAATGACACCGCTTCAGTCTCGAAGGCGACGGCCCAATCCCGTTGAGCCTTTGCAGGACTAAGAGGTGACCCGATGCCGGACCTTAGCCCAAACATGATCCTATACCCCGCTTTCGCGATGTTCTTCCTCGTCGCATTCACGCTGACGCGAATGGCGCGTCTGCGACTGGCGGCAGTCCGTGCGGGCGAGGTGCGGGTTTCGTACTACCGCACCTATCACGAGGGTGAGGAACCCGAGCACATGCGCGTCGTCACTCGACATTTCATCAATCTGTTCGAATTGCCGGTGCTGTTCTACGTCGGCGTCATCTTCACGTACATAACTCACCAGGTGACGCTCGCGTTGGTTCTGTTTGCGTGGGCCTACGTCGCCATCCGCTATGCCCACAGCTTCGTCCACCTGACGTCAAATGACGTGCTCACTCGCTTCCGGTTGTACTTCGCCAGCAATCTGTTTCTGTTGGCGTTGTGGGTCGGCTTGCTGCTGCAGTTGTTGCGGGCGAATTGAAGCGTCGATTCGCAAATGACCTTGGAACAGCGGCGATCAGGTGCAAGCGACGACGCTTTCATCCGCAGAGTTCTATGGACGACCGCTGTGGCCAACCTTGTCGCCGGAGTCGTGTTCGCGTTTCCTTCTTCGCCGTTAGGTCAGTTGGTGGGGTTGCCGCTTGTTGTCGCACCACTCTACCGCGCCACTGTCGCTCTGTTTGTGCTCACGTTCGGCGGCGCCTACGCATGGCTGGCGCGACAGCCGCAGATTGACCGGCCCATGGTCGCCCTTGCCGCAATCGGCAAGCTGGGCTTCTTCACCGTAACGTTCCTACTGTGGCTGTTCGCCGCGGTGCCGGCACAGGTCACGCTGCTTGCCAGCGGCGACCTGTTATTCGCCGCGCTGTTCCTGCGTTGGTTGATGGGCCACTAGAGATGGTCAACCTGCTTGGTAGCGGCGCTCCTTCGAGATGAGGAGCCGCCGCTCTCTTCGGCGGCCTTTCGAAGCGCTGTCGGCGCTGGAATCGGCAGGCTCTCCAGGGATTTTGGCGCCATCGCGAAATTGACATCTGTCGGCGTGTGGCACCCCAAAATCGTCGATCTGGGGTCGGTCGCAATACGGTACATGGCGCATGCGCTCCGGCATGCTGCTTGCTCACCATAGAGCGCGTGAACACCACCAAGGCCTATGAAGCCGAGCGCCGGCAGCTCCTGCGGGCGCGGACACGGTCAGCCTGTGTCCTCGCAACCGTCTTCGTGCCGTTGTTCGCTACCGCCGATTACTACATGTTCAAGGCGCACTTCGCCGTCCTGCTTGCAGCGCGCATCTTCGCGACCCTCGTAGGCGCGGGTGCGCTCGTCTTGCTGCGGACGCGTATCGGAAGACACTCCCCAGGTCTCATCGGTGGTGTTGTCGTCCTTGCGGCGGGATTCGCTGTTGGCGGCGTATCGGTGTTGGTGACGGGAACCAATACGCCCCACTACGTGGGCGTCACTCTTCTGATTCTGTCGGCTTCGGCCGTGCTGCCGTGGCGCCCGATCCAGGTGGCAGTGGTGACCTCGCTACTCACCGCCATGTTCATCGCAGCCGGCCTCTTCCACGGCTCGCTACCCGACGCGGTGACGTTCAGCACCCAGGTATCGGCGATTTTGATCACCGGAGTCCTCGGGATCTCGGTCAGCGCGTTTGCCGAGAGCACGCGGCGCCGTGAATTCACCGCACGGCGCAATCTCAACCAAGCGTCCAACGAAAAGACTCAGCTGATCCAGAACCTCGAAAAAATGACCGGGCGTCTGGCAACCGCAAACGAGGATCTGCAGGAGCGGCAGCGCGAGACCAACGATTTTCTGTACGTGCTATCGCATGACTTGCGGGCGCCGCTGATCAACATCCAGGGATTCGGTAAGCGGCTTCATACGGACATGTCAGGCCTCGAAGGCGCCTTGGTCAACGGATCCAAGAACGATGCGACCAAGCGACTGGAGCGCATGCAGCAATCGCTGCAGTTCCTCAACGCAGGCACGGCGAAGATCGACCAGCTCATCTCACGTCTGTTGGAGGTGGCGCGCTTGAGCACGCGTCCAGGCGAGGCACAGTGGGTCGATGCTCACAGGCTGGCTCACGAGGTCGCGGATGCTTGTCGATTTCAGCTGGAAGCGAGTGGCGTCGAAGTCGTCATCGGGAATCTGCCGCGTGTGTGGGGCGATCCGGTGCAACTCAACCAAGTGTTCACCAACTTGGTCGACAATGCCGTCAAGTACATGGGACCGAGCTCGAGGAAGCGCATCGACATCAGCTGCAGCAGGCACGGTGAACGCTACCGTTTTGCTGTCAACGATACCGGTCCCGGCATCGCTCCGAAGGACCAGGAGAAAGTGTTCCGCCTGTTCGCGCGGCTGGGGGCCAACGGCGCTAGTGGCGAGGGGGTCGGATTGGCCACAGTGCGTGCCATCGTCAACCGCCACGGCGGGAGGATCTGGGTCGAATCGACCCCGGGCGACGGCTGCACCTTCTATTTCACCCTGCCCTGCGCGCAAGAGCTACCAGCCGGCGCCGGAGCACGAAGCGCCGCATCCGCTGCGGGGGGGATGCGGCAAGGAGAGGAGGTTGGTGTTCATGTCTAACGAAAGCGCGATCGAGATCTGGTTGATCGACGACGACGACGGCCACGCATTGCTCGTAGAGGAGAGCTTTCAGGACGCGGGGTTGCGAAACGGATTCATGCGCGCACGCGACGGCAACGAGGGGTGGCGGTGGCTGCAAGAAGTGGAAGCCGGCCGACGATCGAGGCCGGGCCTGATTCTGCTCGACATCTCGATGCCGGGCTTGGACGGCTTCGAGATCCTCGAACGTGTAAAGCGGTCGAAGCAGCTCAAATCGGTGCCGGTGATCATGCTCACGTCGACCGATCATCCGCGCGAGATCCACCGTTGCTACGAGCTCGGGGCGAGCGCCTACATCGTCAAGCCGGTCGATTTCGAGCGCTTGCATGAGAAGGTGAGAACACTCGGCTTCTTTCTGCAGATCATCGAAGTCGCCGCATAAGGAGGTTTCGAGGGGGGGCAGCAACACTCTCGTCTCGTCGTCATGGAAGATCACATACTGCAGATCCTGCTCGTCGAAGACGACCCAGGCATGGTGGTCTTGTGCACCGAGCGCTTGACCGAAGCACACGATTGGCACGTAACGATATCCACAACCGCGGCCGAGTGCCGCCGACACCTCGCGACGCAACGGTTCGACATCATTCTCCTGGATCGCGGCCTACCGGACTGCGACGGTGCCGCGCTCATCGGCGAGTTGCTGGCAGCTCAACCAGATGCCGTGATCATCATGCTGACCGGTGCCGACAGCGCCGTCTCAGCAACGGAGACGCTGAAACTGGGGGCCAGCGACTACGTCGTCAAGCAACCCGATCTGTCGCACCTCGACGAGCTGCCGTCGATCATCGAACGTTGGATCGACCGCCAGCAATGGCAACTGGAACGGGCGCGACTGCACACCGAAAGGGAGCTGCTGCAAACCGCCATTCGAACGGCCGGCGACGCCGTCGTCATGGCCGACGGCAACCTCCGCGTGCAGTTCTTCAATGCCGCCGCCGAGAAACTCCTCGGCTGGAGAGCCGAAGAGGTCATCGGCAAGGTATTGCCGTGGCTGCCGCCCGGCAGCGAAGCGGAATCGCTGAACCTCACCGAATGTGCCCGCCGCGGCGACCCGCTGATCGGTGTGGAAACTAGACGGCAGCGCCGTGACGGTTCGCTGGTCGAAGTGAGCTTGACGCTGACGGCCGTTGTGGCCGACGACGGCACGGTGCGTGCCTATGTCGGCGTTCTGCGTGATATCACCGAACGCAAAGCGCTCGAGCGAGCCCGCGCCGATTTCGCCGCGATGCTGACACACGACATAAGGAACCCACTCGCTGTGGTTCGCGGTTGTGCGGAAATGCTCGGGGAATCGGAGCTGCCGGAGGAGCATGCCGACTCCGTCAGCGCCATCCACAATGCGGCTGAGACGATCGACAGGTTGGTGATCGACTTTCTGATGTCGGCGACCATCGAATCCGGGAATCTGTCGCTGGTGCGCAGCCGGGTTGCGATTTCGGACCTGGTGTCAGCCGTCGTAGATCAGTTCAGCAGGGCGGCAACACGTCAACAGATCCAGCTCGAGGCCGACAAGAGTGGCGATCTCGGCTGTGTCGACGGCGACCGCCTGCAGCTCGAACGTGCTTTGGGCAATCTGATCAACAACGCCATCAAGTACACCCGTCCCGGCGGCCGTGTCTCGGTCGGCGCCCTGCGCCGAAACGGCAGCGTGTATCTGCAGGTGGACGACACGGGGCCGGGAATCCACCGTGATGATCTGCCGTACGTCTTCGACAAATACAGACGCTCGAGCAGCACGTCGCAGATCGACGGAGCCGGCTTGGGCCTCTACATCGTCCGTCATCTCGTCGAAGCGCATGGTGGAACCGTTTCAGTCGACAGCGCCGTCGGCCGCGGCTCGACCTTCGTCATGCGGCTACCGGCACTGGTCGTTCAGAATTGAGATGCAACCGAGCGAGCTCTGGGCTCGTGCATCCGGCTGCCCGCACGCAAGAAATGATTCACATGGGTAGCCCTCTCTGCCGGTTTCGACATCGCGGGTAAGGATAACGTGCTCACTGTCTGCAGAGCCGTCGACAACGCCGGTATCGGCGTCGATGTGACGTCCGGAAGTGGAAACGGGATCAAACGCAACCGCATCGCCAAGAACACCGGAGAAGGGATCCGCCTGCGAAGTGGCGTCACACTCGCGAGCGTCCTCGGCAACATCTCGCTGGAGAACAGCGGTGACGATCTCAAGGACGACAACACCGACTGCGGAGACAACAATTGGGACAAGAACATCGAAGCGACGGCGAATCCCACGAGCTGCGTACAGTAGTATAGTGTGAGTCGACGCTCGACGGCGAAACGGGCGCGATTCTGCTCGTCGAGATTGGCGACTAGCCGCGTCGTTCAGGTTCACGCACCCGCAGCGATTCGTTCCCATGTTCGTGGCGGGCCGCCCAACCTCATTTGCTGCTCTAGTACCTAAATGATATCGGGACAGGTTCGATGAGCCGCCCGGTCACGATGGAAAAGGTCGCCAACCTCGCCAAGCGGCGTGGTTTTGCATTCCAGTCGAGCGAGATCTACGGCGGTCTCGCAAGTTGCTGGGATTACGGCCCAATCGGCGTCGAGCTGAAGCGGAACGTGAAGGAGCACGGGTGGCGCTCAATGGAGCGGCAGCGCGACGATGTGTCCGGAATCGATTGCTACATTCTGATGCATCCCCGGGTCTGGGAAGCCTCGGGCCATATCGCCGGCTTCACCGATCCGATGGTCGACTGCAAGAAATGCAAGGCGCGCTTCCGGGCCGACAAGCTCGCCGATTCCAATTGTCCTGAAAAACCCTCGAAGCGGCCTGGCGAGTGCGGCGGCGAGCTCACCGACGCGCGCCAGTTCAATCTCATGTTCAAGACGTTCATGGGCCCGGTGGAAGACGATGCCGCCGTCGTCTTCATGCGTCCGGAAACCGCTCAGGGCATGTTCGTCAACTTCCTCAACGTCGCCAACTCCGCGCGCCGTAAGATCCCTTTCGGTATCGCCCAGATCGGCAAGTCCTTCCGCAACGAGATAACACCGGGGAACTTCCTCTTCCGCACTCGTGAGTTCGAGCAGATGGAAATGGAGTACTTCGTCAAACCCGGCGACGACGACCGCTGGTTCGAGTACTGGGTGCAGGAACGCTTCGAGTGGTACGCAAAGCACGGCATCAAACGCGAACGCCTGCGCCTGCGCCCGCATGAGCCCGATGAGCTCGCCCACTACGCTAAAGGCTGCGCCGACGTCGAATACGAGTTCCCGTTCGGCTGGTCGGAGCTCGAAGGCATCGCCAACCGCGCCGACTTCGACTTGAAGCAACACAGCGAGTACAGCGGCAAGGATCTGAGTTACTATGACGAGGAGACCAAAGAGCGTTTCCTGCCGTACGTCATCGAGCCCGCTGCCGGCGCCGATCGTGCGACGCTCGCCTTCCTCGTCGATGCCTACGACGAAGAAGAAGTCGAAGGTGAAACGCGGGCAATTCTTCGCTTTCACCCGCGCATGGCGCCGGTGAAGGTCGCCGTCCTGCCGTTGATGCGCAAGGAAGGCCAGCCCGAAAAAGCCCGCGAAATCTACGACCTGCTGCGCCAATCGTGGGTGGTTCAGTATGATCAAGCCGGCTCCATCGGCCGGCGCTATCGCCGACAAGACGAGATCGGCACGCCGTTCGGCGTGACCGTAGATCACCAAACCATGGCGGACGGAACCGTGACGCTGCGCGATCGCGACACGATGCAACAAGACCGCATGACTATCGAACGAATGATGGACGAGCTGAGGAAACGGATCGAAGCATGAGTGTGAAACGTAAGGGCACGGCGATGGGGCAGAAGCGTAAACTCGCGAAGAAGGCACAACCGCGCGCCAAGAAGGCAGCGACGAAGAAACGCGGCACCAAGTTCGTATACTTTTTCGGCGGCGGCCGCGTCGAGGGCGACGCGTCGATGAAGAACTTGCTCGGCGGTAAGGGCGCAAACCTCGCGGAAATGGCGGGCCTCGGGCTGCCGGTGCCTCCGGGCTTCACCATCTCCACCGAAGTCTGCACTTACTTCTACGCTCACGGTCGCAAGTATCCGCCGACGCTGCGCGCCGCGGTGGGCCAGCACTTGAAGCGCACCGAGCAACAGGTGGGACGGCGGTTCGGCGACAAGAAAAATCCACTTCTGGTTTCCGTGCGCTCCGGTGCCCGCGCTTCGATGCCGGGCATGATGGACACCGTGCTCAACCTCGGCCTCAACGACGAAACCGTCAAGGGCTTGATCGCGATGTCAGGCAACGAACGCTTTGCCTACGACTCGTACCGCCGCTTCGTTCAGATGTACGGTGACGTCGTCCTCGACCTTAAACCGGAGTCGAAGACGGAGACCGATCCCTTCGAGCACCTGCTCGAAGAGAAGAAGAAAGCGCGCGGTGTGAAACTCGACACCGACCTGACCGCCGACGACCTGCGTGAGCTAGTGGCCGAGTTCAAGGATACGATCCGCAAGCGCAAGGGTGTCGAGTTCCCCGAAGATCCGGAAGAGCAGTTGTGGGGCGCCATCGGCGCCGTCTTCGGTTCCTGGAACAACGATCGCGCCATTGTCTACCGCAAGCTCAACAACATCCCCGAAGCGTGGGGCACGGCAGTCAACGTGCAGACGATGGTGTTCGGCAACCTCGGCCTCGACTCCGGCACCGGCGTCGCGTTCACGCGCGACCCGGCAAGCGGCGAGAACATCTTCTACGGCGAGTTCTTGATGAACGCGCAGGGTGAAGACGTCGTCGCCGGCACACGCACTCCCCTGCCGATCTCCGCCCTCGAACGCGACAACCCGCGCATCTACAAAAAGCTCACCGGTATCCGCGGTACGCTCGAGAAACACTACAAAGACATGATGGACATCGAGTTCACCATCGAGCGCGACAAACTGTACATGCTCCAATGCCGGGTCGGAAAACGCACTGGCCTGGCAGCGATTCGCATCGCCCTCGATATGGCGAACGAGCGCTTGATCACCCCGAAGCAGGGTTTGCTCCGCGTCGAGCCTGACCAACTCAATCAACTCTTGCGACCGACTTTCAACGCGAAAGAGAAGGATCGCGCCGTCGCTGAGAAAAAGCGCATCGCCAAGGGACTCAATGCCGGCCCGGGCGGCGCTACCGGTCGCGTCTACTTCCACGCGGACGACGCCGAAGCGGCGGCCAAGAAGGGCGAAGACGTCATCCTGGTGCGTATCGAGACGTCGCCGGAGGATATTCGCGGCATGGCCGCGGCCAACGGCATCCTGACTGCCCGTGGCGGCATGACGAGCCACGCGGCTCTCGTCGCACGCCAGATGGGCAAGGTCTGCGTCGCCGGCTGTGAGGCATTGAGCATCAACTACAATACCGCCGAGATGCGCGTCAGTGGCAGCGATGCCGTCATTCGCGAGGGAGACTACATCTCAATCGATGGCACGACCGGTGAGGTCTTCGTCGGCTCGATCCAGACCGAGCCGAGTGAAGTAGTGCGCGTCCTCATCGACAAAAGCCTGCCTTCGAAGCAGGCGCCGATGTACCAGCAGTACGCCAAGCTGATGGAGTGGGCCGACAAGTTCCGCACGCTCAAGGTACGCACCAACGCCGACCTGCCGGATCAGTGTCGCAATGCCGTAGCCTTCGGCGCCGAAGGCATCGGCCTGTGCCGCACGGAACACATGTTCTTCGGCGAGGGCAAGCTCGGCCCGATGCGCGAGATGATCCTGGCGGAAACCCTGGAGCAAAGACGCAGCGCGCTCGCCAAGCTGTTACCGCTGCAGCGAGCGGATTTCGCGGCGCTCTTTCGCGAAATGAACGGTAGCCCGGTGACGATTCGCACGATCGATCCGCCGTTGCACGAGTTCTTGCCGCATCAGGAAGGCGAACAACGCGAGCTCGCCAATGAGATGGGCATTCCATTCGAGCGCGTGCACGCGCGGGTGGAAGCGCTGCATGAGTTCAACCCGATGCTCGGGTTCCGCGGCTGCCGTTTGGGCATCGTCTACCCTGAGATCACCGAGATGCAGGCGCGGGCGATCTTCGAAGGTGCGGCCGACGTGCAGAAGTCCGGTACCCGAGTCGAGCCGGAAGTGATGATCCCGCTCGTCGGTCACGTCAAAGAGTTGAAGATGCAGGCCGACATCGTTCACCGCGTCGCCGGCGAAGTGATGAAGGAGAAGGGAGTCCGCTTCAAGTACGCTGTCGGAACGATGATTGAGATTCCACGCGGCGCGTTGACGGCCGACGAGATCGCCGAGATCGCCGAGTTCTTCTCTTTCGGCACCAACGATTTGACGCAGACCACGTTGGGCGTTTCGCGCGACGATGCCGGTCGTTTCCTCCTGCCCTACGTGTCGGACTACGAGATCTACGCAAAGGATCCGTTCGAATCGATCGACCAGCAAGGTGTCGGGCAGCTGATGCGGATCGCCGCGGAGCGTGGCCGTCAGGCGCGCAAGGAAATCAAGCTGGGGGTCTGCGGCGAGCAAGGCGGCGACCCGGCATCCGTGATCTTCTGCCACCAGCTAGGTCTGAGCTACGTTTCTTGTTCGCCCTTCCGCGTCCCGATCGCCCGGCTCGCGGCGGCGCACGCGGCGCTGCGCGAATAGGCATCTGGTATGTCGTATCTTGTATCTAGTGTTTCGAAGCTCGAACGCAGGGCGCGGGGCCGCCTCTGGCTAGACAAAAGATACTAGATACGAGATAGGCTCGCATGAACACTATCTCCGGCCGCACTCGGGTTGTATCCGTCATCGGTGACCCGATCGGGCATTCGCTGTCACCGGCGATGCACAACGCGGCATTCCGCCACCTGGGACTCGATTTCGTCTACGTCCCGTTTCACGTGCCGCCAGCGAAATTGAAGGCTGCGGTCGCCGGGTTTCGCGCGCTCGAGATCGTCGGAGTTAATGTCACCGTTCCGCACAAAGAGACAATTCTCCGCCTGCTCGACTCCGTGAGTCCCGTCGCTCGCCGGGTTGGAGCGGTGAACACCGTGATCAATCGCGACGGTCATCTGCACGGAGAGAACACCGACGTTTACGGCTTTCGTCAGGCACTGGCCGATGCCCGCGTCGAGCTGCGCGGCACGCGAGCCGTGGTGATCGGCGCCGGCGGCGCGGCCCGCGCAGTGCTCGTCGCTCTCGCCGAGGGTAGAGCCGCGGAGATTCGAATCGCCAACCGCACTCTGGCTCGGGCTCGTGGCTTGGCTCGCGCCTTCCGTACGCGCTCGACCACCACTACCGTACTCGGGCTGCCACAACTACAGCGAGCGGATCTCGGCGACGTCGACCTGATTGTCAACACCACACCCGTCGGGCTCGAGACTCCGCAACTCGTCGGCGTAGCGTATGCAAGCACACCAAAGGAAGCCGTCTTCTTCGATCTCATCTCAAGATCCCAGACGGCGTTTCTGCGGGCCGCGACCCGGGCTCGCCGGCGCACGGTCGACGGCACCGGCATGCTGTTGCATCAAGGCGCAGCCGCTTTCACGTTGTGGACTGGACAACCAGCTCCGATCGATGTCATGCGGCGCGCGCTGAAGGCGGCTCTGGGCAAGTAGAGAGTCATTTCCCTCTTGGAGACCCGGAGGGCGCGGAGATTTATCCCAATCGGGCCGCCCCTCTTCCGCCACGAGTGGATACTAACTAAGTATCTTGTCATGTCATCACAACTCGCCGAGCTGCTGCTTCGGCGCGGACGGTTGAGTGAATCGCAGCTCGCTCGGGCGCGCGCTGAACAGAAAAAGAGCGGTGAGCCCATCAGCGCGACCGTCGTCAGCCTCGGCTATCTGGCCGAGCATGAGCTCGCCGAGTGTCTGCGCAACGAATACGGGTGTGGCGTGGCCGATCCCGCTGCTGCTGCAATTCCCACGGCCGCCCTCGACCTTGTGCCGCGTTTGCTCGCACTCCGGCATGAGCTGGTGCCGCTTGCGTTGGACGCCACGTGTATGATCGTAGCGATGGCCGATCCTTCAGACGTCGCGGCGATCAACGAGGTGAAGTTCGTCACCGGTCGCGATGTGCGCGTCGCCGTAGCGACGTTGTCGTCGATCCGGACGGCGTTACGCCGCTGTTATGGCGACGACGCGGTTCCGGAAACGCCGCGGGCGACCAGCAGAGATATCGCGCCGGAAGGGCCGGCGGAAGCAACGGACGGCAACGGCGAGAACGCCCCTGTCGTTCGCCTCGTCAATCTCGTGGTCGCGCGTGCCTTGCAGCAACGAGCAAGCGACATCCACTTCGAGCCCTTCGAGCAGACGTATCGCATCCGCTATCGTGTCGACGGCGTCCTGCGCGAAGCCATGCGGCCGCCGTGGAAGCTACGCCACCCGGTCACTTCCCGTCTCAAGGTCATGGCCGGGCTCGACATTGCCGAGCGGCGCTTGCCGCAGGATGGACGCTTTCGAATCAATGCCGGCGAAGACTACCGTGTCGACTTGAGAACCTCCGTCATGCCGACGCTCTTCGGCGAGAAGGTCGTGCTTCGTGTTCTCGATCGCCAGGCGGTGTCGCTGGATCTCGGTACGCTCGGATTCGAAACCCCCATTTTGAAGACACTCCGCGACGCCCTCAGCCGGCCGCACGGAATGGTGTTCGTTACCGGCCCGACCGGAAGCGGTAAGACGACCACGCTCTACGCTGCCCTCTCGGAACTCAACGACCTAGGCCGCAACATCTGCACTGTCGAAGACCCGGTCGAGTACGACCTCGTGGGGATCAACCAGGTGCAGATCCACGACGAGATCGGATTCACATTCGCCGCGGCGCTGCGCGGTCTACTGCGACAGGATCCCGATGTCATCATGCTCGGCGAGGTGCGCGATCGCGACACCGCAGAGATCGCCATCCGCGCGGCGCTGACCGGACATCTCGTCCTGAGCACATTGCACACCAACGATGCCGCTTCGACGGCGACACGGTTGGTCGACATGGGTATCGAACCGTTCCTGGTCGCGTCGGCGCTCAACCTGGTCCTGGCGCAGCGCCTGCTGCGGCGCCTGTGCGTGAAATGCCGCCTGCATGATGATCGCGCCAAGGAAACCTTGGCGATTGCCGGTGTGGATCCCACGTTGCTCGCCGGCGCCCGCTGCTTTCGTCCCATCGGGTGCGAGCAATGCGGTGGGTCAGGCTACCATGGACGCATCGCGGTCTATGAAGCGATGGCACTCAACGGCCGCTCGCGGTCGTTGATTCTCGAGGGGGCCACCGCCGACGCGCTCGCAACCTGCGCCATCGAACAGGGGATGCGCACGTTGCGGCACAACGCGTTGGCGCACGTCGCAGCGGGCGTCACCAGCCTCGAAGAGGCGCTCAACAATACCTGAGCCAATTGCCGATAACACAAGAGGCTGCCCTCGCACCCCGCGCATTTGTTTCGGCTGATTTCCGCCGCCACCGTCTTGACATAGCTTTATTACATAGATCATTTACATAGCCATAGTCGTCGAGCCTGTGGCAGCTCCTGCGCAGCGCGGTAACGAAACCCTGCGGTCGCTGCTTGCCGTGGTTTTGCAGGAAGGTGGAAGCGACCTGCACATCGCCGCCGGCATGCCGCCGATGATGCGACTCGATGGTCGTCTCGTTTGCCTTCCCGGTGCTTGCCTCGATCGTGAGAACGCCGCGCGTCTTTGCATGCAGCCACTCACCGGCGAACAGCAGCGGCAGTTTGAGACAGCGTGCGAGCTCGACTTTGCCTTCGACGGCGGCGACGGCCTGCGGTGCCGCGGCAACCTGTTGCGGGCCCGCGATAGCATCGGCGGCGTCTTCCGTCTCGTACCCGCCGCCATCCGCAGTGCCGCTGACCTCTGTTTGCCCGCCGCCGTGGAACACTTCGTGGACGTGCCGCGCGGCCTGGTGCTGGTGGCCGGCGCAACCGGTAGCGGCAAGTCGACGACTCTCGCCGCGCTCATCGACAAGATCAATCGCCAGCGACAAGCGCATGTCGTTACCATCGAGGATCCGATCGAGTTCCTCTACACGCCGCAGCTTAGCCTCATACGGCAACGAGAGATCGAGCGCGACACAAGAACCTTCGGCACGGCGCTGCGATATATCCTCCGACAGGACCCGGATGTCGTCCTGATCGGCGAGATTCGCGATCGTGAAACAGCCGCGGCGGCGCTTCTCATCGCCGACACCGGACACCTCGTGCTGTCCACACTTCACAGCAACGCCGCGGTGGAATCCATCCAAAGGCTGATCGCCTTGTTCCCGGCGGAGCAACAGACGCAAGCGCGACACCAGCTCGCCGCCGTGCTTCAGGGCATCGTTTGCCAGCAGCTCGTCCCACGTCGCAACGGAAAGGGGCGTGTCGCCGCGTTCGAAGTGCTGGTGGCCAGCGCCGCGATACGCAACCTCGTACGAGAGGAAAAGTTGCACCAGCTGTACTCGCAGCTGCAGACCGGCAGAACGTCGCTCGGCATGCAGACGATGGCGCAGTCCTTGGCTGATCTCTGCGCCCAGGGCCTGATCTCTGCAGTAGATGCCATCGCGCATAGTGCGACCCCGGACGACGTTCGCAGCCTCATCTCACCGCGGGCAACACCGCTGCCGGGTCGTGTTTCGACCGTACGGCCGAGTAGCGAACGATGACGACCTTCCGGTGGGAAGGGCTATCGATGCGCGGCGAGCGACTCAGCGGGACGCTGCGTGCGGCGAGTCGCGAAGCTGTCGTCAAGCAGCTGCGCAATCGCGGCGTACTCCCCCTACCCGCCAGCATCGTCGAACCCACCGGCACAAAGCATGCGTGGCGCAACTCGATGCCGCGCCAACGAATCCGACCGCGCGATGTTGCGGTGTTGGCGCGCCAGCTGGCGGCCATGCTCGACGCCGGTCTGCCGCTGGTCGAGGTCCTGGACATTCTCGCACAACGTTCCGCGCAACCCGCTTTGGGCGACGTGGTCGTCGATGTGAAGACCGAGGTCGAGTCGGGAAGCACCCTGGCTCAGGCTCTTGCCCGACACCCGCAAGCATTCGGCGACCTCTTCGTCAGCATGGTCGGCGTTGGCGAAACGGCGGGTTCACTCGACCGGGTCCTCGTGCGTTTGGCGGCGCATATCGAAAAGACAGCACAGCTGAAGGAAAAGGTCGCGCGCGCATTGATCTATCCCGGCACCGTGATCGTCGTTGCCGGATGCGTAACCGCGGCGCTGCTGCTGTACGTCATTCCGATGTTCGCAGAGCTGTTCGCCGGCTTTGGTCAACAGTTGCCCTTGCCGACCCGTATCGTGATTGGCATGAGCGAATTTGCGAGGCAGTCAGCTCTGTATCTGTTTGCGCTCGTGCTGGTGGCCGGGGCCGGAGGCGCGCGCTACTATGCGACGCCCGCAGGGCGCGCTAGATTCGACGGCTGGGCCCTGCGCCTGCCACTGATCGGATCCTTGATCGCACAATCGGCCGTCGTGCGTGTCACCCGAAGCCTGGCGACTCTGCTCTCCGCGGGAATCGCCGTGCTCCAGGCTTTGACGATTGCCGCATCGACCGCCGGCAACCGGGTCGTCGAACATGCTGTCGAGGCGGCGCGTGACGCCGTCCGCGACGGGCGACCCCTCGCGGAGGAGCTGCAAAGCAGCGAGATCTTTCCGCCACTGGTGTGTCAGATGATCGCCGTGGGTGAGCGAACGGGATCGCTCGACACGATGCTCGAGCGCGCCGCTACATTGTGTGACGAGGAGGTCGACCGGCTCGTATCGACTTCGATGGCGTTGCTCGAGCCGGCGATCATGGTCTGTCTCGGCATCATCATGGGGGGGCTGGTAATCTCGATGTATCTGCCGGTCTTCCAACTGGGGAACGTACTCTAACCATGGAGGAGGTGTAGCAATGCAAGCAGACAAGTTTCACGAGGATAGCGGCTTCACGCTGATCGAGCTGCTGATCGTCGTTGCGGTCATCGGCGTCCTGGCCGCGATCGCGGTTCCGCAGTTCGCTGGCTATCGGCAGCGAGGTTTCGACGCGCGCGCGCAATCGGATTTGCGCAATCTGGCGTTGGCGGAAGAAGCCTCGTATGCCACTTCGCAGCAGTACATAGAGTGTACGGAAGCGGACTGCGCAACGAAGTTGCCCGGATTTGCAGTATCAGCGGGCGTGAAGTTGAGCGTGACCGCTTCGGGCGATTCGTTCAGGGCCACCGCGTCGCATCCGCAGGGTACACGCAACTGGACGTACGACAGCACCAAAGGCGGCCTGCAGCCCTGAAGGGCGCGAGGCCGATGACGCCGTGGGTTCTTGGACCCTGCCCGCCTCCTCCCTTCTCAACTCGGCCCATGCTAGGTCTTGCGCCTCATGGTCGAAGCGCTCGCCTTCATCGCCGGGCTCGTCCTCGGAAGTTTTCTGAACGTCTGCATTCGTCGTGTGCCCCTACGGGAGTCGATCGTGCGACCCAGGTCGCATTGTCCCAACTGCGCCGCATCGATTCATCCCTACGACAACATTCCGGTCGTCAGTTACGTTCTCCTGCGCGGCCGCTGCCGTGCCTGCAACCAGCCCATCTCCTTGCGCTATCCACTGGTCGAGCTGCTCACCGGCGTCGCCGTACTCGCACTGGTAGAACACTTCGGGGTTACGCCTCCGTTGTTCGTCTATGTCGCCTTTATCGCGGCGCTCATCATCATTACCTTCATTGATCTGGATCATCAGATCATTCCCGATGTGATCAGTTTGCCTGGAATCGTCGTCGGGCTTGCGTGCGCCCTCATCGGCCTGGGCCCACCCCTTGGAGCCAGCCTCGCAGGTCTGCTCCTCGGTGGTGGCTTCCTCTATGCCGTCGCAGCCGGATACCAGCTTCTGACCGGACGTGAAGGCATGGGCGGCGGTGATATCAAGTTGCTCGCCATGATCGGCACGTTCGTCGGCTGGACCGGAGTGCTGACGACGCTTCTTCTCGCATCGTTCTCCGGCGCCCTCGTAGGCGGAGGACTGATCCTGCTGGGCCGGAGTGATGGGCGGACACCGATTCCATTCGGTCCGTTTCTGGCTCTCGGCGCCACGTGCGCCCTCTTCCTGGGCAACCGGGTCATCGATTGGTACTTGAAACGGTTCTTCCTCTAAGCAGAGCAAGTGCCGGGCTCAGTCCCGAGCTGAAACTGCGTCGCACATCGCTTCGAGCGCTGCCTTTACTATACTTGTATCAAGAATCCATACCTGTATCCTCAGTGCATGCGCACTCAGGGGCACGAACGGGCATTCGCTCTGGTTGAATTGACCGTCGTCCTCGGCATCACAGCCACTTTGGTCACTCTGGGCGTCATGGGCTACGCGGCTCTGCGAGGCCGCCTTGCCTTGACGTCGGCGGCGCGACAGGTCGCTACCGACCTCGCCCTCGCGCGCATTCGCGCGATTGCACACAACCGTGAGCAACGGCTTCTCTTCAATCCCGGGACGGGACAGTATCGAGCTCAGGAGAAGAGCGGCGCGAATTTCGATGACGTCGGGCCGGCCCGCAATCTCGACCGCATTCGCGTCGACGACTGCACCGCGCCGAGCAACGCACTCAGCTTCCGGCCACGCGGCGGTGCAGGCAGCTTCGGTACGGTCGTCCTGAGCAACGCCGCGGGCGAGATACGCTCGGTGACCGTGAGCATCACGGGCAGGACGCGGATCCGATGACAGATGACGGGTTCAGCACCTTGGAGGCGACCGTCGCCGTCGCATTGCTGGCCCTCGTGGCGGCCGGTATCACATCGACACTCATTCTCGCTCACCGCTTGCAAACAACTGTCGCCGCCGAACGCAATGCGATGCAGCTCGCCGCCAACGGGCTGGAACGACTACGTGCTGGCGAGTCTGCAGTGACCACGGCGACCGAGGACGGCTTCACGGTCACTGAATCACTGCAGGCTTGGAATGGAAATGCCAGGTTGTTCGAAGCGCGGGTGCGGGTCACCTGGGAAGAGGCGAGCTCACGCTCCGTCGAGCTGTGGACTTTGATCGTGAGATGAGCCCGGCAGACGACCGGGGAGCCGTGTTCATCGACGTCGTGACCGGCATGGCCCTCGCGCTACTCGTGATCGGTTTGGCGCAAACCTGGGCGCGAGCCGTGCTCTACAACCAGAAAACGTTGGAGGCAGTCGCCGTCGCACGTCAGGACGCAACACTTGCTCTCGACGCGGTTGCTCGCGATATCCGCAACGCGGGCTTCGGGTTGAGCAACGGCGCAGCGCCGTTGATCGCCGCCGGTAAGGATCACGTGGAACTCGCAGCGGATCACAATGCCGATGGTGATACTGCCGATGCGCACGAACACATTCGATACGCCTATCGCGCCGACCGACGACAGATGACGCGGGCAAGTGGACGCGGCAATGCACAACCGTTCGTTGATGACGTCGCGCCCGCTGGCGTGCGGTTCTCGTACTGGGACGCAAGCGCGACCGAAATTCGCTCCGGCCCGTCCGGCGTCAACGGAGCGGACCTTGCGCGCATCCGGCGGATCGATGTTCGGCTAGTGTTGGAGTTGCGCAACCCTGATCCGCAGGCAACCGTTGCCGTCCGAACCGAGGCGACGGTGTCGGTCGCGATGAGGAATCGATGAGACAGGGTTCAGGGTCCGGGGTCCGGGGTTCAAGGTGGAAGTTGGAACCCCGAACCCTGAGCTTCGAACCCTCAAGAAGTGAACACGGGATGGCCCTACTCGCCGTCCTTGGCCTTCTCCTGGCTCTGCTGCCGGTCGCAGCCGCGGTGAGCGTGCAGGCAGAGCTCGACGCGCTCATGCAGCGCAACTGTCTCGGCAGCACTGAGGCGCTCTACGGCGCCGAGGCGGGCCTGGCGCACGCATTCGCGGAGATTCCACCAGCGACCTCGCTTCGCGCTCTGCTTGGCGTTGCCGATGCCTCCGTACACGAGGCGACGTTCCCGTTCCGATCCCAACCGCCACTCGACACGTTTTATCAGGTTCGCGTCCGCGTCGATCAGTCGAACACGGTGAGCTTGCTGAGCATCGGCCACGGGACTCACGGCGCTCTGCGTGAGCTCGAAATGATCGTGGTACCCGGCACGACGCCGTTCACACCTGCGGCCTTGTACATCGAAGCGCCTGATATCGATCTCGATCTGGGAGCACGCGGTTTTTCGGTGTCCGGCGACGCGAGCGGTGGAAACACCCCGGAACCGAGTGCGGTCGCCGCTATCGCGGTAACCGCAGAGGCTACGGCAGCAGCGCTGCGAAACTCACCCGTCGCGGCGCACATCATCGGAACCGGTGGCGGCGGCAGTATCGTGACAAGCACGTCCCTCGACCTTGATTCGTACGTGACGCTGCTGCGCAATAGACTCGAAGCGGTGGTGCATACATCTGCACCCCCAACCGGCGGCGGGTTGGGAACTGTCTCAGCACCGCAACTCACTGTCATCGATGACGCCTGGCAAACGACCGGTGATATGGAGGGGTTCGGGATCCTGGCGGTGCGCGGCGACATGGAGATCAACGGCGCCCTTCGCTACGGCGGCCTGATCGTCGTCACCGGAAAGCTGCGAGTGACAGACAGCAGCGACCTCCGGATCGAGGGCGCGATGTGGCTTCGCAATACCGGCCTGGCTCATATCAAACTGTTGGGTACCGGATTCATTCGCTACGACTCAACCAATCTGAAGCGCACGGCGGCTGCACTCGAAGGGGCCCTGTTCCATCTGCCGCAAGTGGCCGGGTGGCGCGAGCTCTCTTGATGTCTCCACGAACGCCGACCGCACCTTTACAAGCTATCCACGCGGTGAAATATAGGCGCCCGGATCCGCTCCTGTCGGCGTCGCCTTGGCGATGATGCAAAGAGAAATTCTTGTCGTCGACGACAACGCCGACAGCGTCGCGATCCTGCGGGCCTTTCTCACGGCCCGCGGGTACGGCGTGGCGGCCGCCAGTAACGGAATGGAAGCCCTCGACTGTCTACGCCGACAGGTGTTCGATTTGGTCCTGCTGGACGTCATGATGCCGGGCATGAGCGGCTTCGATGTGCTGTCGCACCTGCGTCAGGATGCCGCAACCGCCAGGTTGCCTGTGATTCTGCTGACCGCCAAAGTCGAGGACGAGGATCTGGTGACGGGTTACAGCGGGGGCGCCGACTACTACATCACCAAGCCCTTTACGCCGAAGCAGCTCTTCTATGGGATCGATCTGGTGTTGGGAGAAGGAGACATCGGTGGCTGACCGTGGACGGTTGATTGCCTTCGAAGGCGTTGAAGGAGCGGGCAAGTCGACACAGATTGAGCTCGTCGCGGAACATCTGCGGAAGCGCGGTTACACCGTGATCGAAACGCGCGAACCGGGGGGTACGTCGCTGGGTAGTGAAATCCGTCAGATGGTCATGCGCCCGACGCGCACGACCCCGAGTCCGATGACCGAGCTACTCCTCTATCTCGCGGACCGTGCTCAGCACCTTGCCGAGGTGATCGTGCCGGCTCTGAACCGGGGCGATGTCGTAGTCTGCGATCGGTTTTCAGCTTCGACCGTTGTCTACCAGGGCTACGCGCGGCGACTTGGAGTGGAGCAAGTGCGGCAACTCGACGCCATCGTCCGCAACGGTGTCTGGCCGTCGATTACCTTCATTCTCGACTGCCCCGTCGATCTCGGTCTGCAGCGCGCCCGCGGCGACGATCGTTTTCATCGCGAAGAGGTAGCCTTCCACGAAAGAGTACGCGCGGGTTTTCTGTCGCTTGCGGAGGCGGATCCGGACGATTACTGCGTCATCGACGCAACTCAGCCCGTCGACGAAGTGACGCGTTTGGTTCTCGAGCGAGTCGAGCGATGCCTGCAGAAGAGCTGATCACCTTCGCCGATATTCTCGGCCAAGACGCAACTCGCGACTTCTTGCGGAAGGCAGCGCGGGAAGAGCGTCTGGCGCATGCTCTTCAGTTCTCCGGGCCGGAAGGCATAGGCAAGTGCTCAGTCGCACTCGCCTTCGCCGCCTGGCGCCTGTGCGAAAGAGATGGCGACGACGCTTGCGGCCAGTGTGCCGCCTGTCGCCAGGTCATCGGCCGAAGTCACCCGGATCTGTTGCTCGTCTCCGTTGCTGCCGGGAAGAAGGAGATCGGAGTCGACCGGGCGCGCGAGCTCAAGCGGTTCACGCAACTGCGGCCGCTGAGCGGCAAGGTGAAGATTGCCATCATCGACGGCGCGCCACTGCTGACGACAGCAGCACAGAATGCATTGCTGAAGACCCTGGAAGACCCGCCGAAGCGTTCGGTTCTGATCCTCGTCGCCAACAATCCCGACGCCTTGTTGCCGACAGTGCGCTCGCGACTGCACCGAGTGCCGTTCTCTCCGCTGTCCAATGATGAGGTCATCGCCGTGCTCACGCAGCGCCATGATGTGCCGCATGGTGTAGCGAAGGATTTGGCAGCGCTGGCAGAGGGTAGTCCGGGCAGAGCACTGACGCTGCGCGCCTGCCTGGACAGTGACGGCGCCGAGCTCGCAGACGAATTTGCGGGGGTTCGAGACGCCGGGTATCTTGAGCTGGTGCAACTGGTAACACGGCTTACGCAACGCGATTCCGACGTCGTCGCGAGACTCGAGATGATCCTGGCACGCCTGCGCGACCAGGCGGCTACGTCGCCCAGTCCGCGCAGCGCCTTGCGACGCGCGGATCTCCTGCGAGACGCGCTCGGGGCCCTGCGCCGCACGAACCCGAATCGCCAACTGCTGCTCGAGGCGTTGCTGCTGCAAATGGCGCGCACCTGAAGGCGCCCGAGACTCTATCGCCCTCGCCGAGCTCCATATGTACATCACTACCGCCCTTCCCTACGTCAACGCCGAGCCACACATCGGTCATTTGTACGAACAGGTCGTGTGCGACACGCTGGCGCGCTACTGGCGAATGCGCGAGCCAACGTTCTTCCTGACCGGCACCGATGAGCACGGCGACAAGATCGTCCGCGCTGCCGCCAAGGCGGGGATTACACCGCGCGATTTCGTCGATCGGGTAGCAAAGACCTTTCGTGACACGTGGGACACGTGCGAGATCAGCTACGACCACTTTGTGCGCACCACCGATCCCAATCACGTCCGTGTCGTCCAAGACATTCTGCGGCGCGTACACCAGAACGGCGATATCTACTTCGCTCGCTATGGTGGCCTCTACTGTACCGGCTGCGAGCGCTACTACACCGATCGCGAGGCGGTGAACGGCAAGTGTCCCGAGCACCAGCAGCCTCTCGAGCATATCGAAGAGGAGAACTACTTCTTCAAGATGTCAAAGTATCAAGAGCCGTGGCTGCGCTACCTCGAGCAGAATCCGGAGACCATCGTTCCTGAGGGATATCGCAACGAGGTGCTGGCGCTGCTGCGTACCGATGCGCTCGGCGACCTTTGCATCTCCCGGCCCAAGGCCCGACTCGACTGGGGAGTCGAGTTGCCATTCGATACGAACTTCGTCACGTACGTCTGGTTCGATGCCTTGTTCAGCTACGTCAGCGGCCTCAAAGCGGAGGGTGAGAAAGTCTTCGAAACCTACTGGCCGCAGGTACATCACATTGTCGGCAAGGATATCGTCAAGCCGCACGGTGTCTTCTGGCCAACGATGCTCCTGGCCGCCGGCCTGCCGATCTACAAACAGCTGCACGTTCACGGCTACTGGCTGCGCGGTGAAAGCAAGATGTCGAAGAGCCTCGGCAACGTCATTCGCCCGCTCGACGTTCGCGAGCGATACGGCATCGAGGCGTTCCGCTATTTCCTGTTGCGCGAAATGGCTTACGGACAAGACGCTACGTTCACCGAGGACGCACTCGTCACTCGAATCAACGCCGATCTGGCCAACAATCTCGGCAACCTGGTGAGTCGAGCCCTGACCATGCAGCAAAAGTACTTCCAGGGTAGAGTCCAACCCCTGGGCGAGCCCACAGCAGACGACGACGATGTCATCTCTGCGTTCGCCGACGCCTTGCGCGATGTACCTCAGCTCATGGAGAAACTCGCCTTCCACCGCGCTCTCGAAGCGTTGTGGAAAGCCATCGACCAGGCAAACAAGTACATCGTCGTCACCGCGCCGTTCACATTGGCGAAGGAAGAAGCCCACAAGCCCCGTGTGGGAGCGATTCTGCACCACGTGCTCGAAGTTCTCTGGCACAGCGCGCTCTTGCTGCGAGGCCCGCTACCACAGACCAGCGATCGGATCTTCGCACTCCTCGATGTCGTGCCGCCCGACAAACTGCCAACCGAGCTGGCGTGGGGACGGCATTTCGAGCCCGGCCATCAAACGAAGGCGCCGGAGGTTCTCTTCCCGCGGATCGAGACGAAACCCTGAGTCGGTTGCGGCCTCCAACGATGGTCGAGCTGATCGACTCGCATTGTCATCTGGACGAAAAACGGTTCGCCGGCGATCGCGCTGAGGTCGTTGATCGTGCCAGAGTCGCGGGCGTTACGCGCATGATCACGGTCGGCGCCAGCGGACCGCTGCAGGCAAACTACGACGCTCTCCGCATCAGCGCCGAAAATGAGGGGATCTACGCGACCGTCGGCATCCATCCACACAACGCCGATACGGTGACCGCTGAAGTGATCGATGAGATCGAACGACTGGCACGCCATCCCAAAGTCGTCGCGATCGGCGAAACCGGTCTCGACTACTACTACGACAACTCACCAAGGGAGCAGCAGCGGCAGGCGTTGCGGCAGCACGTGCAGCTGGCACGCCGCGTAAACCTTCCACTCGTATTGCACTTGCGTGATGCCTACGACGATGCGGCGATCATCCTGAAGGAAGAAGGAGGTCGCGACATCGGCGGCGTCGTTCATTGCTTCAGCGGCGACCGCGCCAATGCCCGCATCTTCCTCGATCTCGGATTCGACATCTCGTTCAGCGGCATCGTGACGTTCAAGAGCGCCGACGAGTTGCGCGCCGCAGCAGCGATGGTGCCTGTGGATCGCTTCATGGTGGAGACTGACGCCCCCTTTCTCGCCCCGGTTCCGCACCGCGGAAAGCGCAACGAGCCGGCGTTCGTCGTGCGAACGGCCGCTTTGCTCGCCGAGGTTCGAAAGCAGCCGGTGGATACGGTTGCCAACGAGACGACGGCGAACGCTGTACGGCGCTTCAGACTCGATCGATAGACCTTGAGGCCTCCGAAAATGAGTCGATTTTGTGGCAGGCGTACAGCAGGTCTGATCGGCTTGCGGCGAGGGGCGTTCGTACGTCATTGATGCCGGGTGCAAAAGTCATTGCGTATTGCATTCCTTCATCCTGACCTCGGCTTTGGCGGTGCCGAGCGCGTCATCGTCGATGCCGCGCTCGAGATGCAAGCGCGCGGGCATCAGGTGACGATCTACACCCTGCACCGCGACCTTAGCCAGTGCTTCGAAGACGCACGAAGTGGCTCGTTGAAAGTCGTTGTGACGGGGGCGCCGACAAGCACGCTCGGCGCCCGATGGCGGGCTGCGATCAACATCTGGCGGATGGCGCAGCTGGCGCGTGAGACGGTCGAGCGTGAACCGAAGACCGACGTCTTCTTTTGCGACCTTGTCGCGCATGTCATCCCAATACTGCGCCGCCACCAGACGGCGCGCGTTCTATTCTACTGCCATTACCCGGATCGCTTGCTAGTTCACCGTAGTGACCCGATCTATCGAATGTACCGCTTGCCGATCGACTGGGCCGAAGAGCGTGGTTTGCGACGCGCACATCGCGTCGTGGTCAACAGCATGTTTACCGCAGCTGCGTTCCACCGAGCGTTTCCACGGCTAGGCATCAATCCCGAACTGCTCTACCCCGGTGTTGGCGGTGAGCCGTGCGGCCAGAGTGCAACGAGAGACGCCACGCCCACGGTTCTGTGTCTCAATCGCCTCGACCCCGTGAAGAATCTGAGCTTGGCGATCGAAGCATTCGCCGGACTGCGTTCTCGGGTTGGAGACACTCTCTTCTCGACGGCCCGTCTGGTAATCGCCGGAAGCTGCGACCCGCGCATGCCGGAGCAGCAGGTAACGCTGATGCAGCTGCGGAGCCTGGCAGCGCGCCTCGGGCTTGATACCAAAGTCGATTTTCGAGTCTCGATCTCTGACGACGAGCGCCGCGATCTACTCGCCCGCGCCACCTGCTTCGCATACACGCCGAATGAAGAGCACTTCGGCTTGGGGCCGGTCGAAGCGATGGCAGCGGGGTTGCCGGTGGTCGCGGTCGATTCCGGCGGCGTGCGCGAAACGGTGCGCCCGGGTGAAACTGGCTTCCTCTGCCCGCCGAACGCAGACGCGTTCTCCGACGCGCTTGCCTCGCTGATCCTGTCGCCGACTCGCGCGACCGAGATGGGTACAGCCGGACGCGTTCATGTCGCACGCAACTTCTCCCGGCAGGCGTTTGGAGCCCGGCTTGGCACCATCATCCATGAGCTTGTCAACGGACAGTCATGAGTCTCGTGGCTGCCGTGCCTGACCAGCCCTTCCGGATCTGCCTTGCCCGGGACCGCAATGCTTCGAGAGTAGCCGCCGGGATATGATAGGATGAAGCGACCCAGGTGATGGAGCAGATCGTCCCACTTTCAGACGATGCGCTGACATCGAACGATCGGGCCGCCTTGAAGGAGGTGGCTCGGCGTTTGTGGCCGATGCATCGCAGGATTGCCACGGAATGGGCCCACCGTCTGATGGCAGTCATCCCACCCGCGGTTTCCAGCGACATCGCCTTGCCCATAGTCACCGAGATCAACGCAGCGTTTCTGACGCTGATCTTTCAGCATATCGAGCAAGATCGACTGCCCGAGCTCTACTCGACCTACTACGAGATGAATCGGCGGTTGATCGAAGCCGACCTGACACGGCCGGCGGTCGAGCGCACGACCCTGGACAGTCTCTATACATCGGCGCAGGTCAGCACCTATGTCGTCGAGCAACATCTCGGCGACGAGCCGCGACTACTGCTGGCGTACACCAAGCTCGGAGCCCAGCTGATGATGTTGCTTGGCCGGGCCTACAGTGACTGCCGCGAGGTGCACGTCCAACGCAGCGAGGAAGACCGCCGCGCGCTGCTCCGGCAGTCTCGCGACGAGCTCGAAGCTCGCGTTCAAGAACGCACGTTGGCACTCACCCGACTCAATGACGCGCTCGCCCGAGAAGTTGCGGAACGGCGCCACGCCGAGGAGACGGTGTTGCGCGAGAGGGATTTCGCCGACGCCACCCTCGACAGTCTTCCCGGGGTTTTCTACTTGTTCAACGAGCGCAGTAATTTCCTGCGTTGGAACAAAAACTTCGAAGACGTGTCGGAGTATTCGCGCGAGGAGATCGGACAGATGTCACCGCTCGACTTCTTCGATCCCGAGGAACAGGCGCACGTGGCCGATCGGATCCGCAGCGCACTCGAAACCGGTCACGCTACGGTCGAGGCGGACTTCGTCTCGAAAAGTGGCAAGCGACGGCCATATTTCTTCACCGGCCGCCGCGTGTTGCTCGACGAGGTGCCTTGCGTCGTCGGGATGGGTATCGACATCTCCGAACGCAAAGACGCCGAGCAGGCGTTGCGGGAACGCACCAGCGAACTGACCCGCTCGAACGCTGAGCTCGAACAGTTTGCCTACGTCGCTTCCCACGATCTTCAGGAACCCCTCAGAGCCGTCGCGACGTATACGCAGCTCCTGGAACAACGCTACGGCGAACAGCTCGATACCGACGCCGGCACCATCATCGGACGAGTGACAGGCGCCGTCCACCGCATGCAGACACTCATTCGGGACCTTCTGACCTACTCGCGCGTCGACACGCGTGCCGCAGATTTCCGCGTGACCAGCTGCGAGACCGTCCTGCGGGAGGTCCTGGACAACCTGCAGACGGCTGTTGCCGAAACCTCAGCCGAGGTTTCGCACGACCCTCTGCCGACCGTTCTCGCCGATGAAGTCCAGCTTCGACAGTTGTTCCAGAATCTGGTCGGCAACGCACTGAAGTTCCATGGACAGGAAAGGCCGCACGTCCACATCTCGGCTAACACTCAGCACGGTCACTGGGTCTTCAGTGTTCGTGACAACGGTATCGGAATCGACGTTCAGTATGTGGACCGAATCTTCGTCATCTTTCAACGCCTACACACGCGACGCGCATATCCCGGCACCGGCGTGGGTTTGGCGATCTGTAAGAAGATCGTCGAGCGCCACGGCGGAAGAATTTGGGTTGACTCGAGTCCAGGGAAAGGAGCGGAGTTCCTCTTCACACTCCCCATACGGTGACAACGATGACCGGCGAAAAGAGATTCATTGAGATCCTCATGGTTGAAGACAACAACGACGACGCCGACTTGATGGCCGAGGCATTGCAGCAGGAACACGAACGCGCCCGCGTCAAGGTCGTCGAAGACGGCGATGCGGCGCTTGCGTACCTGCAACGCAGTGGCGCGTTCGCCTCCGTTCCCAGGCCGGACCTCATCCTTCTGGACCTGAATCTGCCCAAGAAGTCCGGTCACGAGGTGCTCGCCGAAATCAAGGCGGACCCCGAGTTGAAGCACATCCCCGTCATCATCTTGACGACGTCGTCGTCCGACCTCGACGTAATGAGCTCCTACAACCTCGGTGCCAACTGCTACATCACCAAACCCCTAGACCTCGACCGGTTCACTTCCATTGTCGGGGCAATCGACAAGTTCTGGTTGCGTACCGCGACTTTGTCGCCACGATGACATGACCGTCCCGCAATGCACCGTCCTGGTCGTCGAGGACAACCCCGACGATGCATTTGCCCTACGGCTGTGCCTCGGAAAGGCACGCTCAGCCCAGTTCACCATCATCGAATGTGAGACCCTGGCCGAAGCGATCGAGCGTCTGGCCGCGGAGAGGATCGATCTCATCCTGCTCGATCTTTCCCTACCCGACTGCCAAGGACCGCAAACCGTCGAGCGCACGGTGCAAGCCGCACCCTCGATCCCGATCGTCGTGCTGACCGGGCTCGACGACGAGCGCGTCGGTGTCGACGCCGTCCAGGCCGGCGCACAGGACTACCTCGTCAAAGGTTCGTTCGACACGCCGTCGCTCGAGCGCGTCATTCGCTACTCGATCGAGCGTCAAAAGACGCTGCGACAGCAGACAGCTGCAGCCGCACGCTGGGCGGCGCTGGCGGAGGAGAACGCCCGGCTGGTGGAAGCGGTAGAGGCTTCGAACGCACTGAAAACCCGTTTTGTCGCCACGATGTCGCACGAGCTCCGCAGCACCCTGAGCGCGATCATCAATCTGACCGAGATTCTCAACGACAGCCAGACGGAGCGCTCCAAGGCACGTCACAAGGAAGTCGTTCGTTTGGTGCGACAAACCGCACTGGAGTCACTTCAGGTCCTGGATGCGACGATCGAGTTGTCGCGCCTCGAGAGCAACCGCCGCGCGACCGGCAACCGGCCAGTGGCCCTCGTCGAGCTATTCGATCAGCTCGCCAAGGAGATGCCGGCCAAGCAGAATGCCGTCGAGCTGTCGTGGAACATCGCCCGCGACGTGCCCGTCCTGCGGGTCGATCCGGTGAAGCTGAAGATGATCATGCGAAATCTGCTGTCGAACGCGGTGAAGTTCACCGGCCATGGAAACGTCGCTGTCACCGCCAAGCGAGCGGGAGCAACTGTCGAGTTGGCGGTCTGCGATACTGGCAAAGGCATTCCGCCCAACCACGTCCCGCTGTTGTTCGAGCCGTTCGTGCAGCTCTCCGGGGGTAGTCACGGTGGTGGCGGGCTGGGGCTCTACGTCGTGCAGCGCCTGGTGCAGTTGCTGGGGGGTACGATTCGGGTTGAAAGCGTTGTCGGCAGCGGCTCGACGTTTACGGTCTGTCTACCTGTCGAGCAGAAGTTGCCGCCGTCCGCGACGTGATGCGCGAATGCGGCGGAGTCACCGACGCACACGCCGTCACCCGCATAGAAGGACGCCGGAATGAAGCCTGGCGGCTTTTCGACGCTGGTTTCGCGCTGGCCGCTATGCTTCCTTCCAGGTCTGCAACCGCACCACATCCGCGGACATTTCGGTCGGATGCACGTGCGATCGTCGCCCCCCGGATGGCCGTGGGGGAAAACCGGGGGCGATTGTGCGAGCGACGGCGTGCGTGTCACCGTTGGCGCGGCTAGCGTCGGCGTCGGGGGAGATTGTACTGCGCCAAATCGAGAGATGCGGCGACGGCTTTGACCGTCGGAGATCGTTCCGCTTCGCATGTTGCGAGGAATAGAGCATGTGAACGCGGCCGCGTGTAGATGGGAAATTCCTGGTACGCGCAGGCAATGCCCTAACGGCGACCCGCCTCCCGAGCGCTGCGGCCCGCCAGCCTCAGCTGCCGCCTTGGCGGGTCTGGAAGACCAATTGGAACAGGTGCGGGAGCGAGCGTGCGTGCAGTCGTTCCATCAGGCGGATGCGATGGACGTCGACTGTTTTAGGGCTCAAACCGAGATCGGCGGCGATCGCCTTGATCGGCTTGCCGGCCAGCAGGCCTTCCAGGACGGAACGCTGGCGCTCGGTCAGCTGCTCGAGCCGGGCTGCGATTTCGGCTGTAGCTTGCCGGCTCTCGCGGGTGCGCTGGTCGGCTTCGACGGCTTCGCGCACCCGATCCAGAAGGACCTGCCCGTCAAACGGTTTCTGTACGAAATCAAATGCTCCCGAACGCAGAGCGCGGACGGCCATAGGTACTTCGGCGTAGGCCGTCATCATGATCAAGGGAATGCGGATGCGGCGCGCGGCAAGCTCGGACTGAAGGTCGAAGCCGCTCGGACCGGGCATGCGTACATCGCACAATAGGCACCCGGGCTGGTTGGGATCGTAGGCGTCAAGAAATTGGTTGGCATCCGCGTGCAGAGAGACGCCCAAGCCGACCGATTCGATCAGCCACTGCAGGTACTCGCGGACCGCCGGATCGTCGTCAACGACCCAAACGACAGGCCCTCCCACCTTCGCCGCCATCGTCAGACCTAGTCTTGCACGTCACCGATCGAACGCAAACACCTGCGACCAGTACGTCGCCGGCTCTTGCAGCTGCCGCCAACCGATGGTACGGTCGCGGCCAGACTTCTTGGGAAGAAGCGCAAGTTGATCTGGACCCGGGGCCACCGTGTTCCGGTTGTAGCAAGGGCGAGCAATCGCCGGCAGAGCAAGGCACAACTTCCCCTGAAAATTTTTAGAAAGGAGGGGAAGGTTATGCCGCAAGGAACAGTCAAGTGGTTCAATGCCGAGAAGGGATACGGTTTCATTTCCCGTGATGACGGTCCGGATGTGTTTGTTCATCACACCGCCATCGTCGGCGAGGGGTTCCGCAGTCTCGACGAGGGACAGCGAGTTGATTTCGAAGTCACCCAAGGCAAGAAAGGCCTGCAGGCGACGAACGTAACCAAGCTCTAAACGGCTTGCTCACAACGCCCCGCACCGGAAACGGTCGGGGCGTTCGTGTTTCTGCGGTTCGGGGTACAGCGCTCGGGGTCGGGACTCACGCTGCGGCTCGCGTTCCCCCGAGCAGCCGCAAGGCTTCACGAATTTGATCGGCTGTACACGGCTTCGCCAGCATCGGCTGCGGCGGCAGTTGGTCGCGCAGGCCGCGGCTCTCGATACGCCACAGACCTCCGGTCACGAAGATCACCCGCCGGGCCTTGTCGGGATCTCGCTGGGCCAGCTGCGCATAGATTTCCTGCCCTGAAATGTCGGGAAGGCGCACATCGAGAAAGATTGCATCGAACGTCTGCCGCGCAAGCACATTCAACGCCTCCTGGCCGGTCGCAGCGCGCCGCACTTCTAGGCCTTCACGGCGCAGCATGTCTTCGAGAGTCGCCGCCACCGCCGGGTCATCGTCGACGAGCAACGCCGTGTGTACCTCCGCAACCTTTTCATCCGACGCTGCCGGCAGTCTGAGGGTGAACACCGTTCCGACACCCGGGGTACTGTGAACCGTCAGGTCGCCGGCATGGGCACGGACGATGTTGAAGCTGACGCTCAGTCCGAGGCCGGTACCCTTGCTCTTGGTCGAGAAGAACGGATCGAAGACCCGTGACAGCACGTCGTCGGGAATACCGACGCCATTGTCTTCGACTTCGATGTACACCGAGCCGCGGTTGGCGTGCACCGAAATCAGCAGCGCACTGTCCTCCTTACCCTCGACGGCATGCAGCGCGTTGGTGAACAGATTGACGAGAACTTGTTGAATCTGCTTGCGGTCGACGAGAACCGGCGGCACCCCGGGCGTGAACTTGGTGTCCACACGCAGATTGGACCGTTTGAGCTCGTGCTCCATCAAGGTCAACGTGTTGGTGACCAGGTCACGCAAGTCGACGCGGGTACGCTCCGGTAGCTCTGGGCGGCCGAAGCCGAGAAGCTCGCGGATGATCGCTTTGATCCTATGAGCCTGGGTCTCAACGGTGTCCATGGCATTGCGAAACGCCGCCAACTCGCCCGATGAGCGCACGGACTCTACTTGTCCGAGGATGCCGACGAGTGCATTGTTCACCTCGTGCGCGACGCCGGACGCCAGCTCGCCCGCCGCCCGCATGCGGTCGGCCTGCTGCTGCTCCTTGAAGAGGCGGGCGCGCTGCAAGGCCACGGCCGTGCGGCCGACGAGGCGATCCGCGAGACGCAGATCGTTCTGCGTAAAGCCACGCTGGCCGCCGAAACG
>Ga0187892_10002034_pt1 | contig 42909 bp, 40 predicted proteins | sample MA1701073metaG_FD_139345 | JGI IMG/M metagenome (GOLD analysis project Ga0187892, IMG submission 139345) | Bio-ooze microbial communities from a basaltic lava cave in the Kipuka Kanohina Cave System on the Island of Hawaii, USA - MA170107-3 metaG ... | reverse complement strand
GGAAGCCTGATGACGCGACGGGCCCCCTGGCGGGGGCGGGCCACCAAGGCGGCCCTTGACACAACAGGGCCTTCTCATGGAAGCCGGCCGAAGCCAGGACGGGTTTTCGGATGGGCTCTTAGCCGCCCGCGCGGTCGGCGCGCCGGATCAGGTCCTGCCAGAGCGGCGTGTCCTCGAGCTTCATGCCCTCGAGCGCGCCGCGCATGATGGCGAGGGCGGGCCTGATCGCCTCTCCCTCGTCGGCGAGGCGCGAGGCCTCGCGGTAGGCGGCGAGGAGCAGGCCCTGCTTCAGCAGGTGGCTCGCGCGGAGGAGGGAGGCGACCGCAGGATCCTGATCTGCCAGCTCGCGCTCCATCCTCTCGTCCCTGGCATCGGCGACGAGCTCGCACGTCGCGACCGTCGGCGCGCCCTTCTCGGGGTAGAAGCCCCACTCAAACGTGTCGCCGGGCCTGAGCGCAGCCTTGGCCGCGTCGGGCACGGCCGCGACCGTCGAAAGGTTGGAGGGCGTGAAGTCGCCCGAGTAGAGCACCTTGCCGCCCGCGCGCACCTCGAGCTTGCCCTTCGCGTTCCACTCGCGGCCGACGTCGATCCGGAGGTCCGCGAGGTCGCTCCCGCGCACCTTGCCGCGCGGGTAGAGAGGCTCGATCCAGTCCTCCGGCCCGTTCCCTCGCATGCGGGCGATCGGGCCGAGCGACAACGTCGGGAGGTCGTACCGCCGCGCGAGGACCTCCTGCGCGTACGGGTCGTCGGCGTCGGCGATGAGGATGCGCTCGACGCTCCACATGCCGCCCGGCTTGAGGTTCAGGTCCTCCTTCACCCAGTCCTTGAACCCTTTCGACTTCAGGACGAGCTTGTGGCGGCCCGGGCGCACACTTGCTTCGAGCGGCGTCGTCCCAAGGCTCTCGTCGTCGAGGAAGACCTCCGCGACCGGGTACGTCTGGATCGAGAGCTTCGCCGGGAAGAAGCTGACGAAGAGGTAGCCCGCGGCGAGGAGCAGCGCCGCCGCGATCGCGAGCGGCTTCCAGCGGCGGCGGAGGCGGCGCAGCCGGCGTCGCGTGGCGGAGACCGGCCGGCCGGTCACGACACGCCCGTCCGCGAACGCGAGCAGGTCGTCGCGCATCGCCGCGGCGCCTCCGTACCGGTCCTCGGGCTGCTTCTCGAGCGCCTTCATCACGATTCGGGAGAGTTCCGGCGACACGGCGGGCGCCACTTCGTGGAGCGGCTTCGGCCGTTCGTCGAGGATCGCGCGCACGAGCTCCGGCCAGTCGGTCGCGGCGAAGAGCGGGCGCCCGGCGAGCAGCTCGTAGAGCGTTGCGCCGAGTCCGTACACGTCGGCGCGCCCGTCGATCCTCCCGCGGTCGCCGAGGAGCTGCTCGGGGCTCATGAAGAGGGGGGTTCCAAGCGCCTCCCCCGTCTTCGTCAGCGTGGCGGCGTCCATGCTCCGTGCGAGCCCGAAGTCCGCGAGGACCATCCGGCCCGTGGAGTCGGCCATGATGTTGCCCGGTTTCACGTCGCGGTGGACGACGCCCTTCCCGTGGATCTCGTGGAGCGCGTCGGCCACCCTCGCGACCCGGCGCGCGAGCTCGCGCGGCGACGGGAGCCCGCCCGTGCGCGCGATCGCGGAGAGCGAGCGGCCGTCGAGGAACGTCATCGCGTAGAAGGGCCGCCCCTCCGCCTCGCCCGCCTCGTACACCTCGACGACGTGGTCGTGGCGGATGCGCGCGCACGCCTCCGCCTCGCGCCGGAACCGGGTGATCGCCTCGGGCGAGGTGTCGAAACCCTGCCGCACCACCTTCAGCGCGACGGTCCGGCCGCCGCGGCGCGCCTCGTAGACGATGCCCGCCGCTCCCCGGCCCAGCTCGCGCACGAGCGTGTACGACCCGAACGGGCGGGGAAGGTCGCCCTCCTCCTCCTGGAGCGCCGTGTCGAACGACGACTCCGCCTCCATGAGCCGCGCGAACTCGTCCCACACGGCCCCGGCGGAGACGCGGTACTCCTCCGACGACGGCTGCTCGCCGCGCTGCCGCCGCGCGACGTAGTCGTCGAGGAGCCGGGCGAGGGTCTCTTCCATGCCGCCCTAAGCGGATTCCCGCCCCTCCTGTTTCATGCCGTCCCGGAGCGCCGCGATCGCCCTGCAGTAGAGGATCCGGACCGCGTTCTCCGACCGGTCGAGGCGGCGGGCGATCTCGCTGACCTCCATCTCCTCGAACCGACGCATCCGGATCACCGCGCGGTGGGGCTCGTCGAGCCGCGCGACCGCCTCCGCGAGACTGCGCGCGAGCTCCGCCCGCGCCGCCGCCTGCGACGGCGAGGTCTGCTCGCGGCGCGGCAGCTCGGCCCGCTGCCGCTTCTGTGCCCCCGCCCGGTCGGCGAGGTCGCGGATCCGGTTCTCCGCCACCGTGAAGAGCCACGAGATGAACGCGCGCCGGTCGTCGCCCTTGAACTCGTCGAGCCGCCTGTGCACGGCGAGGAGCGCCTCCTGCGCGATGTCCTCCGGATCCGCCTCGGCGCGCAGCTCCGAACCCAACCGAGCGGATGCCCAGAGCACGAGCCGCGGCCGCAGCCGCTCGAGCAGCGCCTCGCGCGCCGCCGCGTCTCCCTCGCGCGCCCGCACCAAGAGCCGCGCCGTCTCCAAGCGCCGCGGATTCTACCGCGGCTCGGGCGCGTAGTCGCTCGCCATCGGCACCTTCGTCGGGTCGTCGATGAACTCCAGCTGGCGGATCTCGACCTCCTCGGCGGGGCACTCGAGTGCCACGTACGTGCCGTTCTTCAGCCGCACGCTCTCCTTCGTCACCAGGTCGCGGAAGGTGAGGAACCCGCCCGACTCGCTGTGGAACGATATTTCCATACGGGTGTAGTAGACGCGCCCGTCTTCGGCTGTCACCCGCGCGAAGGGCGAGCGCGCCCCACCCGTGCACGCCGCCGCGAGGATCAGGAGGAGGAGGGGGTTCGGGGGCCGGGGCGTCATAGGAAGGGGACGTGGACCGCCTTGGCCTCGATGACGAGCGCCTGCGGCGCGTCCGACCGGAAGTCGCACGCGCGGTCCGCGCGGTGGAGGAAGACGAAGCCGTCGTACGAGGTCAGGTACGTGTTCTTCTTGAACCAGAAGATGCCGGCCTTGCCCGCGACGATCGTCGGCTTCTCGTGCGACCGGAGGAGGAGCCGGAACGTCGCCTCGTCCACCTCGACGAGGCTCGCGATCGCCTTGAGGGCTTGGATCTGTTGCTGCTGATGGGCTGCCGCGCCTGCGTTCATTGCGCGAGCATTCTATCCGGTCCCCCGTGGCTTCCCGCGTCGCTACCGGAGGATCTCCAGCGTGCGCTCGAGGGCCGCGTCCTTCCCCTCCTCCCCGCGTCCCACCTCCTCATCCGGCGGGATGCCGCGGCCCTCGATGACCGTGCCATTGAGCATGAGCCCGCGCTGCGTCGGGACGCGCACGTTGATCCCGGGCCAGAGCGCGAAGGGCTGCGGGTTCCCGGTGGCGCCGCGCGACGGCAAGCCGACGGTCGTCACGTTGTCGAGCGCGCCCATCATCAGGAGGAACCACTCGGTCGAGCTGGCGCAGTAGGGGCCCTGGAGAACGACGACCCGGCGGGCGTCGTGCTCTCCGGGGAGGCAGTACGGATCGAAGCGCTTCTCGATGGGATCGAGGAACCCGTTGCCGGGCAGCGTCGGGTCGCGGGGCTGCGCGAGGCCGTAGACGACCGGCTCCTTCGCGAACCGGCCCGCGATCCGCCGCGCGAGCAGCTCGTCGCCGCCTCCGTTCGCGCGGACGTCGAGGATCAGCGCGCGGGCGTCCGCGACCTTCCCGATCGCCGCCTCGAGGTCCCCGAACCCCTCCTCCTTCCATGCGCCGATGGCCACGTAGCCGATCTCCCCGATCCGCCCGACGAGGTGCGCGGGGCTCCTGAAGAGGACCTCCGTGAGCCGCGCGTGGATCGCCTTCCCGTTCCAGTTGGGCGGGTTCGGGTTGCCCTCGACCGTGTACACCGGGCCCTTCGGCGTCTCGATCCACACGTGCAGGTCCTTGAGCGGCGCGAGCATCTCCTTGAGAGCGCGGCCGATCTCGCCCTCGCCGAGCGCCCCGGGCGCGCCGTGGAGGTCGAGGTAGGGGTACGTGCGGTCGAAGTGGAGCCGGAGCGCCTCGGCCGCCGGCGCGCGGTCCTCCGCGGGCGCGATCTCGAGCCGCGCGTCGTCGAACCACGCCGTGCCCGACATCGAGGAGAAGACGGCGACCTTCGCGCGCGCCGTCGCCGGAGGCGCGAACGTGTGGATGTGGAGATCGACGCGGTCGCGGTCGCCCCTGAGCACGGGGCTCCCGACGATCCCGAGCCGGCCGCCGCCCGAGCCGAGGAAGATCACGACCGCGTTGGCGTTCTCGAACTGCGCGCCCTCGCGCCGCAGCCCGCGGCAGCGCCCCGCGACCGTGAACCGCACGCGCGAGCCCTCCGGGCAATCGACCATCTGCGTCGCCATCGGCCACCGCCGCGCGGCCGAGTCCGACGTGAACCGCAGCTCGCCGCCCACGACCTCCACGGCCGCCGCGGGCCCGTCGCCCTGCTGCGCGCCGCTCTCCAGCTCCCAGCCCTTGAGCCCCTCCTCGAACGACGGGTTCGCGAGCTGCCCGAGAAGCAGGAAGAGGAGGCGCATCGCGTAGCATGGTAGCCCACATGCGTCTCTGGCACGTGGACGCGTTCACCGCCGAGCCCTTCGGCGGCAACCCCGCGGCGGTCTGCCTCCTCGACCGCCCGCAGAGCGACCGGTGGATGCAAGCCGTCGCCGCCGAGATGAACCTCTCGGAGACGGCATTCCTGCTCCCCGAGGGCGCGGCGACAAGGCTCCGATGGTTCACGCCCCGGGCGGAGGTGGATCTCTGCGGCCACGCGACGCTCGCGAGCGCGCACGTTCTCTATGGGTTGGGAGGGGGCCTCGGGGGCCTGAGTTTCCTCACGAGGAGCGGCGATCTCAGGGTCACGCGCCGCGGCGATCTCATCGAGATGGACTTCCCGGCGCTCCCCGCGGTGGAAGAGCCCCCGCCGCCGGGGCTGCTCGACGCGCTCGGGGTCGAGGCGCGCTCGACCCACCGGAGCCGGTACGACCGGCTGGTCGAGGTCGCGTCCGAAGACGCGGTCCGCGCCGTCCGGCCGGACTTCCGCGCGCTCCGGCACGTGGACACGCGCGGCGTCATCGTCACCGCGCGCGGTACGCGGCACGATTTCGTCTCCCGTTTCTTTGCGCCGGCCGTCGGAGTGGACGAGGATCCCGTGACCGGGTCGGCCCACTGCGTGCTCGCGCCCTTCTGGAGCAAGCGCCTCGGCAAGAACGAGATGGTCGGGTTCCAGGCCTCGGCCCGCGGCGGCGAGGTGCGCGTCCGGCTCGAAGGCGACCGGGTGATGCTCGGCGGCCGCGCGGTGACCGTGGTGGAAGGGGATCTCTCCGCGAGCGCGCAACGCGCGCGCGAGTCGTGAGGGTGGACCAGCGCATGGATCCGGATCTCGGACGCTACCTCGACTGGCTCCGCGGCCACGGCGTGACGTTCGCGGTCGCGGACGATCTGGTTCGCGACGAGGACCACGACGGCCCGCTCGTCGAGGGCGACGAGGAGATGCGCCCGGTCGAGCTCACGGGGATCGCCCCTTTCGTCGAGCACCGCGACCCGGCGAGGGGTCTCGCGGCGGACCACGCGACCCTCTCGCTGGCGAGGGCGCTCCTGCCGCGCCTCGACCTCGGTGCGCGCGTCTGGGACATCGGCTGCGGGACGGGCGTCCTCGCCGTCGCGGCGGGTCTCAAGGGGGCGAGCGCGATCGTCGCGACGGACGTGGACGAGCGCGCTCTCACCCTCGCGCGCCGGACCGCGGCGGACGCGAACGTGAGCGTCCGCTTCCACCACGGCGTCCTCCTCGAGGCCGTGCCCGCGCGGCTCGAGGCCGACTTCGTCGCGGCCAACCTCCCCCACAAGCCGTGCCCGCCCGGAGGGAATCTCCCGCTCTCGCAGCGCGCAGGCGAGGACGGCGCCGACGTCCACGCGGCGTTCGCGAAGCAGGCCGCGGCGCGGCTCGCGCCCGGCGCGGTCGTCGCCTGCTGGCTCCACTCCCTCCCGGACCCTCGCCTCCTCCGGGCGTACGCGGACTTCGAGCTCACGCTCCTGTCGTGGAAGCGGCGCTTCCTCCAGCCGGGCGAGTACCGCGACGTGCTCCCGCACTTCCTCGAACGCGCGGGCCGGGGGGTGAGCTACCTCGCGGAGGCCCGAGGACGGAGGTTCCTCGTGGGCGGCGTCTGGATCGCGAAGCGGCGATGATCCTGCTGGTCGTGAACGCCGACGACGCGGGGTTCGACCGCGCGACCGACGACGCGATCCTCCGCTGCGGCCGGATCGTGAAGAGCGCGAGCGTCGCCGTGAACGGCGCGACGGCCGCGGAGTTCGTGGCCCGGGCGCGGGGCCTGGACCTCGGCATCCACGTGAACCTGACCGAGGGGATGTCGCTCAAGGGCCCGCACCGGACGCTCACCGACGGGGAAGGCCGCTTCGCCCATCGCAAGGAGGAGTTCTGGAGCCGGGCGCGTCGCGGCGAGCTCGACCCCCACGAGATCCGGAGAGAGGTGAGGGCCCAGTGGGAGCGGGGAGAGGCGCTCGGCATCCGCGCAACCCACGTGGACGGCCACAACCACGTCCACGTGATCCCGGCGGTGCGTGAGGCGCTGCCGCGGGACGTGTACGTGCGCGTGCCGCTGGACCGTGCCCCCGCGCCCCCCTTCGTGCACCTGCCGTGGGCCGCCGACGCCCGCGGGCGGCGGGCCGACCGGTTCACCGGCTACCGATTCGCGGAAGAGCCGTCCGCGGAGGTGTTCCTCGAGAGCCTCGACGGGCTCCAAGGCGCGGTGGAGTTCATGGTGCACCCGGGCTCGCGGCCCGGCTCGCCGTTCACGTCCTCGCCCGCCCGCGACCGCGAGACCGACGTGCTCTCGTCCGCGGCGCTCGCGGACGAGCTGGCGCGGCGCGGCGTGCGCGTCGTCTCCTTCGCGGACCTGCCGTGCGCGTAGCCCTCGTCAGCGCCGCGGAGCCGGGGCGCGGCAACCGCGCGACGGTCGATCGCTGGGTGGCGTTCGTCCGCGGCATCGACCTCGTGGTCTTGAAGCCGGGCGAGGACCCCGGCTTCCGGCCCGACGTCGTGGACGGGTACCACGCCGTCCACGGGGGGCCGTGGGCGCTTGAGCTCGCGGAGCGCTACGACGCCCCGCTGGTCGTCAACCTCGGCGGCACCGACCTCTTCGCGCCGGGCGTCGGCCCCGTGCTGCTCGCGGCCGCGCGCGTGACCGGCGCGTTTGCGCAGTTCGGCGAGAGGCTCCGCGAGCGGTTCGGCCGGCCGCTCCCGTACGTGACGGTCCCGCGCGGCGTCGTGGTTCCCCCCGCCCTCCCGCTTCGCGAACCCAAGGGGCGCGTCCTCCTGCCGGCGGGCCTGCGCCCCGTGAAGGACGTGCACCTCGCGATCGACCTTCTCGATCGGCTGCGTGCGCGCGGGCTCCCGCTCACGCTGAGGATCCTCGGTCCCGCGATGGATCCGGAGTACGCGCGGAAGGTGCGGGCGCGGGCCGGTGGGCCCGTCTCCGTGGACGAGGCGGCGCCCGAGGAGATGCGCGAGGCCTACCTTGCCGCGGACGTGGTCTGGAACACGTCGCTCCACGAGGGCGGCTCGAACGCGCTCCTCGAGGCGGTCGCGCACGGCTGCGCGATCTTCGCGCGGGACGTGCCGGGCAACCACGAGCTTCTCGAGGAGGAGGGGGCGCCAAAGGCGCTGTTCGATCCTGCGGACACCGATGCCGCGGTCGCATTCCACCGCGCGCTCCTCGCCGAGCCCGCGGCAGCCCGCCGCGCCCGCGTGGAAAAGGGCCTCGCCTGGCTCCGCAACCTCCACGACCCCCGCACCGAAGCCGAAGGTGTGACACTCACACTTCGAGGAGCGCGTAACTCTAGGCTGGATAATGAGTTGCGGAGGTGATGGTGCGGCAGCGCTGCCGCACCCTAGGCGAACGAGAACGCGCCGTAGCCGACGACCTCGGAGCGCGGGCCGCGCGTGTCGCCGGAGTTGCGGAGGTCCAGAGTGCTCGCGCACATGCCCCGCCGCCTCGCCGCCTCGAGCATCCCGCCGATCGCCCGGCAACCGCACGCCGCGTCGGGGCCGATCTCCGCCGGTCGCAGCCCCTCGATCGCGTCCGCGGTCCGCCGGTCGAGCCGCTTCGCGGTCTCGTAGTCGTGGTAGTGCGAAAGGTCAGAGCTGATCACGACAAGCGTCTCGGGCCCGCCCCAGACGAGATCGAGCGCGTCCGCGACCTCCTCCGGCGTCGCGTCGCCGACGACGAGCGGCACGAGGCGAAAGTCCCCGAAGAGCACTTGGAGGAAGGGAATGTGCACCTCGAGCGAGTGCTCGCCGCGGTGCGCCGCGTCCACCCGCGGCACCCGCGCGGTGGCCTCGCGATCCACCGCCACGCGCCCGAGCGGGGTCGCGAACCAGTCCGCGCCGTGCGCCGCGAGTCCGCTGAGCGGATACCGATGCGCGGGCCCGAGCAGCACGACACGGTCCCCCCGCGCCCCCTCCCACCGCCTGTACCCGGAACCGGCGACCGGCCCGGAGTAGACGTATCCCGCGTGCGGCACGATCAGCGCCTTGGGCGCGGGCCCACGGCCCTCGCCGAGGTACCCGCGCACGGCCGCGCGCAGCTCCGCCGGGTCGGCGGGGTAGAAGAGCCCCGCGACCTCCGCCGCGCGCACGCTCACACGTGCACCGGCATCCGCCGCGAGCCCCACCGTCCCGGCTCGTCCTCGAAGACGCCCGCGCAGGGCGCGCCGCAGGATGTGCAACAGCCTCCGCGAAGATGCCAATCTGTGATGTCATACCGGTCGCGGCCGATCACGACCGCTCCGCAGGCATGGCAAGAGGTCGATTGTCCCTGCGGGTCGCGGATGTTGCCTGTGTAGACGTAGTGGAGGCCGCTGCGCAACGCGATGGCCCTTGCCCGCTTCAGAGTCTGGGGGGGCGTCGGGGGCTTGTCGAGCATCCGCCAGTCCGGGTGGAAGGCGGTGAAGTGGAGGGGGATGTCGGGGCCCAGGTCGTCGAGCACCCATCGCGAGAGGGCGTCCACCTCGGCCTCAGAGTCGTTTTCGCCGGGGATCAGGAGCGTCGTGATCTCGAACCAGACCTTTGTCTCGCGCTTCAGGTAGCGCAGCGTGTCCTTGACGGGCTCGAGATGGCCCGCGCAGACCTCTCGATAGAACCGCTCGGTGAACCCCTTCAGGTCGACGTTCGCCGCGTCCATGAACCGGTAGAACTCCGCGCGCGGCTCGGGGCAGACCTCGCCGGCGGTCACCGCGACCGTCCGGATCCCGAGAGCCTGGCACTCCTTCGCGACGTCGATCGCGTACTCGTGGAAGATCACCGGGTCGTTGTAGGTGAACGCGACACCACGGCAGCCGAGGGCCTTCGCGGCCTCGGCGATCCGGCGCGGCGGGGCCTCGTGCGCGCTCGTGTCCGCCTCCCTCGACTTCGAGATGTCCCAGTTCTGGCAGAACTTGCAGCCGAGGTTGCAGCCCGCGGTGCCGAAGGAGAGTACGGGAGTGCCCGGCAGGAAATGCGCAAGCGGCTTCTTCTCGATCGGGTCGACGCAGAAGCCGCTCGACCGCCCGTAGGTCGTGAGCACGATCTCCTGGCCCTCGCACGCGCGCACGAAGCAGAAGCCGCGTTGTCCTTCGTGGAGGCGGCAATAGCGGGGGCAGAGGTCGCACTGCACCCGCCCGTCGTCGAGACGGTGCCAGTACTTCGTGGGGTGGGCGTGCACGACCGTCGCCACACCGCTATCCTATGCGAGGTCGAGGGGGGGCGGGGGCCGGCCGGCCCCCCATGCCCCCTCCCATCCCGCGGAGGCCCGCGTGTCGATCCGCCCGGTCCGCCGACTCGTCAAGGCGAAGCCGACGCTTGAGGGCGCAGGCGTCCACCTGCGCCGCGCCTTCGGTTTCGGCGCGACGTCCGACTTCGATCCGTTCCTGCTCCTCGACGATTTCCGGAACGACCGTCCCGAGGACTACCTGAAGGGGTTTCCGTGGCACCCGCACCGCGGGATCGAGACGATCACGTACGTGCTCGCGGGCAGCGTCGAACACGCCGACAGCATCGGGAACAAGGGCTCCATCGGCGCCGGCGACATCCAATGGATGACCGCGGGCCGCGGCATCCTCCACCAGGAGATGCCGAAGGGCGACCGCGGCGGGCGGATGCACGGCTTTCAGCTCTGGGCGAACCTCCCGGCCGCGTTCAAGATGACCGACCCGCGGTACCAGGAGGTCAAGTCGGACGGGATCCCGGAGGTCACGGACGATGACGGCACGAAGGTGCGCCTCGTCTGCGGCGAATTCTGGGGGGCGCGGGGGCCTGTCGAGGGGATCGCCGCCGACCCGACGTACCTCGACGTGTGGGTGCCGCCGGGGAAGCGCAAGGCGCTGGCGGTCGCCACCGGCCGCAACGCCTTCGCCTACGTCTTCGAGGGCGCGGGGAAGTTCTGCAACGCGTCGGGCCCGCTCGCGGTGCCGACCGAGAGCGTCGGCTGGCTCGACACGAAGCCGCCGGTCGAGGCGGACAACCGGACGCTTGTCCTCTTCGACAGGGGCGACGAGGTCACGGTGCAGGCGGACGAGCAGGGCATCCGCTTCCTCCTCGTCTCGGGCGAACCTCTCAAGGAGCCCGTGGCGTGGTACGGCCCGATCGTGATGAACACGCAGGAGGAGCTTCGCCGGGCGTTCGCGGAACTGGAGGAGGGGACGTTCCTCGGGCCGGGCGCGAAGCGGTGAACCGACGAAGCCCAAAACGCCTCCTTGTCCTCCTCGGTGCGGGCAGGGCTCTTGCTTCGCCGTGCGAAAGTCGTTGGCCTACGGGCGAGAGCGTCGGCGTGGACGGCGGCTGCGGACTGCCCTGCCGCATCCGGCTCGCGTAACCCGTTTCTCCGCAGATGGTTATGCGAGATTGATGGCGCAAGGGGTACTGAAGTACCGCGCCTCGGGGTGGTGGAGGACGAGCGCGGACACCGACGCCTCGGGGTCCATCATGTGGCCCTCGGTCAGCTGCACGCCGATCTCCGTCGGGTCGATCAGCCGCCACAGGACCTCCTGCATCGCCAGGTCCGGGCACGCGGGGTAGCCGAAGCTGAACCGCTTGCCCCGGTACTTCGCGCGGAACCGGTCGAGCATCGGCAGGTCCGGCGGGTCCGGGAACCCCCAGAGCCCCCGCAGCTTCGAGTGCAACCACTCCGCCGCCGCCTCCGCCGTCTCGATGGCCAGAGCCTGCGCCGCGTGGCTCTTCAGGAACTCGCCGCGCTCCTTGAACCGCTCCGCGTGCTCCCGCACGCCCTCGCCCGCCGTCACCGCGAACACGCACAGGCAGTCGTCCTCGCCCACGAAGTCCGCGAGACAGAGCCGGTCGCCCGACCGCTGACGCGGGAACGTCAGCGCCTCGCCGCCGATCTGCACGGTGTCCCCGGACGCCCGCGCCGGGAAGAACCGCCACACCGCCCTCGCGACCATCCAGCCGCGCGCGTCCGCCTTCACGTCCTCGACGATCTCGCGGAGCAGCTCCGCCTTCGCGTCGCCGAGCGCCATCAGGTCCTCGAAGCGGCCCTTGAGCCCGAGATGCCTCCCGTAGAGCATCGTCGGGTTGATGAAACGCCACACCTCGTCGAGCGGGAGCCGCATCACGTGGCGGTCGAGGTCAGGGGGCCTCGGGGGCAGGACCCTCGCGACAGAGGGCGCGGCCACGACGGCCGGCGCGGTCACGGCCTCCGCCTCCTGCGGGTACTTCGCCTCCTCGTCGCGCACGAGCCGCTCGAGCGCGGGGCGCGCGCCCGGATCCCGGAGGCGGTTCGCGAGGTCCAGCCCGTCCATCGCGTCCTTCGCGTAGAGCGTCAGCCCCTTGTACCGCGGCGCGATCCTCCGCCGTGTGAACGCCCGCGTAAGCGCCGCGCCTCCCACCAGCAGCGGCGGGCAGCTGCCGTGCACGGACAGCTCCTCCGCGGTCACGACCATCTGCTGCGCGGACTTCACGAGGAGGCCCGAGAGGCCGACGATGTCGGGCTTGAAGCGCTCGATCGCCCCGACGAGGTCGTGCGGCGGGACCTTGATGCCGAGGTTGACGACCTTGTATCCGTTGTTGGAGAGGATGATGTCCACGAGGTTCTTCCCGATGTCGTGGACATCTCCCTTGACGGTCGCGAGGATCACGGTTCCCCGCGCCCCTCCTTCTTCCTTCTCCATGAACCTCTCGAGGTGCGAGACGGCCGCCTTCATCGCCTCGGCGGATTGCAACACCTCCGCGACGATCAGCTGGTTGTCGTTGAAGAGGCGCCCGACCTCGTCCATGCCCTTCATCAGCGGGCCGTTGATGATGTCGAGCGGCTTCGCGCCAAGCGCGAGCTTCCGGTCGAGCGTCGGGACGAGGCCTTCCTTGGTTCCCTGGACGATGCAGCGCGCGAGGATCTCGTCGGGGCCGAGCGACTCCGCGGCGGGCGCCGCGGGGCGGGCCGCGCGAAAGCGGTCGGTGAATCGCGCGAGCGCGGCGTCGGACGTCTCGAAGAGGACCTCCTCGGCGAGCCTCCTCTCCTCTTCCTCGAGCGACGCGTAGCGCTCGAGCTTCTCCGCGTTGACGATCGCGAGGTCGAGCCCCGCCTTCGTGCAGTCGTGGAGGAAGACGGTGTTCACGACCTCTCGCCCGGCGGCGGGGAGGCCGAAGGAGACGTTCGAGATCCCGAGGATCGTCTTCGTGCCCGGGAGCGCGCTCTTGATGAGCCCGAGCCCCTCCACGGTCTCGCGCGCGGAGCCGAGGTACTGGGTGTCGCCCGTGCCGCACGGGAAGACGAGCGGGTCGAAGATGATGTCGCTCGGGTCCACGCCAAACCGCTCCGTGAGGATCCGGAACGACCGCTCCGCGACGTCGAGCTTCCGCTGCCGCGTCACCGCCATCCCCTTCTCGTCGATGCAGCCGACGACGAGCGCCGCGCCGAACCGGCGCGCGAGGGGCACCACGCGCTCGAACCGGTGGAGGCCGTCCTCGAGGTTGATCGAGTTGAGGATCGACTTGCCCTGGCAGTAGGTCAGCGCCTCCTCGATCACGTCGGCGTCGGTCGAGTCGATCATCAGCGGGACCTTGACCATCCGCGTCACGCGGGCGAGGAAGGCCCGCATGTCCGCGCGTTCGTCGCGGTCGGGGTCCTGGAGGCAGACGTCGATCACGTGCGCGCCGCCCTTGACCTGCCGGCGCGCGATCTCCGCGGCCTCCTCGAAGCTGCCCTTGGCCACGAGCCGCTTGAACTCCCGGCTGCCGAGAACGTTCGTGCGCTCGCCGATGAGGAGCGGGCGGACGGACTCCTCCGCCTCGACGGTCTCGAGGCCGCTCACGAGCGTGCGGCGGTAGGACGCGGGCCGGCGCGGCCGCCTGCCCTCGGCGATCCGCACGAGCGCCGCGATGTGCGCCGGCGTCGTGCCGCAGCAGCCGCCGACCACGTTGACCCAGCCCTCCTCGACGAATCGCTCGAGGACGCGCGCGATCGTCTCGGGGGTCTCGAGGTAGCAGCCGTTCTCGTCGGGGAGCCCGGCGTTCGGAACGCAGGCGACCGACGTCTTCGCGAGCTCCGAGATCGCCCGGATGTGGTCGGTCATGAAGTCGGGGCCCGTCGCGCAGTTGAGCCCAAGGTAGAGGAGGTCCGCGTGCGCGAGGCTCACCGCGAGCGCGTCCGCGGTCTGCCCGGCGAGCATCGTGCCCGACGCCTCGATCGTGCCGCTCACCGCGACGGGCACGTCGCGCCCTCCCCTCGCGCTCCCCTCTCTTGCCCCCAGGAGGGCCGCCTTGATGTTGCGCGTGTCCTGCGCGGTCTCGATGAGCAGGTAGTCCACGCCGCCTTCCACGAGCGCGTGCGCCTGCGCGGCGAACGTCTGAACGAGCTCGTCGAACGTGACCCCGCCGGTCACCGAGATCGCCTTCGTCGTGGGGCCCATCGAGCCCGCGACGAAACGCGGCTTCCTGAGGGTCGTGTACGCGTCCGCGAGCCTGCGCGCGAGGCGCGCGCCCGCGAGCGTGATCTCGTGGGCGCGCTCCGCGAGGCCGTACTCCGCGAGGACGAGCGGCGTCGAGCCGAACGTGTTGGTCTCGATGATGTCCGCGCCCGCGTCGAGGTACCCCTTGTGGATCGTCTCGATCACGTCGGGCCGCGTGAGGTTCAGATGCTCGTTGCACCCCTCGTAGTCGTCGCCGCCGAAGTCCGCGGCCGAGAGGCGACGAACCTGGATCTCGGTGCCCATCGCCCCGTCGAGGACGAGGACGCGCTCCTTCAGCAGATCACCGATCATCGGGCCCCCTCCCGGCGCGCGTGCACCGTGAGGACCTCGAAGTGGGGCGGCCGCCGCTCGCGCGAGGTCACGTCGCAGAGGTCGACGAGGAGGCCGTTCCTCTCGAACACCCGCCGGAGTTCCGCGGGCTCGAAGCCCATCTGCACGTGGTTGTAGCGGTCCGCGACATCCTTCCACGCGTGGCGCCGGAGCGTCGCGGCGACGAGGTTGCCTCCGGGCGCGAGCACGCGGCACGCCTCCGCCACGGCGACCGCGGGCCGCCGGGCGTAGTCGAGGCACGCGAGCACGAGCACGTGGTCGAAGCTCCGGTCGCGGAACGGCAGCGCGTGCATGTCGCCCCGGCAGAAGGAGAGATGGCCCAGTCGCCGTTTGCCCGCGGCGAGCACCGTGGCGCTCGCGTCGAGGCACGTGACCGACTGCGCGCGCGGCGCGACCAGCTCCGCGATCGCGCAGTCCCCCGACGCTACATCGAGCACCCGCCCGAGCCGCGCGAGGCCGAGGAGCCCGCGGAGCGCCGCCTCCCAGGTGCGGCCGGGCGAGTAGTGGCGCTCCATGTGCCCCGCGACCGAGTCCGCCCACGTCCCGCCCCGCTCGCGCAGGAGCGCCTCGAGCCGCCGCGCGTCCTCCGCGAGCAGGGGATCCCGGGCGCCCCCCCGCAGCAGCTCCCAGAACCGGCGCGCGTCGTCCGGCATGTCGCCGTCCCGCAGAGCGTGGAAGCTCTTCGGGCCCGCGCGCCGGTCGCGCACGAGCCCCGCCTCGCGGAGCCGCGCGAGGTGCGTCGAGACGCGCGACTGCGGCGCCCGCGTGATGTGGGTCAGTTCGGCGACCGTCAGCTCCTCGCGCTCGAGCAGATGAAGCAGCCGCACCCGGGTCGGGTCGGCGAAAAGCCTCACGAGATCGGCCTGGTCCGAGAGCTTCATCCTTTCATCCGCATGGAAGGATACCAAGGCAATCGGCATCCGCAAGAGCGGACGTAAGTCCTTCTCCTGGAATAGGATGTGCGCGTGCCCTTCCCGGACCAGCCCCGCCGCACCTTCGACAGGGCCGAGATCGAGCGCCTCCCCCTCGGACGGCGCGGCGTCTACGGCCTCTTTAGCGAGGAAGGCTGCGTCTTCGTCGGCAAGGGCGACCTGCGCGAGCGGCTGCTCCTCCACCTGAAACCCGGCTTCACCGAGGAGGCGCGCTGCGTCCGGAAGAGCGCGCCGACCTGGTTCCTCGTCGAGGAGACGGAGAACTTCGTCGTCCGGCACATGGGGCTCGTCGTCGAGTACGCGCCCAAGTGCCGGTAGCTGATCGGTGCGGGAAGGGAAGGGGCTTCGGGGACCCGTTCGCTCCTTCGGAGCTTCGGCGAGGTAGCCTTGGGGCTACTTCGCGCGGGCGCGGGCGAGGAGCGCCTCCGCGCGGGCCACGGGGACGCCGAAGTTCGCGCCCGCGAAGGCCTTGAGGATGCCGTAGTTCACGGCCACCACGCGCCCCTCGAGATCGACGAGCGGGCCCCCGGAGCCGCCGACCGCGGTGGGCGCGTCGAAGAGGATCTTGTCCTCGAGCACGTCCCCGATGTGGCCCTGCGTCGGCAGCGGCCGGACGAGCCCCTTTCGCGAGAGCGCGCCGAGGAGCTCGTCCGCTTGCGACGACGCGTTGCCGCTCACGCGCACGGCAAGGTCCTCTTCGCCGCGGGCGAGCAGCGCGTCAAGGCCGGACGGGTATCCGAGGAGAAGCACGCGCTGCCCCGCGAACGCCGAGCCTTTGGGCGCAAGCGGGATCGGCGCAGGCATCCCCTCGAAGGGCTCGAACCGGAGCGCGGCGAGGTCGACGTCGCCGGCGGCGGTGATGCGGGAGGCGTCGAAATCGACCGGCGCCTGCCGCCCGGGGAAGTAGGCGCGCAGGCGGACGAAACGGGCCTCGTACCCGTCCTCGAGGAGGGGTGCGGCCGACTCGTTCTTCCACCAGGGCTGCGCGATGTGGCGGTTCGTGAGCACGATCCCCTTCGCGTCCGCGAGGAACCCGGTGCCCGTGTACTCGACCGTGAAGACCTGCCCCTTCCCCGCGAGCGTCAGCGGCACCTTGTCGCCCGCGAGCGGCACATCCTTGATCATCTCGGGCTCGGCCTCGCGGAGGAAGCGCCACTTCCCGTCGTCGCCCTTCTTCGCGAAGCCGTACGCGCCCTGGATCAGGCAGACGCTCTTCGCGTGCGCGTCGATGATCCGAGCCGCCGCCGCATCGCGCTCCTCGAGGCGCTGGAGGGCATCGCGCGTTTCCTTCAGCTCCGGCCGGCGCTCGAACGACGCGTCGATCTCGGTGCCCACGCGCTTGAGGACGTCGGTCCCCATCTCGGCCACCGCGCGCCGGACCTCCCCGATGCGCGTGTCCACGTCGGCGCGGTCCGCCATCCGCTCCTCGAGGTCGCGGATCTCGCCCTGGAGCGACGCGATCCGCCCGAGGTGGGCCCGCTCCTGCGCCGCGCGGAGGGCGTCCTGCCGTGCCCGCTCGCTCTTGAGCCGGTCCGCGACCTGGTCCCGCGGGCGCGGCCGCGCGGCGACGTAGGCGCCGCCGACGAGGATCGCGAGGAAGACGAGCGTGAGCAGGGCGCCCGCGCGTCCGTGGAAGACGCGCGCCGGCCCGAGCGGCAGACGGGCCACGACCCCCTGCGACAGGCGCACGCGCAGCCGCACGCCCTCGCCCAGCTCGATCACGTCGCCGTCGCGGATCGGGGCCTCGCTCGCGGGGCGCCCGTTGAGGAGCACTTGCCCCTGCGGCCGCACCTGCGCGGCGCCGTCGTCGAGGACGAGCAGCGCGTGCAGGGGAAGGACGCCGGGGAGGGGGAGCGCGATCTCCGAGTTCTCCGCGGCACCCACGCGGACGACCGGTCCCTCGAGGCTCCAAGTCGTTCCGGACCCGTCGAGCTGGGAGACCTCGATGCGCACGGACCCCTATCGGCATTCCGCCCCCGATCCCCCCACGCTTCCTTCCCGGCAAGGTCGCGCCTGCGCGCCGAGCCGCCGGAGTTCCGATCCGAGACGTCGCCCAGGAAGGGAGTGCCCTCATTCGATGCGCCCAAGTCATTCTGCGACAGATGGTTAGGGCTGCCCTCTCGCCACCGCGGGATTGAGCCGTATCTTTAATCTTGAGTGGGGGGCCGGTGGGGAGGGGTCCGTCATGGAGGGGTGAGATGCGCATTTCCTGCTGGCTCCTGACATGCGCTGTGGTGCCGATTCTCCTCGTCGCCGGCTGCGGCGGCGGGGGCGGGGGCGGAGTCTCGTTCACGCTCGCGGCGATCGACCCCGCGGTCTCCGATGACCTCGCCGGCGGCGACACCGTCACGATCACCGGGACGAACTTCGTCTCTGCCGAGGTCGTCAGCGTGACCTTCGGCGGCGTTGCGGCCACGAACCCGGTCGTCCTCTCGGAGACCGAGATGACCGTGCAGACGCCTCCCGCGCCCGGCGGGGTCCCGCAGTCGGTCACCGTCGTCGTGACGAGCACGCGCGGCGGCACCGAGCAGATCGACGACGGCTACACGTACGCCTCGTCGGGCCCGAATCCGCTGACGATCTCGCCCGCGTCGTTCACCCCGACGGGCGCCGAGGACTTCACGATCACGGGCACGAACCTCGGCCCGCTCGGCGGACAGTCGACGGTCATCTTCGCGGGCGTCGGCTCGGTCACGGGCGACGTCTCCGCGAACGGGCAGACCCTCACCGGGCGCGCGCCGGTCTCCAACGGCGTGCCTCCCGCCGGCCCGATCACGGTCACGGTGGACACGGGCGCGGCCACGGCCGACGTCCCGGGCCCGGTCACGTACCCGTTCACGGGGCCGCTTCCGATGGCCACGGGCGTCCCGGGCCAGACGCAGGGCAACGCGTCGCAGCCGGTCCGGCTCGCGGACGGTTTCGCCGCCCTCTGCACCTGCGGATTGAACGGGACCTGGGGCGATGCCGACGACGACATCCGCATCGTGCGCGGGCCGCCGAACGCCGTCCAGATCCTGAGCGTCCCGCCCCGCGGGGCGCCGGGCACGGTGGTCGGCTTCCTGAGCGCGACCAACTCGGTCCCGGCGGTGCTCGGGCCCGACGCCTTCTGCGTCTACACCATCGGCGCCGCCGCGGGTCCCGGCTACGTGCTCGTCACGAACGCGCGCACGGCCCCCGTGGCCGACATCTTCGCCCACCCGTTCATCAACGCCGCGCCGATCGCGGCCCTCGGGCCGAGCCGGATCGGATTCATGACGGCGGGGATGGACACGCTCTTCGGGCCGCTCGCGGGCGGCAACCTCGGCGACGACCTGATGGTCATGGACTTCAACCTCGCCCTCACGCCCCCGGCGGTGACGATCGCGGGTGGGGGTGCGGGGCGCGTCCCGCTCGCCGGCCACGCCGACGTCACGCCTGGCCTCGCCAACTTCACGATCCCCTTCACCGCGGACGGCGACACGGTCATCGTGATGGGATCTGGGGCCGACGCGGTCCCCAGGAACGCGGACGACACGTTCACGTCGGTGATCCTCTCGGCCGGCACGGGCTTCCTGCGGGTCGGGTCGCCGTTCCTGCTCGGCCGCCCGATCGCGCTCTCCGCGACGCTCTTCGCCGCGCCCGGCGCCGGCCCGAACGGGACCTTCGGGAACAACGACGACACGCTCGAGGTCTACTCGTACGGCGCCGTGTGGACGGCGACGACCTTCTCCCTCGGCCAGGCGATCAGCTTCCCCGCCGCGGTGGTCCCGTACGCGCGCGCCGGCAACGGCATTGTCGTGGTGGTCGCGGCGCCGACCGCGATCCTCGTCTACACGAACCCGCTCCAGGGCTCGAACACGACGATCCCGTTCGCGGGGACGGCCCTTCTCGCGTCTCTCGGCAACGGGGAACTCGTGGCCTTCGGGCCAGGCTTCGACCTCACCGTGAGGACCGGCGATGACGTGGCCTTCCACATCGACGGCGCCGCCGCCCAGGGCGCGTTCAGCCTCGTCCCGAACCACTTCCAGGCGATCGCGCTGCTGACCGACGCCGACCGCGCCTTCGCGATATCACCGGGTGGCGACGGCGTCTTCCAGACGGCGGACGACGTGTTCGAGGTCTTCCAGGTGCGAGCGCTCGGCGCCGCGCGCAGCGCGACCCGGCTGCCGATCAGCGCCCTGCCGGCGGCGCGGGTCATGGGCACCGTGCCCTTCGTGCCGATCGGCCCCGGCTGGGGGCTTCTCCAGAGCACGGGCACGAACACGATCTGGGGCGACCTGGACGACCAGCTGATCCTCGTCGACTACTAGAAGACTCGAGGGTCCGTCGGAGGGCGGTCGCGGACCTCGCGCCGCCCTCGCACGGCCCTGCGTCCCCCTCCCTTCTCCCCTCCCCCCGAGCCCCCCTCCCCTTCCCATACGGGGTAGGCGAAAGACAGAACACCCCCAAGATTTTGTGGATTCTCTCTTGACGTTCCCCCGACCGCCCTTTAACGTCTGGGTTCAAGCGGGACCTAGGTAAGAGAGAGACTCACGGGGCCCGCCGCGTTCTCACACAAGTCAAAGGTTCTGGCCCGGTGCGCCCGGGCGCGGTTCCTCGGGACGATTCCACTCGGAGCAATCGAAGGCGGCGATCCTCCCTACGCCCTCTTCAACCGTCGTCGTCTGGCGATTCTCCTTGCCGGCCTGGTTCTTCTCTTCGCCGTCTCGTGGTTGCCTCGGGCGCCCGGGCGGTTCCCCGCGGTCCTGTCCTTGTGACGCCGACGGGACCACAGCCGACATGCTCAAAGGCGCCGCCCAGGGGAAAGGCGGTTTCGCGACGCGGATCGGGTTCTTGCGAAACGCCATAAGCCGGGCGGCGAGAACGGCCGTGATCAAAGAGATCGAATCGCGAACCGCGGTGCCGGTGACGCGCGAGGCGCTCGCGCGCCGTGCCGCCGCCAGGGTCGGGGTGCCGGAAGAGACCGCCGAGCGGGTCGTCGCCGCGTTCCTCGAGGCATGCAAGGAAGCGCTCGTCGCCGGCGAGCGCGTCGAGATGGGCGGCCTGCTCGACTTGGGCGTCGTGGTCGAACCCGCGCGCATCACGCGCGACCCCACCGGGCGCTTCTCGGAGATCGCGCCGGCACGCAGCCGGCTCGACGTCGCCGTGGGCGGCGAGCTGCGCGACCGGCTCGCCACCCAGCGCACGGCGGCCGTGCTCCTCGCGATGCCCGCGGAAGGCGCCTTCGGCGAGATCCTGCGCGAGCACTTCGAGCGGCTCGGCTGGCAGGTCCGCCTCGCGGCCGGGGCCGACTCCGTCCGCGGGCTGCTCGACGGCTCGCGCCCCTATCTGCTTGTCTGCGACCACTCCCTCGAAGGGCGTGACGACCTCGTGGCGGGGCTCAAGACCGGCTGGCCGACGAACCCGATCCCGATCGTCACGCTCCACACGCGGTTCGAGGACCTGCGCCATCCGGCGAAGCTCCTCGTCCTCGCCGACATGGCGGTGTTCGAGCCGATCTCCGTGCACCCCTTCCTGGTCTCGATGGACCAGCTGCTCGCGCAGGCGAGCGAGGAGGCGGCCGTCTTCGAGCGGCAGCTGCACGTGCGCTTCCCGGCGCGCGAGGAGGAGATCCTCCGCGCGTTCGACGTCACCGACGGCTTCTTCCGGGACGCGGGCTTCCGCGGCGACGGTCTCGTCGGCCTCACCACCGCGTTCCGCGAGGCGGTCCGCAACGCCGAGATCCACGGGTCGAAGGAGGACGCGACGAAGGGCGTCGACGTCGAGATGCTGCTCGACCGCGAGAAGATGACCGTGACGGTCGAGGACGAAGGGCCGGGGTTCGACCACGCCGCGTTCCGGAGGCAGCTCGCGGACGCCGCGCCGGTCTCCCTCGCCCGCCAGCGCCACAGCTCGGGCGGGATGGGCGGGCTCGGCGTCTACCTCATGGAGCGGTGCGCCGACCGGCTCGAATTCAACGACCGCGGCAACCGGGTGACCATCACCAAGTACCGGGAGCGCGAGGGCTAGCCCGTGCAGCACGATCTCGCGATCCGGGCGACAGAGAACGAAGGCGGGCTGCTCACGCTGCACCTCGGCGGCGTGATCGATGCGCACACGCTCGACAAGTTCGAGCGTCGCCTCGGCGAGGCCCTCACCCAGGGCGTCCGCTCGCTCGTCCTCGACTGCGAGGAGCTGAGGTACGTCAACTCGTCCGGGTTCGGTGAGCTGATCCGCTACTTCGACCGGCTGCGCGAGCAGGGCGGCACCCTCGTCCTCGCGCGTGTCGCGCCCAAGGTCGGGATCATCCTCGAGATGCTCGGGCTGAAGAGCCTCATCCCGATGGCCGTCTCGATCGAGGCGGCGCTCGAGATCGCGCGGCAGGGCCCGTCGGCCGCGCCCGTCGCGGCGCCGAGGCCTGCCGCCGCGGAGGAGGAGGGGGGGGCCGCGGGGGGGGAGGAGCCCGCGCCGGCACGTCGCCTCCCGGAGCCCCCTCGCAGCCGCATCCGCGCGACGAGGCCCGTCCTCTCGACCGACAAGCGCACCGTGGTCTGCGCGTTCTGCGACACCCGGCTGCGCATCGGCGGGGAGGGGCGGTGGGCCTGCCCCGCGTGCGGCGCACCCTTCGCCATGACCCGCGAGGGCGGCGTCGCGTTCGACTGGTCGCGCGCCGACGCCGAGGCGGTGCACCTGACCTTCGACGTGACGCCGCGCACCCTCGCGGCGTTCGCGGGGCTTGTCGAGGGGATCCTCGTCGAGCGGCGCGTCGCGCACGCGCGGATGCGCCGGTTCGCGCGCGAGGCGGCGCACGTCTGTCACCTCGTCGCGGAGAACGCGTTCGAGGGGGGCCGGAAGGGCCCGCTCCACATCCTCGTGCTCGCGGGCCCGCAGCGGCTCCATCTCCGGATCGTGGACCGCGGCAAGGCGCTCGCGGCGGAGTCCGTCCGCGTCTTCGCGACGCAGGCGCGGCTCTTCCTCGACTTCCGCTACGCGACGATCGAGGAGCACCTCAACGTGACCGAGTTCGCCTTCGCGTACGCGGGCTCCGGGGTCTTCGTCTCGTGACCGTGAAGGCCAAGGGGCCGGTCGGCGCGCTCGCCGCCGTGCTCGGGGGGGCCGTCACCCGCGAGCGGCTCCAGCGCGCCGCGGCGCGCGAGGGGCGCTCCGGGACCGCGCTCGTCCGGACGCTCCTGGCGCAGGCGCTGCCGACGATCGAGGACATCGCCCGCGCCTACCGCGAGGTCGGCGGGAGCCTCCGGCTCGACCCGTCCTTCCTGCGGATGGCGCCGCGCGCCGCCCGGCTGCTCGACCCCGACCTCCTGCGCCGCGAGCGCTGCGTGCCCGTCGAGCTCTTCGAGGACCTCTGCATCCTCGCCGTCGACCCGTCGAAGGCGGCGACCGCGGCCGAGGCCGTGCGGGCGGCGCTCTCGCGCGACGTCCTTCCCGTCGTCGCCGACCCGGACACGATCGACCGGGCGCTCGCGGAGCTGCCCCCGCTCCCGCCCGCGATGCGGCACGGCGCGCTGCCGAGGCGCGACTCGCCCGTCCACGCCCGCTTCCGCGAACTCGTGATCGATGATGCGGGCGCGGAGGCCCTCTCGCTCCCGCCGGAGACGGCGCGGTGAGATCGGTGACCAGGATCAGCGAGAGCCGGGTGCGAAGGGGAGGCCGGCTCGCGTTCGCAGCGGGCACGTCGGTCGCGCTCTACACCGCGGCCGTGTTCGGCGCGCTCCTCTACGCGGGCCTCGACGCGGCGGAGGGCTGCGTCGCCGCCGCCGCGGCGGGCGTCGGCATCGCGTGGCTCGCGGGCCGCGTCGTCGCGCGCGGCGAGGAGGAGGCGCGGAAGGCCAAGCTCGCGCAGGCGCAGCTCGAGTCGGCGCGCGCCCGCGCCGAGGCGCCCCTTGCCCCCGGGCCCCCTGCCGCCTCGGGTCGTCGGATCGTCCCCATTCCCTTCGAGGACCGCGAGCTCCGCGCGAGCCGGGAGATCCAGAGCGCGCTGCTCCCGCGCGAGATCCCGTTCGTCCACGGCTACCACATCGAGGTCGAGTACCAGCCGTGCGGCGCGCTCTCGGGCGACTTCTACGACTTCCACGCCTACGGCGACGGCCGCCTGCTGCTCACGCTCGGCGACGTCTCCGGAAAGGGCCCCGCGGGCGCCATGGTGATGGCCATGGTGCAGACGCTCTTCCGCGAGAACGCGGAGGTCGCCTCCGGGCCCGCGGACCTCCTGCGGCGCGTGAACGACGGCTTCGCCGGGACGGTCGGCAAGGGGGTCTTCGTGACCGCGCTCGCGGCGCTGCTGGACCCCGAGGCGCACCGGCTGACGCTCGGCGGGGCGGGGCACCACCCTGTGCTCCTCCTGAACCCCGGCGAGCGCCGCACGACACAGGTGGCCGCGCGCGGCCTGGCACTCGGCCTGGTCGGCGGCGACGGCTTCCTGCAGTCGCTCATGGAGACGACGATCGACGTCGCGCCGGGCGACTCGCTCCTGCTCTACACCGACGGCGCGTCGGAGAGCGTCGAGCAGGCCGTCGAGAGCCGTTTCCTCGCGGCCGCCGCGGGCGCCGTGATCGCGGGGCCGCACGGCGCGCTCCGGAGGCTCCGTGAGGATCTATGGGATGGCGCGGCCGCGCGCCGCGACGACGCCACGCTGCTGCTCGTGGCGCGGCTCGGCGGCGGCCGATCGGAACGGATGATGGCGGATCGAGTGCCGCGCGACGCGGCTTTGTAGTTCCATGTCCTCGCCTTGGTCTAGGGTGTGCGCGTTCCTTGCACGAGGAGAACTTTCGTCGAGCCAGGGTTGCCCCTCACCCCGAGGGTCGTAAAACGACACCTTCACTCCATACCATTACCCTATTCTCAGACTGTTGTCCTTGGCTCGACTCTCCCCGTGACCGGTCCCACGATCCTGTTCGATATCGACGGGACCCTCGTGCGCTTCCACGGCCTTGGGCGGCGCGCGATGGCGCTCGCGATGGAGGAGGTGTGGGGGCTGCGGGGCGCGCTCGACGGCGTCTCCTTCGCCGGCGCGACAGACAGCGGCGTGGCCGCACGGGTGGGGCCCGGCCGCGACCGCTCGGCGATGTGGTCGCGCTACGTGGCGTACCTGCGCGAGGCGGCGGCGGCGCGTGAGGATCTCGCGCCCCTCGACGGCGTCGTGCCGCTCCTCGACGCCCTGCGGGCGCGCCGGGCGAGACTCGGCCTCCTGACCGGCAACGTGCGCGAGGGCGCGGTGATCAAGCTCGCGGCCGTGGGGATCCTTGACCGGTTCGATCTCGGGGTTTCGGGGTTCGCCGAGGACGGGGTCGAGCGGACGGAGATCGCGGCCACCGCGCGACGGCGCTGCGGCGACGCGCCGCTCGTCGTCGTCGGCGATACGGTGGCGGACATCCTCGGCGCCCGGCACATCGGCGCCCGCTCGCTCGCGGTGGCCTGGGGGTTCGAGGAGGCCCCCGCGCTCGCCTCCGCCCGCCCCGACCGGCTCGTCAGCGCGCTCGGCCCCGAGCTCGTCCCCTGGCTGCTCGGGTGAAGCGGCGGACGCGCGCGGGATCGACCGGCGCCGACGTCCTTCCCCCGCGCTTCAGCGCGGTCCCGACGATCACGGCATCCGCGATCCCGAGGACATCGGCCACCGTCTCCGTCCGCACGCCCGATCCCGCGAGCAGGAAGCCGCGGGGGAGCGCCTCTCTTACGGCGCGCAGGTCGGCAAGGTCCGTGGGCGCGCCGGTCGACGTGCCCGACACGATGATCGCGTCCGCGAGGGCCCGCTCCACGAGATCGCGCGCGGCGTCCGCGATGCCCCCGGGGACCAGCGGCGTCCCGTGCTTCACGTGGACGTCGGCGAGGATCGCGACCTCAGCGTCCAGGAGCCGGCGGACGCGCAGGGTCTTAGAGGCGTTCCCTTCCACGAGCCCCTGGTCGGTCGCGCAGACGCCGGCGTGGACGTTGACGCGGATGAAGGCGGCCCCGACCGCCGCGGCGACGCCGAGCGCCGCGCGCGCATCATTCCGGAGCGCGTTGATGCCGAGCGGCAGCCCCGCGGCCTCCCCGACGGCCGCCGCGCAGCACGCGAGCGCCGCGACCGTCTCCGGCGGAAGCCCCTGCTTGAGGAAGGGTGCGTCCCCGTAGTTCTCGACGACGAGCCCGTCCACGCCGCCGCGCGCGTAGGCACGGGCGTCGCGCACCGCGCGCTCGACCACCTGCCCCATTCTGCCGCCGTAGCGCGGGCTTCCCGGCAGCGGCAGGAGGTGGACGACGCCGATCACGGGACCGGGAATCGCGTGCACCGGCGCATCGTACCCGAGAGGCCCCGAGGAGTTCCGGCGTCGGTCCCTCGCGTCGGGGCTAAACGAGTCACGGCGTCGGCCGGCAGGATTCGCCCGCGACCTCCGACAGCCCTTGCCCCGGAGCGTTCCCGTCCGGACAATGCGCGCCTCATGCGGAGGACGACCGTCGCCGTCCTGCTCTTCGTGTCGCTCGCCGCCGAGCGCTGCCGCGTCGGCGCGGACCTCCCCGAGCGCTCCGACCGCGTCCTCTCCTACACGATCCGGGCGCGGCTCGACCCTGCGCTCAAGGAGATCCGGGGCGAGATGGACCTCGTGTGGCGGAACGCGACCGGGAAGCCGGTGGACGAGCTCTACTTCCACCTCTACCTGAACGCGTTCCGCGACAAGGACTCGACCTTCATGAGGGAGGGGAGCGAGGAGGGGAAGGCGGGGTCGCGCTGGGACGACGAGCACCCCGGCTTCGTGCGGATCGACAAGCTCCGCGGCGCCGGCGACAGGGACCTCTTCCCGGGGCTCTCCTATGTCCGCCCCGACGACGGCAACGAGAAGGACGACACGCTCGCCCGGCTGAAGCTCGAGGCCCCCGTGCCCCCCCAGGAAACCCTCGCGCTCAAGGTCGAGTTCACGAGCCGGCTGCCGCGCGTGCTTGCCCGCACCGGCTGGTCCGGCGATCCCGAGGACCCGCAGTCCCTCTTCTTCATGGCCGCGCAGTGGTTCCCGAAGGTCGCGGCGCTCGGGCAGGACGCGAACGGCGAGCCGCGCTGGAACGCGCACCAGTTCCACCGCAACACCGAGTTCTTCGCGGACTACGGCACCTATCTCGTCTCGATTGCCGTGCCCGAGGGGTACGTCGTCGGCGCGACCGGGCGCCCCTCCGACCCCGTGCGGAACCCCGACGGCACGGTCACGACGACCTTCCAGCAGGACGACGTGCACGACTTCGCGTGGACCGCGTCGCCGCGCTTCCGCGTGAAGGAGTTCCCCTGGACGTTCGACTCCTTCTGCGACGACTCGCCGAAGCTCGGGCTGAAGCTCCGCGAGCTGCTCGCGAAGACCGCGGCGCACCGCGGCCTCGAGCCGTCGCACGTGAAGCCGGGGAACACGGTGAACGTCCGCATCCTCTACCAGGAGGACCACGAGGATCTCGTGCCCCGCATCCGGCAGGCCGCGGGCGCTTCGCTCGCGTGCTACGGCATGTGGTTCGGCGCGTACCCGTACGGCACCCTCACGATCGTCGACCCGCCCGCCGGCGGCGCGGGCGCGGGCGGCATGGAGTACCCGACGCTGATCACGATCTTCGGCGACCGCCATGCGCCGGAGTACGCCACCGGGCTCGAGACCGTGACGATCCATGAGTTCGGCCACCAGTTCTTCTACGGGCTCCTCGGCTCGAACGAGTTCGAGGAGTCGTGGCTCGACGAGGGGTTCACGTCGTACACGGACGCGCGCGTGCACGAGGTCGCGTTCGGCCCCGAGACCGCGACCACGCGGTACGGCCCGCTCGTGTGGCCGTACTTCCGCCCCTTCGAGGCGCCGTCGATCTACGGGCGGCTGCGCTCGCTTCTCCGCCTCGGCAACGCGATCGACCGGCTGCCGCATCCGTGGAGGCGTCCCGATTCGCTGCTGCCGGTGCCCGAGGGGAACCCCGCCTGGGAGTACCTGCGCGACATGCCCGACCTTCACCTCGACGAGGACGTGAGGATCCCGCAGCCCATGGGGGACCGGAACGGATTCCTCCGGAGCCAGACGCGCGACGCGATGGTGCTCAAGGGCTGGGAGTTCGCCGACCGCACCGACTACCGCGCGAACAGCTACCCGAAGCCGACGCTGCTCCTCTACACCCTCCGCGGGCTCATGGGCGAGGCCGCGTTCGACCAGATGATGTACGCGTACGCCGAGAAGCACCGCTTCGGCCACCCGCGCACGGAGGACTTCCTCGCGGTCGCGAAGGCGCACGGCCTCGGGACGGAACGGTTCCTCGAGGCGATGGTCGAGACCGCGGAGAGGTTCGACGCGGCGATCCTCGGCGCGAGCCAGCGGAAGGTGGAGGAGGGGGGGTCGGGGGGGCCCAAGTGGGAGTGGACGATCAAGGTCCAGCGCCGCGGCGCGATCGAGCTGCCGATCGAGGTGTGGGCGAACGGCGAGCTGCTCGAGACGTGGCAGAGCCGCGGCCGCGAGACGTCGCGCACGTTCCGCGTGGTCCGCGACCAGGAGCTCGTGTCCGCGCGACTCGGCCCCGACTGGCTCGCGGTCATGGATTCCGATCTCGCGAACAACGCGCGGAGCGTCAAGTCCGACGCGCTGCCGGCCGCGACGCTCGCCGCCCGGTGGACGTTCTACGTCGAGGACCTCGTGCGCTCCCTCGCGGGGGTGGCCCGATGAAGGACATCCTCGGCGCCATCGTGGCCGGGCTCCTGACGCCGGTCCGGCACGCGAGGCTCGCGCTCGTCCTCTGGCTCGGGCGGCTCCTCCCGATCGTCCTCTTCTTCACGCTGCCGCTCTACGGCGCCGCCCAGGAGGACCTCGGGAAGAACCCGCAGGCCCGCGCGCTCATCGACGCGCCGAGCGACGCGAGCGGCTTCTCCTGGTCGTGGACGAACGACTTCGTCGCCCGGTTCGACCCGGCCGAGCGCGTCTTCTGGCTCTGCCTCGGGATCTGGTTCCTCGTGGCGCTGCTCGAGGGCGGGTTCGTCGCCTCTCTCGTGCTCGTGCCCAAGGGGCCGCTCCTCGCCGCGTGCGGGCGGTTCGCGGGCCGGTTCCTGAGGCTCGCGCTGCTCGCGGCGGTCGTCGTCTACCTCGCCGACGCGGCGATCAACGGCGTCCTCGCCGAGAGCCACGCGCGTGCCGTCCGCGAGGAGTTCGTCCAGGACTACGCCACGAAGCACACGGTCTGGCGCGGCATTCTCTTCGTCGCGATCGTGGTGATCGTCGGTGCCGTGCAGTCCTACGCTCAGATCGACGTCGTCGCCAACGAGCGGCGCTCGGCGTTCCTCTCCCTCGCGCGCGGCTTCGGCATCCTCTTCGTGCGCCTGCCGAAGCTGCTCCTCGTCGAGGCCGCGATGCTCGTCGCCGCGGGCGCGGCGTTCCTCCTCGCGCGCCTCCTCTCCGCGATCGCAGCGCCGGGCGCCGACGCCACTTGGCTCTCGTTCGGCCTCTTCCTCGCCGCGATGGCCTTGGGCTCCTACCTCCGGACCGCGATCGAGCTCGGCGCGCTTGCGGCGCGCTGCCGCGTGCTGGTCCCCCCCGCCCCCCCGCTGTCTCCTTTGGAGACGGTCCTCGGCAGACCGTAGGCCGGCAGCCGGGCGCGCGCGCCTGCGTCCCCCCGCCTTCAGTCTCCAGCCTGAAGCCTCCGAAATGAGGGTGGCGGAGTCCGCCCGCGCGCAATGAGCCAAATTGATACGGAGCGCAACCTGCTCCACGCCCGCATCGTTTTCTGGGGCCCCTCGGGGGCCGGGAAGACGGCGATGCTGCTCGCCCTGCGGCCGCTCCTCGACCCTGAGGGGACGAGCCGGGTGTACAGCGTGGCAAACGGAGGCGGCGCGACGGCCGCGTTCGATCTGCTCCCGGTCGAGGACTTCAAGATCGAGCCCTACCGCGTGCGGCTCCGCGTCGTGGCCGTGCCGGGCGCGACCGCGCGCACGTCGGCCCGGCTCGCGCTCCTGAAGGAGGCGGACGCCATCGTCTTCGTCGCGGACTCGGCGCCCGGCGCGCTCGACATGAACCGTGCGAGCTGGCAGGAGCTCCAGGGGACGCTCAAGGCGCGCGGCATCGTCCTGCCGACCGTGGTCGCCATCCACAAGCGGGACCTGCCCGAGGCCGCGCCCGCGGCGGACGTGCGCCGCTTCCTGCCCGCCGACGTGCAGGTCTTCGAGACGGCCGCCCCCGACGGGCGGGGGATCTTCGACACGTTCACCTCCGTTTTCCGGCTGCTCATCGGGTCCCTCTCCCGCCGGCACTCGCTCGAGATCGCCGGCGAAACCACCCCGGCGCGGCTTCTGCCTCAGCTCGCGCGCGGCGCCGGCGTGCGCGCCGCGAAGGAGAGCCGTCACCTCGTGATCCGGTCTTCGGGTCCCGAGCTGCCCGGCCCGGAGCAGGCGCTCGAGGCGCAGCTCGGGCTCGCCCAGGCGCACGTCGAGGCGGACGCGCAGGCGCGGCTCCTCCAGGAGCGCAACCAGGAGCTGATGGCCGCGAACCGGATCGCGCGGTCGATCCTCGGCGCGATGGAGGTGGACAACCTGCTCGTCGTGCTCGTGGACTCCGCCGCGGAGCACCTGCGGGTCACGCACGCGACGTGCGTCCTCTTCGACCCGAAGGCGCGCGACGCGCTGCGGACGCACGTGATGGGTTTCGGGCGCGATCCGGTCCTCGGCCTCAAGGAGGAGGCGGCGAAGAAGTTCTTCGAGCTGCTCCGCAACTCCGACGGCCCCGTGCCCTTCCTTGAGGAGCACAACCCGGACCTCCTCGAAGCGCTGAAGCTCGTGGACCGGCGCGTCCGGCGCGCGATCCTCCAGCCGATCAAGGGCGACCACGACAAGCCGACCGGCTGGATCGGGATCTACCACGTCGCCGACGAGCCGCGGGTCAACACGCAGGGGCTCCTCTTCCTCAGCTCGGTCTCGCGCATCGCGGCGCTCGGCCTCGAGAAGATCGCGCTCGTGGACCGGCTCCAGCGGACGCAGCTGCAGCTCGAAGGCGTGCTGCGCCAGCGCACGACCGATCTCGAGATGGCGAACGCGAAGGTGCGGGCGCTGAACCGCGGCCTCGAGTCGCGGGTGAAGGAGCGGACGCGCGCGCTCGACGGCTCGAACCGGAAGCTCCGGGAGACGCAGGCCGCGGCGATCCACCGCGCGCGCGTGCGCGGCATGGGCCAGGTCGCGTCGTCGTTCGCGCACGAGATCAACAACCCGGTCGCGGCTCTCGGCGGCAACCTCCAGTACATGCGCGAGAACCTCGATGACGTGCGCGCGCGCATCGCCGCGTCCGCGCCCGGCGCGACGGACGCGATGCGGGCCCTCGAGGAGTTCGAGGCGATCATCTCGGAGTCGCAGGAGGGCGCGCGCAAGATCTCGTCGATCATCGCGAGCCTGAAGCGCATCGGCGGCGAGGAGAACCCGCAGCACACGGTCTCCGTGAACGCGCTCGTCGCCGACGCCGCGATGCTCCTCGAGGAGCGCCTGCGCAAGACCGCGGAGATCGACCTGCGGCTCGGCACGCTGCCCGACGTCGAGGGCGACGGCGTGGAGCTGGGGCAAGTGGTCCTCGCCCTGCTCACCAACTCCCTCGAGGCGGTGGAAAAACAGGGGGCGCGGGGGCACATCGCGGTGACCACGTTCACGGTCGGCGACAAGGTCACGCTCACGGTCAAGGACGACGGCTGCGGTATGGAGCCGGGGCTCCTCGAGCGGGTCTTCGAACCCTTCACGACCACGAAGAACGAGCCCGCGGCCGGGCTGGGCCTCCACTGCGCCTACCAGACCGTGCAGCGCCACGGCGGCACGATCCGGCTCTCGAGCAAGCCGGGCGAGGGCACGACGGCCACCGTGGTGCTGCCCGTGGCGGCGCGGGCGCCTGAGGACGCCCCGGCGGAGGCGAAGACGACGTGACCGCGGCGGTCCGGATCCTCATCGTCGACGACGTCCCGATCGTGCTGACGAGCCTGCGGCGCGTGCTCGAGCGCGCGGGGTTCCAGGTCGAGGCCGCGGAGTCCGGCGACGATGCGCTCGCGATCCTCTCCCGCGGGGAGGTCGACGTCGTCCTCTCCGACTTCATGATGCCCGGGATGAACGGCATCGACCTCCTGCAGGCGGTCCGCGCGCGCTGGCCCCGCGTGCGCCGCGCGATGCTCACCGCGCAGGCGGACGAGGAGCTGCTCGACCGCGCGCTCCAGGACGGGCTCCTCCACGGCGCGTTCCAGAAGCCCTGGAACAACAGGGAGCTCGCGGACGCGCTCAGGTCGCTCGTCGCGGCCGTGGCCTGAGCCGGCGGGGCTCCGGGCCCCCGCCGCCCCCTCAGAGCAGGGCGCTGACGCTGAGGACGGAAGGATCCGCCGTGGTGCCGACCGGCGCGAGGATCTCCGCCGCCCGTTCGAAGCAGGCGCGGGCCGCCTCCGCATCCCCGAGCGCCTCACGGAAGTCCCCGTAGGCCCGGTACGCCGCGGCCTCGAGGAGGGAGGCGCACTCGAGCGTGCGGCACAGGTCGATCGCCTGCTCGAAGAAGACGAAGCCGTTCTCGTCCCGCGCGTGCGCCCGGGCCTCGCCCATCATGACGTAGGCGCGCACGAGCCACGAGGGGGGCCCTTCCCGGACGGCGAGCTCCTCGGCACGGCGCATCTCCTCCTCCGCCTCGAGGAGCCGGTCCAGGTGCGCGAGGTCCGCCGCGTCGTCGTCTGGCCGGAAGCACGTCCGCGCCTTGCGCAGCAGCTCCGGCACTGCGGCGAGGTCGCGACGGCACGGGGTCCCGGGCGATTCGGGTCCTGACGTACGCCCCCGGCGTCACCGCCGGCGGCGACGTCGAGGCCGCGGCGCCCCGCCGGGGCCCTTGGCCTCCGGCTTCGAGAGCCCCGGGTCCTTCCGGTCGACAAGCGCCTCGAGCGCCTCCACGACGCGCGGGAGCGGCGGGCGCTCCGCGGGCGAGCGCGCCGTGCACGCCGCGATGAAGTCGTAGATCCCGACCGGGAGGAAGGGCTGGATGCGCTTCAGCGAGGGGAACGTCTCCTTGAAGTGGGCGCGCGCGACCTCCTGCGGGTCGCCCTCGTGCGGCGGCCGGCCGGCGAGCAGGTGGTAGAGCAGCGCGGCGACGTGGTACCCGTGCGCCGCGGGGCCGATCGTCTCCTCGCCCCCGAGCTGCTCCGGCGCCACGTAGAGCGGGTCCTGCGTGATGCGCCCCCGCAGCCCCCCCAATTCCTCCAGCGTGACCACGTTGCGGAACGTGACGACGCGCGGCTCGTTCTCCTCGCGGAGCGTGATCAGCCTCGGCGTCACGTTCTTGTGCGCGAAGCCGTGCTCGACCAGGTGCGCGAGCGCGCGGGCCACGCCGCGCGCGACCCGGAGCGCCGTGGCCTCGCCCGCCGGTTTCCCGGGCACGAGCAGCTCCTCCAGCGTGCGCCCGCCGATCCGCTCGACGACGAGGACAAGGGTCCCCTCGCGCGCGGAGTCGAGTACGTGCGGGAGGTTGCCGTGGTCGAGCTGCGACAGCCGGTCCATCTCCGCGAGGAACTCGCGCCGCGCCCCCTCGTGCGCCTCGAACTGCGGCTTCAGGACCTTGATCGTGACCTTCCGGCCGAGGCTCTGCTGCTCCGCGTCGAACCACAATCCGACCGCGTCCGAGCCCGCCTCGCGCCGCAGGCGGTAGCCGGGCACCGAAACGGAGAAGGGGAGGGTGCTCGCGGTGCCGGAGTCGTAGTCGGTCACCTCTGGAGTCTATCCCGAAAACGCAAGTGAACCGCTTTTTGCGGGGCCGGTTCCAATGGGATCGTGATCGAGGTCTCGGCGCTCGCGAAGGTCTTCCACGTCCACAAGAAGGCGCCCGGCCTCAAGGGATCGCTCAAGGCGCTCTTCCGTCGCGAGCGGATCGAGAAGGCCGCCGTCAAGGGCGTGTCGTTCCGCGTGGACGAAGGCGAGATCGTCGGCCTGATCGGCGCGAACGGCGCGGGCAAGACGACGCTCGTGAAGATGCTCGCGGGGATCATCCACCCGACATCGGGCAGCGCGAAGGTGCTCGGCTTCACGCCGTGGGAGCGCGACAACCGGCTCCGCCGGCAGATCTCGCTCATCATGGGCCAGAAGGCGCAGCTCTGGTGGGACCTCCCTGCCGCCGACTGCTTCCTGCTGCTCCGGGAGATCTACCGCGTCCCGGAACCGCAGTTCAGGGAGACGATCGACTACCTCTCGGGCGTGCTCGACGTCCGGAAGGAGCTGAACGTCCAGATCCGCCGGCTGTCGCTCGGCGAGCGGATGAAGATGGAGCTCATCGCGGCGCTCCTCCACCGGCCGCGCGTCGTCTTCCTCGACGAGCCCACGATCGGCCTCGACCTCTCGGCGCAGCGCGCGATCCGCGACTTCATCCTCGAGTACCGGCGGCTGCACCGGCCCGCGATGATCGTCACGAGCCACTACATGGAGGACATCCAGCGCCTCTGCGAGCGCATCCTCATCATCCGCGAGGGCGAGTTCGTCTACGACGGCCCGCTCTCCGCGGTCGTGCAGCGCTACGCGCAGAGCAAGGTCATCCGCGCGCACCTGCGCCGCACGCCCGAGCCGGTCAAGGTCGACGGCGACCTGAAGGCGCTGGGCGAGCTCGTCGAGTGCTCGACGGACCAGATTTGCCTCCGCGTGCCGCGGGCCGACGTCGCGCGCGCGTCCGCGAGGATCCTCGAGAGGTACCCCGTCGCGGACCTCGCGATCGAGGAGATGGACATCGGCACGATCATCGAGCGCATCTTCCGCGAGAGGGGCGAAGTGGGGGGGCTTCGGGGGCCTGCCCCCGCCGCGCCGGGCGCGGCTACCGGGGGCAAGCCCGCCACGCCTGCGGGGGAGCCGTGAGGCCGCGCACCTTCCTCCACGTGCTCAGCGTCGAGCTCCGGTCGCAGATGAGCTACCGCGCGGACTTCTGGATCAACGCGTTCGTGGGGTTCCTCGCGGAGTTCGGGGTCACGTACTTCGTCTGGCAGGCGGTCTTCCGCGAGTCGGGAAAGCCGATCATCGGCGGCTACACCTTCGACGGCCTGGTCCTCTACTTCCTCGCGGTCGTCCTGCTCGGGAGGCTCGTCTCCGGCCGCGAGTTCGAAGGCCAGGTCTGCACCGACATCTACGAGGGCACGCTCAACCGCTACCTCGTCTTCCCCGCGTCGTTCACGGCGTTCAAGTACGCGCAGCGGATCGGGAACCTCGGCGTCGCGTTCGCCCAGTTCGCGCTGTTCGGCATCGCGACGCTCCTCGTGCTCGACCTGCCGGAGACCCGCGTGAGCATGGCGTCCGTCGCCATGGCCGCGGTCGCGACGGCCGGCGCGAACCTCCTCTACTTCCTCACCGACAACCTCGTCCAGTACGTCGCGTTCTGGGCGGACAACGTCTGGAGCCTCGAGGTGGCGAAGCGGTGGTTCGTGCTGCTGCTCGGCGGGTACATGCTGCCGCTGTCGGTCTTCCCCGACGGGGTGCGCGGCGTGCTCGAGGTGCTCCCGTTCCGGTTCTTCTTCGAGTTCCCGGCGCGCGTCTTCCTCGGCGAGATCCCGTTCGTGATGTGGGTCCAGGGGCTGGCGCTGATGGGGATCTGGGGCATCGTCGCGTGGCTCCTCGGCCGACTCCTCTGGCATCGCGGGCAGCTCCAATACACGGGGGTCGGCATCTAGACCGCATGATTCATGAGGACCGCGAGCATCCGTCCGAGCCGCAGCACGCACCCGTGGCGTTCGGCGAAACACGGGGCTTCCGAAGGAACGCAGCGCGTTCTGGGCGAGGACAGCCGGCCGAGATCAAGGAGCGACGACGAAGCTGGCTCCAGAGGAGCCTGCGAGGAGGAGCGACGCAGAGATCGGACGGATGGACCGCTCAGAACCGCGGGACTCGTGAATAATCCGGGCTAGGCCCCCGAGGCCCCCTCGCATGCGCTACCTGCGGCTCTACGGCTACCTGATGCGGTTCTCCTTCAGCCGCGCGATGGAGTTCCGCGTGGACTTCTTCTTCCGCGTGTTCATGGACGCGCTCTGGTACGCGGTCCATATCGTCTTCTTCCGCGTGCTCTTCGAGGAGACCCAGGCGCTTGGCGGCTGGAACTGGGATCAGGTCCTCGTCTTCGCCGCGAGCATGTTCCTGATGGACGCGATCCAGATGACGCTCTTCTCGAACAACACGTGGTGGTTCCCGATCCTCGTCAACCGGGGCGATCTCGACTACTACCTCGTGCGCCCGGCCTCCGCCCTCTTCTTCGTGAGCCTGCGGGACTTCGCGGCCAACTCGTTCCTCAACCTGCTGCTCGCGATCGGGATCTTCGTCTGGGCGCTCGCTCGCTACCCGGAGCCGTTCGGCGCCGCGCGCGTCGCGCTCTTCGTCGTGCTCCTGCTCGCCGGCGTCTACCTTTTCTACCTGCTGAGCATGGTCACGCTCATCCCCGTCTTCTGGCTCCAGTCGCGCACGGGGCTCCGGGAGATCTTCTGGTCGCTTGAGCGGTTCGGGCTTCGCCCCCACGGCATCTACCGTGGGTGGGTGCGGCGCGTGCTCCTGTCGCTCCTGCCGCTCGCGCTCCTCTGCTCCTATCCGCAGGAGATCCTGTACGGGGACGCGCCGCTCCGCATCGTCCTCCACACCGCGGCCGTGCTCGCGGGCGCCACGCTCGTCACCGCGTGGATGTGGCGGCGCGGGCTCCGCTCGTACAGCTCCGCGTCGAGCTGAGCCGCGGCGTACGATGTGCGCATGAAGCAGATGCTCTTGGTGGCTGCGCTCTCGGCGACCCTGGGCGCCGCCGTCGCGGTCCTTCTCTCCACGCCGCAGCCGGCGCCCCGGCCGGCGGATGCCGGACGGAGCCTCGATATCGCGTCGCTCGAGGCCGCGCTCGCGGGCGCGCTCGAGCGCGCGGGATGGCGCTTGCCGCCGGCGGTCCCCGACGCCGCGCCCGCGCCAATCGAGGTCGAGGACCCCGTCGGCAGCGCGGCTCCCGTGCATCGGGCCTCCGGGGCCGAGTCGCTCCCGGCCCCCGACGTGCGGACCCTCGAGTCGCTCGCGGACTCCTTGCAAGTCGCGGGCGGCCACCGCTCGTGGCTCTTCACCGCGGAGAGCGACGTGCTCCGATGGCTCGGGGCGCCCGACGAGGTGCAAGCGACCGACGGGACCGAGCGCTGGGTGTACGCCATGCCCGGGGGCGCCGACGGCAACCACGGCCTCCCTCAGGGAGGTAGGCGCAGCCTCCTCGTCGACTTTCACCGGGGCAGGATGATCGCCCTCTTCCTGCACGACTGACCGCGCCCGGATGCGGACCGTCCTCTACGGCCTCGGGGCGCTCGGGCTCCTCCTCCTCTCGGCGCTCTTCTGCCTCCTCCCGCGGGCGTGGGCGCACGACCTCGGCCGCAGGCTCGGCCACCTCGCCTATCTCCTCTCGGCGCGCTCCCGGAGGACGGCGCTCGAGAACCTCCGCCTCCGCCTCGGCCTCGAGGGCGAGGCGGCGCGCCGCGTGGCGCTCGCGTCGATGCGGCAGGCGGGCGCGGCCATCGTGGACCTGCTGCGCGCGCCACGGACGACGGATCGCCTGATCGCGCGCGACGTCGGGATCGGGCCGGAGACGCGCGCGCTCCTCGACGAGCTGCGCGGCTCGCCCAAGGGCGCGGTGATCGCCATGAGCCACTCCGGGAGCTGGGAGTTCCTCTTCCTCGCCGGCCCCTTCCTCGCAGGAGGGCATCCAAGCCTTGTGGTCGTGCGCGCGCCGCCGTACCCCTTCGTGCCGCGTGTCCTCCGCTGGCTGCGGAGCCGCACCGGCCAGACCGTGATCTTCCGCCGCGGCGCCGTCGCGCGCGCGCTCGAGTTCGTCCGCGCGGGCGGCTTCGCGTGGCTGCCGATCGACGTGAACGTGCCGCCCAAGAGCGCGCTCCGCGTCGGGTTCCTCGGACTGCCGACGTGCACGACGTTCGCGCCGGCGCACATCGCCCGGACGACCGGCGTCCCGCTCCTCTTCGGCTGCTTCCTGCCGGCCGGCGGGTGCCGCTACCGGCTCGTGCTCGAGCGGATCGAGGCGCCGCCGGGCGCCGAGGAGGCGGAAGCCGTGCATGCGATGACGGAGCGCACTTCGCGCCTCCTCGAGGCGAGGATCCGCGACTGCCCGGAGGGCTGGGGCTGGTGGATCAAGCGCTGGAACGTCCGGCCTGCGGACGTGAGCGAGGGATGGCCCTCCTACTCGAAAGACGAACGCCGGTACCTGCCGGACGGGAAGGTCCGGCCCGACCCGGAGGTGATGTAGCGCGTGCCGCCCCGGAGCGCCGATGCCGCGGAAGAGCGCGGGGACGCCGGGTCCCGGACTCGTCTAGTTCGCCGCGACCGCGAGCGCGACCGACGCGGCGATCGCGACGCCGACGACGATCGCGACTCCGACTTTCTCCTCGCTCGTGAGCTCGGAGCTTGCCGACACGTAGCGCGGCTTCTCGCCGAGCGGCACGCCGAAGGCGTTCACTTCCCACGTGCGGCAGCCCGTGAGGAGGAGGAGAAGGACCAGGAGACGTTTCATGTCACCACCCCGTCGCGTTCCGCCCTCGATCGTGACTCCTCGATCCCTCCTCGAGGAGCCGGTAGAGCCCGCCCGAAAGGAGCCCCCCGATTCCCCCGCGACCTCGGCCGGCTCGACGGCTGCCCCGAACGCGCCGAGCTGCGCGGCACGTAAGGAGGTGGCGGGGCGCTGGGAGGAGGGCAAGGCGGGACATGATAGCGACTCGTCCGGAGGCGCTCGCAATCCGTATACTGCCCGCCATGGCAAGGCGCGCCGCCATTGTCCTCGTCCTCGTCGCGGGCGTCATCGCCGGCGTGTTGTGGCGTCCGGAGCGACGCGCCCCGCTGCCGCCGCCCTGGAAGCCCACCGCCAACCTCGTCACCGCGCTCGAGGAAGGCGATCTGTCCGCCCTGTCCGAGCTGCTCGCGCGCAAGGAGGCGGGCATCGCCGCGATCGCGGAGAGGCTGCTCGAGTCCGACCGCGGGATCCTTGAGCTGTTCCCGAAGGAGGACGATCCGCGGGACCGGTTGATCTCGGGGCTCGAGGCCTTCGGCAAGCCCGCGGAGCCCGCGCTTGTGCGGGTCCTGAACGGGCTCCCGGTGAAGGCCCGCCGGATCGCACGAGCGCTCAAGACGATCGGAGCAAGCTCGCCCGAGGCGATCGAGGCGCTGCTCCCCCGTCTCGGGGCCGGCGACGAGGTCGCGGCGGCGCTTCTCGCGGCGGGGCCCGCGGCGATCCCCGGGCTCAGCGCGGCGCTCCGCGACGAGGAGCGGTGCGAGCCGGCCGCCGCCCTGCTCGCGTCGCTCGGCGCGTCCGCGGAGCTCCGGGCCGCGCTGGCCGCCGAGGCCCCCTCGAAGTCGCGCGCGGCGGCGGCGCGCGCCCTCGGCGACGTCCGCGACGCCGCGGCGAAGGACGCGCTCCTCGCGATGGTGGTCGACGAGGAGGACGACGACGTGGTCGCGGGCGCGGCGAACGGCCTCTGCGGACTCGGTGTGATCGAGCCGCTGGTCGCCCGCACGCGAGAGCTCTCCGACAAGGGGCCCGTCTTCGACGGCGCGGTCGAGCGGAAGGCCCACGCGTTCCTCCTCCTTGCGGCCCGCGACGGGGAAGAGGGGATGCGGCGCGGCGCCTTCGGCGCGTTCGCGCGCATCGGGCCGCTGCCGGCGGAGGCCGTGCCGCTCGCGAAGAAGGCGCTCGGGCCCCCGGCGCTCCAGGAGGCGGCGCGGGCGCTCGGGAACGGCTGCGACGACCCGGAGGTGGCGCCGCTCCTCCTCGCGCTCTCGACGGAGGACAAGAGGCCCTACCTGCGGATCGAGGCCGCGCTCTCCTACTGGCGGCTCGGCGGCGACGCGCAGGAGGTGATCCCGACCGTCGTCGCCGAGCTTCCGCTGAAGGCGGACCTGCACCACCTCGTCGGCTCGATGAAGCAGAACGCCGCGTCGAAGGCGCTCGCCCGGATGGGCGCCGTCGCGGTGCCGGCGATCGTGGACGCCCTCGACACCGACGACGACTTCGCGCGCGACCAGGCCGCGGCGGCGCTCTACGCGATCGGAAAGCCGGTGCACGCGGGCGTGGGCCGCCTCCGCGAGCTCGCGGGCTCGAACAGCGTGAAGGTCCGCGAGCAGGCGCAGCGGTTGCTCGACTGGCTCGCCTCGCTCCCGGAGGGGCCGGGGTCGTAGCCGTCCGCGTCGGGTAGGATCGGCGGTCGAGCCATGTGCAGGAACATCCGGACGCTCTTCAACTTCGAGCCCAAGGCGACCGACGACGAGGTCCGCGCGTCCGCGCTCCAGTTCGTGCGGAAGATCAGCGGCATGAACGGCCCGTCGAAGGCGAACGAGGCCGCTTTCGCCCACGCCGTGGACGCGGTCACGCAGGTGGCGCGCGACCTGCTCGACGCGCTCGTGACCACGGCGCCGCGTCGCGACCGCGAGGTCGAGGCGAGGAAGGCCCGCGCCCGGGCCGCCGTGCGCTTCGGCGCAGGGAAGTAAGGGGGCTGCGGGGGCTGCCGCCGCGTAGCCGCGCCTCGATCGCGCGCGAGGCGCGCCGTTGCCCCCGAGACCCCCTCCTTTCCGTTACCCTTGGCGCGATGCTCGGGATCCGGCCCCCGGAGGAGAGCGTGCCGCGCTGGCACGTCTCGCCCGCCGTGGACGTCGTCGCGTACCACTTCAGCTGGGTCCTCGCGCTCGTCCCGCTGCTGCTCGCGGGCGACCGGCACCCCGACGACTACCGCTACCTCTTCCTCCTGATCCTTGCGGGGAACTTCGCGCACCAGGCGCTGAGCCTGCCGCTCGTCTACCTCGACGGCGAGATCTTCCGGCGGTTCCGGATGCGGTGCACCGTCTTCCCGCTCCTGATGATCGCGGCCTTCCTCCTCTGCCTCCGCCGGTTCGGATGGCAAGTGCCGCCTCGCTTCTTCGCGCCGGTGGACGCGACCGCGGCCGCGGCGGCCCTCGTCGTCCTCTTCCAGCTCTGGCGCCACGCGCGCGCGGGAGTCGTGGCCTCCCTCCCGGTCGTCGCGGCCGCCGCCGCCATCCCGTTCCTGCCCTGGCTGCTTCCGGGCGGCGGGTGGCCGGCGCGGTGGGAGATCCTCGCGGGGCTCGCGCTCCTGAGCGCGCTCTTGGCGCGCGAGACGCCCGGGGGCCGCGCGCGCTGGATCGCGCCGCTCGCGCTCGCCGCGGCCGCGCTCTGGACGCTCCTCGACGGGCGCGCCGCGACGGGCCTCTGGCCGGAGAAGCGCTTCCGCTTCGCCCTCGTCTTCAGCACGCTGTCGGTGATCGCGTCGATCTGGAACTTCTGGCACGTCTACATGCAGAAGTACGGCATCCTCCGCGTCTACAACGCGAAGGCGGGGCGCAAGGTGCCCGCGTGGGTCGACCGGCTGCTGGTCTTCGGCTGGCTCCCGCTGACGATCGTGGTCCTCGGGCTGAGCCCCCGCAACCGCGCCTTCCTGCTCAACCACTACCACCAGAAGCGCTTCTACCTGAAGCCGTTCCTCGACTGGCTCCAGACGTGGCAGTCCTGGCTCCTCGCCCCGACGATCGCGCTGGCCGTCGCGTCGGTGGTGCTCTTCGTGAGGCGCGAGTGGACCGCGCACAGGCTCAGGAACGTGCCGCGTCTCTCGATGGGCGCGGGCATGACGCTCCTCTCCGCCTCGCTGCTCGTGTTCAACCCGATCAAGGCCGTGCTCGCGTTCGGATTCAGCCACCTCCTCGAGTACTTCGTGTTCGTCTGGGCCTACGAGCGGCGGCGGTATTGCGCGCCGCTCCCGCACCGCCCGCCGCTCGCCTACGTGCTCCGCCACCCCGCCGTCGCGTACCCGCTCTTCCTCCTCGTCGTCGGGGGGGCCTTCAGCCTCGCCACGAACTGGGGGAGGCAGGGCTTCCCCGGCGCGGAGCCGCCGCGCCCCTTCGGGGTGCGCCTGCCGGACTTCGTCCTGTTGGTGATGACCTTCCAGGCGATGACGCACTTCTACTTCGACGGCTTCCTCTGGAAGATGCGGCAGCCCGCCGTGAGCCGGAACATCTGAGGGGGCGTCGGGGGCCTTCCCCGGGGCCGGCCTGCTCCTCTAGAATCCCGTCCCATGCGCACCCTCCTCCTCCTCCCCCTCCTCTCCCTCGTGGCCGGCTGCGGCGACGACCTCACGACGCACAAGGGCATCGTCGAGGCGAAAGTCGCCGCGTACAACGACCTCGCGGAGGTCTTCGACTCGATCAAGGACACGTCGACCGCGAAGTCGGCGGAGTCGGATCTCCAGGCGATCCAGAAGCGCATCGACGAGGCGGAGAGGGCCACGATGAACGTCGCGGGCGAGCTGAACATCGAGGACATGCAGGAGCTGGGCAACAAGCTCGCGGCGGCGGAGCGGCGGAAGGCGGAGGCGATGATGAAGCTCTACGAGCGCATCAAGAACGACCCCGAGGCGCAGGCGGCCCTCGACAAGGCGCTGCGCTAGGCTCCCTTCGGGAGAGCCGTCGAGCGACGCCCCAGGCGGTCCGGGGTCCCCCCGGCCCCCCTCATTTGCTATCCTTCCGCCGATGCCGATCCGATTCCCGCAGGAAGCCGGTCTCCGCGACGCGCGGCGCGTGACCATCCGCCCGTTCGGCGCGGGCGACGTCGAGGCGCTCCACGCCTTCTTCCAGCGGCTGCCGGAGGATTACGTCCGCTGCGCGTGGGACCGGATCGACCAGCGCGCGACGATCGAGCGGTGGGCGGAGGATCTCGACTTCGAGAAGGCGGTCCCGCTTCTCGCCCTCGACGGGAAGCGCGTGGTCGCCGACGCGACGCTCCACTACCGCGACGGCGGGCCGCTGCGCCTCGTCGGCCGGATCAAGTGGCTGATCGACCCCGAGTACCGCGGCGTGGGTCTCGGCACGGTGTTCGTCAACGACTTCATCACGCTTGCGCGCGAGAACGGCCTGCGCCATCTCACCTGCATGCTGATCAGCGACCTCGAGGAGGACGCGATCTCGACGCTCAAGGGCATCGGGTTCGACAGCTACACCATCCCCGGCTACGGCGTCGATCCCGACGGCACGCCGCGGGACATGGTGAAGATGATCCTGAAGCTATAGGAGGGGGCCTCGGGGGCCGGCGCGCGCGCCATGACGGGCGCCGACGGCAGGCGATCTCAGGCGGAGGTCACGGTCCACCTCCTCCCGACGCCGCCACGGACGGGACGCCCTCGCCGCCACGCCCATCCGGGCGCCGGACGTCGTCGTCGCCGTAGGTGATCCACTCCTCGAGCGGCACCGCGTCGCGCGGCCCGAACCTCCAGTGCAGCCGCTCGCCCGCGCGGCCCGTGACCTCGAGCCAGCCCAGGTGGATCCCGTGCAGGTGGTGCGCGGGGCAGATCCCGACCTCGTTCCACGAGGCGCCCGGGCCGCCGCGCGACCGGAACACGACGTGGTGCACGTGGCGCGCGGGCCTCGAGCAGCCGGGCACCGAGCAGAGGCCCCCCTTCCGGGTGAGCACCTCCCTCCTCCGCAGGCAGTGGTGCCCGTGGTTCGGCGGCAGGTTCGCCGTCCACACCTCCACGAAATGGTCGGAGACGACCGCGAGCGCCTCCCCGGCGCCGATCGCCTCCCCTCGCGCGGCGACCGACCACGCCTGCGCGCTCGCGATCGCGTCCCAG
>Ga0187892_10002032_pt1 | contig 42917 bp, 39 predicted proteins | sample MA1701073metaG_FD_139345 | JGI IMG/M metagenome (GOLD analysis project Ga0187892, IMG submission 139345) | Bio-ooze microbial communities from a basaltic lava cave in the Kipuka Kanohina Cave System on the Island of Hawaii, USA - MA170107-3 metaG ... | reverse complement strand
GCAATTGCCGCTTTCGCCTTTCAAAACGTCGATCCATCGATAACCCTCCTTCTGGAATTCCAAAAAGGAAGGCCTTGATACATCAAGACTTTCGATCAACTCAATACCACTTGGACAGTACAATTAGGCAGTGGTCCTCGCGCAACGAAAGCTCGTTACGCGCTCTCTTGCCTCTGTTTCGTGGCAAGCTTGCTCTCCAAGCCATCAACGGTACCGCTTCCGTTGGTTCTGGTCGTCGGCGACTGGGGCATCTTTCGTCGATCGCTTCGATCGGCGGTGACCCGTGCGCTGCCGATGCTGGTTGTTGCGGTGCTGATCACTTGGATCACAGTAAGCTTGCAAACCGACGAACGCTCGTCGCACACCTCGCCCTCGTTCCATTCGAAGATCGCATTAGCCGTGGACATCGTATGGTTTTATACCATTAAGGCCTTCTTGCCGCTCGGGATATGTTCAGACTATGGCCGACCGGCCATCGTCAGCGACACGGCCTTGGTTACGGTCGGAAAGGGACTGGTCGTCGCGGCGTTTCTATCAATCTCGGGTTTCTTCGGCCGCCGTGCAGGCGTGGCAGGCGCCATATGCTATTTGCTCCTGCTGTTGCCGGTCTCTGGGCTTGTCTCGGGAGTTTATGGAGGCGTCTCATCTGTGGCGGACCGTCACATGTTTCTGCCGCTGCTTGGGCTCTCCCTAATGGTGGCCGCAGCACTCGGTCCGCACTGGCGCCGCCACGAGTTACTTGTGACCTGCGTAGCCGCCGTAGTTCTCTTTGCGATCAGCCGTTACGAGCTTGCCTTCTGGAAGGACGACGAGACCCACTTTCGCCGTGCAATAGAATTGAATCCGTCCAGTTGGAATGCGTACGCGTTTCTCGGGCAACATGCGATGAACGTCGGAGATTGGAAGACGGCGGAGCGACGATTTCGCACAGCATTATCGCTTGCACCGGATTGGGGCGTTGTTCGGTCTCAACTGGGCCTGGCTCTGCTCAACCAGAATCGATTTCAAGATTCGGTCGAGGCGTTTAGCCTAGCCAGAGAGGTCGACCCCAACAACCGCGGTGTGGTTCGCCAGCTTGCTTGGATGCTTGCTTCCGCCGCTGATGCGCGCCACCGCTCGCCCCATACCGCCTTTCGCTTAATGACGCAGACATCCTCCGTTGGCGTGCCACTAATTCCGGAAGATTTCGACGTGCTAAGCGTTGTCTACGCCGCCGTGGGGCGATTCGACGAAGCGGTAGAGCTCGGTCAACAGGCCCACCGACTCTACCTTTCGACGGGCGACCTCGATAAGACAAAGGCGGTCGAGAATCGATTGCGCCTGTTTCGCAACCATCAGGCGTTTTTCGACGAGAGCCCCATTGCACCATAAAGTAGTCCTTGCTGTCGAAACCGCGGCTTTCCGTATCTCCCGTAAACAGCTATACTTACAATGCAAACAGCGGCAGGGCTAAAGTCGCTGCCGCATCGAGGCTGGCCGCGCTCATTTTTCCTCCGTGCCTCCGTGTCTCAGTGGTGATCTAACCCATACCCTAGCGAGAATGCTGAAATACGTCGTCCGCACCGGCGCCATGCGAGCGCTGTCGATCATGACCACCAGCCGCGGCGAGCAGTTCAGCCGCGGGGTGCGCGTGATTGCGCGCACCGACCGTGGCCTGGAGGCCGGCGAGGTCTTGTGCGAGGCCACGGAGGACAACCTGGAACAAATCAAGGACCCAGGTCGAGGGCAAATCGTGCGTCAAATGCGCGCCGACGACGAAAACGAGTTGTCGCGGCTGCACGCGCAAGAGCCCGCCGAATTCGAGACCTGCCTCCGGTATGTACAACAATTGGGGCTCGACATGCAGTTGGTCGACGTGGAGCACATCTTTGGCGGCGAGCGGATCGTCGTGTACTACTTGTCGGAGAATCGCGTCGATTTTCGCGAGCTGGTCAAGGCGCTGGCCTCCGAGTTCCAGACACGGATCGAAATGCGGCAGATCGGGGTGCGCGACGAGGCCAAGCTGCTGGCCGATTATGGCGACTGCGGCAAGCCGGTGTGCTGCAACACGCACCTCTCGGCGATGCCCCCGGTGTCGATGAAGATGGCCAAGCTGCAAAAGGCCACGCTCGACCCGACCAAGATTTCGGGCCGCTGCGGGCGGCTGAAATGCTGTCTGCGATACGAGTACGACACCTACGACGAGCTGCAACGCGCGCTGCCGCCGATCGGTTCCAGCATCGTGACGCGAAACGGCCGTGCTCGGGTGCTGGCGCAGGAAATCCTGGCGAACCAGGTGCTCGTGGAGACCGAGGACCGGCGGCGCCTCTTGGTCGCGGCCGACGACGTGCTGGCGGTTGTCGCCAGCGCACCCACGCAAGCGCCACACGCGACGGAAGAGACATAGCGAGCGCCTTACCCAGGCCGGTGCATGCAAAGTTGAAATCCGGCCCCGCTCTACGGTACCCTGTTGCTTCGGCCCTCCACCGGTTCGCTCCGCTGCCAGGCGATAGCGCCTAATACAACCTTCGATGCTCGATCCTTCGCACCCGATCGCCAAGCTGCTGAAGCAGGACCCGCGCTACAAGGTGGACGCTTACGCATTCGTCTTTGAGTCGCTGGCCTACGCCCACAAGGTCCTCGGATTGGGTGCCGAGCAGCCCAGCGAGGAAGAGGAGCCCAAAGAGGCCGAGTCGGAGCAGGCCGCACGCGACAAGCACCTCTCGGGCCAGCAACTGTGCGAAGCGATCCGGCTGTTGGCCATGGAGCAGTTCGGATACATGGCCAAGTGCGTGCTGAATAGCTGGGGGGTGTATTCAACGCGCGATTTCGGCGAGATCGTCTTCAACCTGATCCACATCGGCCAAATGAAAAAGACCAAGGAAGATCGCCGCGAAGACTTTGACAATGTCTTCGATTTTGAGACGGGGCTGCGGGAGAGCTTCCGAATCGACCTTCCCAAGACATGAGCCGCACCAGGCGTCCCGGCCGCGATAGCCGGCGCGGCAACCGACCGGCTGTGGCGCCGGCGGTCGAGCGAGCCGATCCGCTGCGGCCGAGTCGCTGGCGGCTTGCTGCCGCGGCGCTGCTTGTGGCGGCGTGGATTGTCGCGCTGGTTATTCTGGTGGCCTGGTCCTGATCGCTGTCGTAGAATTTCCGCGGCAAGCAAAAGGAGGAAATCCCATGTTTCAGCCCCACGCGCGAGTCGCGGTCGCGATCCCTGTAGCTGGGGTCAGTGACCCCGGCATCCTCGGCAAAACGTTGGCCTCACTGAGGCCAACTACACTGAGGCCGACTACAGTTTGTCTTTGGCCCGCTAAGCGCGTCGCACTTTTGATGTTGCCGCTTGTCGCATGTCTTTCCGTGGCAGGTGTGACTCGCGCCGCCAATCCACCCCAACGGCTAGGTCCCGATCCCGAGCGGTTTGGCGCGGTCGTCGAGAAGGCGATTGGCTATCTCCGCACGGCGGGCCAGGCCGATGACGGATCGTTCAGTAAGGCGGCAGGGCCCGGCGTGACGGCGCTGGTGACCACCGGCATTCTGCGGACAGGCCGCACGGCCGACGACCCGCTCGTGGCGGCGAGCCTGAAATACCTGTTGACGTTCGTTCAGCCCGACGGCGGCATCTACCCGCCGCAGTCGAGGTACCAGAACTACGAAACCTGCCTGGCGATGCTCTGCCTGCGCGAGGCGAACCGCGACGGCCGCTATAGCGACCTTCTGGCCAAGGCCGATCGGTTCGTCAAGGGCCTCCAGTGGGACGACGGCGAAGGCCATGGCCCCTCCAGCGAGAGCTACGGCGGCGCCGGCTACGGCAGCCACAAGCGGCCCGATCTCTCAAACACGCAGTTCTTGATCGACGCGCTCAAGGCCGCCGGCAACGGGCCCGACGACCCGGCCATCCAGCGTGCGCTCGTCTTCGTCTCGCGCTGCCAGAACCTGGAGACCGAGCACAACACGACGCCCTTCGCCGCAAAGAACCCCGACGGCGGCTTTTATTACACCTGCGCGGCCGGTGGCAACAGCCAGGCCGGCCCGACGCCGGAGGGCGGCCTGCGCAGCTACGGCTCCATGACCTACGCCGGGCTCAAGAGCATGATCCACGCCGGCGTCGGCCCCGACGATCCGCGCGTAAAGGCAGCGCTCGATTGGCTCCGCAAGTTCTACGACCTGAAGTCGAACCCCGGCATGGGAGACGCCGGTTTGTATTACTACTATCACACGTTTGCCAAGGCGCTGGATGCCGTGGGCCAGGACGTGTTCGAGGACGCCAGCGGCGCCAAGCACGATTGGCGCCGCGAGCTCTTCGACGAGCTCACCTCGCGCCAAAACCCCAACGGAAGCTGGATCAACACCAACTCGCGCTGGCTTGAGGGCGACCCGAACCTGGTGACCGGCTATGCGCTGTTGGCGCTCAGCTATTGCCGCGCGGCGAGGCCGTAGCTGGCGCTCCCACAGCGCGCGAGGTGCACGGTTCAGCCAAGGAGAATCCAACCGTGACGAAGCTTCAAAGAATCGTCAAGGAGGTCGAGCGCCTCTCCGCGGAAGAGCTTGCTGATTTTAGGACCTGGTTTCAGTCGTTCGACGCGAACCTCTGGGACCAGCAGTTAGACCGCGACGCGAACGCTGGCAAACTTGACAAGCTGCGCGACGAAGCGCTGGCCGAGCATCAAGCTCAAAGGACGAGAGAGATTTGAGGCACTTCGCATCGTCTCGATTCTGATGGTGCTACGATCAACTTCCTGAGCACATCCGTGCACAGGCAGAAAAGTGCTTTAACCTTCTGAAGACGAATCCTCAGCATCCGTCGCTTCACTTCAAAAAGATCGGCACGTATAGGTCGGCTCGCATCGGTCTCGCCTACCGCGCTTTGGCCGTCGAAGTTGAAGACGGCCTGCTCTGGTTTTGGATCGGAACTCACGCCGAGTACGATGAACTTGTCGGCTGGTCGCTTGTAGTTGCTTACGAGTGCGTTGCGCGGCGCCTGCGCCGACCGTCACTAGTGCGAGCACAGCACTCCCATCACCGGGAAGTAGATCCACTCGTCCGCCGCTCCGTCGGAGCGGAGCCAGAGGCGCGAGGCGTCGGAGATCGGGAAGAACAGCTCCGCTCCGGCGGCCAGGGGAAACCCGTCCGTAGCGAGTGTGCCGTTGGCCGTCACGTCGCTGTTGCCAAGATGCACCAGGCCGGGGTTCTGGGAGTGCGCCTTGAGCCACACGCCGCGCGCACACGCGACGGGCGACGTGGCGAGCCGCACCGCGGTTGTTCCCACCACCGCGATCTCATGATCGAATGAGCCCACCGCTGAATCACTGATCCGCGTCATCGCTTACATCCCGAAGCGAACTTGCGGCCATCACGCTTGCCGATATACTCATGATTTCCCGTCCGATGAGGGGGGAGTCTGGTCAGGTCGGTTTGCCGGCCGCGAGGAGAGTTTCGATGTCACAAGAGTGCCAGGTGTGCGGCCGGCGTGCCCAGGTTGGCAACCGTGTCACGACGCGCGGCAAGGCAAAATACCTGGGCGGCGTGGGTACCAAGATCACCGGCATCTCGCGCCGGCAGTTTCGCCTCAATTTGCAGCGGCTGCACGTCACGATCGACGGCGCCAGCCGCACCCTTCGCGTGTGCACGCGGTGCATTCGCAATGGGGCCGTTACCAAACGCGTCAAGGCCGCGCCGTTCAAGCTGCCCAGCGGCACATAGCGCGGCGCGAGGCGCGAACCGCTCGTCGTGCGTTGGCCTCCTCTACAGGTGAGGTACTTCCGATGGGTCTTTCCATTGACGAGGTGGAAAGGATCTCGCTTTTGGCGCGATTACACCTTTCCGCGGAGGAGTTGGCACGGATGACGACTCAATTGGGGCAGATCGTCGAGTACGTGGCGCAGTTGTCGGAGCTGGATACGACGGACGTCGAGCCGATGGCCCATGCGATTGAGCTCCAGAACGTCTTCCGCGACGATGCCGTGCGACCGAGTCTCGACCGTGCCGATGCGCTGGGCGTTGCACCGCACCACGACGGCCAATGTTATCTTGTGCCGGCCGTGCTCGGCGATTGAGCAATGATGCTGACCGATCTTTCCGCCACGCATTTGCTCGCGCAATTGGAGGCAGGAGAGGTCACTTCGGTCGAGGTTACGCAAGCCTGTCTCGATCGCATTGATCGACACGACGGCGCGATGGGCGCATTCCTGCGAGTGAACCGCCAACGGGCGCTCGACGACGCTCTGGCGATCGACCAAAAGCGACGCTCCGGACGTGCCGTCGGGCGACTGGCGGGCCTGCCGGTCGCCGTCAAGGACCTGCTGGCGACGCGCGGCGAAATCACCAGTTGCGGCTCGCGGATGCTCGCCGACTTTCGCCCCCCGTACGACGCGACGGTCATTGCGCGGCTCCGCGCGGCAGATGCCGTGTTCGTCGGCAAGACGAACATGGACGAGTTCGCCATGGGGGGATCCACGGAAAACTCGGCGCTTGGCACCACGCGCAACCCGTGGGACCGGACGCGGATTCCCGGCGGCTCGAGCGGCGGCTCGGCGACCTGCATCGCCGCGCGGATGGCGCCTTTGGCGATCGGCTCTGACACGGGGGGTTCGATTCGACAGCCGGCCGCGCTGTGCGGCGTGACGGGCTTCAAGCCAACCTACGGTCGCGTAAGCCGCTTCGGACTGGTGGCGTTCGCCAGCAGCCTGGACCAAATCGGCCCAATCGCGCGAACCGCTGAAGACGCGGCGCTTCTGTTGGAGGTAACGGCCGGGCACGATCCGCTCGATGCCACCTCGATCGACCAGCCGGTGCCGGCCTACAGCGCCTCGGTCCGCCAGCCGTTGGCGAACCTCCGGCTGGGCGTGGTTCCAGAACATTTCGATAAGGGACTCGACCCAGAGGTCGAAGCCGCAATCCGCGAGGCGATCCGTGTCTACCGCTCGCTTGGGGCTAGCGTGACCGAAGTCGCGCTCCCACACGCCAAGTATGGCGTGGCGGCGTACTACATCATTGCGCCGAGCGAGGCCTCCAGTAACCTCGCGCGCTACGATGGAGTGCACTACGGCCATCGCACCGACGAGCGCGCCATGCTGGCCGAACTGGCCGACGAGCGCCGCGCGCTGGGCGCCGGAGGTGATGCGGTCGCACTCGCGCGGCTCGATAACGCGCTCGTGCGCATGTACCGCCGCAGCCGCTCCGAGAGTTTCGGGCCCGAGGTCAAGCGGCGGATCATGCTCGGCACCTACGCGCTTTCGGCCGGATACTATGATGCCTACTATTTGAAGGCGCTCAAAGTTCGCCGGCTGATTCGCCAGGATTACGATGCGGCGTTTTGCCAGGTGGATCTGATCATCGGTCCGGTGACCGCCACGCCGGCCTTCAAGCTGGGCGAGAAGGCGGACGACCCGCTCGCCATGTATCTCGTCGACCTCTACACCGTCGGTGCGAATCTGGCGGGAGTTCCCGGCATTTCGATCCCCTGCGGCACTAGCTCGACGGGGCTGCCCATCGGCCTGCAGCTACAGGGGCCGGCGCTGGCGGAAGAGTGCCTGCTGCGAGCGGCGCACATGTTTCAACAGGCGACCGACTGGCACCAGCGGAGGCCGCCCTTGCCATGAGCGGCGAATACGAGTTGATCGTGGGCCTGGAAGTCCACGTGCAGTTGGCGACCCAGAGCAAGCTCTTCTGTGCGTGCAGCACGCGGTTCGGCGCCCCGCCCAACACGCAGACGTGCCCCGTGTGCATCGGCATGCCGGGCGTCTTGCCGGTGATGAACCGAAGGGCGTTCGAGCTGGCGCTGCGGACGGCCGTCGCGCTCGACGCACGCATCGCTCCCCTGACCAAGTGGGACCGTAAGCAGTATTACTACCCCGACCTGCCGAAGGGATACCAGATCAGCCAGTACGATTTGCCGTTCAGCACCCTCGGGCATTTGGAGATCAACGACCCCAAGGGCCGCTTCGCGCCCAAACGCGTGGGCATGATCCGCGTACACCTGGAGGAGGACGCCGGCAAGAGCCTGCATGACGAAGCGGCCGGCACGGCCGACAGCCGCATCGATCTCAATCGTGCCGGCACGCCGCTCTTGGAAATCGTGACCCAGCCCGACATGCGCTCCTCGGCCGAGGCCAAGGCCTTTCTGACCGAGCTGAAATTGCTCTTGATGTACCTGGCGGTCTCCGATTGCAACCTGCAGGAGGGGAGCCTGCGCGTCGATGCCAACGTGAACCTGCACATCGATTCGCCCGAAGGATCGATCGCCACGCCGATCGTGGAAGTAAAGAACATGAACAGCTTCCGCGCGGTGGAGCGTGCGCTCGACCACGAGGCGACTCGGCAGTACGAGGCATGGCGCGAGACGGGGCAGAAGCTGGGCGATGTGCCCAAGCAGACGCGCGGTTGGGACGACGCGGCCAACCTGACTCGCCCGCAGCGGCAAAAGGAGGAGTCGAGCGACTATCGCTACTTTCCCGAGCCCGACCTGGTGCCCGTGCGCGTGAGTGCCGAGACGGTCGCCGGCATCCGCGCGGCGCTCGGCGAGCTGCCCCGCGCGCTGCGCGGCCGGTTAGAGACGACCCATGGGCTTTCCACCTACGACAGCGACGTACTGGTCAGCCAGGGGCGTGCGCTCGTGGAGTACTACGTTGCGGTGGCCGAAGCCTGCGGCGACGCAAAGCTGACGAGCAACTGGGTGCAGCAGGACGTGCTGCGGACGCTCAACGAGTCATCGCTCGATATCGCCGCGTTCCCGATCTCTCCGCGGCATCTGGCGGAGTTGCTCGTGAAGGTCCGCCAGAGCGAAATTTCCACCAGCCGCGCTCGCGATATCTTCGCCGCCATGTTGCGCTCGGGCCGCACCGCGGACGACGTGATGCGCGAGCTTTGCATTGAACAGCTTGACGAGAGCGTGCTCGTCGAGCTGTGCCGCGAGCTGATCGCCGCCAACCCGCGGATCGTCGCCGACGTGAAGGAAGGAAAAACCAAGGCCGCGGCCGCCTTCGTCGGCCAGGCCAAGAAGAAAAACGCGAACGTCAACCCGGCGCGCGTGCTGGAGATCTGCCTGGAGTTGATCGCCCAGCTATAGCAAGCCGGCGCGTCGGGCACCAGCCTTCGCTGGTCACCGCCGGAGCGTTAGAGTTAGCCGCTCGAGCGGATCTTGTCCGTCCGCCGCGAGGGGCGGCAGAGGACGAACATGGCCATGCCGATGAGCACCAGGGTGATGATGTACTGATTGACGTAGGCCTTGCCGGTGGTCACGCCGGGGGCCTCGTATTGGGCTCGCGCCACGGTCGGCGCCAGTGCGTGCCAGGCTGCCGCCAGAACGAAAACAGCCCGGCTTCCACGTTCGAGCGTCCAGAGCCACGACCGACTCGCGACGCGACGAACCAACGCGGTTTTCATAAAAAATTCTCCACCGGCTCGGCCAGCCGTCGAAACTCACGGGCGGGCATCGCCACGGTCTCCCATTTCGGCGAGATCAGCCGCGCGTGGCAGGCGTATTCGCGCAGCCGGATGCCGACAAATCCGTACAAGGCCCCGCGATACTCAAACAACCGCTCCGCCGGCAAGGGGGACCACTCGCCGACGATGTTGTAGGCGAACACGAACAGGCCCTGGGCCGAAGCGCCAAAGAGCTGTTCCCAGCGCGCCAGGCTGCGCAGGTCGTCGCGCGTCGACCAGTTCTTCCAAAACTGCCTGGTGCCTCCCGAGGGGAACCGACGTCCCTTGACGTCGACCAGCCATGTTCGGCTCTGCGCGGCGGAGACAAGAAAATCAACGTTTTTGAGCGAGCCTTCGTCGGCGGCGAGGCTGCGCCGCGCCTCGTCCACGGCGACATACGGCACGCGGCGATTCCGCAAAAACGTCTCAAACGCCGCCTCGTAATGGTTGTCTCGGCTCGCCACGTGCCTGCTCCCTTCAGCCGGTTGATTCTACACTGCCGGCGAGCCACTGTCTTGCGAGCTCGCTGCCACGATTCGCCGCACCGCATCGATGACGGCCGCGGCATCCTCGGCAAGCGGAACTTCCTCGCTTTGCGCGGTGGCGAGATTCTTCACCTGGCACGTGCCGGCGGTGAGCTCCCGCTCGCCGGCCACCAGTGCCACGCGGAAACCACGGCGGTCGGCGTACTTGAGCTGCTGGCCCAGCTTCTTGGGCTCGGGAAACACCTCGACGCCGATTCCGGCCGCGCGGAGCCGCGCGGCCAGGCGAAGGTAATCCGCCAGCCGATTGGGATCGAAATAGGGGATGAACACCGGCGCCGGCGTGGCCACCTTTTCCACCATGCCCAACTCGTCCATCGCGGCCAGTAGTCGGTCCAGCCCCAGCGACGCGCCCACCCCCGGCAACACCTGATCGGTGTACAGCCCCGCCAGGTTGTCGTAGCGCCCCCCGGAACAGACGCTGCCGATCCCCGGCAGATCGTCGAGCAAGGTCTCGTAAACGATCCCGGTGTAGTAATCGAGTCCGCGTGCGATCGAGGCGTCGAGGCGCAGCCGCTCGTCGCTCACGCCGGCGGCGCGGACGGCCGTGATTAATTCGGCGAGCCGCACGACCCCTTCGGCGCCGGTGTCGCTCCCACGCGTCAATACCGCAAGCTCGGAAAGCACCTCGTCATTCGTTCCGGATACCTGGCAGAGGCGAAGGATCGCCTCCACCTGCTGGCTTGTGGCGTTCGCGGCGGCGGCCAGCTCGCGCTCGACACCATCGCGGCCGATCTTGGCAAGCTTGTCGATGGCGCGTAAGACGGCCGGCGCCTGGTGCGCCAGGCCCACGCACTCGAGCAAGCCGGAGAGGACCTGCCGGTGGTTGACGCGGATCGTGAAACGCTCGAACCCCAGTGCGCGAAACAGCTCGTGGATCACCAGTGCCGTCTCGATATCGGCGGCGACCGACCGCGTGCCGATTGTGTCGAAGTCGCACTGCATGAACTCGCGGTAACGCCCCTTCTGCGTGTTCTCGCCGCGCCACACGGTGGCGATGTGGTACCGCTTCAGCGGCACCCCCAGCTCGCCAGCGTGCTGAGCCGCAAACCGCGCCAGCGGCACCGTCAGATCGAACCGCAGCGCCACCCAACGCCCCCCGTGGTCCTGAAACTTATAGAGCTGCTTGTCCGTCTCCTCGCCCCCCTTGCCGGTGAGGATTTCGAGGTATTCCAAGGCGGGCGTTTCGATCGGGCTGAAGCCGAAGGAGCGATAGACGCGGCGCGCGGTGTCGATCAGCCGCTCGCGCGGGATCATGGCGGCGGGCAGATAGTCGCGAAAGCCCTTGAGCGTGCGCGGCTCGATCCGGTTTTGACGGTTCACGTCAGCCAATCACGTGCAGCAAGGCCGGCTTGGGGCTCTTGATCGACTCCCCCTTTCGCGCAGGCAGCACCGACTCGGCGTACTCGCCGACCTGCTCGGAGGTTTCAAAATAACGGTCGTACACCCAATCGTCCTCGTATTCACAGTTCTTGGTCGAGTAATCGCGACAAACCTGCGGCCGCGTCTGGTAGATGCCGCAGCGGTTGTCCTGCCGCAGGTGCTTGCAGCGCGTGTGCACGAGCAGGTACCAGGTCTCTTTCTCCGTGAAGACCGCCGCCTGGTCGTGCATCAAGAACCAGCGCATGAACTCGAAGTCTTTGCGCGTGGTGGGGGTCTCGATCGGCAGGGCAAAATACTTGCAGCACTTGGCGGTGCAGTGGTCGCAGAGCACCTCGCCCGGTCGCAAGTCCTGGCGGTGAATTTTGGGTGTTCGTACCGTAGCCATGTCACATTACGCGCGTGCTCCTTTCGCGGCGACTACAAAATAACAAAATGGCCCAATCGGCACTAGGTTTATCTCGGCCGCTCCTCGTGGAACGGACTGGCGGCCCAGCGTGTCTCATCAGCGGCGCGAATGACCTATGCACCCGGCCCGCCAAGCACAAGCGCCGCAGCCTGTCCGATCGACGTCATGTTGACGATGAGTGCAATGGGGCTCGCGCAATCCATCGGACGACCGTGAACGACCCGAATCGGGCAAGCGGGATCGGGCTCTTCGTAGTTGAGCGTCGCGGGGATCCGCCCCCGCGCCAGTGCCAGCAGGCTGGCGAGCAGCTCGACAGCGCCAGTGCCCGCCAGCAGATTTCCAAAATAGCTCTTGGGGGCGGTGACCGGCACATCCGGCAGCAGCTCCGCCAGGACCGAGGCCTCCGCCGCGTCGTCCTCGACGGTGCTCAAGCCGTGGGCATTGACGTGCCCCACGTCGCGCGCCGTAATGTCCGCGTCGGCGAGCGCCGACTGAATGGCGCGATGCAGCGACGCCCCGGCCGCTGGGTGCCCATTATGGGTGGGAACGTACGACGCGCCACAGCCTAGGATTTGTCCCAGAATCGCGGCTCCTCTTGCCTCGGCGTGATGCCGGCTCTCCAGGATCAGCGCCGCCGCGCCTTCGCCGCGAACCGTCCCATCGCGCAATGCGTCGAACGGCCGGCAGGCGGCGGCCGGGTCGCAGGCGCGGCGTGAAAGCCGGTCGGTCATGTAACTGCGCACCCAATCCAGGACGTGCAGCCGCGAGCTGGTCCCACCGGTGATCATCATGTCGGCCGCACCGCGCTCGAGGACGCGCGCAGCCTCGGCCACGGCCAGCAGGCTGGAGATCTCCGCCTGCTGAATCGTGTTGTTGGGACCGCGCGCGTCCCGCACGATCGAAACGTGACAGGCCGGCATGTTGGGCAACACCTTGAGAAGGCCCAGCGGATAAGTGGCCTCGGCTCCACGCGTCGGCCACAGCGAGGCGTCGAACCGGCCATCGACCAGGCACGCGGCATAAGCCGGGGCTATTTCATCGATCGTATAGCGGATGCGGTCGGCCCCCAGCACAACCCCCAGTCGCTCCGTGTCCAGCGTGTCCACCGTCACGCCGGCCTGCGCGCAGGCCATGTCGGCCGCGGCCACGGCAAACTGCGAGTCGCGCGACATGACCTTCAGGCTCTTGCGCGGCCGCACGTACTCCTTGGGGTCAAAGTCGCGGACTTCGCCCGCCGCCGTGACGGGCAAGTCGGCACGCCGCGGAGGTATGGGCTGAGCGATCCCCGAGCACTGCGACTCGATTGCGTGCCAGAACGCATCGGCGCCAATGCCGATCGGACTCACGACTCCGACGCCAGTAATCACAATTTGCGGTCGACGAGACATGACGTGCCAGGCGCGGAAGCCGAGAGAGACGAGCACCGTGTGCGTCAATCGCCTGAACGCGAGCCAATGCTCGCTTCAGGCGAAGCGTTCTTGTTGGGACCAACACCTCGGCCGGACGACGTCCTTGGCCAGTCCCAGCCGCTCAAGAAGGCGGATTGTCAGGTACGTGACGTCGAACTCCCACCAGCGGTGTCCGTGCGCGGCGGCTCGCTGATCGGCATGATGATTGTTGTGCCAGCCCTCGCCGTTGCTCACCAGCGCCACCCACCAGTTGTTGCGGCTGTTCTCGCGAGTCTCATAGGTCCGGTAGCCCCACATGTGCGTCACCGAGTTAACGCTCCAGGTGATGTGCCACACGGCCACCGTGCGCACCACAACTCCCCAAACCACCAGGCTCAGCCCAAACTGTACGCCCCCCATGAGCGTTCCGGTCCACAACCAACCGGCCGCCAGCCCGACCAGGTAGAACGCCACCAGGTGCAAGCCATACGCCCAGACCCAAAACAGATTTCGCTCGAACCGCATATAGTAGGGGTCCTCCAGGACGTCGCGAGCGTACTTCTCGTAGGTGGCCACCGAGTTCACATCGCGATTCTGGATCAACAGCCACCCCACATGTCCCCAGAAGAAGTCGACCAGCGGGCTGTGCGGGTCCGGCTGCTTGTCGGAATCCTTGTGGTGCAGCCGGTGGATCGCCACCCAGCGAGCCGGCGTGTCCTGGAGACAACAGACGCCGAGCGTGGCAAACAAGTGCTCCAGCCATTTCGGACAGGTGAACGACTGGTGTGTCAACAACCGGTGATAGCAGACGTTGATCCCCAGCGTGCCGAAAACGTATAGCCCGGCAAGTGCCAGTAGCACGCCCGTCCAACTGAACAGCCACGGCACGAGCGCCAGCGGCAGCAGCAGATGAAGCAACCCGACGCCGATCACATAGGGCCAGACGATTCGATAGGGGGTGGCGCCAGCCGGTGCGGGGATGTTGCCAAAGGCCGCGCGCCGCCGCTGGCTGCGCTCCACCAATAGCGGCAGCCCGTTTGCTTCCCCTGCCGGCTCGGTCACCGTCAGGCGATCCTCGGCGGCTGCGATCGTTTGTGTGTCGGTGGCCATCGAGTCGTTCGGCTCCGTTAAAAACGTTGGCTCGCCACGCGCGTCGCGTTCAGCGTGGTCTTCACGTACTGCAATGCGTAGAAGGAGAACCGATGCAACAGCCACTCGCCCCATTCCGCGGTGCCACGCCGCCGTGGACCGGCGCCCTGGCGTCATCTTACAGACTCTTCGGACAACTCGCCACTTGGACTGCCCCTGGGGTGCACGATTTTCCAGAGTTGCGGGCAATGCGGACAAGCCAGCTCTCGCCGATCTTGCTGCATTTGCCGGCACGAACAGCGCCAATCAACGGTGGCCGATTGTGGCTCGAATCAACCGCCACTAGACTAGCCCCGACGGTGGTTAATCTGCCGCGCGGTTGCCGGGGTGACGAAGGGGTATCGCCCAGTGGTGTTGCGTGACATGAAGATCGTCGACATCCTCGTTCACAGGTTGATCGGCGGAACACCCGACGGCGGCTGGCCAGCCGCGCACGAGCCCGAGGATGACCTTCACGCCTTGGTCGAGGTAATCAGCGACGCGCGCTTGACCGGCATCGGCAGCTCGTTCACGTCGTCGCGATTGGTGGAATCCGCGGTCGATTTTCTGCGCCCGTTGTGGCTGGGAGAGTCGGCGCTCGAGCCGCAGCGCGTCAGCGAGAAGCTGCGGCAGAGCGCCTTTTGGCAAGGACGCGGCGGCGCGGTCGAGCACGCCATCTCGGGGATCGACATCGCGCTGTGGGACCTGCTGGGGAAGGTGTCCGGCCAGCCGGTGAGCCGGCTCTTGGGGGGATGTTATCGCCAGCGCATTCGGCCTTATGCCTCGATCCTCTTTGACGAGCCCGGTCCCTTGCGCGATCGTTTGCAGTCACTTGTGTCGCGCGGGTTCCGAGCGATCAAGTTGGGATGGCGGCCTTTTGGGCGAAAGAATCAGCAGTACGACGAGCTATTGGTGCGGACGGCGCGAGACACGGTCGGTCCGCAGGTGGAGCTATTGGTCGATGCCGGCGGCAGCGAGCAATTCTGGCCGCACGGCCTGAAATGGGCGCACGCAACGGCGCGGATGCTCGCTGAGTACGATATCGGCTGGTTCGAGGAACCGCTGCCGCCCGACGACCTCGAAGGATACATCGAGCTGTGCCGCACTGCTCCCCTGCCGATCGCGAGTGGCGAGGTGCTCACGCGTCGCCAGTCGTTTCTGCCCTGGATTGAGCGCCGCGCGCTGGACATCGTCCAGCCCGACAGCACCAAGTGCGGCGGTCTGAGCGAGGCTCTGCGGATCGCCTGGATGGCCTATGACCACAACATTCAGTTGGTGAGCCACGGCTGGAACACAGCCGTCGGACTGGCCGCCGACCTGCATTTGGCCGCGGCTTTGCCGGTCGCTCGGTTTGTGGAGTTCCTCACCCCCGCTCCCTACATCGATGAGATTATCACGGAACCGTTTCGACTGGATTCGGAGGGGTATCTCCGAATCCCCGACGGTCCGGGGCTGGGAATTGAGCTCGACCGCGACGCGTTGGCGCGCTTCGCGCGTCCAGGCGCGTCGTGAGGGCGATCTCGCCGTGAAGCCGATCTTGGTTTTCCGACACGTCGCGCACGAGTCGCTGGGGATGCTCGAGGGCATCTTTCGCGACGCCGGATTGGTTTACAACTACGTCGACCTGTTCGATGGCGCGCCGCGCCGCTTTGATCCGGGGCAGCTTGCCGGCCTGGTCGTGCTGGGAGGGCCGATGAACGTCGACCAGACCAAGCGGTATCCGTTTCTCGCTCCCGAGATCCGTTGGATTGAGCAGGCAATCGAACAAGAATTGCCGCTGTTGGGCATCTGCCTGGGCTCGCAGTTGCTCGCCAAGGCGCTGGGCGCTCGCGTGTACCCACATCGAGTCAAGGAAATTGGCTGGTACGAAATCGAGACGACCGAAGCGGCGCAAGACGATCGGCTCTTCGCTGGTTCTCCGCGGCGGCAGTGCGTATTCCAGTGGCACGGCGATACGTTCGACCTCCCCGCCGGTTCGGTCCCTTTGGCAAGCGGTGACGATTGCACGAACCAGGCCTTCCGTTATGGGCGCTCGGCATATGGATTACAATTTCACCTGGAGGTGACCGCCGAGTTAATCGACGACTGGTTTGCCGAGCCGGGCGGAAGATGCGAGGTGGCGGCGCTGGACTATATCGATCCGGACGAAATACGCCGCCGCGCCCAGCGCGAATTGCCCCGGATGCACGCCGAGAGCAAACGATTGTTCGGCGCCTTCGCCGCGTTTTGCCAGCAGCGCGCAACCGGCGCATGACGTAACTCTAAAACCAGCCCATGCGCATCGTCATTACCGCCGTGGGGCCCGACCATGCCGGCCTGGCCGACCCGATCGTCCACTACGTCACCGGACAGGGCGCGAACATTGCCGAAATCCAGATGTACGATCACGACGAGGAGCGGCTGTTTGCCATGCTCCTGCGCGTCGATCTTCCGCAAACCGAGCTTGTCGCGGCCCGCGCGGCACTGGCCGATATTGGTCACGCGAAGAATCTTTCCATCCGCATCTGGAGCGCCGACGAGCACGCCGAGCGTCCGCGCCTGGCGATCTGCACAACCGTCCGGCCCGAGCCGCCCTTGGCGCTGTTGCGAGCGATCCGTGATCGCCGTGTGCGTGCCGAGGCGGCGGTGGTGATTGGCAATCGCCCGCATTGCCGGTCATTGGCCGAGCAGTTCGGCGTCGACTGGCACCAGATCGGGGACGACTCGGGCGTAGCCGACGACGATCGCATGATGGCGCTGTGCGACGAGTACCGCGTCGATTACATCATCCTGGCGCGGTACATGCGCGTGCTGCCGGCCAGCAGTTGCTGGAAATATGCCGGCGGGCGGATCATCAATTTGCACCATGGGCTGCTGCCCAGCTTTCCCGGCTTGCGGCCGTATCACGACGCCTACGCCAGCCGGATGCTCACCTATGGCGCGACCTGCCATTTCATCGTGCCAAGCCTGGACGCGGGCAACCAGATCATCCATCAGGTGACCTTCACCGTGCCGCCCGGCGCGAGCCTCGAAGAAATCATCCGCCGCGGGCAGGAAGACAACGAGCCGGCGTGCCTCGTCGAGGGAGTTCGGCGCGTGGTGGAGCGCGAGGTGGAATTGCACTTTCATCGCGTGGTCGCGCGGCGACAGCATGATCCAAGCGTTTGAGCGCAATGTCGTGTCGGCCAGCCGCCGACCGCCAACCTCAGTGAGCCGCCGAGTTTATCACGGCGGTCCATTCATCGTTTTATTCCTGTCGTCGCTTCTGGCCGGCTGCGGCGACGGTTCAACGGTCCACGTACGCCGTTGGGCCGATGGCACCCCTAAAGAAGTAGTCCGTGTTCGGCCCAACGGCCAAGGCGGCTGGATCAACGACGGCAAGTTCACGCTCTACTATCCTGACGGCACTCGGCAGGAGGAAGGCTACTACCGCCTCGGCAACCTCCACGGCGCGCTCACCCACTGGCACGAAAACGGCCGCAAAAAAGGCGAAAGCCACTGGGAAAACGGCCGCCTGATCGGCAAGTGGAAGATGTGGGACAAGAACGGCAAGCCGATCCAAGAGAATCCGGAATAAGGCCTCTCCGCGGCCGACCGGCGCACGACCATTGCCAGGGATTTCAATCCCTGGTCAGCCAATCTATCGCCGCCGCTCGTTTCGCATCGTCGGCGCCGGTGTACAACGTCACCGCGTCCGGGTGACCGGCTGCCTGATAGGCGGCGGTGATGACTTGGGGGAGTTGCGTTCCTTCGCTGGCGATCCAGAGCGGCTGGGGGGCCGAGAGGGCGAGCATGCCTGGCAGATCGAGATACTTAGCGCCGCCCGGCAGGAAGTCGTGATCGCCCAGGCTCGTGACGTTGGCAAAGCGGAATCCGGCAGTATCGACCACGGCACGGTCGATACCGGCGCTGGCCTGCGCGCGTGCCGCCGCCAACCAGCGCCCCGCGCCACCGAATGCGATGGCGACCACCTTCCGCGGGGCGCGTTCTTGGCTCCGTGCGAATGAAATCACCGAAAGCACGTCGTGCACCCGCTGCGCGAAGAGCGGGTGATTGTAGCCGTAGGTGTATCCGGCGTAGCCTTGGAGCTCGCGCACCGGGGCCGTGACTTGCCGCGTCTCGCCGGCCGCATCGCCATCGGCGAGAAATTCTCCCTGGTAGAGAAGGTCGACGCCGATGACCGAGACGCCGGCATCCAGCAGCCGCGCGACCGCGGCATTGGGTGACTCGCCGGTGTCGTGGAGTCCGGCCTTGCCGGCCTCGTCGATCCAGATCGCGACGGTGCCCTTGTGCTCCTTTGGTTGCAGGATGATTGCCGGCAGTTCCTCCTCGCTGTCCGCCTTACGCAGCAGACCGACCTGCTCGACGTAATCGCCCCGATCGTGCTCAGCGGTCTTCGCGTAGGTGACGCTGCCGGCGGCCGGCAGCGAGCGGCCAACCATCACGTCGACCGCGCCCCCCATGACCTCGCGGTATTTCGCCAGCGAATCTGCGTCGCGCGGCACGAGCGCCGCCATCTGCATGTCACTGTCCTCGGTGATTTGTTTGACCAGCGACCGCTCGTAGTCTTCGCCGCGCGGCGGCCGCGGATGCTTTTCATCCCACACCGACATCTCGGCGATCGATAGTCGAGCGTAATCCTCCTCGACCACGGGTTCGCTCGCACCCAGCTTCAGGTGCTTGTTGAACCAACTGTACAAGACCGCGCGGCTGACGTAGTTGTAGTTGTGGCCAAAGTGCAAAAGCGGCTTGGCCATCACCAGCTCTTCGACTCCCAACGTGCGGTAAAGCTGCTTCAGCTCCGGCAGCCCCTTGGTCGCGATCTCGCGCGTCCAGTCATCAGCGCCGGTCATGCCTAGCGGCTTGGGAGCAAACAGCGCGGCAATCTCGATATTGCCTGTGTCCACGCGCAGATAACAGGCGTTCTCGCATGTGCAACCGCCCTGCATCGCGGTAGAGACCATGACGGCGGGGAAGGCGACCGCCGGCCGCGAGTCGATCGCACAGAGGATAAACGTCTGCGTGCCCCCGCCGCTGGCGCCGGTCACCCCAATCCGCGCCGCGTCCACGTCCGGCAGCTCGCTCAGCCAGTCGAGCGCGCGAATCGAGTTATACGTCTGAAGCCCCATCATGTGCTGGAGCCGCAGCTCTGCTTGCGCGCTGAAGTAACCCCAGTTCTCGCGCGTATTCATGTGTTCGCGGACGCCGGGGCGGTGCTCAAGCTGAATGCTATCGCCGTAGCCCACCATGTCGTAGTGAAAGACGACGCAGCCCATCCGCGCCAACTGCACGCAGCGCGATTGCAGCGGGCTACGGCCACCCTCCTCGAACCGCTCGGCCCCCTCGACAATCGCCTTGCGAATCTCCTGAGCGCCCATGTCGTGGAACCGCCCGTTCGACCAATGCCCGTGCGGCGACAGGATAGCAGGCAGGCGGCCGGCCTTGCCCTTCGGGCGATACAGGTTTCCGGTGACAAAATGCCCCGGAAAGCTTTCCAGAAAGACGCACTCGACGGTGTAGTCGCCGCGATCAATCAGCCGATGCACGACCGCATTGGCCGGAGTCTTGGTGGGCATCGGCCAGAGTCCCAGCGCCACGAGCAACTGCCGGCGCACGAGTGCCGCGCGCTGATGCCACACTTCGGGCGATTCGCTGGGGGCGAATGGGAAGTAGCCGTTGAGATCTTTGAGCTTTCCGAGCCGCGCATCGGCGGGCTTCTGGCCCGGCGGCAGCGCGCGCGGCACGTCGGCTTGGACTACGCTCGCGACGGCGAGCACGACAGCGACGCCGCCAAGAAGCGATGCGAACTGCGTATGCCGCCTGCGGAGAAGGTGCATGGGAATTCCCTTGGAAGTGTGGCGCGCGAGTGGGCAATTGGGCACCAGTTTAAATGGCGAGCGCAACCGCCGCTACTGTGCGTTGTCGGCAGTAATACATTACGTCGAGTAGCAGCAGGGTACTCTCGCCGCGATCCGCGACATGCAAGTTATTGCGTAAGCGGGGCACGCCCACGGCGAGTGGCGTCATGCACTGAGCGGAGAGCCGCCGGGTTTATCCCGGCGGTCGGCGTAACGACTGGTTTGGCGATTGACTCTCGAGGCGCCGGCGGTCTTATGCCGCCGGACCGCCGGGATAAACGCGGCGGCTCGCTGGCGTGTCCGGTGCGGCTTTGAGTCGCGAGCATCATCGCCGGTACAACGCTCCGGCTTTGTAGCGATGCCAATAATCGTCAAGCGCGCGGCGGACTTTGCCGCTGAGGAGCACGACGCCCAGAATGTTGGGGAAGGCCATCGAGAGGATCAGCAGGTCGCTGAAATCCTTGATGTGCGTGGCCGTGAGGATCGAGCCGAGCCAGGCGAAGATCAAGAAGATCACCTTGTAGCTCAGCGAGGCGCGCGGCCCGAACAGGTAGCTCCAGCAGCGTTCTCCGTAGTACGACCACGAGATCAGGGTCGAATAGGCGAAGAGGAAGACGACCGCCGAAAGGATCCACGGAAACCATGACACGTTTCGTCGGAACGCCTCGGCGGTGAGCGCGGCGCCATTGTTTTGCTCGACCAGCGTCCGGCACGCGGGATCGTTGTAGACGCCGGTGATGACAATCACCAGACCGGTCATCGTGCAGACGACGACCGTGTCGATGAATGGCTCGAGCAGCGCCACGAGACCTTCGCTGATCGGCTCGTCGGTTTTGGCGGCCGAGTGAGCGATCGAGGCCGAACCCACACCCGCCTCGTTCGAAAAACACGCTCGTCGAATGCCGATGACCATCACGCCAAGAAAACCTCCGTATGCCGCCTCCGGCGTGAACGCCCCGGTGATGATCGACTGCATCGCCGGGCCAATGTGGTCCGCATTGGCGAACAAGACGTAAAGCGACGTGACGATGTAAAGCGCGCACATGAGCGGCACGATCCGCCCGGCGGCGGCCCCGATCCGGCGGATGCCGCCGATGATCACGATGCCGGTGAGCACGGCCATGATCGCGCCGTACACCCAGGGGTGCTGATCCAAGAGGGGAATCTGCTGGCGGATCGCGCCCAACGACTGGCCGACCTGAAAGGCGTTACCGCCGCCCAGCGAACCGCCCACGCAGAAGATCGCGAAGGCGATGGCCAAAACCTTGCCTAGTGGACGCAGGCCCAGTTCGGCCAGCCCATCGGCCAGGTAATGCATCGGGCCGCCGCTGACGGTTCCGTCCGGCGCGATCTTCCGGTACATCATCCCCAGGCTGCATTCTGCAAACTTGCTGCTCATGCCAAGCAGTCCGGCGACAATCAGCCAGAAGACGGCGCCCGGCCCGCCGGCGCCCACACCGATCGCCACGCCGGCGATATTGCCCAGACCCACGGTCGCCGAAAGCGCGGACGACAGCGCCTGAAAGTGATTGACTTCACCGGCCTTGGCCGGGTCGTCGTACACCCCGCGCGTGAGCGCGATCGCATGTCCGAACGCGCGGATGTTGATGAAGCTCATTCGCAAAGTGAAGTAGACCGCGCCCGCCAACAGCCAGACCACCACAAACGGCACCTTTGAGCCGAGCCAGCGTTCCGTCCAAAAGTCGAAGAACAGCACCGCATCCATCGGCGCGACCAGATACGTACCGAAAAACTCGTCGATGCGCTGCATCCAATCGGCCGTCTGGTTGTCAGCATTCGACGCCGATGCCGGCGGCAGTTCGGTCGCCCATGTCGAACCGTGAGCTAGACAGATCGCCAGAAAGATCGCAATTCGCCAGCATGATCGCATCGAAGCAACCCAGCAGTAGAGGTCTGTTCCGGTAACGGGTCGACACCTTCTAGTGCATGAAGCGGTTGTGTGTCAAGAAGTTATGGCGAATTGTCAGCGGCAACTCCATATATTTGACATATAGGGTTGTCAAAATTGTAGAAACCGGTAGGATTGTATCGTGAATCTTGAACAGAGGTTTGGCGACTCGAGGCGCTTCGGATGAGCACATGCACTGAGACATCTGATTCGCGGTTGCTGGAATTGCTGCGCCAGAGCGGCCCGATGGGCGTCTCGGCGCTCGCCAAGGCGACGGACGTTACCGCCACGGCTGTGCGCCAACGTTTGAGCCGCTTGATGGCACAGGGGTACGTTGCTCGCGAGGTATCGCGAGCCGGGCGCGGGAGACCAAGTCACCGTTACACGGTGACCGAGAAGGCGCGGCGCGAGGCCGGCGCGAACTATGGCGACTTGGCGCTGGTGCTGTGGCAAGAAATCCGCTCGGTGAAGGATCTCGAGGTGCGTCGAGGCTTGTTGGAGCGCATCGCGGCCGCGCTGGCGACAAGTTATGGTCACCTGATCAGCGGAACGAGTGTCGCCCAGCGCATGGAGTCGGTTGCGCGCCTGATGGCCGAGCGGCGCGTCCCCTTCGCGGTTGATACGTCGGCCGAGTTGCCGGTGCTGGTGGCTCACGAATGCCCTTATCCGCAGCTTGCCGAGGCCGACCGCGGCGTTTGTGCGGTGGAGAATATGTTGTTCTCAAAACTGTTGGATACAAAGCTGCACCTGGCGCAATGCCGCCTCGACGGGCACAACTGTTGCCAATTTGAAATTAACTGAGGAACAACCGACATGACGCAGCCTTGGATCGAAGGGCGATTCGAAGAAAACGTGATCGTCAGCACGGTCGAGCAGGCGATCAACTGGGCGCGCGAATCGAGCCTGTGGCCGATGACGTTCGGCCTGGCGTGCTGCGCGATCGAGATGATGGCCACCGGCGCGAGCCGTTTTGACATGGATCGGTTCGGCGCGGGGGCGTTCCGCGCCACGCCACGTCAGGCGGACCTGATGATCGTGGCCGGAACCGTCACCTACAAAATGGCCAGCCGCGTGCGGCGACTTTACAACCTGATGCCCGAGCCAAAATTCGTGATTGCCATGGGGGCGTGCACGGTCGGAGGCGGACCGTACTTCAAATACGGGTATCACGTCGTCAAGGGGGTGGACCTGGTCGTGCCAGTCGATGTGTACGTGCCAGGCTGCCCACCCCGGCCAGAAGCACTCCTCGAAGGATTGATGCGAGTGCAGGACAAGATCAAGGGGCACAAGTTCGCCAAGCGACGCACCGGCGAGGGGCCGCTGCACTGGCTTTCGACCGCCGGGCGGATGGGAACAAAGATGGATGACGAGCTGCCCGTGCCGCATCACAGCGGTTACGTGCAGGCGCCGGCCGAGGAACCGCTGTTCGATCACCAGAAGATAACGGGATAACCATCGCAACCGAACGTCGAGCCGGGCGGCGAAAGCCCCCGGAGCGAAGCACCGATGAGCGAAACGCTGAAGATAAACGACTTGCACGTAGAGATCGACGGGAAGCCGATTCTGCGTGGCGTGAACCTCGTGATCCACCGCGGCGAAACGCACGCGCTGATGGGACCAAACGGCTCGGGCAAGAGCACGCTAGGCCTGGCGATCATGGGTCATCCGGCGTATGAGGTCACGCAGGGCAGCGTCGAGCTGGACGGGGTGAATTTGCTGGAGCTGGAGCCGCACGAGCGTGCGCGCGCCGGGTTGTTCATGGCGTTTCAGCGGCCGGTGGCGATCCCCGGGGTAAAGATGGCCGATTTTCTCCGCCATGCGGCGACCAATGTTCGCAGGCCCCAGAGGAAAGAAGGTGAAGAGCTCATCCCGATGCGCGACTTTCGAAAAGAGCTGAAAGGGAAGATGGAGCAGTTGCGCATGGACCCGGAGTTCGCGCGGCGATATGTCAACGACGGTTTTTCGGGCGGTGAGATGAAGCGAGCCGAAATCCTGCAGTTGGCGATGTTGCGGCCGAAGTTCGCCATCCTCGACGAGACCGACAGCGGGCTCGATGTGGACGCGGTGCGGCTGGCCAGCCAGAGCATCGCGGAAATCGGCGGCGAACAGATGGGCATCTTGATCATTACGCACCACGATAAGCTGCTCGAGCACAATCCGCCGAACAAGACGCATGTCATGCTCGGCGGAAGGATTGTGGAGACCGGCGGGCCCGAGCTGGCGGCCGAGCTCCACGAACAGGGTTACGACCGAATTCGACAGGCTTACCCCGAGGATGCGGCCGAGGATGCGGCCATGAAGAAGGCCGCGGTGGTCTCACGGTCGGCCTAGCGTATTCCAGTAGACACAATCAATAGAAGCAAATGTTTAGCGGCGTTTCGCGGTCACTGGCAGAGCCAGTGGCACACGCCGAAGAAAGCGAGCGGCAAGCCATGGCCACCGACGTGAAGACCGATTCGTTCGATGTCGCCGTCGGCGAGATCAACAAGTACGACTTCCGCAACGACGAGCGGTACATCTTCAAGAGCCGCAAGGGGCTCGACGCCGAAATCGTCAGCCAGATTTCGGAAATGAAGAACGAGCCGCCGTGGATGCGCGACTTTCGCTTGAAGAGCTTGGAGATCTTCAACTCCAAGCCGATGCCGCGCTGGGGCGGGGCGGTAAACCTGGACTTCCAGGACATCTTCTACTACATCAAGCCGGCCGACCGCCAGGGACGCACTTGGGACGAGGTGCCCGAGGACATCAAGCGCACCTTCGACAAGCTGGGCATCCCCGAGGCGGAACGGAAGTTCCTGGCCGGCGTGAAGGCGCAGTACGAGAGCGAAGTGGTCTACGGCAGTCTGCGCGAGGAGCTGTCGAAGCAGGGAGTGATCTTCACCGATACCGACTCGGCCTTGCGCGACTATCCGGACCTGATGCGCCAGTACTTCAGCACCGTGATTCCATCGACGGACAACAAATTCGCCGCCTTGAACTCGGCGGTGTGGTCGGGGGGCTCGTTTATCTACGTTCCGCCGGGCGTGACGATCGAGTATCCGCTGCAGGCCTATTTCCGCATCAACGCCGAGAACATGGGCCAGTTCGAGCGAACGCTGATCATCGTCGACGAGGGCGCGCGCGTTCACTACGTCGAGGGATGCACGGCGCCCATGTACACCAGCGAAAGCCTCCACTCGGCCGTGGTGGAAATCATCGTGAAAAAGCACGCGCGGTGCCGGTATACGACCATCCAGAACTGGGCCAATAACATCTACAACCTGGTGACGAAGCGCGCCATGGCCTACGAAGACTCCGTGATGGAGTGGGTCGACGGCAACCTGGGCAGCCGCCTGACGATGAAATACCCGTCGGTGTACATGATGGAGCCGGGCGCACGGGGCGAGATTCTTTCGATCGCTTTCGCGTCCGCGGGACAGCATCAGGATGCCGGCGCCAAGGTGGTGCACTGCGCGCCCCATACTTCGAGCCGCATCATCTCCAAGAGTATCTCGAAGAACGGCGGCCGCTCGAGCTACCGCGGGTTGGTAAAGGTGGAGAGCGGCGCCAAGAAGTCGAAGGCCAACGTCGTGTGCGATGCCTTGATCCTTGACGATCGCAGCCGCAGCGATACCTATCCGTATATCGAAATCGATGAGCAGGATGTGATGATCGGGCACGAGGCGAGCGTGTCGCGGATCGGCGAGGAGCAGCTCTTCTATCTGATGAGCCGCGGCCTTTCCGAGGCCGAGTCGAGCACGATGATCGTCAACGGGTTCATCGAGCCCTTGGTCAAGGAGCTGCCGATGGAATACGCCGTGGAGATGAACCGCCTCATCGAGCTGCAGATGGAAGGCTCGGTGGGCTGAGCGCGCTCACCGTCCAGAATTCAACCGCGATCCCACGCAACCGCCGGGATAAACCCGGGGGCTCACAGGCGCCAGACGATCGGCGAGCCGCCGGGTTTATCCCGGCGGACCGCGCCGCCGCAAATCATGACCGAGACCGCAACTCGCCGCGGATTTACCCAAGACGCCTTCGACGCCTTTTTGTCCGCGCGCGACGAACCGCAATGGGTTACCGAGGCGCGACGCCAAGCGTGGCAGAGATTCCTTGAGCTGCCGCTACCGGACGCCAGCCATGAGGAATGGCGCCGCACCGATCTGCGGCTCTTTTCGTTCGACCGCTTCGCGCCGCCAGGTGATTCGCGCGGCGCCGGCACGTCGCTCCGCGAGCCTCTGTTGACTAGTGGAGTCAATCTCGCCGCGCGCAGCGTCACTCGCGACAGCGCCGACGCGGGAACCGAGGCGGATGCGGAGTTGGCCGACAAGCGCGTGCTGTTCGGCTCTCTGGAGTTTTACCTCGCTGACCCACGCCACGCAGAGCGGATCCGGCCATATTTGTTCACGCGCGCCTTCGATCCATCATATGACAAGTTCGCCGCGCTGCACGCGGCCTGGTGGTCAGGCGGGACAGTTCTGTTCGTTCCCGAAGGCGTGCGGATTGAGAAGCCGCTGCACATGCTTTCGTCGCTCACCGACGGAGGTGTCGACTTCGGTCACACGTTGGTCGTGCTCGAGGCCGGCGCGGAGGCCACGCTCCTGGCCGAGACCGCCAGCGGCGACGGCGCGGGACTCCATTGCGGAGGAATCGAGCTGTTGGTCGGTCCCGGTGCGCGGCTGCGATATGTGAACCTGCAGAATTGGGGGCACGCCGTGTGGCACTTCGCACATCAGAAGGCCGTGGTCGAGCGCGGCGCCGGCCTGCAATGGACGATCGGCGCGCTGGGGAGTCGCCTGGCCAAGGTCAACCAGCATGTGGAGCTGGTCGGTCCGCAGGCCGACGTCCAAGTCAACGGCGTAATGTTCACCGAAGGCAAACAACATCTGGCCTATCACACATTGCAGCACCACCAGGCGGGGGCCTGCCACAGCGACCTCTTGTACAAAGGGGCGCTACAGGACCGCTCGCGGCTCGTTTGGCGCGGCATGATCCGCGTCGATCCCGGCGCGCAGAAGACCAACGCCTATCAGCGGGACGACAACCTGATCCTTTCGGACGGCGCGCGGGCCGATTCCATCCCGGGCCTGGAAATCCAGGCCGACGACGTGGTTTGCACGCACGGCGCCACGGCCGGCCGCGTCGACGACGAACAGGTGTTCTACGCCCAATGCCGAGGGCTGTCGCGCAACGAGGCGGTGCGGATGATCGTCTCGGGGTTCTTTCAAAAGGTGTTCGACCGCATTACGATCGAAAGCGTGCGCGAGGCGCTCGCCGGCGCGATCGGGCGACGCATCCGCGAGTACGAATAGGCCGCCGAGCGGGGTAATTCACGGTGATCGATCCGCAGATTTCGCAGATAACAGGGTGACGACGAACGTAGGTCAGGCACGCCGTGCCTGACAGCGCCGGCTGACAGGGTCAACCCTCCGACATGTTAGCGTGCGAACTATTGACCGCGAGATCGGGGCCGGGTCAGGCACAAATTGCCTGACCTACGAAAGGTATCGTGTCGGTGTCGGACTTCGAGCTCGCGGTGAAGGCGGCGGAACTACCGGCGGGCGGTAAGAAGGTCGTCGTGATCGACGATCGGCTGGTGGCGCTGTTTCATGTGGGGGGAAAATACTACGCGATCGACGACGTTTGCACGCATGACGGGGGGCCGTTGGCCGAAGGGACGCTCGATGGATTCGAGATTATCTGTCCGCGGCACGGGGCTCGGTTTGATATCCGCGATGGCCGGGTGCTTTCGATGCCGGCCACCAAGGACACCGTTTCACACGAGGTGAAGGTCGAAGGCGAGAACGTGCTGGTGAAACTCTCCGATTGAGGGGGAGGAGTCGAAATGCCCATTTCTGAAGACGCGGTCCGCGAAGCGCTGAAACAGGTGGTTGATCCCGAGCTGTTCGTCAATGTCGTCGACCTGGGGCTGATCTATACGGTCGACATCCAGGAGGCCGACGGTAAGACAAACGTCGCGGTCGAGATGACGATGACCAGTCCGGCCTGCCCGGCGGGGCCACAACTGATCGCGCAATCCAAGGACGTGGTGGGGAGACTGGAAGGCGTCGGCAACGTGGAAGTTCGGGTGGTAATGACACCCCCTTGGACGCCCGACCGCATGACCGACGACGCGCGCGATCAGCTCGGAATCTTTTGAGTGGTCAGTAGCCGAAGTCGTGAGACTTCGGAAACGATCATCTGCATTAGCTACTTCGCCGTCCTCGGCGCGTGGAACGTCGCGTTGCGAATCTTCGTTTACGAGCTCGTCTGCGGTGGCGGCTGGCTTGGCTATCGACCGTGCGAGATTCCTCCGGCGTCGCTGGCGCGCGAAGGCGCGGCGATGCTCACAGCCTTGGCAGCCGATTTTGCCGCCATCGACGGTGTGCAAGTCATGGCCTTGCGCGACGCACGGTTCGCCTCGATCGAACTGCCGCGTTGCGAGGTGGTCGAAGTCGTTTCAGCGGACGACGAACAGGCGCTATTCCGGCGACTTGCACACGGTGCCGACTGGACGGTCGTGATTGCCCCCGAGACGGACGGCATCCTCGCCGCGCGCTGCCGCGCGGTCGAACACGAGCGCGGCCGCCTGCTCGGGCCTTCGCCCGCGCTCGTGGACGTGGCCAGCGACAAAGTGCGCACCGCTTCGCGGCTATTGGCCGCCGGCATCCCAGTGCCCGAGGGTGTGCCGCTGGAGGCGAGCGAGCCGCTGCCAACCTGCTTTCCTTATCCGGCCGTGATGAAGCGTCGAGACGCGGCCGGATCGCAAGACATGCGGCTGATTGCCGAGGCGCGCGGTCAAGCACCATATCGCGCTCGCCTCGAACGGTACATCGCAGGCGTGCCGGCGAGCGTCGCTTTTCTGTGCGGTCCGCACGGCGAAATCGCATTGCCAGCTTGTCACCAGCGCCTTTCGAACGATGGCACATTTTCGTACCTGGGAGGCAGCCTGCCGCTGGAGGACGAGATGGCGCGTCGCGCCACGCGGCTGGCGGCTCGCGCGCTGCGCTGTCTCGGCCCAACCCTTGGCTATTTGGGCGTGGATTTGGTGCTCGCGAAGGACCCCGACGGCCGCCGCGACGTGGTCATTGAGATTAATCCACGACTCACCACGTCGTATGTCGGCTTGCGCGCGGCGGCGCGGCACAATCTCGCTGCCGCCCTGCTCGCCGTGGCCAGTGGTTGCCGTGCGGACCTCTCGTTTACCGGCGAGATGATAGAATTCACGGCCGACGGCAATGTGTGCGGGGTGGTGCACCGGTAGCGATTTCGCATGAACTGGCTCGGGCTGGATGTCGGCGGGGCCAACGTGAAAGTAGCCGACGGCGACGGTTGGGCGGTGTCGCGCCCGTTTCACGTGTGGCGTGAGCCGTCGCGACTGAGAGCGGTTCTGGCGGAACTGATTGCCACGGCTGATCGCGCTGACGCGATCGCACTGTCGATGACCGGCGAGCTGGCCGATTGTTTTGCCACCAAGGCCGACGGGGTGCGCGCGATCATTGATGCAACGCTGGCCGCGGCCAGCGGGCGTCGGCTGCGCGTTTACACGGTCGACGGTTCGTTCGTGTCAGCGGCTGAGGCCAGCCAGCGGCCACTGATGGCGGCCGCGGCCAACTGGCACGCCTTGGCGCGGCTTGCCGCGCGATACATAACCGAGCGAATCGGACTGCTCGTGGACATCGGCTCCACGACCAGCGACCTGATCCCGATCGTGGACCATGCTCCGGCGCCCGTCGGCCGGAACGATTCCCAGCGGCTTGTCGCCGGCGAGCTGGTCTATACCGGCGTGCGGCGAACGCCGGTGTGTAATCTGGTCGGAGCGCTACCTTGGCGCGGGTCGCAGGCCCCGGTCGCGGCGGAGCTATTTGCGACCACGTGGGACGCATATCTGGTACTCGGTGATCTATCCGATGCGCCCGATCGCACCGACACGGCCGATGGCCGGCCGGCGACGAAGGCCGCCGCGCGCGATCGACTGGCGCGGATGATCTGCGCGGATCGAGACATGTTCGACGAAACAGACGCCTTCGCCGCCGCGACGGCGGTTGCGAGGGCGCAGCAAGCGAAGCTCGCCGTGGCGCTCGCTCAGGTAACGCGTCGCTTGCCGTCGCCATCGCGGCAGGTGATCACAAGCGGCGAGGGCGAGTTTCTGGCGAGGCGCGTGCTCGAGCGAATCCGCTGGCCGGCGGAACTCATTTCACTGGGTGAACGGTTGGGCGAAGCCGTTTCGCATTGTGCCACCGCACATGCTCTGGCGGTCCTGGCGCGCGAGGGCGAGACGCCATGACAGGCCGGCCGCTGCGCGTCGTGAAGTTGGGTGGAAGCCTTCTCGATTGGCCGGGTGTCAGGGCGGCGCTGCCGGCGTGGCTGTCGGCTCAGCCACCAGGTGCCAGCGTCATGGTTGTTGGCGGGGGCCGGCTGGTGGAGGTGCTGCGCGCCGCCGATCGCACTCATGGCCTCGGCACCACCGTTTCGCATGAGTTAGCGGTGCGCGCCATGACCGTGAACGCCCATCTGGCGGCCGCGCTCTGGCCCAAGGCGCGATGGGTCGAGCAGCTCCGCGACATCCGAAGAACGCTAAGCGAAGCGTCGCTGGTGATCTTCGACACCTGGAGCTACCTGCACGACGAGCACTCGGCCGCGCTCCTCCCCAAGTGCTGGGCGCTCACCAGCGATTCGATTGCCGCGAGCGTCGCCATCGCGCTAGGGGCGCGCGAGCTGGTGCTATTGAAATCGGCGTTGCCCTCGGACGCGTCGCGCCACGACGCGGCAAACGGAGGTTACGTCGACGAATTGTTCCCAGAAATATCCGCCGACATCGAATTCGTGCGTTGCGTCGATCTGAGCGCCGATGGTTTTCCCGAGATCGCGCTGCACGCCTCGACGGACGCTCAGTTCCACCACCAGTGATTGGGTTGCGTGGAAGTCGCCGCCTGGCGCGCCGCTTCGGGCTGCGCGCTCTCCTGCGCGCCCTCGACCATGCTCCAACTGGGAATCCGCACGCCGCCCGAGGCACTAATGATGTAATTGCGCCCGCGCTTAATGAAGCTGGCGACCGAGGCCACCTGGCGGGGCGCGTGGACGTCGCGCGTGGGCAGCTCGGTGGCGCTGGTCAACAGGCTCAAGTCACAACCGGCCTTGGCGGCAAGATCCTCCTTATGGATCAGCGCCGCAACGACCGCCAGGTCCACCAGCGCCTGGAGTTGGCCGAATACCGGGAGCCTGACCGCCAGCTCGTCGTAATGGGCGGTCATCGAATCGGCCCATTTCCGTGCGGCGAGACTTGCCTGGCCGCTGGCTTGTCGCGCGCCGGTGGCGGTCACAAAATCTTCCTCGGTCATCACCTTCACGCCCGCCCCGCGCAGCTCCCAGGCCAGCCCCGCCGGATCGCGCAATATCGGCTCATAGTCCGGGGCAAGCCACCAGCGAGGCATCATATTGCTCATGCCGCGCCCGTTGGCACTGACAAGGTGAAGATAACTGGGCATGCCCTCCACGGGGGCCGGCTCGAAGTTCATCGCCAGCCGCTTCATGCGGTAATCGGCCGCAACCATCACGCCGGCGAAATGACTCGAGGGCGGCACGCCGGTGACCGTGATGGTCTGTGGGCCAAGCGTCTGTTCGATCGAGGCCAGCGTCGCCTGCACGCGAGGTCCAACGGGGCCGGCGGTCTTAACAAACTCGCGGAGACGCAGAACCCCGTCGGACGTCGGATCGATCGAGCAGCTTATCTCCTCGCGCATTGAGACCGTCGCGCGCCACACGACCAGCAGGTCATCCAACTGCATGACGGGCCGGCCAGTGGTGATCCCCACGACTTCACCCAGCTCGTCGACCTTCCATCCTTCGCCGGGACCGGCCAACACGATGTCCTTCTCCTGCGGAAACACAAACACGTAACGGACCTGTTGCAGGCCGGCTAACAACAGCATCTCATCGGAAAGCGGCGTGGCCTTGTGCTGGTTCTCGCGGATCGCTTGCATCAGCCGCCGCAGCGAAATCTTGCGCAGTTCTGCTGGGCGAGCCAGGTCGTCGTCGAGCGATTGCATCGCACGGCGCCGCGCAGCCCCCAATCGGCCCAGATCATCCAGGGCCACATGGTTGACTACGCCCTCGGCATCGACCATCACTCCGCCCACCTGGTTGGTCGGAAAGAGGGCCACCCCGCCGTTCTGGGCGGTGGCGGATTCTTTCGCCAGGAGGTTGATTGCCAAAACAGCCAGTGCGACACCGATTGCCCGATACGGAGAACGCGAGACGATTTGAGCACCGAGCATGGGTATGTTCCTGATCGTGGGTGGTGGCAAGTGGTCGGGCGCCTGAGCGCGACCACCCGATGACCCCGTTCCGTTAGGCTTGCGAAGGGAGCAACGACGGCGGCTTTTCGCGGTGCCGCGCTACCTCCCTTAGCCTAATCTGGCGTTTTCGCCACTGCAAGAAATGCGGTCGCATCGTGGGCAGCGCTTGCGGCTCATGGGACGGCTCATATAAGGTAAATGATGGACGCACCGCGCCGTGCTGCATAGAGTTGATGGCGTAAGGCCGGCGTATCGCGCGTGCGGCCGCGAGGGGCTTTTTTCCGCGCATTTCGTGCTCGATGGTGGCTTATCTCGTCATTCGCGAAGGTTCCAAGTGGTCCGATGTGCTGGGGTTGGTGCCCGGCCAGTCGGTGACGATCGGCCGCGCGCCCACCAACCAGATCGTGCTCAAGGACGAGCGCTGCAGCCGCTGCCACGCCGAGGTCTTCCAGTCCGAGGGGGAGTGGACGCTCCGCGATCTGGACAGCCGCAACGGCACCTCGGTGGGCAATCGCCCGATCAAGGGCGACCACGCGCTCAAGCCCGGCGATGTCATTCGCATTGGCCGCTCGCAGCTAGCGTTCGTTCACGACCTGTCGAGAGCATTCGTCGATTCATCCGATAGCCAACCCTCGGCATCCGGCGACGCGAACACGGAGCTGGATGATTCGAGCGTGCTCACGGAGCAAGAGCCCACGACGATCACCCATCGGAAAGGGCAGACCAAATTCCTCGATTCACAGGAAGAGGCAGACGAGTCGGGCGTCTCGGCGATGGGCCGTGCCGCGGCCAAGCTCTGCCGGCTGGCCTTCGAGCTGGCCAAGTCGCCGGATTCCCACTCGATGGCGGCATTGGCACTCGCTGGATTATTCGAGGGGACGCAGGCGGACACGGGCGCCATGCTGCTTTTGCCGCGCGACTCCAAGGGCGAGCCCTGGACCGCCGAGCTGGAGGTCATCGATGCGCGCACCGCTTCCTCACAGGCCTACGTGCGGATCTCGAGATTCCTTTCCACCACCGTCTTGCGCGAGGGCGAGGCGGTGCTGGCGCGCAACGTCGCGGGCGACAGCGCCCTGGGAAGCCGCGACAGCAAAGGCGAGATCCACGCCACGAGCGTCATCTGCGCGCCCATACGCCGCGGGAAGCGACCGCTGGGCTTGTTGCACCTTTACTCGACCGATAGTGGTCGCGTGCTGGAGCCCGACGACTTGGAGTTCACGCTCGCCGTAGCCGACACGCTGGCGGTCGCGCTTCAAAACCTGAGCCGGCGCCAGGAGCTGGCCGAGAACCTGAGCATCGTCCGCGACGAAAACGTGCAGCTTCGAGAGAGGCTCGGCGTCCAGAGTGAAATCGTCGGCACGAGCGCCGCGATGGCGCGCGTGGCGGAGGAAATCGACCGCGCGGCCCCCAGCCGAGCCACGGTGCTCATTCGAGGCGAAAGCGGCGTCGGAAAAGAGCTCGTCGCGCGGGCGGTGCATTATTCGAGCGCGCGGCGCAAGGGCGTCTTCGTCTGCCTCAACTGCGCCGCGCTGACCGAAAGCTTATTAGAGAGCGAGCTGTTCGGGCACGAGCGTGGGGCCTTCACCGGCGCCACCGAACGCAAGATTGGCAAATTCGAATCGGCCCACCAGGGAACGCTGATGCTCGACGAGATCGGCGAGATGAGCCCCACGATCCAGGCCAAGTTCTTGCGCGTGCTGGAGGGGCACCCTTTCGAGCGCGTCGGCGGAAGCGAGCCGGTGAAGGTCGACGTGCGCGTCATTGCCGCCACGAACCGTGATCTGGAAAAGGACGTCGCCGAAGGACGGTTCCGCCGCGATCTCTACTTCCGCCTCAAAGTGCTGGAGGTCGTCGTGCCGGCCTTGCGCAAACGCCCCGAGGATGTCTCGGCGCTGGCGCTGCATTTTCTGGCGCGGTTCAATGCGGAGACCGGCCGCAAGATCCGCGGATTCACGCCCCGCGCCATGGACGAAATGCGCCGCTACCGCTGGCCCGGCAACGTCCGCGAGCTGAAAAACGTCGTCGAGCGCGCGATCGTGCTCTGCCAGGGCGAATACATCGACCAGGAGGACCTTGTCCTCAGCAAGCTGCCAACGGCCGGCGACACGACCGAAGCGCCGCCGCACGCACAGGAGTTCGTGCCCATCTCGCTCGACGAAATGGAGCGCCGCCATATCTACGCGACCTTGCAGGCGACCGCCTGGAACAAGAGCCAGGCGGCTTCAATCCTGGGGATCGAGCGCTCGACGCTCGACCGCAAGATCCGTCGCTACGAGCTCGTTGAATCGCTGCCGCGCTCCCGCCCATTGTAGGATGCGTCGAGCGGAGCGAAGACGCACCACGGTCGAAGCGAGCCGCCGGATGAATGCGGCGCCGGCTCCGTGGGCGAACGCCCACGGCTCAGCAGTGTGGTGTGCACGCTCGTTTGCTCGCGTGCGGTCGGGTACACTCTCGGCATGTCAAGAACTTACCGCGTGGGCGTGATGGGTCGGACCGGCCGTGGCGATTACGGCCATGGCCTCGACGTTGTCTGGCGCGAAGTGCCGCGCACCACGATCGTCGCCGTGGCCGATGACGACAAGATGGGGCTGGCCGCCAAGGCGCGAGAGCTTGGAGTCGATCGAGCGTACACCGACTACCGCCAGATGCTCGACGAAGCCAAGCCCGACGTGGTGAGCATCTGCCAGCGGTGGATCGACCGCCATGCCGAGATGGTGGTAGCGGCCGCCGAGCGCGGCATCCACGTCTACATGGAAAAGCCGATGTGCCGCACCTTGGCTGAGGCCGACGCGATGGTCACCGCCTGCGAGAGCAGCCATGTGAAACTGGCGATGGCCACCCAGACGCGATACAGTCCAAAGCTGCCGGTTGTGAAACAGCTCGTCGACGGCGGCAAGATCGGCCGCGTGCTCGAGTATCGCGGCCGCGGCAAGGAAGACCGCCGCGGCGGAGGCGAGGACCTGTGGGTGCTGGGAACTCACATCATGGACCTAGTTCGCTACTTCGGTGGCGCTCCGGAGTGGTGCATGGCGAGCGTCACCGTCGACGGTCGGCCGATTGCTCGCGCCGACGTGGCCGAGGGGGCCGAAGGCATCGGCCTACTGGCGGGCGACATCGTCAACGCGATGTACGGCATGCCGGACGGCGCAAGTGCCTACTTCGGCTCTCGCCGCAACGCGATGGGTCCTGTCAGCCGCTTCGGTTTGAAAATCCTGGGCACCGGCGGCATTATCGAAATTCAGACCGGCCACCTGCCGAGCGTGAAATACTTGGACGACCCAAGCTGGTCGCCCGGCCGCAGTGGGGCCGCCTGGCAGGATGTTTCATCGGCCGGGATCGGCCTGCCGGAGCCCCTCTCCGATGGCGGCCTGCACGCGGGCAACGTGGCCGCAGTCAAGGACCTGCTCGCGGCGATCGAAGAAGATCGCCAGCCAATCGCAAACGTCTACCATGCACGAGCCGCCACCGAAATGATCGTGGCCGTCTTCGAGTCGCAGCGGACCGGTGGCAGAGTCAGCTTCCCGCTTGCCGAGCGCGAGAACCCGCTGGCGCGGCTGTCATAGCCAAGTCAACGATCATTGGGCCCTACTTCCAGCGTTCAGCGTGCGGATGATCTCCTCTACATCATAGACACAGCCGCTCCAGGCGCCGCCGCCAACTTGTTGCAGTGCGGCCCAGAGGCGCGTGTCGTCCGGCAGGCGCTCGTCGCCGCGGAGGTCATCACGTGGGGGGCGCTCGGCAAGCAGGCGCTCTGCTTCTGCAGGGGATAGCGGCCGCTGGCCGTCGCCGACCAGGTCGATGCCGCCTTCAAGATTCATGCGATCGACGACGATGCGGACCTGGTCGCCGTCGTGCAGCTTGCCGATCGGGCCGCCGGCCAGTGCCTCGGGGCTGACGTGCCCAACACAGGCCCCGGTGCTGACGCCGGAGAACCGCGCATCGGTAATCACCGCCACGTGCTTGCCCCACGAGAGATGCTTGAGCGCGGAGGTAATCTGAAAGATCTCCTCCATCCCTGCGCCCATCGGGCCGCGGCCAGCCAAGACGAGAACATCGCCCGGCCGTAGCGCCACTCGGCCGGTCCCCTTGATCGCCGCGATCGCGTCCCTTTCCGTCGTGAACACCCGCGCGGGGCCGGTCTTGCGATACACGCCGTCGCCGTCGACCACGCTCGGGTCGATCGCCGTGCTCTTGATGACCGAGCCCTCGGGTGCCAGGTTGCCGCGAGGAAAACAAACCGTGCTGGTCAGGCCACGCTCTCGCGCACGTGCGTGCGACATGATGACGTCGTCCGGGTCGACGCCGTCACGCTCGACGAGTAATCGCCTCAGTCGCTCGCGACGCGGCGATCGCTCCCAAGCATCCAAGAGCGCACCGAGTCGCTCGCCCGTCACCGTCATCGCGTCAAGCTGCAAGAGTCCAAGCTGGCGAAGGTGCAGCATGACTTCCGGCACGCCGCCGGCGAGAAACAGCCGTACGGTGGGGTGTCCCACAGGTCCGTTGGGCAAAACGTCGACAATCCGCGGCACGCGGCGATTCACCGCGGTCCAATCGTCGACCGTGGGCCGCCGCAGTCCGGCCGCATAGGCGATCGCCGGCAGGTGCAAAATGAGATTGGTCGATCCGCCCACCGCCGCGTGCACTGCCATGGCATTGGCGATCGACTCTTCGGAGAGAATGTCGCGCGTGCGAAGGTTCAACCGATCGAGCCGGACTAGCGCCCTGGCGCTGCGGCGCGCGGCGTCGAGCCAGATCGGTTGCCCGGAGGGGGCCAGCGCCGAATGCGGCAGCGCCAGCCCCAGTGCTTCGCCCACCACCTGCGAGCTGGCCGCGGTGCCTAGAAACTGGCAGCCGCCGCCGGGCGAGGCACAGGCGCGGCATCCCAGCTCGGCCGCGTCCTGCAAGCTAATCTCGCCGTGAGCGAACCGCGCGCCGATCGACTGAATCTTGCCGGCGTCTTCGCCTTCGGCTGGAGGGAGCGTGACGCCGCCGGGCACCAGCACGGCCGGCAGATCGCCTTGGGACACCAGCGCCATCATCATCGCAGGCAGACCCTTGTCGCACGTGGCCACGCCCATCACGCCACGGCGCGTGGGAAGCGAGCGGATCAGCCGCCGCAGCACCGTGGCCGCGTCGTTGCGATACGCCAGACTGTCGAACATGCCGGGCGTACCCTGCGTGCGGCCGTCGCAGGGATCGGAGCAAAACGCGGCAAACGGCACGCAGCCGGCTTGTTTCAGCTCGCGCGCGGCCGCCTGCATCAACAGGCCGACCTCCCAGTGGCCCGTGTGAAATCCCAACGCCACTGGCGAGCCATCTTCCGCACGGATGCCCCCCTGCGTGCTGAGGATCAGCATCTGCGGACCAAGCAGCTCGCGCGGCGACCAGCCCATACCCACGTTTTGCGAAAGTCCGAACAGGTCGCCGCTGGGCCAATCGCGGAGCATCGACTCGGTGAGCGGCAGCGCCCCCTCGGGTCCGCGAGCTGTGGTCGTCACGCTCGAGAGCACGTCATCGTGCGTGTCGAGGATTTCGCTCAGCGTGGGAACCGAGTCAGCGGCACGTGGCATTGGTTCACTTGTGTGCAAGAGTCATGGGTCAGGCGTTTGCCGGTCGATCGGCGCGCACGAGCAAGCGAACGATGACCAGACCGGCCAGCGGCAGGACGACTGACGCACCAAGAGCAGCCGCGGTTGCACCATGCTCGTGCGCATAGCTACCAAAGGCCGAGTAGGCCAGCGCGATCCCCACGTTGCTCAGCGCGACGCTGCCCAGGAAGCGTCGCCAATTCAACCGCGCCGCGCCGAACCATAGCACGCTCGCCTCGGCCAGCACGGGCAGCGCGCGGGTGAGGACCAGGACCGCCGGCCCAAGCGACTCGGTCAATCGCTCAATCCGCAACAGCTCTTCTCGGCTCGTCAGGCGAAGCACGATCGGTCGACCGCAAAACCGTGCGACTGCAAAGCCGATGCAGGCTCCCGCTGTCATGCCAACCCAGGACGCCAGTGTGCCGGCGAGCACCCCCAACTTGGCGCCGCCGGCCGTGCTTACCACGCTCGAGGGGACGGGCAGCAAGATATCGGTCGCTAAGACTGCGGATACAAAGAGCGCCGCGCGCGGGCGATCGGTCACCGAATCGACCCAGCGTGCCACGCGCTCTTCTACTGATCCGCCGACGAGCAGAAACGGCACGATCGGCACCGCCAGTGCCAGCGCGACAAGCGAAATGGACCGCAGCAATCCTCGCATTCGCAAATTGTATCGCGCGTGACGTGTGGCGACACCAAAACGGTAGGTCAGGCACACTGTGCCTGACCGAGCGCTGCGGAAGCGGTCACCATCGAATACCGGATTACTCGATCCGCTGCGGCCGGTAACCAGGGCCAAACCAGTTGTCAGGCACAGAGTGCCTGACCTACCGGTCACCGCCGCGCGACGGCGGCTGCGAGGCTGGCTTTCTTGCCCAGCGCCACGCCGATCCAGCCGTCGCGAATGACGAACTGCGTGACCGCCAGGTCGCTCGATCGCGGATCGTCCACCAACGAGGTGGGAACGAGGCTGAAGCGGCGGTGACGCGGAAACACGCGGCTGAAGATGCCGCGCAACGCAATCTGCCCGCCACTCGAGAGCCGCTGCCCGGTCAATTGCACCGGCCGATCGCGCGCGAGCTGGGCTCCCGGCGACTCTCGATCGGGCCGGTAAAAGGCGCGAACGGTAATGTTCCGCCAGGCGCGGTTTTCCGCCTCGACCTCGGACACCGAGAGCGTGATTTTCACCAACCCATCGTCGCAGCGGATCTGCACGGGGTCGACCTTGGCGAAGGTGAACTGTACGTCGTCTCGGTGGTTTGGCGAATCGGCTTCGGCCGGCAGGTTGAACGTGGTCCGCACTCGGTCGATCAGCTCCGACGGCCGAAACGTCTCGCCGGCCAGCGCGAACTGTTCGACCAGGTTATTCAGGGCCGATTCGTGAACCTGAAGGCTGGCCAGGCTCGCGGCCGGGGCCTGCGGCCGCGGGGTGTGAGCGCCAAGCTGCTCGGCCCCGGACAGCCGGATTCGCGCCGTAAGGCGCTCCGCCGTGGTTTGCATCGACAAGAACCGCGGCTCCAGCGACAACCGCCCCATGGGCGCGAGAATCTGCCGCTCGATCCGACGGTTCAGCTCGGCCAGCCGTGCGTCGGCCGCCGTGTCGACGCGGTGAGCGACCTCGGTCACCACGCGACTCTCGACCTGCCGCCGCGCGCGGGGCCGCTCGTTGTCGTGCTGCCGACGCGCCAGCGAGCGCACCAGCGGCGCCACCAGCGGAATCCCGTCGAAATCGCTCTCGATCCCGTTGAGCCGAATGCGGCTGTTGACGCTCACCTCGGCCGGAAGGGAGCGCATGCCACGCGGAAAAATGTCAATCGACTTCCGCGCCACATACTCCGACCGGCTGGCGCTGCGAATCGTCACCGGGCTCCGCCGGCCCAGCGTGCGCGACGTCACCAGCCCGCTCGCCTCTAGCGCCATGCGCAGCCGATGTTCGTCGGGCACCAGCCGCACCGCCAGGTCGGTGGTGGTCAGGCTGCGGCCACGCACCGGGATGCCCAGGATCGTGGTATTAATGGGCGAGCTCTCCGGATGCTGCCGTGGTACGAAGCGCTCCAACAGCTCGCCGCTGATGACGACGCGCAGATTGGCGGCCGTGTAAAGGTCTTCGACTTCTTGACGCAGCCGTAGCGCCTCGGGCGTGGCGACCCACTCCAGGCGCGCGAGATCGCGTGCAATCTGGCGTGCGTCGCTCGACTGATGCGTTTGCTCGTACTGCTCGATATTGGCCAGCAGCTCCTCGACCTCCAAGGGTTCGGCCGCCCAGGGGCGCAATTCCGTGGCGAGCGAGGCGAGTGACCCGGTGGTGGTGAAATGTTGTTGGGCCGCCGCGAGCCGCGCGGGATCGAGGCGCCCGATAACGCGGCGTGCGAGCAGACGGTTTTCGTTCGCGCCGTCGAGCTTCTCCTCGCGCGCCAGACCTTTCAGCGACTCCAGCAGCAGGTACTCGCGCCACAAGCGGCCCGAGTCGCCGTTCGTCGTAAGCGCCTCGACCCCGGCAAGGCAGAGCGCCAGGCGCTCGGCGTCGGTCGCCGAAGGCACTCTTGCGGTTAGGACTGATTGCTGGGCCGCGGCCGCCGCCTCCCAGATTTCCAGTCGTCGCACGACCTCATGTCGCACCAGCCGCAGCTCGATTGCCAGTGGGTCGCTGGCCGCTAGCGACGAAAAAGGCTCCGGCGTGTCGATCGCCAAGCGCCGCAACCGCTTGAGCGCAGTGCGGACTTCGGACGTGGCGGGCTCGCCCAGCGCGGCGATCTCGCTCAATACTCCGGCCGTGCTCTTGGCCCAGGGACCGAACCGCGCGTCGGCCGCGATTCGTTCCAGCCGCTGCAAAAGCGCGCGCGGTTGGACCCAGCCAAAACGGTGTGAGCCAACCGGCGGCGCCTCTGGCAGTGGTGTCTCCAACGGCGGGGTCGACAGCGACATGCGCGGCGCAAGTTCCCCTTCCGTCATAAAGTGGGTCTGCGGCGATCGATCGGGTCGCGACGCCAGCTCGGTCGCCGGTGCATCGGAGTCGCTAATACCAGCATTACCCGAGTTCATACCATGGGCGGCAATCTCGCTCGGAGTCAGGTCGGCCGCGTCCGAGATGCACCACTCGTCAAACGTCTCGTCCTCGCCGGGAGCTTCGCAGAATTCTCCCTCGCAAACGAGCGCCGCGGGATCGTCTTCGGCCGCTTCGCTCCAGTCGGCACTGCCGGAAGTGTCTGTCAGGCCGAACTTTGCTGCAAAGAGATTCCCCGGTCGCGACTGCGGGGCCAGTGCACGGCCGGCGATCGCCTCCCAACGGCGCGGGAGCTGGATGCTAAGGCCCAAGACCAAGACCAATAGCGCAAGGAACCCCCAGCTCGACGATCCGTGCCGCACCGTCATACGATCCATCTCGCCGCAAAATCCACTGATGCCGACCTGCAAGCATGCTCAATATGAGAATGATCGGAATTTCGGGATGGATGAATAAAATGCGTATTCTGAAATGGATGGCGTGCGGCTCCGGCCTGCCTAACTTGGGTGGTTACGAACGCGCATTGCATAACGGTTGCAACAAGTGCGCGAACGGTGCGGGTGCGTGCCGTAGCGCGCCGCCGATAGACTCCGACCCTGCTAGGTAGGCGAACCAACCAGCACGGTGTCGTCGTCTTCGTAGCCGGGCGCGCAGCAACACAGGAATGAGAGCGTCTGCGTACCGGTATTCGTGACCTGGTGGATCAACCCGGGCGGAATGGCGATCGCGTCGCCGACGCCGACCGTGCGTGTCTCGTCATCCAAGCGCATGAGTCCCTCGCCGGCGGTGATGTAATAAATCTCTTCCGTGCGGCGGTGGTAGTGCGGCGTGGTGCTCATGCGCGGGGCGAGGCGCGCCTCAGCCAGGCTTTGCAGGCGGATCGCCGAGTTGCGGTGTGCCAAGAGCTCGCGAATTTCGGAGCCGTCCTTGGTAATAAATGCCGGCACTACATGAAGGTTTCGTACGTCCATCGAATCACTCCGCACAATAGTTCGACGAGCGAAAAACGACAGCAAATTGCGTCGACTTTGTGTATCCGTCGCCCCTCACATTAACCCGAGGCGCAAGCCGAGGGATCGTGACAGTGCGGACCGGCTTCGCGCCGCACGCTGGATCTCAAGCGGCAGTGCTTGTGGACTTCGGTCCGCCGGTTCGTTTGGACCGCTGTGCGGTGTCGAGCATCCCTCGGCTGGCGCCTCGGGTTGGTGTGGCGATCTCCCTGTCGCTAGCGCCGCGCATTCCACCGGTCGAACAGTCCGGGGAACGATACCTCTGGCGGTTCGGCCTTCTGCAAGAGCAGAATGCGGTTCGGAGCGTCGAGCTCGGTCTTGACCGCCTCTAACTGCTTGGCTACCTCCTTGAAAGTAACGTTCAGGTAATCCAGCTCGTTCTTGATCATCTCCAATTGGGCGGTGGACTTACCGATGAGCGTAAGATTCACCGTCAGGTCTTCGATTTTCTTGTCGAGTTCATCCACGCGCGCCGTCAAGGCCATCTGCTTCTGCCGCTCCGCCGCAACTCGCAGCTTCAAGGCTTCCGTCGCGTCGGTCTTGCTTCCTTTGAGCGCCTCGACAATCAAAGGCACTGCGCGCGATTTGTAATCCTCGACTTCCTTTCTAAATCGCTCGACTCTGGCGCGGAACTTTTGCTCTGCAGACGCCGTTTTGGCGCCGCCGAAGGCGGCGATCAGCGCCTCGATCGCTTGACTTTTCTGCGTATCTACCGTCGTCTTTAGCTTCTTCAGCATCTCTTCATGTTCGCGCAGTGTTACGAGTTTCTCCTGGTAGTCGGCGTCCTTGGACAGCTCGTAGTCAATCGTCGCCTGACTCGGCTTGTAGCTCTCGGCCGCGGCGAGCTCCGCCTCGCGCGTCTGCAATTCCAGCGTTACGTCCAGTAGACGCTCGGAGTTACTCTCGCGCGTCTTCCACAGCATCTCCAATTGCTGCCGGTCCATATTGGCCTTATTCACGGCCGCGGTCGAATCAGGCGTCCCGAGCTGCTCGGCCAGAGTTTGATACATCTGCGTCTTCTTCTCGATCTGCTTCTGCAG
>Ga0187892_10002031_pt1 | contig 42929 bp, 37 predicted proteins | sample MA1701073metaG_FD_139345 | JGI IMG/M metagenome (GOLD analysis project Ga0187892, IMG submission 139345) | Bio-ooze microbial communities from a basaltic lava cave in the Kipuka Kanohina Cave System on the Island of Hawaii, USA - MA170107-3 metaG ... | reverse complement strand
TCACAGTGGGCCTGGGTAGAGTTGAACTACCGACCTCACGCTTATCAGGCGTGCGCTCTAACCACCTGAGCTACAGGCCCCGCCGCCTCAGTCCGGCCCGCCGCCCCAGTCCCGGCGCGGGCCTTTGCGAGGCCGGAATCCGTCCTCGTCCTCGTCGTCGAATTCATCATCGAGGTCGTCGTAGTCGTCGAGGTCTTCCGAGTCCTCGTCATCCAGATCGTCCTCGTCCAGCTCGTCGTCGAAGTCCTCGTCGAGATCCTTGTCTTCTTCGAAGTCCTCGAACTCCTCGTCGATGTCGTCGCTGCGACGCTTGAGCGACCCGTCCATCGACGTCTCTACGGCCAGCATCGGCACCCCCGGCTGAGGTTTGCGGTAGCGAGCCCGCGACAGGCCGGGCTCGAGCGTCTCGGTTCCGCTACTCTTCCAGCGCCCGCGCCGCCCGGGCGAGTTTGCGCCGCGCCACCGCACTCAGGGCGCGCTTGCGCAGCCGCACCGATGACGGAGTCACTTCGATCAGCTCGTCGTCCTCAATGTATTCCAGGCCCAGCTCCAGCGTCACCGGCCGCGGCGGCTCGAGGATGATCATCTCGTCCGACGCCGTGGTGCGCATGTTCGTCAGCTTCTTCTCCTTCGCCACGTTGACGTCGAGATCACCCGGCCGCACGTGCTCGGCGACGATCATCCCCTCGTACACGGGGTCCCCGGGGTGCAGAAACATGGTGCCCCGCTCCTGCAAATTGAAGAGCGCGTAGGCGACCGCCACGCCCTCCCGGTCCGCTACCATCACACCGCGACTGCGTCCCGTCAACGGCCCCGCCCAGGGGCCGTACGCGTGGAACCGATGGTGCATAGTCCCCGTCCCGCGCGTATCCGTCAAGAACTCGGATCGATAGCCCAACAACCCCCGTGCCGGGATGGTGAACCGCAGCCGCACGGTCCCGACCCCCGCGTTCTTCATGTCCTTCAGCGTGCCCCGACGCGGTCCCAGCTTCTCCATCACCACCCCCAGGTACCCCTCGGGGCAGTCGATCAGCAGCTCCTCGTAGGGCTCGAGCTGCTCGCCCTCCGGGCCCTCGCGCGGAATGATGCGCGGCCGGCTCACCTGGAACTCGTAGCCTTCGCGCCGCATCGTTTCCATCAGGATGCCGAGGTGCAGCTCGCCGCGGCCGGAGACCGTGAACGTCTGCGGATCGTCCGTGTCTTCGACGCGCAATGCGACGTTGCGCTCCAGCTCCCGGTACAGCCGGTCGCGCAACTGGCGCCCCGTGACGAACTTGCCGTCACGGCCCGCGAACGGGGAATCGTTGACCTTGAAGTCGACCGAAATCGTCGGCTCTTCGACCGCGATCCCCTCCAGCCGCTCCAGGTGGTCGGGCGCCGTCACGGTCTTGCCGATTTCGACACCGGCCAGCCCCGAGATCGCGACGATCTCACCCGCGCCGGCCTGTTCCAGCTCCACCCGCTCCAATCCTTCGAACCCGAACAGCTTCACCACCTTCGCCTGCTCGAACGCGCCATCCCCCAGCGGGCCCGGCGCGCCGAGCGGCAGCAGGGCCACGGTATCGCCCACGTCCACGCGTCCGCGTTCGATGCGGCCGATGCCGATGCGGCCCAGGTACGACGAATAGTCGAGCGTCGAGATCAGCATCTGAAACGGTCCCGCGGCATCTCCGGAGGGCGGCGGGACGGTGTCGAGAATCGTGTCGAACAGCGGCTCGAGGCTCGACCCGGTCACCGCCAGGTCGCGCGTGGCGATCCCCTGCCGGCTCGACGCGTACAGAAACGGGCAATGGAACTGCGATTCGTCGGCCTCCAGGTCGAGAAACAGCTCCAGCACCTCGTCGTGGACGCGCGCGGGCTCGGCATCCTGGCGATCGATCTTGTTGATGACGACGATCGGCTTGAGACCGAGCGCCAAAGCCTTCCCCGCGACAAACCGGGTCTGCGGCATCGGGCCCTCGGCGGCATCGACGAGCAACAAAAACCCGTCCACCATCCGCAGAATCCGCTCCACCTCGCCGCCGAAATCCGCGTGCCCCGGAGTGTCGACGATATTGATCTTCGTCTCGCCCCAGCGCACCGCCGTGTTCTTGGCGAGGATAGTGATGCCCCGCTCCCGCTCCAGAGGGTTCGAGTCCATCACGCGCTCGGCCACCTGCTGGTTGGCGCGAAACACCCCCGCCTGGCGGAGCATCTGGTCCACCAGCGTGGTCTTCCCGTGGTCGACGTGCGCGATGATGGCGATGTTGCGGATCTGCAAGGAGCTGCGTCCTGACTGGCTTAGTGTGAGCGCGGCAGTATAGGTGGAGGCCGATTGATTGACAAGGCGTCGTGAGTGGTCTGTGGTACCTAACGGCACGCATGGAGTCGGCGGTGTGATCCGTCACGGACCGCTCCCCACGAATCACCACCACGCCGTCGGGTCAGTCGCACGTCTCCTCCCGCTCCATCTGGACCGTGACATGGTGAATCCCGAGCAGCCGGAGCCGCGCCTGGGCCGCCTCGAGCACGCGCTGGTGCTCCGCCGCCTCCCGCACCACCAGATGCCCGCTCATGGCGATCACGCCGCTGGTCAGCGTCCACACGTGGAGATCGTGTACCGAGCTGACGCCCGGAAGACTCGCCAACCGGTCGTGGACGGTGACCAGGTCGATGTGGGCCGGCGTCGCTTCGAGCAGGATGTCGGCGCTCTCACGCACCAGCCGCCACGCGCCGGCGAGAATCAACAGCCCGATGACGAAGGAGATCAACGGATCGGCCGCGGTCCAGCCGGTGAACAGAATGATCGCCCCGGACGCGAGCGCCCCCACCGAGCCCAGCGCGTCGCTCGCGACGTGCAGGTAGGCGCCGCGCTGATTCATCGAGTGCTGCTGGCCGTGATGGAGCACGCGCAGCGCCATCAGGTTGGTGACCAGGCCGAGCAGCGCGACGCCCATGACGGCGCCGCCCTGCACCGGCGCCGGGGCCTGCAGCCGCCGCCAGGCTTCGAACCCGATGGCGACGGCGATGACGATCAGCGTAGCACCGTTCAGGAGCGCGGCGAGGATTTCGATCCGCACCAGTCCGTAGCTGCGCTCGGGCGTCGCCGGGCGCTGCGCCATGCGCGCCACCCACAGCGCCAACCCGAGCGTCGCGACATCCGCGAGCATGTGGCCCGCGTCGGCCAGCAGCGCGAGCGAATTCGCGACCCAACCGCCCACCGCTTCGACCACCATCACGCCGGCCGTGAGCGCCAGCGCCAGACCGAGCCGCCGGATGCTGTCGGCGCGCGCGGGGGCGCGGTGGGCACATTGCGCGTCGAGGGGAAGGGCCTGGCTCATGAAGGACTCCGCCTCAAGCATACGTTTCCCGGCGCTTGAAGTCACCCCTGCCGGGGCTAGCTTCCAACCCCTCCCAATGACGGACACTTTGTGGCTCCGCCTCGCCGCGGTGGCGATCCTCGTCGCGGCGAACGCGTTCTTCGTGGCCGCCGAGTTTTCCCTGGTCGCCGCACGCCGCACGCGGATCGAAGCCATGGTCCGGCGCGGCGACCGCCGAGCACAGGCCGCACACCACGCCATTCAGCACCTCGATAAGTACATCTCGGGAACGCAGCTCGGCATCACCCTCGCCAGTCTCGGCCTGGGGTGGATCGGCGAGCCCGCGCTGGCCGGGCTCATTGAAGGCGCCTTCAGCGTGTTGCCCGCTCCGCTCGACCGCATCGCCACCCACACGGTGGCCGCGACCACGGCCTTCGTCATCATCACCTTCTTGCATATCGTCTTCGGGGAGCTGGCGCCGAAAGCGCTCGCCCTCCTCCACCCCGAACAAACCAGCCGCTGGGTGGCCCGACCCCTCATCCTGTTCACCACCGCCACCAACCCCTTCATCTGGCTGCTGAACGGCACGGCCAACGGGATCCTGCGGCTGTTGCGCGCCCGGGCACCCACCGAGCGGGAGCGCGTCCATTCGCCCGAAGAGATCATGATGCTGGTCGAGCAGAGCCGAAAGACGGGCCGGCTCCAGGCCCAGGACGCCCGGATGATCGAAGGCGTGTTCGAATTCAGCGAGAAGAACGCGATTGATGTGATGACGCCGCGCACCCAGATGGTCGCCTTGCCCGTTTCCCTCGACCTCGCCGAAGCGGCCGACCGCGTGGCCGCCGCCGGCCGATCCCGCTATCCCGTGTACCGCGAATCGCTGGACGACATCGTCGGCATCGTGCACGCCAAAGAAGTGCTCCGCGCCTTGCGCAGCGATCCGAGCAAGCCGCTCGAGGCGATCATCCGCCCGCCGCTGTTCGTTCCGGGCACCCGTGAGGTCGAAGACGTGCTGGCCGACATGAAGCGCCAAAAGGTCCACCTCGCGATCGTGCTCGATGAATACGGCGGCACGGCCGGCCTCGTCACCATGGAAGACCTGCTGGAAGAGATCGTGGGGCAGATTTTCGACGAGTATGACCGGCCGGACACGGCCCCGGCGGGGCCGGCCACCGTCACGGCCCCCGTGATGCCGGGGAGCACCGAGGTGGCCGATGTGAATCGCAACTACGGCCTCAACCTGGACGACTCTGACTACACGACCATCGGCGGCGTCGTGTTCGGCCAGTTGGGACGCTTGCCCCGCGTCGGAGACCGGGTCGAGCTCGCGGGGGCAACCTTCGAGGTGATCGAAATGGAAGGGCGGCGCGTGGGCTCGGTGCGGGTCACGCTGGCGCGGCCCGCCGGCCCCGCCTAGGCGAGCCGGCGCTCGGCCAACGTAGTCGCCAACTCCAGCGCCGCCCGCATGCTTCCCGGATCGGCCACTCCTTTTCCCACGATGTCGAACGCCGTACCGTGGTCCGGTGCCGTCCGGGGAAACGGCAGACCCAGAGTCACGTTCACACCCCTGCCGAAGGCCGCGACTTTCACCGCCGTCATGCCGACGTCGTGGTAGGGGGCAAGCACCGCGTCGAATTCGCCTCGGAGCGCGCGCACGAACACGGTATCGGCCGGCAGCGGGCCGACTGCGCCGAGCTGCTCCGCGGCCGGTCGCAGGATCCGCTCATCTTCGTCACCGAACAGGCCGCCTTCTCCGGCATGCGGATTCACGGCGCACAGGGCGAGCCGCGGCGCGGTCTTCCCCCACCAGCGCGCCAGCGCGGTCGCCGCGATCCGCCCGGTGGCAACGATGGACTCGGTCGTGAGGTGGCGCGGGACGTCGCGCAGCGGGATGTGCGTAGTCACAAGGACGACGCGCAGCGGCCCGGCGGCCAGCATCATGGCGGCCGGCGTATTGCCGTTCAGATGGGAGAGCAGCTCGGTCACACCGGGGAAGCGATACCCGGCGAGGTGGAGCGCCCGCTTCTCGACGGGTCCCGTGACCACGGCATCCACGTCGCCGGCGCGGGCGAGCCAGACCGCCCGCTCGATCGATCGAACCGCCAAGAGCCCGGCCGATTGTGCCGTCGCGTCGTCGCCGACCCGTCCCCCGTCCCCCTTCCCCCTTCCCCATTCCCCCACGCCAATGCGACTGCGAGCGGGAATTCCGTTCAGGAGGTCGTCCGGTCCGACCAGCACGATGTCGGCGCCCAGCGGCGCCGAGCCAATGGCGCCGGCAACCACCTCGGGCCCGATCCCGCGCGGGTCGCCGAGCGTCACGGCCAGGCGCGGGCGGCGCGCGGGGGGAAGGGGGGGAGGGGGGGGGGGCCGGGGTGGAGACACGGCCTACAGCCGGATGTCGATGTAGGTCAGCCGCCGTAGCCGGTTGAGGTAGTGTTGCAGACCCAGATCCTGCGACAGCCGGCTGCGAATCTGCTCGCGCACGTCGTCGAACGTGACGTCGCCTTCGGGGAGCCGCTTCGTCACGTCGAGCACGACGAACTGCGGCCGGGCGCCGCCCTCCCCGATTACCAGCACGGGCTTGATGCCGAGCGCGCTGTCCGCGGCGAACAGACGCTGGTACTCCGCCCCGAGCGAGGTGGGCGGCAAGCCTTCGACCAGCTTGGGAACGTTCTCGTCGGCGAAGCGGCGGGCCAGCGTGTCGAACGCGGCGCCCGCCGTCCGCACCATCACGTCATGGATGGAATCGGCCAGCGCCCGCGTCTTCGCGATCTGCGGCGCTGAGATCTCGGGCGCGATCAGGATATGCCGGGCCATGACTTCGGCCGGTTGGACCCGCTCTACCTGAATGATGTGCAGTCCGAACGTCGTCTCCACGGGATTCGAGAGCTCTCCCGGCCGGAGCCGGAACGCGACCGCCTCGAACGGTTTCACCATGGTCCCGCGCCGGAACCACCCCAGCGTCCCGCCCGAATCGCGCGTGGCGGAATCGGCGGACACGGCGCGCGCGGTGGCGGCGAAATCCGCTCCGGCCCGCAGCGCCACCAGCAGCGACTCCGCCACGGCCCGGGCGCGGCTGCGCGCCGCCGAGTCGGGCTCCGGCATCAGCACGATCTGGCGGAACGACACGACCGCCGGGCGCTTTTCAGCCGAGCCGCGGTTCTCCTCCCAGAACGCGCGCATCTGCGCGTCACTGGGGGGGATCGGCTTGAGCACCTGCTTTTGTCTGAGCTGCTCCTGCAGCCGCTGCGAGAGAATCGCCCGGCGCTGGCTCTCGGCGAGCCAGCGTCGGTATTCCTCGGAGCCGCCGAACCCCGCGAGCCGAAGCTGCCGCTGGTACTCCGTCTCCGAGGGAAACCGGCTGCGGACGTTGCGCACCGTGGCTTCCACCGCCTCCTGGACTTCCTGCTCGGTGACCTTGACCGTGGTGTCGCGCTGCGCTTGTTGGACCATCAGCTCCATGTCCACCAGGGAGGCGAGAATCCGGCGCCGCAGCGCCGTACGCCCCGCGGAATCCTGCGGCAGCGGTTGACCGGTGGCCTGGGCCTGGGCCAACTCCTCCTCCAGCTGGGAGGAGAGGATCGGCTGCGTGCCCACGATCGCGACGATGCGATCGATCGGGATCGGCTCCTGCGCACGCAGCTCCGCCACGACGCCGAGGAGCAGCGCGGCCACCCCGCTCCAGACCCGCGCCCGGGGCGTCATTGCACCGAGCGGCGCGTCGGCGCCTGGCGCCGCACCGAGTCCGGAATCACCGGCAGCGGCGGCGGACCCGGGGCCGGCCGCAGCCCTCCTCCCGCGCCGCTCAGGGGTTCGGCCGCCGGCGGACGCAACGAGTCCGCGCTGGCTCGGAGCGCGACCGCCCGCTGGGCGGCCTGGCGCACGCCCGACCCGTCGACCGACCAGTCGCTGCGCTCGCGGAGCACCTGCGCCAGGAGCGGCGGGATGGGCGTGAATTGGACCTGCCGGGTCACGACGCGATCGAAATAGTCGTTGACTCTCGCCATGACGTAGCGGGTCCGGCCTTCGGCCGTCGTGGTCGAGTCGCGCATGGCCTCCGGCGAGAGTCCGAGCCGGTTGCGCAGCAGGGCAAGGCTCGAATCGTACTCGACGCGCACGAGCGTCCATTCGGAATCCGAGAGCTGGACCTTGGCCGACTCCGCTTGCTCCAGGGCGATACTGCGTTCCACCAGCTGCTGCAGTAACGGTCTGATTTGGGAGTCGCTCGCCGAGGGCAGGGCCGACGCGATGCGGGGATCGATCGCGAACAGCCAGCGCACGAAATCGCTCATCGCGAAGGCGCCGCCCCGATACCGGGCCAGCCGCCGGTGGCTGCGCCCCGCGGCATCGAGGTCTTCGAGCGCTTTGCGAATGTCCGCCGGGGCCCCTTTGGCGAGGCGGACGTCCCGGCGTTCGGCGAGATCGACGAAGTAGGCCGAATCGTGTCGCGTCGCCAGCACGCGCTCGACGCCGGCGGCGAAGGAATCGCGCACTTCGCCGAGCGGCGGCCGCCGGATGACGTGAAACCCGAAGCTCGTCCGCACGACGCCCGACATCGCTCCGGGCTGCAACCGCCACGCCGGCTCCTCGAACTGCGGCACGAACCGGCCGCGTCCGCCGACGTCGAGCCACCCCCCTTGCGCCTTGGATACGGGATCGTCCGAGCTGCGCTGCGCGACGGCGGCGAAGTTCGTGCCGCCCGACGCGACCAGGGACCGCCAGATGCCGTTGATCTGGGATTGCTTCTGCTGAATGACCGGCGGCGCCGCATTGGGATCGACGGCCAGCAGGATGTGCTGGAACGCGCGCAGATCGCCCGCGGCGTAGGTGGAATCGATCTGCGATCCCGCCACCGCGGTGCCGCTGCGGAGCATCTCGGTGAAGTGCTCGAATTTCAGCTGCGATACCACGGGCCACATCGTGTGCGCGACGGTGGCCGTGTCCTCGAGCAGGCGTCCGTCGACCTGGGCCATCGCGAACAGCACGTAATCGACGTACACTCCGGCCAGGCGCCCGACGTTGTCCGGCTCGAGCGGCAGGCCTTTCGCCTTCGAGGCGAGCTCGGCGAGGCGCTCGACGCTGAGCGTCTGCCCGGCCGCCCGCGCCGCCGCATCGGGGTGCGCGGAGAACGCATCCCGCAACGCCGTGCACCCGCTCACCGTGATGAGCACGACCGCTCCGCCAATCCACCAGCTCCGCATGCCGACACTCCTCTTCACGAAAGATCCGTTGCGACGGCCGTGAGCGCGCGCGCCAGCCCCGGTCCGATGGCCTCACCACCCAGGCGGCGCAGGCGCACCGTCAGCGGCACCACCCGGCGGACATCGGCTTCGAACTGCACGGCATCCAGCGCCGCGGTGAGACCGGCCATGTGCGGTCGCGCATCCCGCCGAAACGTGAGCCGCGCCTCGTCACCCCGCACCAGGATCGTCTCCAATCCCGCCCGGGCGCCGAGTGCGCGGAGTTCCGTCACCAGCAGCAGCCGTTCGGCTTCGGGTGGCAGGGGGCCGAACCGGTCGCGCAATTCCTCGCGAACGGCTGGAATCTCGCCAAGCCGTTCTACCCGCGCCAGTCGCCGATAGACGTCGAGCTTCGCCGCATGATCCGCGACGTAGCCATCGGGGAGATACGCCGGCACATCGAGCACGACTTCCGGTGGCACACTCGTCCCCCGTCCCTCGTCCCCCTTCCCCTGCAATGCACGCACCTCCTCTTCCAGCCATCGCAGATACGTGTCGAACCCGACCGCGTGCGCGTGTCCGGACTGCTCCGCCCCCAGCAGATTCCCCGCGCCGCGCAGCTCGAGATCGCGCAGCGCGATGCGATAGCCCGACCCGAGATCGGTATGATGCTCGAGCACCCGCAGCCGATCTTCCGCCGCGGGATCCGGGAGGTCGGGCACCAGGAGGTAGCACGAGGCGCGCCGGTGACTGCGTCCCACGCGGCCGCGCAGTTGGTACAGCTGGGCCAGGCCGAATCGATCCGCCCGATCCACGATCATGGTGTTCGCATTCGCCACATCCAGTCCCGACTCCACAATCATCGTCGAGACGAGAATGTCCACCGCGCCCGCCACGAAACGGGCCATCACGGCGTCCAGCGCGGCTTCCTTCATCTGACCGTGCGCCACCGCGACCCGCGCGCGCGGGGCCAGGGCGCTCACGCGCGCGGCGATCGTATCGATGGTGTCGATCCGGTTGTGCACGAAGTACACCTGGCCGCCGCGGTCCAGCTCCCGAGCCAGCGCTTCGGCGAGCAGCGCATCGTCCCACGGCTCGATGAAGGTCAGCACGGGTGACCGGTCCTTCGGCGCGGTCTCGAGCAGCGTCAGGTCGCGCAGGCCGGCCAGCGACAGGTGCAGCGTACGCGGGATCGGCGTGGCCGTGAGCGTCAAGACATCCACCGACAGCTTGAGGGCCTTGAGCCGCTCCTTGTGCCGCACCCCGAAGCGATGCTCTTCGTCCACGATCACCAGGCCCAGGTCCTTGAACAGCACGTCGGCGGACAACAGCCGGTGGGTCCCGATCGCGATGTCGAGCGAGCCGTCCGCGAGCCGGACCAGGGTGGCCGCGGCGTCCCTGGCGGAGCGGAACCGCGACAGGACTTCGAGCCGTACGGGATAATCGGCCAGCCGCTCGCGAAACGTGCGGCCGTGCTGCTCGGCGAGAATCGTGGTCGGCACGAGCACGACCACCTGCTTGCCCGCCTGGATCGCCTTGAAGGCGGCGCGCAGGGCAACCTCGGTCTTCCCGTATCCGACGTCGCCCACCAGGAGACGGTCCATGGGGCGCGGCCGCTCCATGTCGCGCTTCACATCCACGGTCGCCCGGATCTGATCGGTCGTGTCCTCATAGAGGAACGCCGACTCGAGCTCGCGCTGCCACGGCGTGTCCGGAGGAAACGCGTACCCCGGCGCGAGCTGGCGCCTGGCGTACAGGTCGAGCAGCTCCTGGGCCATGGCCCGGATCGCGGCGCGCGTCTTGTCGCGTTGCCGCTGCCAGGCCGTGGAGCCGAGCTTGTGCAGCCGCGGCGGAGGCGCGTCGCCGTCGCCGGGGGCCCGGTACGGCTCGAGCTGGTCGAGGCGGTACAGCGGAACGTTGAGGCGGTCACCCCCCTCGTACTCGACCACGGCGACTTCGAGCGTCGCGTCGCCCACCGTGACGGTCTGGAGCCCGCGAAACATTCCGATGCCGTGCTCGAGGTGGACCACATACTGCCCCTGGGCCATCGGGCGCGCGTCGCTCGCCATGGTCGCGCTTCGGTACCGGCGCGCGCGGCGCAGCCGGCGCGCGCGGCGAAAGATCTCATGATCGGTCAGCACTCGCAGCGTCGGCAGCACGAAGCCCGCGTCCAGGGCGCCGACCACCAGCTGCGCGCGATCGAACCCGAGCAGCTCGTCCAGCCGCTCCAGCTGGCCTTCGTTGTCGCACAGAATGACGGTGTCGGGCGGCGCGGCCACGACCTGACGCAGCCGTTTCAGATCGCGATCGATCGCCTCCGGCGGCGACAGCGGAAACCGGGCTCCGACCTGTTCCGCGTCCGCTGCCGGGACGAGTCGCGCAAACCGGTCGGTGAGCCGGCGCCACTCGGCCGGGTCGAGCAGCACCGCCTCGCGCGGCGGCGCGTCCTCGCCCATGCGCCGCGCTACCTCGAGGTGATGCGCCGCATCGGACCACGCCCGTTCCACTTCGCGCGCGAGCGCGGATTCCTGGTCGAGGACGAGCAGGGCGTCCGCGGGCAACAACTCGAGCAGCGAGCGCTGCACGCCGCGCGTCCCGCCGGCCGGCCCCCGGCCTTCGACGTTCACCGGCAACACCGTCACCCGGCCGACCGGTTCGCCCGATCGCTGCGTGTCGAGATCGAACGTGCGCAACGAGGCGATCTCATCGCCCCACCATTCGATGCGCGTGGGCGCGGCCATCCCGTACCCATACACGTCGAGGATGCCGCCCCGCACGCTGAGCTGTGCCACTTCCGTCACCAGCGGGACGCGCCGGTAGCCCATGGCTTCGAGCCGGCGCACGACGGCGGTGAGCGATGTGGCATCCCGGTCCAGGGGCCGCTCCACGGCCAGATCGAGGCGAGCATGCGCCAGCGCGTCGGGCACCGCGGTCCGTTCCGCGCTGGCGCGGGCCGTGGTCACCACGATGCGCGCGGAGCCGGCTCCCCTTCCCCCTCCCTGCAGCAGGGCCGCGATCGTCTCGATGCGTTCGCCCGCGATCTCCACGTGGGGCTCTTCGACGCCGAGGCTTTCGCGTTGCGGGAACAGCGCGACCTCTCCCGCACCCTCCCACAGCGTGCGCAGATCCGCCAGCCATCGCTCGGCATCGGCGGGCGTCGGAGCGACGACCGCGAACAGGCGCTGCGCCATGCGCCTCGCCAGCGCCGCCACCAGCACCGCGGGGCTGGAGCCCGGCAGGCCGCCGAGCCCGCGTCGCTGCCCTGCCGCCGGCATGGCTTCGAGGAGCGCACGGGTCGCGGGCAGCGCATCGAACCGCTCGATCAGAAACGGGAGCGACATCAGCGCGCGACGGTCGCGACCGCCAGCTCACCCAGCACGAGCAGCAGCGCCAGCAGCAGCAACCATCCGGTCGCGTCGGCCCGGCCGGCTCCCGCGAAGACCCGGTCGGCGAGGTCACCCGCCTCGCGTGGCTCCGCTCCCAGTGCCGACGCCGCGAGCGACGCCTCCGCCACGGCCAGATCCGATTCCCGGGGGTCCGGCCCGTACACGGTCGCGCCCACGGTGTCGGCTCCAAGGCGCGTGAACTCGACCCGTGGAGCGCCTTCCCGTTCTACGATCGGATCGTCCCCGCGCACGAATTGATTGACCAGGCCGTCGAGAAACGGCACGAATGCCGGAAGCACGGGCAGCGCCGTCCAGGCGGTATCGAGCCGGCTCCCGAGCACCACCACGCCGCGCGCCGCCACCGCCCACGGCTCACCGTTCACGCGCGCCAGCACCAGGCCGGAGTCCCCCTCCATGAGACGGAGCCGGCGCCGCACCGGAACGCCGTCCAACCCATCCGGCAAAGCACTCGCCAGGATCCCCGGGGTTCCCGGTCCGCCGAACCGCCAGGGAATCCCGCGGGCCGCGAGCGCCCGATTCACTTCGCCGGTCAGCGACGGGTCGAGGGGAGGCACCACGATCGACGCGGCCGCGCCGGGGCGTTCGTCAATCGTCACATCCGACCCGTCGCGGACCCGGCCCCCGTCCCGAAGCACCGCCACGCCTGCCGCCACGAACGGACCACTCCCGCTCGCGACGCGCACGCGCGCGGGAGGGACCGCGTGCCACACCGCCACGCGCCGGTCGTCGGCGCGCAATTCGTCGCGTTCGACGGATACTTCGGCGGTCCACCAGCCAGGCCCGGGGTAGGCGAAGGGAAGCGTGACCGTGGCGCCCGCGCTCGCGAGCGCCCGCGCCACCTCACGGGATCGCAGGCGCAGCGTGACCGGCGTCGGCCCCGCCTCGGGACTTCCCGACAGCGTGACCACGACCGCGCTCGCCGTCATCCGCGCCGCGGCGACGCCGCGATTCTGCGGCGCGCGGCCCGGCGCCAGAACCGTGACCGCAACTCCCGCCGGGATCACGGCGCGACCACTCGCGAGCGCGCTGCGCTGCAGGTCGCTCACCACCAACACCGCGTGCTCGGGAACGGGCTCGGCCGCGACGAGCAGGGCGGCCCGCCCGACCGCGTCCACCAGATCCAGCCGCACTGGTTCGACCGTCGTGCTGTCCACCACGCCCAGCAGCTCGTCTGCCGTGCCGGCGCGGGCGATCCCATCGGCCAGCAGGAGCCACAGGCGGTCCGCCGGAGTCGCCCGTACCAGAACGGATCGGGCGGCCGCTTTCAACCGGTCGAGCGTCAGCTGGCCGCCGGCGATCGAGCCCGCCGACAACGAGTTGTCCAGCACGACGGCGAGGGCAACGGGCGGGTGGCCCGCGCCGGGCGAGCGGGCGGGCACGAACGGCCGGGCCGCAGCCAGGACGATCGTGACGATCAGCGCGGTTCGCAGGATCAGGAGCAGCAGGTGGCGCAGACGCATCCGGCGCGCGCTGCGCCGCTCGGCCTCCGTGAGGTAGCGCAACGGCGGGAACTCGGCTTCCGGCGGCGTGCGGCGGTGCAGCAGGTGCAGCAGGGCGGGAATGGCGGCGCCGGCCAGGCCGAGCAGCGCCAACGGGTGCAGGAAGATCACGCGAGCCGACGCAGGGCCAGCCCGAACGGCTGGTCCGTCGTCACGTCGTGGTAGGCGATGCCATGACGGCGGCACGCCGTGCGCCACGCGCTGATCTCGCGCCGCACCGTCTCACGGTAGGCGCGCGCCAGCTCGCGCGGTCGCACGACGAGGCCGGCCGCGGATTCCGGGTCTACGAACCGCACTTCCGGCGGGCCGCCGAGCTCGCGCTCCGACGGGTCGAAGAGGTGGATCACGACGACCTGATGACCGCGGTGCCGCAGGAACCGGAGCGCCGTCAGCGCCGGTTCGCGCTCGAGCAGCAAGTCGGACAACAGGACCACGAGGCCGCGGCGGACCAGCAGCGAGGTCACCTGGCGGAGCGCCGGCTCGGCCGCCGTTCCCCGTCCGTCCGGGGCCGCCACGATGCCGTTCACCAGTCGCCGCCACTGCCCCGTTTTCACCCGCGGCGGAATGATCTCGCGGACCGCGTCGTCGAACGTGATCAAGCCGGTCGCGTCCCGCTGTCGCAGCAGAATCAGGGCCACGGCGGCCGCGAGCCGCTGGGCGTATTCCCGCTTGCTGAGGCGACCGACCGCTCCACGCCACGCCATGGACCGGCTGGCGTCGAGCAGGATCATCGCCCGCAGGTTCGTTTCTTCCTCGAATTGCTTGACGAACAGACGGTCGGAGCGTGCCAGCATGCGCCAATCGAGGTAGCGCGGCTCGTCGCCCGGTTGATACGCGCGGTGTTCGGTGAACTCGACCGAGAAGCCGCGAAACGGCGAGCGGTGCAATCCGGACAGGAACCCTTCCACTACGCCTTGGGCCACGATCTCGATCCCACCCAGGCGCGCCACCTCCGCTGGATCGAGCAGGTCGAATCGCTGCACTGGGCTCATGGCTCGCGGAAGCTAGAAGCGCTCAAATGTCCGTGGAAGAGGACAGCGGGACCGGTCCCTGGCCGTCGCAACGAGTCGTAAGTGGTTGTCTGACAATCGTGTACCATTTTCCCGCCGAGTGGCATGCGGCCTGCCTCTGGCACGACCGGAGGCCATATGCTCGCTACCCTGATGGTCACGCTGATTATGGGGGGGTCGACTTCCCCCCCCCTCACCGTTGCGGCTACCCCGCCGCGCAACCTGGGGTTCTGGCGCCCGCGGGTCGAAGTCTGGACCAACCGCGGCGACGACCCCTATCACACCGGTCAGCGGGCGCGCGTCTATATGCGTGCGGACCGTGACGCCTACGTCACGGTATTTCGAGTCGACACCGACGGCCGGGTCCGCGTGCTGTTTCCGCTCGAACCGTGGGACGACGGCTTCGTGCGGGGCGGGCATGAATTCGAGATTCAGGGTCGCGGCGATGATGCCTTCGCCATCGACGACTATCCCGGTGTGGGGTACGTCTTCGCGGTCGCCGCCGCCGACCCCTTCGTCTACGATCCGATCGTCATCGGTGACCACTGGGACTACCGCGCCATCGCGAACGGCCGCGTGCGCGGCGATCCCTATGTCGCGCTGACCGACCTCGCCCAGCGGATCGTCCCGGGCAAGGGCGACGATTGGGACTACGACATCGTGCCCTACTATGTCGAGCGCCGGTACGACTACCCGCGGTTCCTCTGCTACGACTGTCACAGCTACGCCAGCTACCGGTACTGGAATCCCTATTCTTACTCGTGCGTGCGGTTCCGCATCGTGGTATTCGACGACCCGTACTACTATCCGTACCGCTACTACGGCGGCACGCGCGTCGTGTTCGTTCGCCCGTTCCGGCCCGAGCCCCGGTTCATCTTCAAGAATCGCGGCGGTGCCAGGGACGATCAGTTCGTGACCCGGGAACGGGGGCGGCCGGTCAACGACAACGGGCGCCGCGGCGTTCGCGGCGCGGACGTCGGTGGGAGGGGGTCAGTCCCCGTTCCGGGCGCACGCGGGCGGGATGGGGTGGGGGAGCGCCGGCGGGACGACGCGCGGCTGGAAACGCCGCAGCGCCGGGATCGCCCGGATCAGCCGGTGATCCGCAGCGACGCCGGGCGGCGTCGGCTCCCGCCCCCTCCAAGCCGGCCGAACGCCGAACAGCGTTCGAGCCCGCGCGAGTCCGAACGTCGCGCCACGCCCAGCCGGGCACCCGTGGCACCCCGTCAGAGTGAGCCGCAGAGCGAACGGCGCTCGAGCGAGCGACCGGCCGAGCGTCGCGCACCGCCACCGCAGGCCGAGCGGGCGCAGGAACGGCGTCGGTCGGACGAGCCCGTGCGGCGCTCCGAACCGCGCGCGTCCGAGACCGCGCGCGCTCGACGCGAGCCGCAACGACCGGAAGTCCGGCCGGAGCGGTCGCGCGACGAGTCGCGCCGCGAAGCACCTCGGGCCGAGCCGAGGCGGGGCCGAGCGCAGGCCGACCCGAAGAGCTCCGGCAAGCCCGAGCTGCGGCGCCGCCGGCCGTAGGCGTCGCGGTGGCTGGCAGCTCGCTACCGCGCTCGTCCGTGGTCACCCGCGGCCGGGCGCGTTAGTTTTTCCGGCTCACTCCACCAGACCGGGAGTTGTCGTGCGGCGCTTTCGACTCACTCTGCTCACGCTCGTGCCCGGCCTGCTCGCGGCGCAGACCCCCGCGTCGATTCAGCGGGCCGTCCGTTCGATCACCGCGGCGGACGTGCAGCGCCGGATCGGCATCATTGCCGACGACTCCATGTTGGGTCGCGCCACTCCCAGCCCGCAGCTCGAGCTCGTGGCGCAATACATCGCGTCGGAATTCCGGCGCATGGGATTGCGCCCCGGCGGCGACAGCGGCCGCTATCTCCAGCGCTTCGGCATCGTGCGCCGGACGGTCGACACGGCGCGCGCCGCGGTCGAGATCGCCGGCCCACGCGGAGCCGCGACGCTGCGCCCCGGTGTGGACGTCAACCTGCTGCCCTTCGGCCAGCCGGGAACCGCGGTGATTTCGGGCCCGATCGTGCTGTTCGCGGGTCCGGGCGATCGCGAGCGTCCGCTTGCCGACGCGGCTGTGCGTGGCGCCTGGATCGCCATCCTGGCGTCGACGGAGGCGGGCGGGCTGCGTTTGGACGACCCTGCCGCCACTGCGGCCGGCGCAGCCGGCGCCGTGGGGATCCTCGTCATCTCGAATCGTCCCGACACGATGTGGCAGAACCGCCTCAGCCGGGTCCTCCGCCCGGAGCTCGTGCCGGCCTGGCAGGTCGGGGCGGAAACGGTGACCCGCCCGGTCTTCGCGGAAATCCGTGACGGCCACGCGACGCGGCTCCTCGGCGTCGATCCGGCGGCACTGCGCGCGCAACGGGCGCGGACCGCCACGCGCCTTGCCGGCGTGACCCTCACCTACCGTCCCGCCTATCGCGAGCTCGGCCGGGCCAGCGCGCCCAACGTGATCGGGATACTGGACGGCAGCGATCCGCGGCTCCAGCACGAATACCTCTTCTTTACGGGGCACATGGATCATGTGGGGACGCCGGGATCGGGCGCCGGGTGCGAGGCCCGCGGCGGGGACTCGATCTGCAACGGGGCCGACGACGACGCCTCCGGAACCGTCGCGGTGATCGAAGCGGCGGAAGCGTTCGCCCAGCTCACGCCCCGCCCGAAACGCTCGCTCGTCTTCATGGCCGTGAGCGGCGAAGAGCGCGGCCTGTGGGGGAGCGAGTATTACTCGGAGCACCCCTCGGTCCCCCTGTCGAGCATCGTGGCCAACCTGAACACCGACATGGTGGGCCGCAACTGGAAGGACACGATCTCCGTCATCGGCAAGGAGCACTCCGACCTGGGCGCGACCCTGAACCGCGTGGGCGCCGCTCATCCGGAGCTGCGCATGCAGCCGATCGACGACATCTGGCCGCGGGAAAACTTCTACTTCCGCTCCGACCATTACAACTTTGCCAGGAAGGGCGTGCCCATCCTCTTCTTCTTCAACGGCACGCACGCCGATTACCACCAGGTCACCGACTCGCCCGACAAGATCGACGCCGAGAAGGCAGCGCGCATCGTCCAGCTCGTTTTCTACCTCGGCCTCGAAATCGCCAACGCGGCGCAGCGGCCGCGGTGGAATCCGGAGAGCTACCGGAGCATCGTTCAGGGCCAGCCCTGACATGGGCAGGCTCGATCTCCACAAGCAGTTCGCTCCGAATACGTCGCGCCCAGGACTCCGCTACTCGTAACCACCCGGATGGAAGGACTCTGGTGGGGTGGCGTGCCGGGCAAGCTCGTCAGCGGCCGCGATCACGAGATCTCCCGGTCCGCCCGCGCTAGACGGTCTTCAACAACTCCGCGTTCGTCTTCGAGCGCCGCAACAGCCCCAACAGCAGCTCCATGCCCTGGCCCGCCGGCAAGCCCACGAGCCGGCGCCGAAGCTCCTGGCGGGCGCTCACGACCTCCGGCGCGGCCAGGAGTTCTTCACGCCGCGTGCCGCTCGCGGCCACGTCCACGGCCGGATAGATGCGCCGGTCCGCGAGCTCGCGCACGAGGCGCAGCTCGGCGTTACCGGTGCCTTTGAACTCCTCGAAGATGATGTCGTCCATGCGGCTTTCGGTTTCCACCAGGGCGGTCGCGATGACGGTGAGCGAGCCGCCGTCCGGGACCGCTCGGGCGGCCCCGAACAGCGCTTTCGGCTTCCCCAACGCCTCGGCATCGATACCGCCGGTCATGGTCCGGCCGCTCGATCGTCCCGCCGTGTTGTGGGAGCGCGCCAGGCGTGTGAGGGAATCCAGCACGATGACGACGTCCCGGCCCAGCTCGACCTGCCGGCGGGCGTGCTCGAACACCATGTCCGCGACCGCGACGTGCCGCTCGTGCGGCAGGTCGAAGCTCGACGCGATCACTTCGCCGCGCCCCCAATCCACCATTTCGCTCACCTCCTCGGGTCGCTCGTCGACGAGCAGGATGAGCAGCTCCGCCGCCGCGTGATTCACCGCCACGCCTTCGGCGACGGCCTGAAGGATCGTGGTCTTGCCGGCTTTGGGCGGCGAGACGATCAGCGCTCGCTGGCCGAACCCGAGCGGACAGACGAGATCGATGGCGCGCTGGATGTCGGCGGTCCGCGCGCTCGTGGCCTGCGGGGTTTCGAGCAACAGCGGCCGCGAGGGGTGCACGGCGCCGAGCTTCGCGAACTCCGGCCGCCGGTCGAGCCCGGCCGGTGCCGCGTCATTCACCGCCGTGACGCGTCCGTTCTCGAGCGCCACGCGATCGCCGCGCCGCAACCCCGGCAGCCGCACCGCCGGGTCGCCGCGCGCAGGGAGATAGCCGTTGGCGGCGAGCCGAAGCGCACCGCCTTTGGAACTCGGATCGAACCAGCCGGTGGTTGGTGACAGAGGAGGACCTCGACCGAAGATAACGTCGTCGGGCATCGGATGTCGGTCGTCGGCGGCAGCAACCGATGACCGATGACCGACCACTATATTTTGCCTTCACATGCGCCAGGCCAACATCCGCAACTTCTGCATCGTCGCGCACATCGACCATGGGAAGTCGACCCTGGCCGATCGGCTGATCGAGCTGACGGGAACGCTCGACAAGCGGTTGATGCGCGAGCAGGTCCTGGACACCATGGACCTGGAGCGCGAGCGCGGCATTACGATCAAGCTGAACGCGGTGCGGATGAATTACCACGCCCGCAACGGCCAGCTGTACGAGCTGAATCTCATCGACACGCCCGGCCACGTCGACTTCACCTACGAGGTCTCCCGCTCCCTGGCGGCGTGCGAAGGGGCCATTCTCGTCGTGGACGCGTCGCAGGGGATCCAGGCGCAAACGCTGTCGAACCTGTTCCTGGCCCTGGACGCCGGTCTGGAAATCATCCCGGTGCTGAACAAGATCGATCTGCCCGGCGCCGAGGCCGACCGCCGTGCCGCGGAAATGCACGAGCTGATCGGCGCCAAGATCGAGGACATCCTGCGCATCTCGGCGAAGGAGGGCACCGGCGTGCCGGACGTGCTCGAGGCCATCGTGCACCGCACGCCGCCGCCCGCGGGGCGCGTCGAGGCGCCGCTGCGCGCGCTCATCTTCGACTCCTACTACGATCGGTATCGCGGCGCGATCCCCAGCATCCGGCTGGTCGATGGCGGCCTCCACCCCGGCATGCAGATCGCGTTCGGGGCGCATCGGGATGAGGTTTACGAAGTCGACGAGGTCGGATACCTCCAGCTCGGCCACAAGCCCACCGAGCGACTCGAGGCGGGCGAGGTCGGGTACTTCATCGCCAACGTGCGGGGCGTCCAGGACACCCGCGCGGGCGATACCGTACTCGACGCGCAGCATCGCGATGCGCCGCTGTTACCGGGCTACCGCGACATCCAGTCGATGGTGTTCGCGGGGCTTTACCCCACCAACGCCGAGCAGTACGAGGAGCTGCGCGACGCGCTGGCGAAATTGCAGCTCAACGACGCGTCCCTGCACTACGAGCCGGAAACCTCCGTCGCGCTCGGCTTCGGATTCCGCTGCGGCTTCCTCGGGCTGCTGCACATGGAAATCGTGCGCGAGCGCCTGCAGCGGGAGTTCGATCTCGACCTGATCTCCACGGTCCCGAACGTGGAGTACCATGTCTACCGGACCGATGGGGAGATGGAGCTGGTGGAAAACCCGAGCCGCCTGCCGCACGGCTCGACGCTGGACCGGATCGAGGAGCCCTACGTCAAGGCCCGCATCCTCGCGCCCGCCGAGTACATCGGCGCGATCATGAAGCTGGGTCGGGAGCGGCGCGGCAATTACGGCGGGATGCACTACCTGGACCCGACGCGGGTCGAATTCACGTGGCAATTCCCGCTTGCCGAGATCATCCTCGATTTCTACGACCGGCTGAAGACGGTATCGCGCGGCTACGCCTCGCTCGACTACGAATTCCTCGAATACCGCGCCGCCGACCTCGTCCGGCTCGACATGCTCCTGAACGGTGAAGCGGTCGACGCATTCAGCGTCATCATCCATCGCGACAAGGCATTCGAGTGGGGCCGCAAGATCGCCGAAAAACTGAAAGAGCTGATCCCGCGCCAGCTGTTCGAAGTGATCATCCAGGCGGCGATCGGAACCAAGGTGATCGCCCGCGAAACGATCCGGCCGCTGCGCAAGAACGTCCTGGCCAAGTGCTACGGCGGCGACGTCACGCGCAAGCGCAAGCTGCTCGAGAAGCAGAAAGCAGGAAAAAAACGGATGAAGCAGGTCGGCTCGGTCGAAATCCCCCAGGAAGCGTTCCTGGCGGTGCTGCAGGTTGACTAGCCTCGTCGTGCAAACCGCGTTCCTCGGTGACGTCGTGCTCACGACGCCCCTGCTCGCGGCGCTGGCCGAGACGGACGGCCCCCTGGATGTCGTGACGACGCCCGCAGCGGCCCCGTTGCTCGAAACGCACTCGGCGGTCCGGCGCGTGATTCCCTACGACAAGCGCGGCGCGGATCGCGGCTGGCACGGCTTCGCGGCCCTGGCGCGCCAGCTCCGGGCGGAGCGGTACGACTTGGCGTACCTTCCCCATCGCTCGTTCCGAAGCGCGGCCCTGGCCCTCGCGGCGCGCATTCCCCGGCGCATCGGCTTTCGCGACGGCTGGCGCTGGCTGTACACGGACTCGCGTCCCCGGCCCGCGGGCGGCCACGAAGTCGACCGCTTGCTCGCCCTGGGTGGGCAGCCGCGGGCCACGACCCCGACGCGTCGCCCCACGCTCGGCCTGACCGCCGCGGACCGCGAGGCCGCGGATCGCTGGCTCGCGGCCACGAGCATCACCACGCCGTTCGCGGCGCTCGCGCCGGGATCGATCTGGGGCAGCAAGCGGTGGCCGCAGTACACGGAGCTGGCCCGGCGGCTGGCGGGTCAGGGCGCGGTGGTGCTGGTCGGGGGTCGTGAGGACGAGGCGCTGGCGCTGGAGCTGCTGGCCGTCGTGCCGGCGGTCGTGAGCGCGTGCGGCGCGTTGACGCTGCGACAGTCCGCGGCGCTGATCGGGCGGGCGGCCGTTCTGGTCACCAACGACAGCGCCCCGCTGCACTTCGCGCAGGCCGTCGGGACTCCCACGGTCGCGATCTTCGGGTCCACCGTCCCGGCGTTCGGGTTCGGGCCGCGCGGGCCGCGTGACCAGGTGGTGGGGGTGGACGGGTTGTCGTGCCGGCCGTGCTCCGCGCACGGACCCGCGCGCTGCCCGCTGGGCCATCATGCCTGCATGCAGACGCTTTCGGTGGAAGACGTCCTGCGGGCGATCGAGAGGACCGGTGCGTTACATCGTCGGAGTTGACATCGGCGGCACGAACATCGTCGTGGGCACGGTGGCCCAGGATGGCTCGGAGATCCTGGGCGTCGAGTCCGCTCCGACCGCCGCCGACAAGGGTCCCGATGCGGTGGTGGACCGCATCGTGGAGCTGGTGCGCCGGTCGATCGCGAAGGCACCCGGCAAGGAGATCGCGGGCGTGGGGATCGGTTCGCCCGGACCGCTCGATACCAAGACCGGAGTCGTGATCCTGACTCCCAATCTCGGGTGGCACAACATGCCGCTCCGCGATCGCGTGGCGGCCGGGCTGAACCTGCCGGCCGAGCTCGACAACGACGCCAACTGCGCCGTGTTCGGGGAATGGTGGCGTGGGGCGGCGCGGGGCTCCGCGCACGTGGTGGGCCTCACCATCGGCACGGGGATCGGCGGCGGCATCATCCTGGGCGGCGAGATCTACCACGGGGCGTCCGACATGGCCGGCGAGATCGGCCACATGACCATCGATTCCATGGGGCGGCACTGCAAGTGCGGCAACAATGGATGCCTCGAGGCCTACGCGTCCGGTCCGCAGATCGCCGCCCGGGCCGTGGAAGGGATCGAGGCCGGGGCCGACTCGACCCTGCCCGGCTTCGTCGGCGGGGACCTGAGCAAGATCACGGCGCAGGTGGTCTATGAAGCCGCGCATCAAGGCGACGAGTACGCACTGGAGGTCGTGCGCGACACCGCCAAGTTCCTCGGAGCGGGGGTCGCCAGCATCCTCAACATCTTCAACCCGCAGGTCGTGGTCATCTGCGGCGGCGTCACGCTGGCCGGGGACAAGCTGTTCGTCCCGCTGCGGAGCGAAGTCAAGCGGCGCGCGTTCAAGCCGGCCGTGGACGTGTGCCGCATCGTCCCGGGTGAGTTGAGCGGAACCGCCGGCGTGTGGGGCGCCGCCGCGGTCTTTATCAAGCGGACCTGGGGGACGGTGTGAGACGGCTCGGGGTCGTCGGCACCATGGTCTGGGATACGATCCAGGGCCGCGACCCCGCACAGCCGGCCGTCGAAGAGTGGGGCGGGATCGCGTACGCGTTGGCGGGTCTGGACGCCGTGCTGCCCGATGACTGGCAGCTCGTCCCGCTCATCAAGGTCGGTCGCGACCTGGCGCCCAGGGCCGCGGGGTTCCTCCGCGACGTGCGGCGCGCCGCGCCCGCGTCGCGCTTCATCGAGGTTCCCGAGCCGAACAACCGGGTCACGCTGCGCTACCTGACCGCGGAACGCCGCTGCGAGCGGCTCACGGGCGGCGTGCCGGGTTGGACCTGGCCCGAGCTGGGGCCGCTCTCGAGCGACCTCGACGCGTTGTACGTGAACTTCATCTCGGGCTGGGAGATGACGCTCGAGACGGCGCGCCTGTTGCGGCGCGGATTCGCCCGGCCCATCTACGCGGACCTGCACAGTCTGTTTCTCGGCCGCCACGACGACGGGACGAGGGTACTGCAGCCGCTCCCCGGGGCGGAGAGCTGGTTCGACTGTTTCGACACCGTGCAGCTCAATGAAGACGAATTCTCCCAGCTGGGCCTCGACCCGATGGTGGCGGCGGCGAGCGCGTTGAGCGTCCGCTGCACGGCGCTGATCGTGACCCTGGGCCCGCACGGCGCGGTGTACTTCACCGGTTCGCCGATCCGCACCGCGCGCCTCCCCGCCCCGTTGACGCACGCGCCCGATGGCGACGATCCGACGGGCTGCGGCGACGTGTTCGGGGCGGTGACGTGCGCCCGGTTGCTGGCCGGTGCGCCGCTCGAAGCGGCGATCGCCGACGGCAACCGGTTCGCGGCGCGGAACGTGACCCACCGGGGCGCCTCGCACCTGCGCGATCACTTGCTCGGTCGCCTCGCACCCGCATGACGCGGCCGGTGACGTGACGCGGCTGGTGGACGTCCCGGTCCACTTCGACGATCGCTCGTTCGACCAGCTGGCCGGCGACTACAGTCGAGCCATCGCGGAAGGCGGACGCCTCCTGTTCGACGCGCATGCCACCGAGTGGGCGTCGCCCTACGGGCTGGTCGGCCTGCTCGCGGCGGGCCAGGCGGCGCGCGCCGCCGGCGGCGATCTCCCGCTGCTCACCGCGCCGACGGCGTCCGAGGTCCTGAGCTACTGGGCGCGCGCGGGATTCTTCGCGGCCGCCGGGGATCTGTTCGAGATTCACGGCCGCGTGCCGCGCGGGAAGCCCGCGGCCGACTCCGAGGTCCTGCTGCCGGTCACGGCGGTTCGCGCCGCCGATGACGTGCACGAAGTCGTGGGGCGCATTCAGCAACGGGCCACGGCCATCCTGTCCAGCGAGCTGGGGATCGATCCCAAAGCGACGATGGGATTCGCTATGGCGCTTTCCGAAGCGTGTCAGAATATTGTAGAGCACGCCGGCACCGGTGGGTGGGTGGCGGTCCAGAGCTATCATTGGCGGCGCCGGCTGGCCCGGCGCGTGGTGGTCATCGCGGTAGCGGACGCCGGCATGGGCTTCCGCGCCTCGCTCGAGCCGACGCAGGGCCGGCGCTTCGGCGACCGGTGGAGCGATGCCATCGCCCTCGAAGCGGCGGTGGTGCAAGGCGTGAGCCGGTTCCGGGACCCGGGGCGCGGCCAGGGGTTGAAAGGCATCCGGAACTATCTCTCGCGCTGGGACGGCAAGATCGCCATACGCAGCGGTACGGCCCGCATCGCCATCACCCCTACGTGGGACGACGACGTTCCGCTGGCCGAAGGGCTCCCGCCGTTTCCCGGCTCGCAGGTGCTCGTCATTGTCCCGGAGCAGAAGGCGCGACACTAGGTGATCCGCTCCATCGACGTCTCCGCCGTCTTGCGTCAGGCCGTGCGCGCCACGTACGCGGATCTCGTCACCCGCGCCACCGGGCGCGCCGTGCGCGAGCACATCGAGCAGGCCTACGTCGCCGGCATCCCCGCCGAGGTCGCGCGGATGGATTTCACGGGCGTGCGCTGCATCGACTATTCCTGCGCCGACGAGATCGTCGCCAAATTGCTGCGCGGACGAATCCGCGTGCTGGTCCTCCGCGGCTGCTCCGAAGCCCATCTCGAAGCGCTGTCCCCGGTCCTCGAAGGGGCCGGCTTGGCGGCGCTGCTGGAGCGCGCCGACGGGACTCTGGACGGCCTCGGCCCGCGCGCCACGGCCGACGCCCTGCTCGAGGAGCTGGTCACGCTGCGACTCGCCGCCCGGACAGCGGCCGGAGCCGTCGCGCTGGTCGCCGCGTGACCCGCCGGCGGCTCGGCCTGTCCACGCGGGCCATCCACGGCGATGCGGAGCCGCGTCCGGAGTGGACCTCGATCGCCCGGCCCGTCTTTCAGAGCAGCACCTTCACCAACCCGGTCGGCTCGGCGGCGGAGGTGCTGTACACGCGGTACGGCAACAACCCCAATCAGACCGCCATCGGCCGCCGGCTGGCCCTGCTCGAAGGGGGCGAAGCGGGGCTGTTCGTGGCGAGCGGCATGGGCGCCACGGCGCTCGCCCACCTGGCCGTGTTGCGCCCCGGCGACCACCTCATCGCCTCGGACTGGATCTACGGCGGCGTCCACCGCCTGTTCACCCAGGAGTTCGGGCGCTTCGGCATCGAGGTCACGTTCGTCGAACCGGTCCGCTCGCGGGCCTGGAAGGAAGCGCTGCGCAAGAACACGCGGGCCCTGTTCGTCGAAACGCCCACCAATCCCCTGATCCGCGTCATCGACATCGAGCCGATCGCCGCCCTCGCCAAGGCCGAGGGGCTGGCCCTGGTGGTCGACTCGACGTTCGCATCCCCGGTCGCCTACCGCCCGCTCGAGCACGGGGCGGACATCGTCATCCACAGCGCCACCAAGTACCTGAACGGGCACACCGACGTCATCGCCGGGGCGGTCGTCGGCACCGAGGCCGTGATCGAGGAAGTGCGCCGGCTGATGCAGCTGTGGGGCCAATCGCTCGATCCGCACTCGGCGTGGCTGATCGAGCGCGGGCTGCGGACGCTCGGCGTGCGCATGGCCCGGCATGCGGCGACGGGCCAGGCGGTGGCCGAATGGTTCAGCAAGCAGCCGCACGTGGCGGCCGTCCACTACCCCGGCTTGGCGTCGCATCAGGATCACAAGACGGCCAAGCGCATCCTCGAGGGGTACGGAGGAATGGTGGGGATCGAATTGAAGGGCGGCGCCCGGGCGGCGGAGCGATTCCTGCGCGCCTTGACGATCGCGGCCCACGCCCCGTCTCTGGGCGGGGTGGAAACGCTCGTCTCGGAGCCGCGACTCACGTCGCATAAGGCCCTCTCCCCGGACGATCGGGCCCGGGCTGGTATTCCCGACGGCTTCCTGAGATTTTCCCTCGGACTGGAGGATGCGGACGATCTCATCGCCGATTTCGCGCAGGCGCTGGCGCAGCTCTAGATGATCAAGCTCACGAACGTCTTCAAGACGTACGCGAAGGGTGGTCTCGCCCTCAAGGACGTTTCCTTCCACATCGCGAAGGGTGAATTCGCCTTCCTTACCGGCCACTCCGGGGCCGGAAAATCGACCGTCATGAAGCTCATTTATGCGGACGAGCAGCCCTCCTCCGGCGAGGTGCGCGTCTCCGGCTATCTCGTGACGGACCTGGCGCCGCGCGACGTTCCGCACCTGCGGCGCCGGCTGGGGATCGTGTTCCAGGATTTCCGGCTGCTCGAAGATCGGACCGCCGAGGAAAACGTGGCGTTCGCCCTCGAGGTGACGGGCGCGCGGCGCTCCACGATTCCCGCCCGCGTGATGCGCGTCCTGACGCAGGTCGGGCTGGCCGCCAAGGCGACGGCGTACCCGCGCGAGCTGTCGGGCGGCGAGCAGCAGCGGGTGGCGATCGCGCGCGCCCTGGTCAACGAGCCGCAGGTGCTGCTCGCGGACGAGCCCACCGGCAATCTGGACGAGCGCGCGACCCGCGGCGTGTTCCAGCTGCTCCGGGACATCAACGCCAGCGGCACCGCCGTCGTGATGGCCACGCACGATCTCGAGACGGTGCGGTCCGCCCCCTATCGCGTGATCGAGCTGCAGGAAGGGGCGGTGGTCTACGACTCGGTGATCGATGAGCCCGCCGCCGGGGCGGGAGGCGCGCCGTGACGTTGACCATGCGCGAAGCGCTGCTCGCCTTCCGGCGCGCCCCGCTCCTGTCGGCGCTGTCGGTCACGACGATCGCCTTCTCCCTGTTCGTGCTCGGGTTATTCGGCCTCGTGGCGGTCAACCTGCGCCAGGCGCTGCGGGGCGTGGCGGAGCGGGTGGAGATCGTCGCCTACCTGCTGCCCGGGACGCCGATCGAGACCGTCACGCTGGCGGAGCAGGATATCGAGACGTTCCCCGAAGTGGCGTCGGCGGGGTTCGTCTCCGAGGATAGCGCGCTCGCCAAGGCGCGGCACGAGCTGGTCGAGTTTCGCGATCTGCTGCGCGAGCTCGAGCGGAACCCGCTCCCGGCGTCGATCGAGGTGAAACTCAAGCCCGGCTATCGGGACGCCGGGCACGTCAACGCCGTGGCGGACCGGCTGCGCGGCCTGACGTTCGTCGCCGACGTCCGCTTCGGGCGCGAGTGGGTCGACAAGCTGGACCGGCTGCGGCGCATCGCCGGCGCCGTCGGCATCGTGGTGGGAGCGGCGTTCGCCATCGTCGCCGTGATCATCATCGGCACCACGATCCGGATGGCGGTGCTGCAGCGCAGCCGCGAGATCGCCATCATGCGGCTGGTGGGCGCCACCAACGGCTTCGTCCGGCGCCCGTTCCTGCTCCAGGGAGCGCTCAAGGGCCTGCTGGGCGGCGTGTTCGCCATCGGCCTGTCGTTCGCCGCGTACAGCCTCATCAACCGGTACCTCATCGCGTCGTCCTTCTTCAGCGTCGGCCAGGCCTTCGGGATCGTGGTGTTCGGGACGGTGATCGGGCTGATGGGGAGTTTGTTGAGCGTGGGAAGACATCTGAGGCGGGTATGACGCGGGGAAGGGGGAAGCGCGAAGGGGGAAGGGGCTCCACGTTGCGAGTGGCTCTTCTCGCGCTGGCCACCCTTCCCTCTTCCCCCTTCCCCCTTCCCGCGCAGCGGCCCAACCTCGAACAGCAGATGCGCGACAACCAGCAGCGCCTCGAGAACATCCGGCGCGAGCGGACGCAGGCGCAACAGGATCTGGAGCGGCTGCGCGTGCAAGTCCACAGCCTGGCCGACGAAATCACCAACCTCGAGCGGCAGCGCGAAACGACCAACCGCATCGTGAACGAGCTGGATCGACAGATCGTCCAGCTCGGCAACGGGATCGATCGGATTTCCATCGACCTGGTGCTGGCGCAGGACGCCCTGGACGAAAAGCGGGCGGTGCTGGAGCGGCGTCTGGTGGACATCTACAAGCGCGGGCCGCTGTACGTCTTCCAGGTGCTGCTCGCCGCCGAGAGCTTCGGCGACCTCCTGTCCCGCTACAAGTACTTGTACCTGGTGAGTCGCCAGGACCGCGCGCTCACCGACGAGATGAACCAGCTGCGCAACCGGATCGATCAGGAGCGTCGCGGTCTGGTCGATGCCCGCAGCGCCCTGGAGCGGCGCCGCACCGAGCGCGGCGAGGAGCTGGACCACTTCATCGGGCTCGCCCGCGAGCGCGAGACGCGGCTCCGGGAGACGCGCCGCAGCGTGGCGCGGGTCCAGCAGCGCCTCACCGCGGCCGACGCCGAAGAACGGCGGGTCGCGGACGCCATCGCCGCGCTCGACCGGGCGCGACGCGACGCCGAAGCGCGTGGCGCGGCGCCGACCGGCGGCACCATCACGAGCGCCAGCCTCGGCTCGCTCGACTGGCCCGTGAACGGGAGGCTCGTATACGAGTTCGGGCCCGCCGCCGGGCCGGACAACACGCGCATCACGTGGCACGGCATCGGCATCGCCGCGCCGGTCGGCACCCCGGTGAAAGCCGTGGCCGCCGGGACCGTGGCCCTGGTGGGAGCGCTCGGGACCTACCTGACAACGGTGATCCTGGATCACGGCGGCGGGTTCTACAGCGTGTACGCGACGCTCGCCAACGCGACCGTGGTGAAAGGAGTCCGCGTGAGCGGCGGCCAGGTGATCGGCCACGTCGGCGGCGCTTCGACCGACCAGGGCGCGCACCTCCATTTCGAGATTCGCGGCCCGGGACAGATCGCCCTCGATCCCCTCAATTGGCTGAGATCCCGGTGAGACCGCAACACCGTAAGGAAAAGGCGTAAAGTGAGAACCGTATGGAAAAAGCGTAGCTACGCTTTCTCTATACGTCTTCTCCACCTTACGATGGTTCCTTACGCTGTCGGGTGTAGCGCAGATCAGAACTCCCTGCAGGTTTCCGGAACCGTAGAGATCCGCGAAGTCCGCATCGCGCCACTGGCGGCGGGTCGCGTGGCTCGCCTGCTGAAGGACGAAGGCGACACGGTGCGTCGCGGCGACACCATCGCCGTGCTGGAGCAACCGGGTTTGCGCGCGCAGATCGCGCAGCGCCGGGCGCAGGCGCAAGCGGCCGAGCGCCGCACGGCGGAGGTGCGGGCGGCGCTGGCGGACAGCACCCGGGCGGCCAACGACCTGGCTCGCGCCGCCCGGCTGCGCGACCAGGGCATCCTTGCGCCGCAGCAGTACGACAACTTGGCGGCCGGCGCCGCCACGGCCGCCGCCCGCCTGCAGGCGGTGCGCGCGGCCCCGATCGAATCGCGCGCCGCCGCGGCCGGCGTCGCGGTGACCGAAGCGATCCAGGACGAGCTCGTGTTGCTCTCGCCCGCCGACGGCATCGTCCTCACGCGCTATCTCGACGCGGGGGAAGCCGCGGCGATCGGATCGCCCGTCGTCTCGATCGGCGTGGTGGGGCAGCCGTGGGTCCGCGCCTACGTGGGCGAGCGGTTCATCACCCGGCTCCGCGTCGGCCAGCCGGTCGCGATACACGCCGACGGCGTGAACGGGGCGATCGACGGACGCCTCGTCGAGATCGCGTCCCGGGCCGAGTTCACCCCGCGCGCCGCACTCACCGAGCGCGAGCGCGCCGATCTCGTTTTCGCCATCAAGGTGAGCTACGACGATCCGGGCGGCCGCCTCAAGGCCGGTTTGCCGGTGACGCTCGAGGTGCCGCTCACGCCGTGAGCGACGTCGCAGTCGACGTCCGCGAGCTGACGCGCCGGTTCGGCGCCCTCACGGCGGTTTCCACCCTGACCCTCCAGATTCGGCGCGGCGAGGTCTTCGGCGTGCTGGGCCCCAACGGCTCCGGGAAGACGACGACGATCCGCATGCTGTGCGGATTGCTCGAGCCGACGGCGGGAACCGCGCTGGTGGCCGGCATCGATATCCGCACGGCTCCCGAGCGCGTGAAGACCCACATCGGCTACATGTCGCAGCGCTTCGGTCTCTATGAAGATCTGACCGTCCGCGAGAATCTCGAGTTCTACGGCGGGATCTATGGTCTCGATGGCGGCAGGGTGACGGAGCGGCTGCGGGAAGTGGTCGCGTTTCTCGGCCTGGGCCAACGCCTCGAGCAGCTCGCGGCGCAGCTCTCGGGCGGCTGGAAGCAGCGCCTCGCCCTCGGCTGCGCGCTGCTGCACCGCCCGCCCGTGGTGTTTCTCGATGAGCCGACCGCGGGCGTCGATCCGGCCGCGCGGCGCAACTTCTGGCTCGCCATCCGCGCGCTGGCGTCGGGCGGGACCACGGTGCTCGTGACCACGCACTACATGGACGAAGCCGAGCGCTGCGACCGCCTCGCGATGATGAGCCTGGGACACCTGATCGCCCTCGGGTCACCCGCGGACGTCGCGCGCCAGGTGGGCGGCAAGACGCTCGAGGATGCGTTCATCGTGCTGCAGGAGCGCGACGAGCGATGAGGTCCCGGTTCTGGCCGATGTTTCGCAAAGAGTTCATCCAGATGCGGCGCGACCGGCTCACGCTCGGCATCATGTTCGGCATTCCCATCATTCAACTCCTGCTATTCGGCTTCGCGATCCAGACCGACGTGCGGCACATCCCCACCGTCGTCCTAGACGAATCGCGCACCCGGGAGAGTCGCGACATCGTGGCGGCGCTCGAGAACACGGGAAACTTCCGCATCGTGGCATTCCTGAACGACCGCCCCGCGCTGGACCGGGCGTTCGCCCGGGGCGAGGCGCAGGCGGCGATCCTGGTCCCCGCCGACTTCCCGCGCCAGCTCGGCCGGGGGGAGACGGCGACGATCCAGGTCATTGTCGATGCCTCGGACCCGCTCTCGTCCCAGTCCGCTCTCGCCGCGGCGGCCGGCGTCGCCCAGGCGCGCAATCTGGAGATCCTGTCGCGCGCCGCCGGCCGGACGACGCTCCCGGTCGAAGCGCGGATCCGGCCCCGCTACAATCCCGGGCTGCGCAGCCCCAACTACATCGTGCCCGGCCTGGTCGGGCTGATCCTGACGATGACGATGGTGCTGATCACGGCGATGGCCATCGTCCGCGAGCGCGAGCGGGGAACGCTGGAGCAGCTGATCGTCACCCCGGTCACCAAGACCGAGCTGATGCTCGGCAAGATCGCGCCGTACGTGGGGGTGGGGTTATTCCAGATGACGGCGGTGCTGCTGCTGGGGCGCTTCGTGTTCGACGTGCCTCTCGTCGGCAGCATCTGGCTGCTTTACGGCATCAGCCTCGTCTTCGTCGTCGCGAACCTGAGTCTGGGGTTGTTCATTTCGACCCTGGTGCGCACGCAGCAACAATCGATGCAGCTGAGCTTCTTTTTCATGTTGCCGAGCATCCTGCTCTCGGGCTTCATGTTCCCACGCCAGGCGATGCCCGAGCTGTTTCAGTGGCTGGGGCTGGCGCTGCCGCTCACCCACTTCCTGCTGGTGTTGCGGGGCATTCTCCTCAAAGGCGTGGGACTCTCGGCGCTGTGGCCCCAAGTCGTGGTGCTCCTGGGCTTCGCGGTCGGCCTGATCGTGCTGGCCGTCCGGCGATTCCACAAGACGCTCGACTGACGCACATTCATGGATCATGCTACCCGCTCGCGAGACCAGGCCGGAGCGCACGCGCATGGTGCGCCAGCAGCTCGCCCGCCGCGGCATCAACGACTGCCGGGTGCTGGCGGCGATGCGCTGGGTGCCCCGCGACTGGTTTCTCCCTCCCGACCTGTCCCGCCAGGCGTACCGGGATGGCCCGTTGCCGATCGGCAGTGGCCAGACGATCTCGCAACCCTATATCGTGGGCCTGATGACGGCCTCGCTCGCCCCGCGGCGCCGGCACCGGGTGCTGGAAATCGGGACGGGATCGGGGTATCAAACCGCGGTCCTGGCGCGCCTCGTGGCCCGTGTGTTCACGGTTGAACGGCTACCGGATCTCCTGGTCGAGGCCGAGGAGCGGTTCCGCCGGCTCGGGATCACGACGGTCGACACGCGACTCGGCGACGGCGCCGCGGGGTGGGCGGAAGCCGCGCCGTTCGACGGCATCCTCGTGACGGCGGCGACTCCTCGGGTGCCGGCTCCGCTGCTCGAGCAGCTGACCCTCGGAGGAAGGTTGGTCGCGCCGATCGGTGACCACGACGAGCAGGAGCTGATTATTCTGGAGCGGTCGGAAGCGGGAGACGGCTGGCGCGAGCGGCGGGCGGGCGGTGTGCGGTTCGTGCCGCTGGTATCACGGCTGGGCTTTCCAGAGGATCCGTGGCAATGACCCGAGTCGGTGGGCGCGGCAGTTCCGGCTGGCAACGCCGCATCGCGGCGCTGCTGCTCGTCGTGCAGGCCACCGCCGGAAGCACAGTCACGCTGGCCCACGCCGCCGAAACCCGCAGTGGACCAGTCAGCATCGAGGCCCATCACACCGCGCAATGCGTCGTACTGCACGATACGGCACGCTGCGTCCAGTGTCAGTTCAGCGCAACGCGCATGGTGCCAGCGGCGTCGCGCCCACGGTCCTTCGGCGGCGCACTCGGCTGCCTTCACTCCCTGCCGGTCCAGGACGCGGGGCCGGCGAGCCGACAGACCTCCACCACCCGCTCACGCGCCCCACCGCCGCTCCTGTCCTGAAATAACCCCCGTCCGAATGGACGGGCGGCTGGTGTGCCGGCGCACGCGATCGCGTTGCGCTGGTCCATTCACCCGGACAGGAGCGTTGTTCACCATGAAGCAATGGACGAAGTCCTGGCTCGTCATCGCGGTGGTGCTCGGCGTGCCATTCGCGCTGACGGCGCAGCGGCCCACGGCGGCCGCCACCCAACGCCAGGTCGATTCCTTGGCTGTGGAGCTGCGCCGCGTGCAGGCGCGATTGGATAGCGGGCTGGCGCTGCTGGCGCGGTTGCAAGCTGCGGCCCCCAGCGACACCATCGTTCAGGCCACACGAGCCGATTCCATCCGGCTGGTGGGGGAGTTCCAGATGATCGACTCCCTGGCCATGGTGATCCGTTCGCTGGAGGAACAGGTGGACGGTCTGGTGCGCGCCGGAGGAGCGCCGGCCGGGCAGGTGCCGCAGGTTCAGACCGCGCGAACGGCTGGAGCGTACATGAACATCGGCTTCGATGGGCTTGCGGACGCCGGGTGGTCCACCGAGCCGGACGTTAGTTCGCTCCAGCGCGGCGATCACGATCCCGCGGTGCGCGGGTTCACGATTCCTAACGTGGAACTGTCGCTTGATGGGGCGGTGGATCCGTACTTCCGCGGGTTCGCCAGCATCGTCTACAAGCTGGGACCGACCGGGGAGACCGGCGTCGAATTGGAAGAGGCCTACTTCCTCACTACCTCGCTCCCTGGGAATCTCCAGCTCCGGGGCGGGCAGTTTTTTACCGAGTTTGGCCGCCAGAATCCGCAGCATCCGCACGCCTGGTCGTTCGTCGACCAGCCGCTCGTGCTCAACCGCATGTTCGGTCCCGACGGACTGCGCAGCCAGGGCGCGAGGCTGTCCTGGCTGGTGCCGACCTCGTGGTACACCGAGGCCATGGTGAGCGTGCTCAACAGCACCGGCGGAACGACGTTCAGCTTTCGCTCGGACGAGTCTGCGGAGATACACGGGGGGGAGCCGGTAACGCGGCCGGTACACCGACTCCAGGATCTCCTGATCGTGCCGCGGCTCACCACGTCGGTCGACCTGACCCCGACGCAAACCCTGTTGGTCGGGGTCTCGGCGGCCTTCGGCCCGAACAACTCCGGGCCCGATGCCAGAACGCTGATCTACGGCGCCGACCTCTACTGGAAGTGGAAATCCGCCACGGCGAGCGCGGGATTTCCCTTCGTCTCGTGGCAGGCGGAGGCGCTCTTCCGCCGGTATGATGCGACACAGCGTGTCTCAGCAACTGATTCGACGGTCACGTTGCCTGAGGAGAGACTCACGGATCGGGGTATGTACGCGCAGCTACTGTGGGGCATCAAGCCCCGTGTCGTCGCAGGCTTGCGCGGAGATTTCGTCAGCGGCAAAACGGGTGCCTTCGCCTCGGAACTACGCGCCGATCGGTATCGCCTGTCGCCGAATGTGACATGGTATCCGACCGAGTTCTCCAAGGTCCGGTTGCAATACAACTACGACGATCGCAAGGGATTCGGCATCGATCATTCGCTCTGGTTGCAGTTCGAGTTCATCCTCGGCGCGCATGCAGCCCACAAATTCTAGAAAGGCAACCGCTACTCCCATGCAGACCATTGTCATACTCAGGATAGCAGCCGCCGCGCTAGTTGCCGTTTCGGGCAGCGGTCCGTCGGTCGCAAAAAAACTCAACGTCGTGGCGACCACACCCGACTTCGCGGCGCTCGCACGGGAAATCGGCGGCGATGCCGTCGAGGTCACGGTGCTGGCGAAACCCACGGAAGACCCGCATTTCGTGGATCCGAAACCCAGCCTCCTTGTCACCCTCAACCGTGCCGATGTACTGATCGAGGGCGGCGCCGAGCTGGAGCTGGGCTGGCTGCCGCCTTTGCTCGATAATGCGCGCAACGAAAGGATCGCCGCCGGATCGCCCGGGCGCGTCGTGGCATCGCAGGGCATCCGGATGCTGGAAGTGCCGTCTACGTTCGATCGCTCCAAAGGGGATATTCACGCGCTCGGCAATCCGCATTTCATGATCGATCCGCTCAACGCGAAGATCATCGCCGCGAACATCGCCGACCATTTCTCGCGGGTGGATCCGGGAGCGGCGCCGCTCTTCAGAGCGCACCTGGAGCGATTTAACGCGACCATCGATCGCAAACTGGCGGAGTGGCAAGCGCAACTCGAGCCGTACCGCGGCTCGACGCTGGTGACCTACCATAAGGACTTCGTCTATTTTGCGGAGCGGTTCAACCTGGAGATCGTGGAGACCCTGGAGCCCAAGCCGGGCATCGCGCCCTCGGCTGCGCATCTGGTGCAGGTCATTAGCACGATGCAGGCGCGCAAGACGCGCGTGATCCTGGTTCAGCCGTACCAGAATCGCAGAACCGCGGAAACGGTGGCGCGCCAAACCAACGCCGTCGTGCTCGACATGCCGCAACAGCCCGGCGCGATCAAGAATCTCACGACGTACTTCGAGCTGATGGATCACCTGGTGCAAACGCTCGCGGCCGCTTTGGAGCAAAAATCATGAATCCGGGCGATTTCCAGGTCGCGTGGGAGATCATGAAGTGGCCTTTAGCGGCATGTCTCGTCCTACCGCCGCTCCTGGTCTACCTCGGATTGCACGTGGTTAGACGCGAGGTAATTTTCGTGGACCTGGCGCTCGCGCAAGTGGCGACGTTGGGCACCTGTGTGGCCCTCCTCCTCGGTTACCATTTCAGCGATCGGATCACGTTCTGGATTTCGCTCGGCGTGACGTTCCTGGGCGCGGCGTTCTTCAGCTGGTCGCGTGACAGCCGGAAAAACCACGTCCCGCAGGAGGCCATCATCGGCATCACCTTCGTCGTGGCCGCCGCGGGAGTGATTCTGTTGCTAAGTAGGGTGGCGGGAGGGAAGGAGGAACTCGAGCACTTGTTGACGGGCGACATTCTCAACGTCACCAAAGCGGAAGTCGGCCAGCGCACCGCGCTCTTCGCGGCGTTGGCGGGATTCTATACCGCCTTTCACCGGCGGTTCGCGCTGATATCTTCCGATCCGGAGCAAGCGGAAGCGCAAGGGCTGAAGGTCCGATTGTGGGACTTCCTGTTCTACGCGGCGTTTGCGCTGATCGTCGTCAGCTTTGTGCGGATGGCTGGGGTGCTCCTGACCTTTGCCTACCTGATCGTGCCCGCCGTCTGCGGGGTGATGCTGGCGCAGCATTGGCGGGGGCGGTTGGCCATCGGCACGGGGATCGCCGCCGCTGCGAGCTTGCTCGGGCTTTGGGCCTCGTATCGCCTGGACCTACCGACTGGGGCCGCGATTGTGGTCGTGTGCGGAATGCTCCTCGTGATCGCGAGCATCGTCGCCTCAATCCGCCGGGCTTGACAACCACTTTCGTCCCTCGCAAGCCGTGGAATCGAAGTCGGGGGAAGCGCGACATTGAGGGGGTCAGCTTGGAACTTCTCGCTCAGCGCTCTCCTCGATGCGTACGAAGTCAGCCGGTACAGTTACCGCAGGATCGTGCCAACCGTCTTCTTCACGGGTGGAAGATCCGCTGGTGGGATTTCCTGCTCTATCTCTCGTTCGGCGTAGTGATTACGCTGGCGGTACCGATCGCCGGCGTGTTGATGGTCTTCAGCTTCCTTGTGGTGCCGGCGGTCATCGCGAACCTGCTTACCGGGGACAAGCGCAAACTGGCCGTATGCTCCTGGTGGACCGGCGCCCTAGCTTCGATCCTCGGCCTCTGGGTATCATACACGCAGGACCTGCCGACCGGCCCATTGATCGTGTGCATGGATGGGTTGCTGTTGTTGGCCGCGGGCGCGATCAAAGCCGTGGGTGGATCCGCGGCGTGACACCTCTGTATGCGAATGGTCGGGTGGGTGCGCTGGCAGCCGGCCTCCCGGTCGGAGTCGTGTTGGGTCTGCTGGCGTTCTGCCCGACCATTCCGCTGTTCGCCCAGGTCGCCGTACACGCAACGCTGGGCGCCCGCTACACCTCCACGCTGGTCCATGACTCGATCGTCGACCCGTTCGACGTTCGTCCCGACATCGCGCCCGCGCTCTCCGCCGGCGCGGATCTGCCGCTCGCGGCCCCCTGGCGCCTGGATCTGCTCGCCGACGTCTCCACGAGCCCGTTACGCCGTCATTTGCCCGACGGCACGGCGCCGACGATCACGCGACTGTGGATGGTCGGCGTCGCCGTCGGGTTGCGACGGCAGCTCGAGCCCTGGATGCACGGTCGCGTGTCCATCGGCGCGCTGAAATACCTGCCCGCGAGATCTATCGGCCTGTTCCAGGACGGCGCGACGCTCACGCCCTTCGGCTCGCTGACGTTCGCGCTCGCGCCGCCGGCCGCGGCCCGGCATCATCTCGCGCTGGAGCTGGGCGCCGACCTCCATCGGTTTCTCACCCCTGCGCTGCGCAACAACGGTTTCGTCGATCCCCGCGCGGTCTACCGCATCACGGTCGGCGTCCGCGCGGACCTCTGGGGCACGCGATGAGCCGCCGGTGGCCGGTGCTGCCGGTCGCGGCCATCGCCGCGGTCGTCGCCTCGGCGGCGGCTTGCGGCGACCCGTTCGTGCCGAGGCGCGCGCCCGTGTACGGGTACGCGGACGCGTTCGGCGATGTGTTCCACTGGCCGCCCGATCGGCTGCCGGTGCGGTTCTTCGCCGATCCGCGCGGGTCCATGCCGTCGCTCGTGGCCGACGGCGTACGGGCGTGGGAGCGGCAATTCCTGTACGGCGAGTTTCGCGGCCGCCTGGTCGGCGACTCCACGGCGGCGGACGTCATCGTGGTGTGGGCCGACAGCGTACCGCCCGCGGCGGAGCCCGATCCGGGTTCCCCCGTCGTGGCGTGTGGCGGCGTCACGCAGGGAATTCTGGATTCGACGGGCCGGGCGTTCGCGGCCCCGTTCCGGATCGAGATCTCGATCCTCACGGGCACGGTCTTTACGCCGGCCCAAGTGCAGGCGTGTGCCCATCGCGTCGTCATCCACGAGCTGGGCCACTCGCTCGGCGTGTTGCGCGAGGCCCCCGACACCGCGGCGATCATGTATGCGCCTCCCCGCGTCCGTCAGCCCGCGCCCATCGACCGGCGCACCGTGCAGGTGCTGTATCACACGCCGGCGACGCTGGCCCCCGCGCCGCGCTGAGGCAACGCCCGGAGTAACAAGGCGTTGACGGTTACGGTCACGGTACTGGCGCTCATGGCCAGCGCCGCCCATGCGGGCTTGAGCAGAATGCCGAGCGACGGATACAGCGCGCCGGCGGCCAAAGGGATCGCCACCACGTTGTAGATCGCCGCCCAGAACAGATTCTGCTTGATCTTGCGCTGCACCCGGCGCGCCAGATCGAGCGCGGCGGGCACATCGGCCGGGTTGTCCTTCATGAGCACCACGCCTGCGGTCTCGATCGCGACGTCCGTCCCGGCGCCGATCGCGATCCCAACCGCTGCGGCGGCGAGCGCCGGCGCGTCGTTGACTCCGTCCCCGACCATGGCCACCCGACGCCCGCTCCGCTCGAGGCGCTGGACCTCGGCGGCCTTGTCCCCGGGCAGCACGTCGGCACGAACCTCGTCGATGCCGATAGCCTGGGCGACCACCTCCGCCGTGGCGCGGCTATCGCCCGTGAGCAGCAGCACCCGAATCCCGAGGTGATGCAAAACCGCGATCGCGTCCCGGGCGGTGGGCCGGATCCGGTCCGCGACCGCGACGACGCCCAGCATCCGCCCGTCCGCCGCGACGTGGAGCGCGGTCTTTGCTTCCCCGCGCAGTCGCTCGGCCTCAGCCTCCAGTTCGACCGCGATGCCGTCTCGCTCGAGCAGTTGGCGATTACCCACCAGGACCGTCCGCGTGTCCACCGACGCCCGGACGCCATGTCCCGGGACGGCTTCGAACGCCGATGCTTGCCCCACGCGAATGGAACGCTGTTTCGCGGCGCCCACGACCGCCACCGCGAGGGGATGCTCCGACTGCGCATCGGCCGCCGCCGCGAGGCGGAGCAGCTCCGCTGCCGTGACGCCGGGCATCGGAACGACGTCCGTCACCGAGGGACGGCCTTCGGTGAGCGTGCCGGTCTTGTCGAACACGACCGTGTCGACGTGCGCGGCCGCCTCGAGCACGGTCGCGTTCCGGAACAGCACGCCGCCGCGCGCCGCGCGCCCCACGCCGACGGTGATGGCCGTGGGCGTGGCGAGAGCCAGGGCGTCGGGACAGGCGATCACCACCGCCGAGACGGCGGCCGACAGCGCGAAGACGACGCCTTCGTGGCCCACCAGGAGCCAGGCGGCGAAGGTGACGAGACCCGCCACCAGCGCCAGGACGACGAGGTACTTCCCCGCCCGGTCCGCGAGTCGTTGCGCCGGCGCCTTCGACGATTGGGCATCGCGCACCATCGCGACGATGCGGGCGAGCGCCGTGTCGGCCCCGACCTTGGTCGCGCGAAACCGGAACGCGCCCTGCTGGTTGCGCGTCCCGCCGACGACAAGGGCGCCCGGCCCCTTGACGACCGGCACCGGCTCGCCGGTCAGCATCGCCTCGTCGACGTAGCTCGTGCCCTCGGTGACGGCGCCATCGACCGGAATCGTATCGCCGGGCCGTACGGCCAGGATGTCTCCCACGACGACGGCCCCGAGCGGGACGTCTTCCTCGACGCCGTGTTTCACGCGCCGGGCCGTAGGCGGGGCGAGCCGCAGCAATGCTTCGACGGCGCGCCCGGTGGCGAAGCGGCTGCGCATCTCCATCCAATGACCGAGCAGGCTGAACGAGGTCAGCATGGCGGCCGCATCGTAAAAGTGCTCACCGGGCAGCCCGAACGTGACCGCGACGGAGTACAGGTAGCTCACGAGCACCCCGGTCGCGATCAGCGTCATCATCGTCAACTCACCGTGCCGCAACGATCGCGCGGCCGATGCGATGAAGGGCCACCCGCCCCACCACACCACGATTGATGCCAGCACGAAGCCCACTCCGCCCGGCGACACACCGAATGGTGGGGACAGCTCTCTCCCGAACAGCGAAGTACCCAGCGGCGAATACACGACGAGGGGCACGGTGAGAATCGCCGCACCGATACAGCGGCGCAGCATATCCCGCACCATGTGCGCGCCGTGGCCCGCGTGCGCGTCGGGAGCATGCTGGTGCTCGGCGGGGGCTTCGACCGTCGCCGCGGCGCAGACACATCCGTACCCCGCCCTGCGCAGCGCCCCGTGCAGCTGCGAAGCGCTGGTGACGTGCGGATCGATGGTGACGTGGGCCAGCGCCCGTGTGCGATCGAGATGCACGCCGCGCACGCCCGGCGCCTGGGTGAGATGACGCTCGATCCCCTCGAGGCTGCTCGCGTCGTGGCAATCCTTGAGGGCGATCTCGATCGTCGCGGGGTCGTGGTCGTGTGCCATCGGTTCAGCCTCCCGGCGCCGTGCGTCGTCCCGAAGTGTGGAGATGAACGACCAGCCAGCGTCCGCTGCGCCGCTCCAGGACGGCCGTTCCGCGACCCTCGATTCCCGCCCGGTCGTAGCGGAAGGACGCCCACGCGACGTCCCCCTGCACGTGTGGCTGGATGTCGAAGATGCGGGAGCCTTGGATCCCTTCGTCCGTGCCGGCGATCGCGGCGACGATCTGTCGGACATCGGCTTCGTCCCGCGATCCGTGGGCTCCGTGGTCCGGGCCGGCGGGTGCGCTCGGTCGGGTGAGGATCCCCGTGGCCGGGCCCCCCATCGCCCCGATGCCGCCCATGTGCGCGCCCATCGCCAGCCATTCGTCCCGCGTCATCACGTTGCGGGTCGAGTCGCGAAACTCGGCGAGCACCGCATAGATGACGTCCCGCTTCTCCGCCCGAGCGACGGTGTCCGACGCCAGGATGTCCGAAATGATGTCGTGCATCATGTGCAGGTTGTCGAAGATCGCGGCCGCCCGCGGATGCCGGTCGGTGAACGCGGGCGCCACCGTCGCCGTCATCGGCATGACGCGCGGCATGCTCCCCGGCGGCTCTTTCAGCATGTCCCAGAAGCGCGCGACCGCCGCCTGAACACCCGCCTGTTTCTCGTCCGGCGTGCGACCCGCGATGAGCGGTTCGTACAGCCCCACCTGGAGCCAGTGATACGCCCAGATGAGGCCGTTGAACTTGGGATGGCGGCGCCTGAAGACCTGGCTGTAATACTGCTCGTCCATCAATGCCATGGATTTGGGCACCGGGACGAACGCGATGTCCCGCCGGCTCAGGTAGTAGTCCGTGAGCCGCTCGATCAGGGAGTCTCGGCGCTGCCGCGGGACCCTCTCGTCCGCATACACGTCATAGATCTGGCGGTGCAGCACGTGCGCCCAGTCGAACATGAGCTTCGCGCGCCAGGCGAGCTTGGCATAGTTCGGCTCGATGACCTCCTCGGCCACGGCGAACCGCGGCGGGCGCACGAGGAGATCCGTGGTCAGAAAGCGGTACTGCTTGTCCAGCTCGCGGTCTGCCGCCGCCGAGTCCGCCCGCGTGTGCAGGGTCTCGTACAGCACCGCGTGGCCGTAGTCGAAGGCATTGAACAGACGGGCGGCCGCGTTGTAGTTGCGCAGAAACGCCCAGTTGAACGAGCCCGGAGAATAGAACTGCTCGTCGCGGCGATCCTGCGCGACGGCGACGCCACCGAGCACCGCGGTCAGCACCACGGCCGGCACAACGGTTCGCGAATACGTCCTCATCCGTCCCTCCTCCCTCGTTGCCCACCGGGCATGAGCCCGGCCAACGCGAACGCGTTCGAGATTCCGACGGTCAAGGCGAAGTCGGGCCCCACGGCGCGGCGCAGGCGCCGGGCGATCCCGACATCGAGCACCGTGGTCGTCCGCCACTGCCAGCGGAGGCCGAGCGACGCGTTGACTTCCACCGGAGCGCCGGCGGTGAGCCGGCCGGCATACGTCTCACCCACTATTAGTAGGCTGTGGCGGAACAGCGTCCGATCCGCGGCCACACCGTACCACCAGCGGTCGAGCGCCTCCACCGCGGGGGGCGTCCCGTCCGCCCCGAAGCGGTACGCGGCATTCAGGTGCACACGACTGCGACCCCAGGAGCGCGTGACGATCGCCTTCACCGCGACCTGCGTCTCGCTCCCGGCGAGCGCGCCGACGGGGAACCCGACGTCGGCCCGCAGGGACAGCGCGGGGAGGAGCCGGCTCTCCGTATTCACGTTGTACAACCCGAAGACACGCAGCCCGGAGAGCCCGGTCTTCGTCGCGCCGACGTCACGCACGGCGCCGAACGGTGCTTTGAGACCGAGCTGACCGTTGCGCAGGATCCCGTATTCGAGCTCGAGCACCGAGGCGTGTAGCGTCGCTCCACCGTGCTCCCGCTCGACGCTGTAGGGGATCAGGAGCTCGAACGCATGGCGCTCAACCGGGTACGCGTCTTCGACGCGCGTCGGCCGGTCGTCGTCCAGGTTCCGGTAGTCGATCTGTGCGCGTGCAGCGGAGGCTGTCAGCGCGATCAGCGCCGCGCCCGCCAGGACAGTTTGCATGTCCGCACCTCCTCAAGACCAAAGTCGAATGCACGCCGCTCGCGCGGCGTGGGCGCACTCCTTCTGGTGTGGCCGACCTAAGCTTGCGGCGGTGGAGAAGGTGGTGGAGCGAGGAATGAGGGATGCGCGCGATCGTCCGCCTGCGGCACACGGCCGGAGGGAAGGTCTACGCCCAAGGCGGCCCCCGAGTGGGCCGGGGTCGCTGACCCTGCCGCCGGGCAGACGCCACCCGTGACACAGCCGGGGCCGGCATCGCCCGGATGGCAAGCCGCGGCGGGACCATGGCTGGACACGACAACCGCCGCTTGATCCCCGGCGCGGGCATGCCTCACGTGACCGGTATGCATGGGGCAGGGGCTGACCGCCTGGGCCAGCAGGCTCGCACACATTGGGACGCCGCTGCCCGCGGTGACGGCGAGGGCGATGGTCACTGCCATGGCGCGCGATGACAATCTCATCCCCCGAACTATAACCTCACCCGGTCACGCTGGAACTCCGGACCCTTTCGCCGGCTCCGGCGGTATCGACAACCGAACTGGAACTGTGAGCCATCGATGATGAAGACTGCTGCCTCTCTCCTCGTCCTGCTGACCGGTGCCTGCGCCAGCCACGTCCGCATCAGCGAGCTCCTCGCCGATCCTGGCCACTACGACGGCAGGACCATCGTCACTACAGGGTCGGTGGTGCGCTCGGCGAGCGTGCTGAATTACGGGACCTATGAGATCACCGACGGTGCGGGCAACCTCACCGTCGTGACCACGCAGGGCGGCGCACCGCGCGACAACACTCGCGTGGAGGTAAAGGGGAAATTCCACTCCGGATTCGCGCTCGGCACCGTGCGGCTCGC